>Ga0208279_1000674_pt1 | contig 24105 bp, 24 predicted proteins | sample AntAceMetag02UKM_FD_184766 | JGI IMG/M metagenome (GOLD analysis project Ga0208279, IMG submission 184766) | Saline lake microbial communities from Ace Lake, Antarctica - Antarctic Ace Lake Metagenome 02UKM (SPAdes) (version 2) | ecosystem: Environmental > Aquatic > Non-marine Saline and... | reverse complement strand
TTTTTGAGTTGCCTGATTAATTCAATGGCGGGGGTAGAGTGATTTCCGGTGATGACGATGGTCTTTTTTGTCATTGACAGAGTATAACAAGGAACCTGCCTGTTTTTCGATATTGCGGACTATGCCGATGGCGGCCAAGAGACTGAGAAGAGATGATCCGCCGTAGGAAATAAAGGGCAAGGGAACTCCGGTTAAAGGAATTATGGCTACAATGGCACCGACATTTATTAAGCTTTGGTAAGCAATCCAACAGGCGATACCGGCGCAGATGAGGGAGTGAAATTGGTTTTGGAGGACGGAGGAAAGGCGGAAGAGGTGGTTGATCAGGGAAAGATAAAGATAGAAGATGAGCAAGAGACCAAAGAAGCCGGTTTCTTCACCAATGACAGCCAAGATGGAATCGGTAGATATTTTGGGTATGAATCGATATTTTTGGTCAGAGGAGCCAACGCCTTTTCCCATCCAGCCACCGGAGGCTAAGGCGTAGACGATTTGGTGGTGATGATAAGATTCGTCTTGGCTTTGCTGGGGAGACAGGAGGGTTTGGAGGCGCCGGTTTCGGTAAGGGGAGATAAAAATAAGTAAGGTGCTGATCAGGGTTAGGATGAGACAGAGAGTGAAGAGGGGTAGTATTTTGCCTCCGGCCAAATAGTAAATGGAAATAACAATGGCGCTAACCAGAATGGCAGTGCTTAAGTTTGGTTGGGCCATGATCAGAATGAAGGGCAGACTAAGATGAATGACCAGAGTTTTTATGTTTCTTTGATGAGGACGAGAGAAAAGAAAAGAAAAGTAGATAATGGAGGTGAATTTAAGGATTTCAGATGGTTGGATACCAATAACTCCCAAATTAATCCATCGTTTGGCTCCCAGATTTTGACTACCGATTTGAGGTACGAAAACCAGAATGAGACAAATCAGAGAGCTGATATATAAAATGGATGAAATTTTTTTGATGGTGTCTATTTTTATGTTGGAAGTGATACAGAAGACGATCAGACCTAGACATAACCACAATCCTTGTTTTTTGATGAAAAAAAATTTGTCTCCAAAAGCGGAATTGGCTTCGGCCAGGGAAGAGATGGAAATAAAAGTAAGACCGACACCAATGAGGATGGCAGTTAGAAGAAGTAAGGGAGATTTATTTCTTTTTTGAGGGGGCATTTTGAAGGAGGGATTCAATGGTTTGGCGGTTTAATGAGGATGACTCGAAACGATTAATTTGACGGGTGGTGTTCCCCTGTTTATTTTTCTGATCAAGCTGATAGCCAATTAAGGAGGGATGATGAAAGCGTTTTTGTTGTTGAGCTAGGTTAATGTTTTGATCCAAATTAAGGAAGGTGGCCAGATGGAGGTAGAACAGGGGGGTGATTTTATTAATTTGCTCCATTTGAGTGTAAAAAGCAAAAGAGGCGGTTAGGCGGGGATTGCATTCCTGAAGATAGACTTGTTTTTGGGAAACAAGAAAATCCAAACCAAAAAAACCTTTATAGTTTTTGGCGGCCAGAATACGACTGAATTGTTGAGTGATTTTTTTGACTTGAATTTTAATATCAGTCGGAGCTTGACAGGGCCACTGACGGCCATTGGTGGCCAGTGGATTTTGACTTAAGTTTTTGATGCCATCGATTTGTCGAGCGGGGGGGCTTTGTACCAATCCCCCATTGGTGAGACAACAGTTGTTGGTGAGAGTGTAAGAATCTTCTAAATAAGGAGAATATTTTACCGGAGTATTTAAGGGTATTTTGGAGGTTATGTCAGTCCATTGTTTTGACAGATGGGAGTTTTTGCCGGCCCAGCCGAATTTGGTTTGAATGACTAAGTGCTTAAATTGTTGTTGGTATTTCTGGTAGGTGTTTTGATTGAAGGCGTCAACGAACTGCGGAATTTGGGGTAGTCGGTTTTTTTGACAGAGGCGAAAAAACTCGATTTTGTTTTCCAGTGGTCGGGCTAGACAAGCTGAGTTGCCGATTTTAATCCAGTGGTGTTTTCGGCAAAGGAAGTCGATTTTGGCTGATGGTTTAAAGAAGACGATAGCCGGTTGACGATTATTTTGTTGACAAATTTTTTTGATGTATTGGTGGGATGAGGGCTGGGCTAAAAGTTGGCCGCTGTTTTTGGTGGATTGAGATCGAATGTGATAGAAATTTTTTAGTTGAGGTAATTTGATATCCAAAAAGGGATTGACCACCAAAAAGAAAAAGTTGTAATTGCTTTGGTTTAATAGTTCAAGTAAATTCATCGGAGAGCGCCGGTTAAAAGAATAAGGGGAAAATTGCCGGCTAGGTTCCGCCTGAGAGCTTTTTTGTATCCGGCTAGGGCCAAGGCGCCTTCGGTGGAGGTGAGAAGATGGTTTTTTTTGAGATAGGCTTGTTGGTTTTCAACCTGTCTGTTTTGAACCACCAGACCGAAGCCCTGACTGTTTTTAATGGCGGTGACGACTTTATTTTTTAGAGGCAGGGATTTGGCTGAGAGAGAGGTAGTTATAGTGTGGTTTTCCTCTTGGAATTTTTGATCAAAAATAGAGGCAATGGGGCAATGGCTGGCCGGTTGAACGGCAAAGATTTTGGCGGTGGGGGGTAGAGAGGAGGAAATACCCAAAAGAGTGGCGCCACTGCCGACAGGAATAAAGATGTCAGTAATTTGAGGAAGCTGTTTTTGGATTTCGAGGCCGATGTGTCGGTAGCCTTTAAGGGCTACCGGGTCGGTTGACTGGCGAAGATTATAACTGTGATTTTTCTTGGCTTGTTTAAAGGCACGGCTGATAGGCCGGGAATCGATGACGATGTTTTTGGTTTTTTGACGGATAAGGGAAAGTTTTTTTGGGTCTATTTTTGGTGACAAGAAAATTGTCAAGTTGATGGAATGTTGTCGACAAAAGTGAATGGCGGAGATGGCGGCGTTACCGGTGGAAGAAATGACGGCTGAGGAGTATTTTTGGGCAATGGCGTTTTTTAGTTGGGTTTGAATGGCTCTGTCTTTGGTGGAACCGGTAATGTTTAGATCTTCTCGTTTGTAATAGATGTTATCGATTTTGACTATAGGAGTATTTGGCATATAATGTAGTATAAGCTATGAAGGATAAGAAAAAAATTGTTTGCCCTGATTGTCAGGCTGAGATGGTGGGACAAGGCAAAAAAGAGGTGGGTGATATTTTAGAGTGTCGGGAGTGTGGTACCGAAGTGGAGATATTGTCTCTGGATCCGCTCAAGTACGAAGAATTGTTTGAAGAGAAGTAAGGCATTTTAGACGGTGGATGGAAAGAGAATCTGATGTGGTAAGGGTGCCGGTTTTTACCAATCTGTTTTGACGACGGCTGTGAATGTAAGAGAGGCTGTTTTTAGTTTTTTTGTAGATAAACATAATGTGTTTACCGTTATTGGTTCGGATGAGATCGCCGATTTGAATATCGGTCCAATTGGTGATGGGGATGGCATTGGGAGGTGAGGTAAGTAAATGAGCCGATAGTCGTCGGGGGTTGGTTTTGTCTCCGGTTCCAATTAAATGAGGTCGGATGGAGGTGTTGTTTACCAGCCGATAAAGGAAGTCTGATAGATGATAGGTCAGGCCGGAACAATCAATACCGATGTGATGTTTTTTTTGGAAGTTGTAAAGCTGTTGTGGGTTTAGTTGGGTCAAGTCGACTTTTTCTCGGGCAGCAATTGTTTGAGTGTATTTCTGGATTTGACGCCAATCACCTTTACCAACTTGGCTGTCGTATTTTTGTCTGGGATTGGTGATGTAGTTGCTGAAATAGGGTATACCTAGATAATGTTTGGTTTCCCGTTGAAGTTTTTGGTTTAATTCAGTCCGATCCATAAGCCGAAAATTGCTAGTATGATGCCGGTCAGCCAGGCGCGGAAAACTATTTTTGGTTCTTCCCAACCATGGGCTTGAAGTGACAGATGAAGGGGGGCGGCGGGGATAATTCTTTTGTGAAGGTATTTTTTGGATAAGATTTGGAGCCCACTACTACCACCTTCAATGATGAAAGGCAGGCCAATGATGACTAAGGGAATAATTCTGCCTAAAAGTATGGCGATGACAGCAAAAGTGGCGCCAAAAGAGAGAGAGCCAACGTCTCCTAGCCAGACGCGGGCCGGGTAGATATTAAAATAGAGAAAAGCGATTAGGGATCCCAGCCAAAGAGAAATAAATAAAGAAATTGGAGTATCAAATGAGCTGTGAGCCAAAAACCAAAAGGCGAATAGAGAAATCATTAATAGTCCACAAGAAAGACCGTCTAGGCCGTCAGTAATGTTGAAAAAGTTGGCGAAAAGGACAATAAAAATGACAGAGATAGGGATAAAGGCTAACCCCAGTTTAATGGCACCCAAAAAGGGAATGTAAACAAAATCAGTGCCAAGACGGAAATATATTAGACAGGAAATCAACAGAGCCACAAAAATTTGGAGAGTAAACTTTTGGCGCATCCTTAGACCGAAAAAGCCGGTTTTTTTGAAATCGAAGAATTTGAGAACGTCGTCGTAAAGTCCCAGTAGGCCAAAGCTTAAAAAGGTAATAAAAATAATTTCGATTTCCCGATTGATTTGATAGTTACTGGAAATGAACAATTGGGAGAATTTGAGCAGGGGAAGGATAAGAAAAAATAGAAGGGTGACAGAGAAGATGATTAAAATGCCTCCACCAACGGGAGTGCCGGTTTTTTCTTGATGAAATTTGTTAAAGATAGAGGTGAGGTGGTTTTGGAAGTCTTTGGTGCTTTGTTTTTGTCTTTGGAATTTGAATTTGTAAAGTAAGTTAATGAAGGGGATAATCAGGACGCTGGTGGCAACGAAAGAAAAAAGAAGCAGTCCCAGGTAGAGATGTGTCATATCTGAGTATATATTATTTTGGGCTCTTAGGTCTGTTTTTAGTTTTGATGTAACAGATATCAGCTCCCAGGTAACAAAGTCTTTCGGCCAGTTTTTCATAGCCTCTGGCGATGTATTCGACTCCACTGATAGTGCTTTGGCCGTTGGCGATTAAAGCGGCTAGGGTGAGGCAGGCTCCGGAACGAAGGTCGTTGATGTGGAGCTTGATGGGTTTAAGTTGGCAAGGACCATAAATTTTGGCGGCGTGAAAATATTCCGGTCGGTCGCTTTCCGGATTAAAATGGTAATATTTTTGAGGATTTTTAACGATGGGATTAAACAGTTTGATTTTGGCTCCCATTTGTTGCAGATGAGCCAGGTGATGGAATCGGTACGGAAAGACTTTTTCGATAATAGTACTACTGCCGATCGCTTGAGTGAGGAGAATGGAGAAAACGGCTTGCCAATCGGTCATAAAGCCGGGTTCCGGAGCGGTTGCTATTTGGCAGGCTTTTAGGGGTCGGACCCATTTGACGGTAACTTCGTCTTGTCCCCTATCGACACTGGCGCCCATTTGCTCAATGACATCTAAAAAGGTTTTGATGTGGCTGGGATCAATTCGAAGAATGTTGACTTGGCCCTTGGTGGCCAGAGCGGCGCAGGCAAAGGTAACGGCCTCGTTTCTGTCGGAAATGGTTTGGTGGTGAGTACCTTTAAGTTTTTTTACTCCTTTGATGGTGATTTGTTTGGGGTTTTCCGAGTTTCTTTCAATTTTAGCCCCCATGTTGTTGAGCATTAGGATCATGTCGTCAATTTCCGGTTCCAGAGAGGTATTATTGAGTCGGGTGATGCCGGGAATGAGAGAGGCAATCATGATGAGAACTTCAGTGGTGGTGTGAGATGGTTGAGGGAAAGTATAGGTAGTGGGTTTGAGTTCAGAGCTGTGAAAAAAAATGGAGTTTTTTTTGATATCGGTTTGGATGTTCATTTGAGAAAAGGCGTCAACTAGTCGATTTAATGGTCTGGCTCCCAAGCGGTCACCTCCCGGTAGAGGTATTATGGCTCGACCACAACGAGCCAGTAAAGGGGCGGCAAATATAAATGAGGCTCGGGATTTTTTGCCGGTGCCGGAGGGAACGGTGGGATCGTCTATTTGAGGGGTGTGGATACTAATACTGTGTTGGCCGGTTTTTTGAATTTTGGCACCGAGGGATTTAGCGATGCCTTGGGTGATCTTAATGTCGGATATTTGAGGTAAGTTTTTTAAGTGACAAGTTTGGTCGGTGAGCAGAGAGGCAATGATTTTTTTGAAGCCGGCATTTTTGGCGCCCCTGAGAGAAACTTCACCGACTAGTTTTTTGCCGCCATTGATGATGTATTGTGACATGATATATTTTATTTTATTCTATTCTATTTTGATTGTTTGTCTATGAGAGAGGCGATGCGGTGAAATGTTTTTAGTCCGGTTTGGCCACCGGAACTGAAATGGACCAGTATTTGTTGAGGTCTGAGGGTTTTTAGATAGTATTGTTGGATTTGGGGATAGAGGGGTTGGTAAATTAACTTGGGGCCAATGATTGATTTAAAATCAGAGGCGGTACTGCGGTCTTTTTTGTCGATTCTGATACTATATTTGATTTTAGACAGAATGACTTCTGAAGATAGAGCCAGAGCTGAGGCTAAGCCCGGAAGGCTTTTTTTGTTTTGTAAAAAGGAGGCGTGTGGTTCCAGAAAGACCTTGATGATGTGTCGGGGAAAGGTTTTTTTGATGGTTTGGAGGGCGGCCTTGATACGAGGGGCTGATTGAGCAAAATCATCAATAAAAATAATATTTTTGGTAGATTTGATAATTTCCAACCTTCTTTTAAGCCCTTTGTAGTTTTTGATGGTTTTTTTGATAATGGCAGGATTGATACCTAATTTTTGGGACAAAGTAGCGGAGGCGTTAATGTTTTCTTGGTTATGACTACCCAGCAAAGAACTGGGGTAAGTGGGAGAGGAGTGATAAGGGAAGGTTTGGCCGACGCAGTGGTGGGACAGTTTTTGGAGATGTTTGTCTTGGGGGTTGTAGATGAGAAAGCCGTCGGGAGGGATTTTTTGGATAAGTTTTTGATAAGCATCCAGATTGGCTTGATGATTGGGATAACTTTCCTTGTGTTCCCAGTCGGTGGAGGTGATAATAGCGTGTTTGACGGGATAATAGAGGAATTTGGCTTTGGTGTCGAGACCGTTTATCGATTCGTCGGCTTCGATGACAGACCAGTCGGAATCGGTAATGGATAGTGATTCCATTTTGTTGATGCCTTTGGCCCCCAACATATAACTGGGATTGAGTTTGGCGTTTTTCAAAATTTGGATTAACAGGCCAGCGGTAGTAGATTTACCATAAGCGCCGGCAACCAGGATGGAGTTTTTTTGAGCTATGTTTTGAGCAATATATTTGGTGGCAGAGATATAGGGAATTTTTAGTTTTTTGATTTGAGCAAATTCTTCAAGGCTTTTTTTGAAGAGTTTGTAGGAAGAACCGACGATGACCAAGTCGATTTGGGAATTAATCGCTTGGGTGTTAATGTTGATTTTGGCTTTTTTGAGCATGGTGCTGATGGGGGGGTAGACTTTGTCTTGGTCAGAACCACTAATTTGATGCCCTTGAGACTGGAGATAGCAGGCTAAGGGGGCGGTCATGACGCCGGCGATGGCTAGAATGTGGATATGCATACTTTTTTTAATTTTTGAAAGGTTTCCATGAGTTGTCGGTGAAATATTCAAAACCGGGCATGTTTCGTTTATAGTAACCGGTTTGAGGGGAAAAACGGCCCAGATAGCAGTATTTTAAACCCAAGCGGTGACTGTCGACAACTGTTTGAAGGGTGAGACGGATAGGTAGGTTGGTGTGATTTAGGTCGGGATGATAAAAGACATAGGCAATATGGGAAATGGTTGGAGAGAAATAACAAATACCATAAGCGATGGTTTGTTTGTGGCGGTTTTTCCAGATATAGAGTTGGTTGAAGATATGGTTGGTAAAAACAGTTTTTATAGAGCTAAGGGGGAAATTCCAATCAAGTTGTTTGGTCCAGTCAAAAAGTGTTTTTTGTAGATTGATATTATAGTCAAAATCAGTCAAAGGAATTTTTTGGAAACTATAATCTCGGGTTTTTTTGAGTATGCGACGATTTTCTGAACTGAGATGGAAGTTTTGTAGATTGGAACGACAACTGCTTTGATGGTAATAGAGATCTTTTTTGTTTCTTTGAGGCAGTAGGCCGTTTTGATAGTTTTCTTGCGGAGACAGACTGTTTTTTAGATTGAATTGTTTTTTCATAATGGTTCTCGTTTTTGACGGAAAGCGGTGCGGAAGGCTTCGGCTTCCGACCAGGGATAGTCGGTTTCGCCATGAAGAATGGTGGTTTCATGTCCTTTACCGCAAGCGATAACAGTGTCGCCTTTTTGAGCTAATTTGATGGCCAGATTAAAGGCATCTTGTCGTTGGGGAATATTGAGGTAGACAAATTTTTTCTGACTGATTTGACGGATTTGATTGATTTGTTTTTTGTTAATTTTTATGGGAGTTTTTAACAATTTACATTTATTGTTGTCGATGCCTTTAATAATTTGCCGATTTATATCTTCGACGGATTCGTTTCTGGTATCGTCAGCGGTGATCAGGGCTATGTGGGCGTGTTGAGAGACTACTCGACCCATTTGGGGACGCTTATCCGGATCTCTACCTCCGGTGGCACCAAAAATGACAATAAGTTGATTTTTGGTGGTTTTTTTGAGGGTAGAGAGTGTTTTTTGGAGAGCGGCGGGGGTGTGGGCGAAATCAATAATAGTTTTGAAATTGAGTTGATTGTCAATTTTTTCTCGTCTGCCTTTCATTTCGGGAAATTTTTTGATTATTTTGATTAAGTGTTTCTGGTGGATATTGAGTTTGGTGATGGTGGCCAGAGTGGCCAGGATATTATAGATTTGATAATGATAGTTACTGTCGGTGTTAAAGATGATTTTTCCGACGTTGAATTGGAGGTTTTTGTTGTCGAGCTTGATTTTTTTGGCTTGGAATTGTGATGGTTTTTTGATGCTGTAGGTGACGATAGGGGTGCTGACGAGCGGTTTGATTGTTCGATAGGAAGGGTCATCTTTGTTGAGGATGGCCAGATTTGATTGTTGGAAAAGTTTGGCCTTAGCTTTGATGTAGTTATCCATGTTTTGGTGATAATCCAAATGTTCATGAGAAGTGTTGGTTATAAGGGAAACTTGAAAACGGCAACCCCAAAAGCGATGTTGGTCAAGGGCGTGAGAGGTGACCTCACAGACAGCATGGGTGACATGTTGGGCCACCATTTGTCGGAGCAGTTTTTGTAATTCGGCCGGATCGGGACTGGTGGTGTGGAGACCGGTAGTTTGACTGTGGTGGCCGATTTTAGCTTCGATAGTACTGATCAGGCCAGCTTTGATACCGGCTTGAGTCAGGGTGTGAAAAATAAGGGTGGCGGTGGTGGTTTTGCCGTCGGTGCCGGTGACACCGATTAGGGTTAATTTTTTGGCGGGGAAGCGATAGAACAGAGACAGAAATATATTTTTAGGTAAATGCCAAAAGGTATTTTTTGTTTTTTGCCACAAAAATTTGGGGGAGGGTCGATTCATTTGTTGGTAGTGGGAATTATAACAAATGGGTGATTTGCTTGGCCAGGTCAAACCAAATGGGGGCGGCGGTGGTTGATCCCCAGGTGGAAGTTTGGGGTTTTACCAAAGTGACAATTAAACTGAAGCCTGGTTGTTGGCAGGGGGAAAACCCGATAAATGAAGCGATAGTGGAAGATTCTTGGTATTGGCCGTGTTGAGCGATTTGAGCTGTACCGCTTTTGCCACAGACTTCTAAGTCTTTTGGTCGGAGTTTTTCCAGATTGCTGTTTTCGACGGTGTATTGAAGAAATTCTTTGATTTGGTTGGTAGTTTTAAGGCTGAATATTTTGGTTTTTGGCCCGGTTTTATTGTTAATTATTTTGTTGTTTTCGGAAAAATAGCTGACTACTTGCGGTTTGACGGTGTGGCCATTGTTGGCGATGGCGTTGAAGGCGTGAATCATTTGGAGTTGAGTGATGGCGAAACCTTGACCGAAAGAAGCGGTGGCTAAGTCAATATGAGACCAAAAAGATTTTGCCAAGGGTTTGGCTTCTCCTTGAAGGTCAATACCGGTTTTTTTATTGAGATTCAGTTGGTCAAAATATTTTAAGAATTCCGATTGACCCAGGGCGTCAATTATGAAACTCATGGAGATGTTGTCAGAGTTTTTTAAGGTATCCTTTAGATTGATATCAGGATTTGTTTCCATATCCCAATTGTTAATGGTGTATTGGCCGATGGTGCGGGGGCGGTCACATTGGGGGCAGGTGTAATCTAGGTTAACGGATTGGTTGTCCAGGGCCATGGCGACTATTAACGGTTTGAAGATTGACCCCGGTTCGAAAAGGTGGGAGATGGCAAAATTGGTGTGGGCGCTTTTGGTGGCGGAACTGGTGGCGCTTAGACTGGTCATGGCAATTATGGAACCATTGGTGGGGTCAGTGACGATAATAGAGCCTGATTCGGCTGAATAGGTTTCTATGCCTTGTTTTAATTTTTGCTCTACCAAAAACTGAATTTTACGATTAAGAAAAGTGTGAAGGTGGCGGCCATTGCGGGTGTCAGATTGCCATATTTTTTGAGATAAGATGGTTTGACCGGTGGCATCTTTGGCTGTCTTAATAAAGCCGGTTTGACCTCGCAGTTGTTTATCGTAATATGCCTCCAGACCGCCGTAACCGATTTGGGCGCCTTGTTGATTTTGACCCAAACGACCAATGATGTTTTGGGCCAGTTGATCTTCCGCGTAGAGACGGTAGGTGGTGGTTTGGAAGGAGATGCCGGGGGCAGAAAGGATGTCTTTTTCTTTGGTGGTAAAGTGAATGGGGAAACTTATCCAGAGCTGTTGAGGGTTGTTTTTGAATTTGTCGATTAAATCGCCATGATTGATGGCAAAGTCCGGTTTGATGTTGTCAATTTGATCGATAACTTGATCTAAGGGTGTTTCCAGGTTGGGTTTATACAAAGACAGCTGATAACTGTTTTGATTGGTGGCCAAGGGGAAACCGTCAGAGGTTAAAATATTGCCTCTTTGGGGATCGATTTTTTGTATTTTTTGGGTTTGACTGAGAGCTTGTTTTCTTAGTTGGGGTCCCTGAATGATTTGCCAGTAGAATAGGCGGATGGTAATAAAGATAAAGGCCAACTTGATGGTGGAAGTGAGGATGTGGTGCCGTTGATGATTCAATTTGAGGGGATGGTTAAGGTTTGATTAATCGGCTGTACCTTTTTGTTTTCTAAAAGAGAGAAAAGGTGTTGGAGTGAAGTTAAGAGAGATAATTCCTGTTTTAATCTTTGATTATCGAGGAGGAGTTGTTGGTGGTGTTGTTGTTGTTGTTGGAGAAGATTGTTTTGATCGATGATGCGGGAATTGTAGAAGAAGGAAAAGATTATTTGTAAGAGTATTGATAAAACGACAAAGGGGAGGAAAGTTTTTTGATTCATGGCAGGATTTGAAAGGCTCGGAGTATGGCTGATCGACTCAGGGGGTTTTTGTCAATTTCTGATTGTTGGGGTTTTAGCGGTTTGGCAGTCAGGCTGACAATTTCCTTTTGGTGTTTTTTGATAAAGCGTTTGATGATACGGTCTTCGCCGGAATGAAAGGAGATAAAAACGGCAACTGATGTAGGAGGCAAGCTGAGGGTTTGGTCCAAGGCTTTGGTTAAGTTTTTGAACTCTTGATTAACGATAATTTTCAGAGCCAAAAAGATTTTGGTGCTGGGGTCGATCTTGGTTTTGATGTTTTTTTGTTTGTAGTATTGCCTGATAATGTCAGCCAGGCGTTTAGCTGATTTGATGGGGGCTTTTTGGCGTTGGTTGATTATTCTGATGGTGAGTGGTTTGGCCTGTTTTTCTTGAGCATAGAAACTGAAGAGGTGTACTAACTCGGAGAAAGGGGCGGTGTTGATGATGAATTCAGCGGTGGTTTTTTGGCAAGAGGGGTCAAGTCTCATGTCCAGAGATAGGTTATCGTTAAAAGAAAAACCACGGTGGTGGGATTTTTGTTGATTTGAACTAAGGCCCAGATCAAACAGAACTCCCCTGATTTCCGATGGGTTTTTGATATGTTTTTTTATAAGTGAGGAGAGCTGGGAAAAATTACCGTGGATGGGATGAAAGTTATTCAGTTTTAGTTTTTTGATTCGTTCGGTGGTCAGTTGGAGGTTGATGGGATCTTGGTCAAGACCATAAACAGTGCCACCCTTTTTAAGTATTTTTATACTATGTCCGCCGTTGCCGATGGTGGCGTCGATGTAGATTTTGTGGGGTTGGATGCGTAAAAGACTGAGGGTTTCTGAGGCTAGAACAGGGGTGTGGTATTTCATCAGTTGAGAAGATAGTCGCCACTGAGGGTTTTGAGGTTTTCTTTGATGGTGGAATCGGGGGAAATGGAAGTGATTGATCCGGCTCCATTTCCACTGGCGAAAACGGAATAGATTTTATCGGCCAGAGTGGAGGAATTAGGCATACCGTAGTTTTGTAAGAGGACAAAATATTGACCGGCATTGGCGGTGGCATTGATGGCGAATTTCGGGAGACTGATATTTTTGTTTTGGTTTATTTGGGTCGACGAACTGAGAACAAAGTCGGTTTCATAAGTGGACATTTGTCCGGTGGAGTTGATGAAAATTAATGAAAGAATGCCACCGGTAACACCCTCGTCATACTTGTATTTGCAGGTGTTGGTACAACTGGCGGTGCCCAAGAGGAGGTTCTTGGTGATCAGAGTGGATTCAACTTTAAGGGTGTCCCCTACCCCTTTTTCCATTTCGATAGTGCCATCAACGGCGGTATAAATAAGCTCATACTCTATTTGAGTGATGTTTTCGGGGATGTGGTTGATTCTTAGAGTCAATTCATGACCATCGGCTCTTGGTATGAGGCTGATATAGGGTTTTTGGTCAATCTCCATTTCTATCAGTTTGGGGGCGGGAGAGGGTGATGCGGTGGTATCGGTTTTTTTCTTGCCACAGGCGGAAAGGAAAATGCCACAAAGGAAAATAAGGAAGAGAGTTAGGATGGTTTTGATGGGTGTTTTTTTCATGTATGTTACTTTAACTTTTTTCCCAGCCAAGTGTCAACCAGATCCATTTTTATCCTTTCCTGTTTCATGGAGTCGCGGTGACGGATGGTGACGGTATTATCTTTTAGTGTTTGATAATCAACAACGGTACACCAAGGGGTACCGATTTCGTCCTGGCGGCGATATTTTTTACCGATATTACTGGAATCGTCCCAGTCGATTGAATATTTTTGACTTAAGTTGTCGAATAACTTTTTAGCCTTGTCGATCAATTCGGGTTTGTTGGCGGCCAAAGGGAAAATAGCCATTTTGTAAGCGGAAATTTTGGGGTGAATTTTAAGATAGATTCGTTTTTGACCCTTGTCCATCGTCTCTTCTTGATAGGCATCTAAGAGAAGATAAAAGAGACTGCGATCGACTCCTCCGGAAGTTTCGGCAATATGGGGGAGGTATTGTTCTTTTGTTTCCGGATTGGTGTATGAAAGGTTTTTACCGCTGAATTTGGAGTGTTGGGTTAAGTCGTAGTCGGCGCGCCAATGAATTCCTTCCATTTCAGCCCAGTCCCAAGGAGCTTGATATTCAATGTCAAAAGCCTTTTTGGCATAAAAGATCAGTTCGTCAGGGCGATGTTGACGGAATCGGAGTTTTTTGGTTTGGTTGAAATATTTTTTGTACCAATCCATTCTGGCTTGTTTCCAGTATTCGTACCACTTGTCCATTTCCTGGGGATGAACAAAATACTCAATGTCCCATTGTTCGAATTCGCGGGTGCGATAGAGGAAGTTTTTGGGATTGATTTCGTTCCTAAAGGCTTTACCGATTTGGGCGATACCGAAGGGAATTTTGACACGGGTGGAGTCGACGATATTCTTGAAATTCAAGTAAATGTTTTGACAAGCCTCACCGCGGAGATAGGTGGGGGTCTTTTCGCCTTCGATGACACCGACCTCTGTTTTAAAGAGGATGTTATATTCTTTTGGTTCGGTTAGTTCACCTTTACATTCGGGGCATTTTTTGGTGTCAGTGATGAGGTCAGGACGGAATCTTTTGTGACAGGATTTACATTCTACCAAAGGGTCTTTGAAATTTTTGACGTGTCCGGAGGCTTGCCAGACTTTGGGATGAGTGATGATAGTACCGTCAATACCGACGATATCAGGACGACAGGTAACAATATCGTGCCACCAAGTATTTTTCCAGTTGTGTTTCATTTGGGCACCGACGGGTCCGTAGTCATAAAAACCAGCAATACCGCCGTAAATTTCTGAATTTTGAAAAACGATACCGCGGCGTTTACATAGGGATACTAGCTTGGTGACTTTGTTGTTGTCTTGTTTTTGCATTTTCGTCTCCTAAAAAATTATAAACTATAATTCTTAGGGACGAGATTCTTAGTTTGAATCGCGCGGTTCCACCCTATTTAGCAAGTAATGATTTCCAATAAACTTGCTCACTTATTTGTCTTTTAATGAGGTGCCAATTTCCCCAAGACAATAGTGAAGGGTATCACGGTAAATTATCTCTGTCAAACGGTGTTTTTTAGTCTTTTGGTGTGATCGCTTCTCCAATATCTCTCCTCAATTGGTTAGTTTCGTCACTGACAGAACGGGCAAGAAGGTTGGTTTCGGAATTAGCTAGTTCGATCAGCAGCTGACGTATTTGTCAATTGGTTAGTTTCGTCGCAAGGGCTGATTGAATGATGCCGTGAGTGATGATCATTTGTTGTGCAAGTGAGAGGTCGGAGATTTTGGTTGGGGTTTCTTTCATTATTTTTATACTTTTTTAGTTTAAGAATAGATGGTGGATTTAAATACTTCACGGGATTATACCAAAGTTAGATATTTGACGAAGTTTTAGTTGAAAAGTTTGGGTGATTGAAGGGGTTTTTCGATGATGGACTGGAAGAATCGCTGAGGGTGGATTTTTGAGTTGAAAATTCTTAATCTCCAGACAAAAATTTCCTTAATTCTTTGAAAGACAAAATTGAGTACTCTAAGGCAGGGTTTTCTCTATTCCGGGTTAATTGTTCAAGTGTTGAAACTTGCTTCTTTACTTTTTCTATAGTCGGCAAAGTAATATTGGATAGCCCCTTTTTATATTCAACGGAAAAGTAGACAGAAATACCTTCTTTCGATTTCTTTTTAGTTCTATCAGAACCCAAACTGGTTCCTCTAATACTCCAGCCCTGATGCAGAGCCAAACTTAAAGTCGCTCTTCTGACAACTTCTACTATTTGACTTACAATTGTTGCCTCAACTAAGCCAGTTGCTATTTTTCGACAAAGCTTTGGCTGAAACAGCTCCTTTGGCTTAATAGAAAAGTAATCAAAAAAATATTTGTTCCATTTTTGTGTATTAATTTTCCCATCTTCAACTGTTTTCTTTATTTCCTTAAAACCATTTTCTAGTTCCCTTGATATGCTTAATCCGGCAATTATACTTTTGGGGTTAATACTAATTTGCTTTTTGGGGTTACATTCATAATTTTTCGACAAATAGAACCCCAGATTACCTTTGATCCACATGGGCATATGCCCATTAATATTTTTATTTTCTTCATCCAGAAACACCTCAGCATTATGACCAGGGCCGGGATATAAGGTGGGTAGTAAAACTAATAAAATCCCTTTGGAGTCTTCTCTTTTGCCGCTAGCTCCATATGCCATCTCTTGTTTGGCATAAAGTGAATAGGCGACATTAGAATTAAGCGTTACGATTGAGTAACCGTCATAGGACTGCAACCCTTCGGTAAAAATTTTGTGTAGATTATCCTTGCTGGTACCGTGAAGTAATACTAATGGTCGAAAGAATGCTTTGGGGCTTAATGACAATAATTTTTTAAGTGATTCTGTTGACATAACTAGCGTATGGGCGAAGTAACGCATAGATAACTACAAAAACTTGTGTAATGGGCGAAGTTTTTGCTTATTTTAACTGTTGGTATTTTAGCATCGGAAGAAGGAAAGGTACATTTGGACCGGGTGTAAGTCGGGCGGATTTTTTTAATCAAAATTCCTTTTCATTGCTATTTAACGGAAAGTGAATCTAGTAAAATTTCTTGTAGCTCCTTTAATCCTAGTTCGAACCAATATTTTGAGGGGAAAACAGTTTCACTTAGTTCAATCTCGCCCGTTTCCCAATTAACGCTATTGATACACCTTTCAACATTTTTCAAAAAACCCTTTAAGTATTCATCCCTTTTTTGTCCACTTCCGAGTTCTTCCACTATGTCAACAACCTGTTTGCCTTTTTGACATCTACCAAACAATTCGCCAATACTATAAGGGCTAGGTGAAAACGCTATTCCACAAAGAGTCATATATGTAGAGTGGCTTGAGTTAGCTTCAAGTTTTTCAAGGTCTAACCCCACATTTTTTCCTTTTAGTGCATGATTTGCTCCAATGGCATATCCACTTAAAGCAATAGCGGTTCTTCCATTTGCATCTGGAAAAGGATGAAGGGCACCGTATAAAACGGTAACAATCGCTCCTATTCTTGTCGGAATAAATAGGTCGCGCTCTTTTGATTTATCTCTTTTCCTGAAAGTCTCGAAGTGTTTGTCAATTTCTTTTACAGCTTTTGGTGAGCGAGCAACAAGCATTGATCTTATACCTAGTTCACGACCGTCTCTTGTTAATTTAATAAGAGTGCCTTCACTTCTATAAATATCGATACAAGAACTATTTTTTACAAACTTTCCCCTGTTCCCAACTTCATCACTCTTGTAATTTCTCTCTGCTACGGAGCGATTAAAAACTCTTGCAATCCTACTTAGTGGTTTGTTTGAGACCTCTTTTTTGTTGTTTGCAAGAGTTATGAGGTTTTCGTTAAAAGTGGTTAGACTGGATTCAAAAGTTTCTGATGTTTTTTCCATATTGTTAGGTTTATAAATAATTTTTACTTGTGGAGGGATAAAACGGTTGAAATGCCGCTTATTCCTCTTCCAAGAATGGCAAAAATTAAAATTTCTTTCTTATTTTTGTTTCCCTAAAATGTTTTTATTTCTTAATAAAAAGCCCAGCAAAAAATCCTAAAATTAAAAATGTATTTTCGACAACGTTTCAGTATGGGCGACCCCAGCAGTAGCGGGGCTTGAGTCACACCGACTGTTACAATTGTATTCTACAACAGTCAAGTGATTTGGGAGAACAAATGCAATGTAGTGAACTGTCCATACTGTGTTGTGCGAAAGTGCAACGTCCCCTTGAGTCGAAAAACATTTACTCCAAAGTAAAGTCCCAGCCAGGTTGCCATGCTTTCTTTTTTCGCCAATCGTCAGCAAAGGCTTGCCGCCAAGTTTTCCCTTTCAAAAGGACTTCGAGGGCTAGCTGAGGCGCTTTGTGGGCGACAATGGCAACATGTTTACCATCATATTTTTCCTTAAGAAAATTAAGAAAATCTTGAATTCTTTTTTTAACATCTTCATAACTTTCGCCCTGAGGAAATCTTTCGACGATGTTTTTTTCTTGGAGAGGCTCGACAACACTGGAAAGGCCAGCATTATGTTTGCCATAGTTACATTCTCGAAGCCGGGGATCTTGAACGATTTCTACCTTACCTTCGAAAGTAAGTTTGGCGGAATTGACTGCTCGTTTGAGATCGGAACAAAAAACAACGTCGAACTTTTTGTCTTTAATCTGGTCTTTGAGCTCAATAGATTGTTTGACGCCTAAATCAGAAAGCTCAACATCAGACCAGCCTGAAGAGATTTCCTTTTGGTTATCGGTGGTGGTGCCATGAACGAAGTAGGTTATTTGTACTGCCATAAGATTTTCTTAATTATAAAATAATAATAAATGTTTTTCGATTTTGCACAACTAGCGTATGGGTGAAGTAACGCATAGATAACTACAAAAACTTGTGTAATAGGCGAAGTTTTTGTTTATTTTAACTGTTGGTATTTTAGCATCGGAAGAAGGAAAGGTACACTTGGACCGGGTGTAAATCGGGCGGATTTTAACTGAAGAGTTTGGGTGATTGAAGTGGTTTTTCGATGATGGATTCGAAAAATCGCTGGATGTGTTTTTGGGTTTGAGGAAAATTTTTTTGTTGGAAGTGGGTGATGATTGGTTGGGGTAGACCGAAACCCAGAGTTTTGATTAAATCAATTTCATTTTGTAAAAATTTTTGGGGTTGGTTTTTGTCAATGGCTGTTAACATGTTTTGGCAAATGGTAAAAAAATTGTCAGTATGCTGGTTTTCGACGGTAACATTATTGATAACTTCTAGAAAATAAAAGAGGAGGCTGAGCTGAGCCAGATTCTTTCTTTGCTTGAGGAAAGGGGTAATGGTGGTGGCTTGAGATACCCAAGAGAAGTCATTTTTTTGATAGAGATGGAGTTTGCTGATGTTGCCTAATTGGAGAGCGGACAAACGACTACTCTTGATACTTTGAGAACCTTTGGCCAGAGCGGTGATTTTACCTCGATGAGAGGTGAGCAAGGTGACAAAGATATCCTGTTCTTTGGTTTTCTTTTTGTTGATGATGATGGCGGTGACAGTGGTGTATCGAGACATTAAAGCGCCAGTTTGATGGTTTTATCAGTGGCCCAATCAAAGGTGCTGTGTTCTTGGCCGTTGACGATCAGTTGATAAGGAATGACTTTGGTGCCGGGTTGTTTTTGTAAAAGAAGAGTATAGTCAGAGCCGGGGTTGATACTGCTGGTGTATTGAATTGAGGTTTTAGTGCTGGATTCGGCGTAGAGGGGATATTTGTCACCATAGAAGCCCTCAAAGACTTGTTTGCCCAATTCTTCATATTGGACCGGTTCTATTTCGGAACCGGTCATTTTGATTAATTCTGATCCCAAAGGAAGGTAGAAACGGAACCAGTTTCTATATTTGGGGGCGTTAAGACAGAGATCGCCTTTTTCCAGGTTACAGTTACTGGCCTTACTGGGGTTAGTATAGGTGACGACAACTTTGTGTTCGACTTGTCCGTCTTTACTGATAATTTGATGTTTGATTTTTTGTTTGAGAAAAAGATTGGTTTTGGCGCTGGACATGTTGGCATCGTTTAAGTGAAAGTAGTCGGTATTGGAGTCGGTGGTTTTGATACTGCCGGCGATGTTGGCGGCTACGGCGGCTTTTTGGATGTCAGCATCGGTGAAGTAAAAAAGCAGGTGTTTTTGATAAACATTTTGCAAAAGTCCTTGAATAAGGGGGGTAAGTTTTTCTTTTTCCGAGCCCATGGCGTTACTAAGAATGGAATGCATTAGAGGGGCTAAAAATCCTTTGCGGTTGGTTTCGATGTAGTTGCGAGGACGACCGGCGATCCATTCAAGTTGATAGATGATTTGAGGACAACCATCGCATCTTTTATCCGGTTCGGAGGAGAAATTACCGAATCCGGGGACGCCGATACGACCAAGAACTGTGACCAGATCAACCAGGACTTTGGTATCAATGGCAACAACAGCGTCAATTTCATCGGCGTTTTTGACTATTGTTTTGTAGTGAGACATGAAGGTGGCAACGCTGGTGGGGAAATCGGGGGAGGTGTTCATATCGCGTAGATTCCAATAAGGGACGTTGATGTGATATTCCTTGATGGGACGAGGGGCGGGGATGGTGCTGCGAAAACGGGCATCCAGAGTATAAATGTCCTCAGAAACCAAGGGAGTGATCTTGCCGTTATCAACTTGGAGGATTCCATAGGCGGTCCAAAAGCCGCCGGTGGGTCGAAGCTCGGCGTCGTTTTGAAAAAGGAGGAAATATTTACGAGGACTGTCTTTGCCCAACAACCAGGCGGTTTGGCTGAGGAGGGGTTTACCGTCTTTTACCAGTTGATGAATTTGGCTGACCATTTCTTTGGCTTGGAGGATGGTGGACTGAATAGCCAGGCCACGAAAATCTGCGGGGTAGCGACCGGCGTCTATTTGGGTCAAAGATTGATCAATTTTGGCTATTTTTTCTTCAATAGTGTCAAAATGAGGAAGAAGTCCTTCGACAGACTCGGTGAGAAAATTAATTCGGTCCTCGGTGGTTTTGGCCGAATCGGTGGCCGAACCCTTGAGACCGAGGAAGTCCTGGTAAGGTTCGATGGCGGTGACAACAATGTCTCCGGTTTCCAGCCCATTTTTGGTGATATCGATCAGAAGTTGGCCGTCATGGTAATAGTTTTTGACATAAGGAAGTGATTTGAGCAGAGCCAGTTTTTGGTAACCAGTTTCTATGTTTTTTTGGTGGTTTTTGAGATTACCAAGACTTTGTTTAATTAGATTCAGGTCTTTTTCTTGAAGAGCTTGTTTTAGATAGTTAGCTTCAGTTTTGGCCAGATTGATGTGGGCATATAATTTTTTTCCGGGAATATAAACAAAAAAGAAGGACAATGTCAGAATGAGGGTGGTGAGGATAAGAAAGACGGAAAGGCTGTTTAGAAGGATTTTTTTGGTTTTGGCCGGAATCTTGAAGCGAATTTTGTTTTGTTGGGGAGACAAATTTTTGATGGTTAACTTTTTGGCAGACTTCATGGTTAAAAGTGTATATTAAATAAAGAGGGTTTACCAGCGTGATAGCATGGCCAGGGGGGTTTTGAATAGAATGATTATTTCCTGACGGACAGATCGGTTTTGAATGTAGTGAGAGTCGAGACGGGCTCTTTGTTCAAAGGTCAGTTCGTTTCGGCCTGAGGTTTGCCACAGACCGGTGACACCGGGCTTGACGGATCGGATGTCGTCGATATGGTTTTTAGTTTTGGGATATTTGGCCTCATATTCACGGAGCTCTTCTTCGCGATAAGCTCGGGGGCCAACCAAGCTCATATCACCCTTAAGAACAGATAATAACTGAGGAAATTCGTCGATGGTTAGAGATCGGATGATTTTGCCAATGGGGGTGATGCGAGGATCCTCTTTCATGGGCAGTTTCCAGCCAGCGTCTTTGTATTTTTTCCATAGTTCGGGATGTTCTTTTTCCAGTCTTTTGTCGTTGTTGCCAATGTACATGGAACGGAATTTGGGCATGGAGAAGGGTAGACTGTTTTTGCCGACTCTTTTTTGCCAAAAAATTATGGGGCCGGGTGATGAGCCTTTAACCAGTATGGCGGTGATGAGCAAAATGGGTGAAAACAGGGCCAGAATAAGGAGAGAGCCGACTATGTCAATGGTTCTTTTGAAGACATTGAAAATGAAGATTCTTGGTTTTAAAAATAACTTGGACTTTTTATTTATCATTTTTGGCCACAAAGAAGGGTTTGTGTTTTTTGTTGTTGACTATTTGGCCAATAAGATTACGAACATTGAAGCTCTTTTGGAGTTTACAAACCAGCAGGGCATCGGGGGTATCGATAATGGCCAGATCTTTAACTCCGACAAGGCCAATGAGTTTGTCTTTTTGGCCGGATACAAGACAGTTTTGGGACTCAAATTGATTGTGGAGGGTGTGTTTATTAGATGTGGCAAAGCCGTTTTGGTCTTTTTTAGATTGGAGATAAATGGTTTTCCATTCACCAACATCGCTCCAGTTGAATTTTATCGGTATCATGGTTAGGTGACGAGAGAGTTGTGAAATGGCGATGTCTATGGGTAGTTTTGGAGACGATTTATAAAGTCGGCTGACAAGGTGGGGCTTATTGAGTCCCGATTGAAGTTGGGAGTAAAGATTAAAATATTTCGGTTGATATTGATTAAATTCCTGAAGGAGACAAGTGGGGGTAAAAGTATAGATTCCCAGGTTCCAATAATAACCCTGTTTGATCAGTCGGGGCAGATCTTGTTGGGGGGGTTTTTCGATAAATTTGGTGACAGGGTAATAGATGGAAGGAGTGGTGACTTTCTTGCCGGTGTTGATGTAACCATAAGATGGATTTTCAGATGTTGGCTTGGCACCGAGAATGACAATTTTATTTTGGCTGATGGCGATACGAGCAGAGGTCTTAATGTTTTTTTTGAAAGCGGAAATGTTTTTAATATAATGGTCTGAAGGCATGGTGGTGATGACGGAGTTGGGGTTTCGGTGCTGGATGATGGTGGTGGCGTAGAGAATGGCCATGGCAGTATTTTTCCTGAGGGGTTCGGCAATGATGTTTCGGGTGGGTATTTTTTTAGTGATGTGTTGGCGGGTTTTGGTGAAGTATTTTTGGTTGGTGATAAGGAAAATTTGAGAAGAAGGGACGATTTTCTGACAGCGTTTGATGGTTTGTTGGAGGAGGGATTTGGGACTAAGGATGGGGAGAAATTGTTTGGGATTGTCAGTGCGGGAGAGAGGCCAAAGACGGGGGCCGGTACCGCCACAGAGAATTACGATGAAGTGTTTTGGTGTGTTTGGCATAGGCGACCGATAGTCTTTTTGAAGTTTAGCATAAAGACTTTTTGAGAAAATTTTTGGGCTTGGTGACGGCAGTCTTGGGGATTGAAGTTTCGGGGTCTGAATTGTTGAAGAGCTTGCTTGAGGTTATTGAGATTTTGCTGTGGAAAAAGGATGCCGGTAGTTCCCGGTTTGACGGTTTCCAGAAAACCTCCTTTTTTGAGGGCAATGACTGGTTTGCCGCAAGCCATGGCTTCAATGGGGGTGAGGCCGAAATCTTCATGTTGGGGACAGATGAGAGCCTGACAATTTTGGTAAAGGGACAAAAGTTTTTGGGATGAGACTTGGTGGAGAAAAGTGATGTTGTCAGCGCGGAGTTGTTTTTTGAGTTTTTGGAGGTATTTTTGTTGGCGACCGGTGCCGACGATGACTAGAGGTAGATTGAGTTGGTGACAGGCGTGAATGGCCAGATCAACTTTTTTGTGGGGAACCAGACGAGAAACAAGCAGAAAATATTTTTGAGGTTGGTTTTGATTGGGTTTGAAATGGTTGAGGTTGGTGCCGGGGTAGATAAGGGTGGATGGTCGACGGTAGTATTTTTTGAGGCGGTTTTGGGCATTTTTTGAACCGGCTAGCAGATAATCCGGTCGTTGGCGATAAATTTGATCGTGTCTTTTGTAAACATTTATGAAGGGCTGAATAAGGGGGTGTTTTTGTCGATAAACATGGCGATTAATATTATGAAAATAACAGAGATAGAGAGTTTTTGGTGGGGTTAAAAGGCAGTGGCCAATGGTGGTGGTGGAGGAGATAACAATGTCAAAAGAGGAAAAATCAAACTGTTCCAAGGCCAAGGGGTAGAGGGGGGTGTAATAGACGGGATTATTAATGGCGTTGGGGAGTTTTTGTAGGAAAGATGTGATGATTTTGGTTTTTTTTGGTAACCATTTGGTTTTGGCGGGATTATGAACCAGGGTGTAGATGGGGGCGTCGGGAAAAATTTTTAGAATATCAAGAAGAACTCTTTCGGCTCCACCCCATTGGTTAAGCCAGTCATAAAAAAGAGCTACTTTCATGTTTTTGTTCAGTTTGGTTGTTTTAACACTTTTTGGTAGATAGTTAGGGTTTTTTTGGCGGTGGTCGACCATGAATATTTTTTAACTTGTTGGTGGCCGAGACGGATGAGTTTTTGACGCAGAGTTTTTGATTTTTGCAGTTTTTTGATTTGGGAAATTAGTTGGGATGGTTGATGGGGGTTGAAATAGAGAACAGAGTTTCCGTGAATTTCAGGGAGACAGCTGGAATTACTGGAGATAACGGGACAGTTGAGGGCCATGGCTTCAAGGCCGGTGAGAGAAAAACCTTCCATAAAAGAGGGATGGATCAAGGCCAGGGCTTGGGAATATAGTTTTTGGAAGTGGGAATCGGGCAGGAAGCCCAGAAATTGGACTTGTTTTTGCAGTTTTATTTTTTCGACTTGTTGAGACAGGCGGTGGTGGAAGATATTTTTTTTGGCGATGATTTTGAGGTGTAGATGGGGAAGTTTTTGGAGAGCCCGGAGAATAATATCGATGTTTTTGTGGGGGTACAAGTTGCCGGTGTAGAGCAGATAATTTTGTGGAGGACTGAGTTGGTTGGGGGTGGGGGTTAAAAATTTCGGGTCGACGGCTTCGGGGGTGACGGTAACCGGGGTGGAGGTGTGTCGGTTTAAATATTTTTTCCAAAAGTTACTGGGGACAATGAGGTGGCGACTGGTGCGAATGACGATGGAGGTGAGCAATCGGTAGGCCAAATATTTGGGCCAGTAAAAGAGAGGATTTTTGGTGGTAGTCCCCCGTCCTTTATAAAAGTGTTTGATGAGGTCGTGGATAGTGACGACTGATTTGCCCAAATA
>Ga0208279_1000671_pt1 | contig 24172 bp, 16 predicted proteins | sample AntAceMetag02UKM_FD_184766 | JGI IMG/M metagenome (GOLD analysis project Ga0208279, IMG submission 184766) | Saline lake microbial communities from Ace Lake, Antarctica - Antarctic Ace Lake Metagenome 02UKM (SPAdes) (version 2) | ecosystem: Environmental > Aquatic > Non-marine Saline and... | reverse complement strand
ACTGTGCGGTAAATTTGTGGACCATGGCAACCTATGTTGATTCGATATGCAATGAACTGGGGATTACTATTCCGGTTGCGATCCATGCGGACCATTATGGTATAAAAGGCGACAAGGACATTGAAGATGCGAGAACTGAAATCCCCAGCATGTTTGATGCGGGCATTACTTCAATCGCCATAGATGCTTCACATCTTCCTGACGATAAGAATCTTCTTGCCAATCTTAAGCTTAATAAATATGTGCCTGAATGGGCAGGGCTCGAAACAGAGGTTGGTGAGATCAAGGGAAAAGACGGTCTCTCAACTGCGCAGGAAGCGCTTTTTCTGATCCAGGGATTGAATGCAAATAATATTTTTCCAGACTGGATAGCTTTAAACAACGGAACCACTCACGGTATTGAAGCAAGTGATGCCGGTATTCAGATTGAATTAACCGCAGAAATACACAAGGCTTTGGAAAAATATAATATGTCAGGCGCCCAGCACGGAACATCAGGAAACAACTCTGACAGGTTAAGAACAATTGCTTCAACTACCCATACCACCAAAGCAAATGTAGCGACAGCTCTTCAGATGATTGCCTGGGGTCTGGAAGTAAATGATTATGGGAATGCTATTCTTGATGATGACAAGAACTTTATCAAGGTAAAGGGTGAAGGCGTTACAGAAGAGATATGGGCTGAGATGGTTGCTTATGCTGACTCAAAAGAGATAAAGGGTGGAAACTATAAAAAATTAAACCTTCCTTTTGAGAATAAGTTTGTAAGGCAGCCTAAAGAAATAAGAGACAGGATGGCAAAAAGGGTTGAAGATTTCGTTTATAATCTTCTTGTAGATGTTTTTAACGCAAAAGATACCGCACCACTTGTTATTGAGGAGATAATCAGCAAAGGATCCTATGACCCGGGCCCAAAAGCAACACAGGTAGAGGCCCAGATAGAGTGGACAGAAGAAAAGATTATTGAAAAAGCAAAGAATATTGATTCTGACAAAGGCCCGAAAGGAGACTTTGACGACTGATACCTTTTTCTAAACAGTTACAATAAAAAGCCCCTCTTAAAAAAGAGGGGCTTTTTATATAGCTGCATTACGTGATATACTAAAAAGTAAACTTTTAGCTTTGTTTTTGACAAAGACCTTTTTTAAAAAGATAAATCCTTTTGAAAAGATATTAAACTTAGAAAGATATTATGATTAAAATTGGTGAAATATATAAACTCACTGTAGCAGCTGAATCTTCAGAAGGTTATTACTGTAACTACGAAGATAACAAAATAATTATTTCATCGGGCCCGGCACCAAACCCACTGGAAATTGATCAGGAAGTTGAGGTGTTTGTCTACAGCTACAAAGAACCATACTATTTAGGCTCCCTTCAAAAACCCAAAGCACTGCTGGGACAGTTTGCAGTGCTGGAAGTTGCCGCAAAGACCGAACATGGCGCTTTTCTGAACTGGGGTCTTGAAAAAGATCTTTTCCTACCCTTTAAAGAGCAGAATGCCCCCATTAAAGTTGGTGATAAGATTCCAATTTGTGTCCTGCAGGACCATATCTGCAACCGGCTACTTGCCACCATGAAAGTCAGCCGCCATTTAAAGGAGGCTACGACACAATATGAGGTTGGGCAAAAAGTAGAGGCAGTTATCTATAAATTCGGACCGCTTGGAGCCTTTTGTTTTGTCGACCAAGTATTTCAGGGGCTGATCTATCAGTCTGAAATTTTTGAAGACTTGTCTTTAGGAAAGCAGGTAATGACCTATGTAACACAAGTCCGCGAAGACGGAAAGCTGGATCTCTCTCTGCGCCAGGCAGGGAAAGCTCAAAGCCAGAACGATCAGCTGGTGCTTTTAGAAGCGCTTAAGGAGAACCAGGGGTTTTTACCTTATCATGACAAAACCGATCCTGATGTTATTCGAGATCGGTTCAGTATGAGCAAAAAAGCATTTAAGCGGGCTGTCGGTGCTCTTTATAAAACAAAGAAAATAATGGTTGAACTAGAAGGCCTTCGTCTTATCTAGCCTGTTTTTCTTTCCGCTTTCCGGCTTAGCTGCAGCCCGTGGTTGATCCGCAACTGACGCATTTCAGACAGGAACCATTTCTAACAAGGGTAAACTGCTGACAATCTAAACAGGCATCACCTTCAAAGCCTTTTGACCTTGCTTCCCGGACAGCTGTCAGGCTAATCGGCAGTCCAAAACTGCCTGACCCGCCGGCAGCCGCCATTTTGGGTTCAGACAAGACAGCGTCTTCCCTTTTATTCTCTTCTACCTCTACTTCCTCTTCCTCTGTTTTAACAGCCACATCATCGCTTTCAGTACCAATGGCATCATTGCGTAAATCTTCATCTTTAATACCATGACCCAGGTCGTTTCTTCCCAAATAGGAGATAGCCAGTTCTCGGAAAAGATAATCAATCACCGAGGTAGACATCTTAATGTGATCATTTCCGGTAACCATTCCATTTGGCTCAAAACGACTGAAAACAAAAGCGTCGACATATTCCTCCAAGGGAACGCCGTACTGCAGACCCAGGCTGATGGCAATGGCAAAACTATTCATCAGACTTCTAAATGCCGCGCCTTCCTTGTGCATGTCGACAAATATCTCCCCAATTCTTCCATCAGGATATTCTCCTGTGCGCAAATAAATTTTATGACCGCCAACAGATGCTTTCTGCGTATAGCCTTCTCTACGGCCGGGCAACCTCTCACGTTGAGCCGCTATTACTTTTTGAGCAAGAACTTTTGCCGTACGCTGAACTTTCACAACCACCGGTTCATCCTCTAGGTCACCGAGATCGTCAAACAAACCCATTGCAGCAGCCAGAGGCTGACTCAGCTTTGAACCGTCACGATAAAGCGCTATTGATTTCAGCCCGGATTTCCAGCTTGTCATATATGCGTTTTTAACATCGTCCAGAGTTGCCTGAGCCGGCATGTTAATGGTTTTTGAGATTGCCCCGGAAATAAAGGGCTGTACCGCTGCCATCATCTTAATATGTGCTTCATAGGCAATGAAACGCTTCCCTGTTTTTCCACACTTGCCGGCACAGTCAAAAACACTGTAATGTTCTTCTTTTAAGTGCGGCGCTCCCTCCACGGTCATCATGCCGCAGGCATACTGGTTGGCCGCTTCAATTTCTTCCTGGCTGAATCCGATCTCTTTAAGCAGAAGGGTCTCGGGATTCATCATTTTTTCTTCAGAAAGCTTCAAGGTGTTTTTAACAAAATCAAGACCCAGAATCCAGGGGCTAAAAGCGTTATTGATATCAAAAGCTGAGAGAAGTGAGCCCTCGACTTTCTTAATAATTTCAGGGGTAAATCCTCTTTCTTTGAGACTTTGTTCATTAATGCCGGGCGCGCCAAGCAGCGTTCCATGGCCCTGCGCATAATGGACGATCTCTTTGATCTCAGAATCTTTATAATTAAGTTTTTGCAAAGCCAAAGGAACAGACTGATTAATGATCTTTAGAACACCGCCACCAGCCAGAGCTTTAAACTTTACTAGAGAAAAATCAGGTTCGATCCCGGTCGTATCGCAGTCCATTACCAAACCTATGGTCCCGGTGGGCGCAACAACTGAAACCTGAGCGTTCCTGAAACCATTTGTCTCCCCCTGTTCCAACACCTCATCCCACAGACCTTTGGCAACGGTTAACAATTCCATAGGGCAGGCATCCGGTTCTATGGCCTGTGGCGCTGTTTCCAGATTTTCATAACTGTCAGAATCTTCAGCAAAAACCGCTCTGCGGTGATTGCGGATAACACTCAGCATGGTTTCACGGTTCTTATCAAAACGCTTAAAGGGCCCCTGCTCTTTGGCAAGTTCAGCACTGGTCCGATAACATTCCCCGGTCATTAAAGAAGACAGCACTGCAGCCAAATTACGTCCTTTATTGCTGTCATAGGAAATACCAAAAATCATCAGCAATGCACCCAGATTGGCATAACCCAGACCCAGGGTGCGATAATTATAACTATTCTGAGCTATTTCTTTACTGGGAAACTGGGCCATCAGCACACTAATTTCCAGAGTAAGCGTCCAGAGTCTGATAGCATGAAGATAAGCATCTACATTCATCTTTTCTTGTGACGCATGAACAAACTTTGTCAGGTTCAGACTGGCCAGATTGCATGCCGTATCGTCCAAAAACATATACTCGGAACAGGGGTTTGAAGCGTTAATCCGTCCGTCTGCCCGGCAGGTATGCCAGTCATTAATTGTTGTATCGAACTGTATGCCCGGGTCTGCGCATTGCCATGCAGCATCGGCAATCCCATCCCAAAGATCACGGGCCTTGATTGTCTTTGCAACAGAACCGTCAACCCGGTTAATTAAGTGCCAGTCAGATGCGTTTTGAACAGATTCCATAAACTTATTGTCAACCCTGACTGAATTATTGGAATTTTGACCACTGACAGTCTGATATGCCTCAGAATTCCAGTCCGTATTATAGGTTTCAAAGGCAAGCTTTTCATAACCCTGTCTGGCAAACTGTATGACCCTATAAATATAATTATCCGGAATAGAGTTCTGGCGCGCGTCACGCACCTCAGAGGCCAGGTCGGAATTTTTCTTTAGATCAAACCGATCATCTCCGGAACTTTTATCTGTTTGGCAGGCGTTCATAATTTTGTTGAGGTGGCGTTCACAGGTAAGACTTCCAGCAACCAAAGCAACGACCTTATGTTCTTCCTGGGCTTTCCAGCTGATAAATTCTTCAATGTCTGGATGGTCGGCATTTAAAATTACCATTTTAGCGGCCCGCCGGGTGGTACCCCCGCTTTTTATAGCACCGGCTGCGCGGTCGCCAATTTTTAGAAAACTCATGAGGCCACTGGACTGGCCGCCGCCGGAAAGAGACTCACCTGCAGCTCGCATGGAAGAAAAATTTGTGCCGGTCCCGGAGCCAAACTTAAAAAGCCTGGCTTCGCGCACCCACAGATCCATGACACCGCCCTTACTGGCCAGATTATCTTTAACCTCCTGGATAAAGCAGGCATGGGGTTGAGGATGTTCATATGCACTTGCCGAGGCTCTGGCCTGACCTGTTTTGGGGTCAACATAATAATGCCCCTGTGAAGGCCCATCAATACCGTAAGCCCAAAAAAGTCCTGTGTTGAACCATTGGGGTGAATTTGGCGCAGCCATTTGATGTGCCAGCATATATGCCATTTCATCGTAATAAGCGTGCGCGTCCTCTTCGGAATCAAAATAATTGTGTTTCCATCCCCAATAGGTCCAGCAACCCGCCATCCGGTCAAAAACCTCACGGGCATCTTCCTCGCCGCGGAAACGGTCTTCCACGTTCAGCTTTTCGAGGGATTGCTCATCGGAAATACTACACTGCAGCCATTCAGGCACGCCTTTTTCCTGTTTGCGTTTAACAGAGATCGGGACTCCGGCCTTGCGGAAATATTTTTGTGCCAAAATATCAGTTGCAACCTGACTCCAAAAAGAAGGGACGATCACTTTTTTAATAGTATGAACTTTAGAACCGTCAATTTTCTTAATTTCACTGGTGCGGGTTTCAAAATCGATATCATCATAAGGCGTATGTTTGTCTTTAGTAAAAAAGCGCGTTATTTTCATAAATAAATGTCCTTGGAATGTATTATTTTTCGAGTGGGTGGATAGTACATTAACATTTTTAAATTGTCAATATATTGTGTTAAAAAATATAATAAATACCAAATAAGCGATTTTTAGCTACTTTTTGAGTATCGGAAAACCATTAGATATCATTACTTTTATTTATTGCCAGTGAAAAAATATATTATTACAAATTGCAGAAATATTTATTTCAGGATATTCTCATCATATTAAACAAAAATGCATTCAGGGAATTATAAATATAATTGATAAGCATTTATGAGGGGGAATTGAGTGAATACCTTATTGCAGCCTGATCGCAGCCCAATTAATTCCCACGCACTTTTTACAGATGTGAGCCTTGACACTGAACATAAATACGGTATAGGAGCTTATCTATTTATACCGGTTTCGTTTTTTAGGGAAAAAAATCACCGCATTAACAGAAAAGATATTGCTGAAAAACTTAAAATCCGCAAATTTGAAAACACGTCCTCAACAAGACTTGAAGTCCAAACTGTTTTGTGGGCACTTGATGAAATAGAAAAAACAGTCCCAAAGCACGGTTCGATGACGCTTCAGGTCTATACTGATTCACAGTGTGTTGCAGGACTGCAAGGAAGACGGTCAAGGCTGGATTCCTGTAATTTTATATCACAAAAAACCGGACAGCCTCTTAAAAATGCGGATTTATATCGGACGTTTTATGAGCTTTGTGACAAAATGGGGTTTTCAGTTATCAAGGTTTCAGGTCACACACCTGCTTCGTCACGGGATACGATTCATCATATTTTTTCCTGTGTTGATCAGGAAGTACGCAAAGCTCTAAAATGCTGGGACAGAAAACAAAAACAATAAGAAAATATAGGGCCAAATATTTTTTTATAGTTTTTATCTTGACACAGATTGTTTCAATTTCTATACTTTACCTTCCTTTAAATAAATTTTTATAAAAATATTAGTCGCGATATCGAGTCTAACCTAAGTTAGCGGTACCTGCTAAAGAAAGCGGTAGATATGAAAAAAAACTTTATCATTGGATTTATTATAAGCTTTCTTTTTATGTATCTCAGCTTAAAAGGTATTGATTTCTCTGAACTTAAAACAAGTCTTAAGTCTGTAAATTATATTTATCTCTTTCCGGCTTTATTTTTGGTGCTTTTGCTTCTGCTGATAAGATCTTATCGTTGGGGCGTTATACTCAGCCCGCTTATAAAATATGACCAAAAAACCCTTTTTGTTATTACGGCCATCGGATTTATGATAGTAAGTATTATTCCGGCACGAATCGGGGAAATTGCCAGGCCATATCTTGTTAAACAGAAAAACGGTATAAAAATGTCTTCTACCATAGCAACGGTTGTTGTAGAGAGAATATTTGATCTGCTGGCTATGATGTTTATTCTTTTTATTGTTATTTTGGTAATCCCTCTTCCCGCAACTCTGTTTAATTCCGGAGTAACCCTCCTTGTTGTTTCAATTACTGCTTTTATGTGTTTAATATTTTTAGCAATAAAAAAAGACTTTTCACTTAACAAGGCAGATATTATTTTTGAAAAATTGCCGGACAAACCCGCTGCATTTTTAAAACGGTTGCTGCATTCTTTTGTTGAAGGGCTGCAAATCCTTCCGGATATAAAAAAGACTCTTTACCTGTTTTTTCTCTCAGTAGTGGTATGGGTGGTTAACAGCGCGACTTTTTATATTATGTTTTATGCCTTTGGTTTTGAACTTGGTTTTATAGATGCATGTGCACTTATGGTAATAGCAGCAATAAGCGTTATACTTCCTGCACCTGGATTTGTGGGAACCTTTCACTATGCCTGCATTCTGGGACTTTCATATTTTGGTATCTCAAAAGCAGAAGCTGCTTCCTATGCTGTTTTGACACACGTTCTACAGATTGTGCCTGTAATTGTACTGGGTTTTGTATTTCTGCCCTTTCAAAAATTATCTCTGCCAGGTTTTCTTAAAAAAGAAGAAGAAGAGATTAAGGTCGAGCATCTGGATGAATGACATTTTCTTAGTGCTTTCCGAGCATCCCTTCACTTGCCGGTGACAGCCTTTTCCCAAAACAAACCTAAAATTGGCCTATAAAGCATTACTTATATTAAAATACTTTTACTTATTGACAGCATAATAATGATTATGATAATACTTTGTTAACTTATAAAATCAATAAAAGTTGATAGAATCTGATATATTAAAGCATATTTAATTTGATGGGGGATGAAAATGCAACGATTATCACCACCAGTTATCTTTTTATTAGCAATTACGTTTTTATTGTTTTCCAACATTACTCCGGCCAAAGCCCAGTGTAATATCGAATGGTCTGGCTATATGTCTGGTTCTGTTCCTACTACAGAAACGACACCACTCTCCCGAACTGCTATTTATGAGGCCTACCTGGCTATTTATGGAGAAGAACCATCTTCTTGTGAAGTGGTATTTCATACCCCCATTTATATATGTGGTGATGTTTATGGAAAATCTGTTGGTGAACATGCTTGGGGTGAGTACGATGGTCCCGGTGGAACTTGGAAACTTGTGTGTCCTGCTGATGTATGCGATGCGCTTGGAGGTGATTCAGACGGAGACAATGCCTGCAATGACGCTGATAACTGCCCTCAAGATCCGAATTCATATCAAATAGATTTAGATGGTGATGGCGTGGGAAGTATCTGTGATAACTGCGTCGATGTAACGAACCCTGATCAGGAAGACACAGACGGTGACGGTCGCGGAGATGCCTGCGATGCAGACCCGTATAGTGATACAGACGCTGACAGTATTCATGATGGTCTGGACAACTGTCTAAACATATCCAACCCCGACCAGGAAGATGTCGATAGTGACGGTATTGGAGATGTTTGTGACAACTGCCCTGATACTGCCAACCTAGATCAGCAAGATTCAGACGGCGACGGTCTCGGAGATGACTGTGATGCAGACCCATATAGTGATATAGACGCTGACGGTATCTACGATGGTCCAGACAACTGTCCAAACATATCCAACTCCGACCAAGAAGATGTCGACAGTAATGGTGTCGGAGATGTCTGCGATGCAGATACGATTTACGGAACTATCAGTGGTTTAATGCCTGGAGATACAGCTACTGTAAATATTGTTAAAGTCAATTGTGGATCTGATCTTGTTGTAGTCACAACCGTTACGAATGCAGAAGGCTACTATTCATTCGGCAGTCTGGAAAGTAACAACAATTACTTTGTTGGGCCGGAAGAATCCGGTTACAGTTTTTCTCCTTTTCATAGATTTGCTGCAATCCCGCAAACAGAAATTCAGTCTTATGATTTTACTGCCATACCCATATTTGAATCTGCCGCGAAAGTCTGGGAAAATGTAATAGGAAGCAGTGGCTCCCCAACAGTATCAGGAGATTATTTGTATATAAGTAATTCGACAACTTACTGCCTGGATGCCCTAACAGGCGAGAAGATCTGGGAAAATGTAACAGGAAGCAGTGGCTCCCCGGCAGTATCAGGGGGATATGTGTATGTGAGAAGTGATGGTCTTACAAATATCTATTGCCTGGATGCTTTAACAGGCGTGAAAATCTGGGAATATCAGAATATAGGTTATTACTTCGGCACTCCGGCAGTATCCGGGGGGTATGTGTACGTGGGAAGTTGGAATGATAAAGTCTACTGTCTGGATGCGGCAACAGGTGCTAAGGTCTGGGAATATGCAACAGGAGACGATGTGTGGTCTTCCCCTGCAGTATCCGGGGGGTATGTATATGTGGGAAGTAGTGATGATAAAGTTTACTGTCTACATGCCTTAACAGGTGCCAAGATCTGGGAATATGAAACAGGAGATAATGTGGTGTCTTCCCCCGCAGTGTCAGAAGGATATGTATACGTGGGAAGTAATGATGATAAGGTCTATTGCCTGGACGCGGCAACAGGCGTGAAGGTCTGGGAATATGAAACAGGAGGCAATGTGAGGTCTTTCCTTGCAGTGTCAGGAGGATATGTATACGTGGGAAGTAATGATGATAAGCTCTATTGCCTGGACGCGGCAACAGGCGCGAAGGTCTGGGAATATGAAATAGTAGGCAATGTGGGTTCCCCTGCAGTGTCAGGAGGATATGTATACGTGGGAAGTTGGAATGATAATGTCTATGGCTTGGATGCAGAAACAGGCCTCTTGGTTTGGAAAACGGCACCACCTATTATTAGTTCCTCCCCTGTAGTCTCCGGGGGGTATGTGTACGTGGGAAGTACGGATGGTAAAGTCTACTGCCTGAATGCGGCATCTGGAGACACGGGTTCATGGCCGATGCTTGGATATAATAATGAGCGAACAGGAGCAAATTAGCAAAACAGTTCTTTTTTTACACAACAACTCTTCCAGTGAACCCCCTCTTTTACAAAACCAGAATGTAAGATATTACAAATGTTCAAATTTATAAAAATTTTTTTCTTTATCATTTCCCCGCTTGGCATCTACACCTTTGGGCTCCAGATATATCATTCTCTCAGTTCTGCTTCTTTTATATCAACAGAATATATCATGACCGCTTACGGCTTTTTTGCCGGATCCATACTGTGGCTTGTTTTAGGAAAGTTCCTTCAATTTTTTCACGTGCTTGAACACGAACTTACCCATCTTCTCTTCGGCATTCTTTTTTTAAGAAAACCAAAGGCTATCTCCGCATCAGATCAGGGAGGGAGCACAGAACTTTACGGGGGGAATTTTATCATAACACTCGCACCCTATTTTTTCCCCACACTATCTTTTCTGCTGCTTATTTTTTTTCCATTGCTTGACGAAAAATTTTATAATTATTTCTTTATAACTTTAGGATGTTTTACCGGATATCATTTTATTTCAAATATTCAGGAATTTAAGTTCAGTCAGCCTGACATCCAGGAGGCAGGAATAATTTTTTCTCCGATTTTTTGTCTGTTTGGAAGTATCGTCACTCTGGGGTTTATTCTTGGTTTTCTAAATAACGGTTTTAAAGGCGGCGGTGATTTTTTCGTGGAGGGATTTAACCGATCAACAGATACAATCCTTTATCTTTACGAACAAGCAAAAGTTTTGACCAGTAAATTGCGATGGCTGCTGTAGCAAACGGTATGGTAAAAAAAGTAAGCCGTCCTACTTAAAAAAACAAATTATCCAAGCTGACTTTCAATCTCTTTTGTCAAACAATACGGGCCCTGAAGCACCTTATCTGCTTCAATTATCATTCTATTTTCAAGACGAATACGTCCCTCTGCAAAAATCCTTACTGTCTGAACAACAAGCGGAAGTTCTCTTATTGCCCCATCCTGTCTTATCTTTTTAAAAAGGGAGTTATCTTCACCCTCTTCACTTTCTATTTGATCAAGGGATTTTGTTTTCAGCTTCTGTTCAATTTCCTGCCACAACGGGTCAAACCCTTCTCCAACAATTGGGAAAGTCACATATGTAATAGGCGCACCCTTGTCCAGCTCTTCTGTTACAAGATGCATCATGTTGCCGCTTTTTTCAGATTTTTCACTGATCAGCTGCCAGATTACTTCCTGCCAGGTTCCTGCCGAACCGTCTGGCGCTGCGGGATGAAGATTTACCATATCAAATTTCTTACACATCACATCTCCGACGACAAGCATATATCCTGCCAGCACAGTTATGTCTGCTTGAAAAGGTTCAAGCCGTTGAATTATCTCAGCATCATATGAGTTTCGCCACAGGCTTAAAGCATCAGGATTTGTTTTCCCCTCTTTTCTAAGCTCCGGCATGAAACTTTTCGAAGAAAAACACACAAGGTTTAGCCCGTAGTCTTTCACCTTCTCAATAAACCTGTCACTTCCCTCAGCATCACCTTTTTCTCTGCTGCAAAACACAAATGAGATATCAGTATTTACGGTTTTATCATTTATGGCCTGCATTATTGAATTAAGAAGGTTTAATGAGCCCTGTCCGCGGCCGGTTGAAAACCACCCTATCTTATACATTTAAACCTCCAATATCTTTATCAAAAAAAGGTTATACATTAAATCTTATATTTAAGATATCGCCGTTTTCAACAATATAATCTTTGCCCTTAAGATATGCTTTCCCTGCTTTCTTCAGACCGGCTTCATCTTTATATTCAAGCAGCTCATCATACTTCATCACTTCAGCCCGGATAAACCCCTTCTGGAGATCTGAATGAATAACACCGGCAGCTTCGGGAGCTGGCGAGCCTTTTTTTACAAGCCATTCCCTCACTTCATCTGTTCCCACAGTAAAAAAAGGAATAAGGCCAAGGACCTTTAGACACAAACGGGTAAGCGTTTCAAGGGCGGGGTCTTTTATTCCCAGGTCATCCAGAAATTCTTTCTTTTCCTCTTCAGAATCAAGGGCTGCAATTTCTGCTTCAACTTTTGCAGATATCTGCATAATTTCAATGAGATTTTCTTCACAGGTCTTTTTAAGACTGCTTACAAGCTCGTTGCTGCCAATATTATCATCAGATACATTTATGGCCAGGATCATCTGTTTTAGAGTAATGAAGGGATAGCTTGAGATGAACAGTTTTTCTTTATCTTCTATTTCCATCAATCTTAAAGGTTTTTCGTTCTCAAGATGAGTTCTCATTTTCTGCATAAGCAGAAGTTCTGCCTCCTGTTTCTTGTCTTTTAACTTTCTAAGGCTGAGCTCGATTCTCTCGATTCTTTTTTCCACAAACAGCAGGTCGTGAAGGATAAGTTCAGTATTAACCATTTCAATATCACGGACAGGAGCTACAGACCCGTCAACATGATAAACCGCCTCATCTTCAAATGCTCTTACAACATGACATATTGCATCCATGTCAACAATGTCTTTAAATATATCCCCTTTTACAATCGTCTCTTTTTCCATCTTTGGAAGCAGTGCAATATCCACCCGTGCCCGCATTACTTTTTTCGGAGAATACATGTTGACCAGAATGTCAAAACGCGAATCCTGAATATCAGCTGTTCCAATTAATAGTTTATGGACGTCTGTGTGCTCAGAATGTTTTGTCCCGGTTAATATCTGATAAAGCGTTTTTTTTCCTGTCTGTGGCAGACCGATTATACCAACTTTCATTCTGACCTCTTAAGTAATAGATTTGTTTAAGCTTTAAATAATACCACCCTTTAAAAAGAGGGTCAAAGAATATATAATTACAGCTCATGGTTACAGGTAAACTGTGCACAATTAGAAAATCAGACAACGCCCCCAAAGAACTCCTTTGTTCTAATTCAAACTCTAAAAAAACAAACTTAAAATGTTTTTGCCTTATCTTTGCTGCGCTTTTCGTTTATAAAGTCAAGGACCTGTTGTAAAGCAAGATCCCGGATACTGTCTCTTTCCATAAAAATTTCATGTTTTGAGTCTTTTAGTATTACTTTTTTACAATCTTCAGCTTCACATAAAACATCTATGCCTTCTTTTTTAACGATATCATCATTTTCAGCCTGAAAGATCAGCATGGGTATCTTAATTTTATGTTTGTTTTTAAGCACCTTTCTGCACGCCTTTAGACTTTCATTAACCCAGCGGTTTGTTGCTCCGCCTGATATAATTTCCGGATATTCAAAAAGAATTTTATTTTCCCACAAATTCCACCTGTTTTTACTGGAGGTAAGCTGATTATTTTTAAAATTTTCAGGCTTACTTTTTCCCTGGGTAATACAATAGCCATTCCCCCTGCCAAGAAAGATTAATAGATTCGTCATTAAGTCGGCGGTCTTTTCAGAAAATATTCCGGTATTTAATTTTATCATCGGAGCAGCAAATATTGCTCCATCAAAATCATCTGGAAATGATTCAAGATAAAGTGCCGCAACGGTACCTCCCATCGAATGACTTATAAGAAAAAGGTTTTTATACTTTTTGCAATCTACAACCGTACCCACAAATTTTTTTAGATCCTTCACATAATAATCAAACTTTTTCACAAAAACCTTATCCCGGTCATTATCAAAACTTCTTTCGGAAAACCCCATACCCCTGTGATCCAAAAGATAAAAAGACATCCCCGGATCCTTAAGATCATAAATCAGTTCTGCGTATTTTATGTATGACTCTGATTTTCCAGGTAGAACAATAACAGCAGTATCTTTTTTTTCCGCCTCATATTTAAGATAATTTATTCTTTTATTTTCAGAACCGAAAAAGAACCCCTGTTCACAACTTTCGTAAAAGGGAAACACCTTTTTGTTATATTGATCAAAAAAATCCTTTTCACTTATGGCAGAAACAGGTAGAATAAAATAAAATAAAACAAGTGCTTGAAAAATATATTTATACATTCGTTTTCCCTTGATTTTTGAACGCCTCATACACCTACCAGTAAACAGATAAATTAACAAAGGTCAGGAGAGTACCATATCAGTTAAACTGTAAAACCATTTATTAAAATTAAAACCAACATATAAAACATACCTCAAATGCCTAAAAAATCAAACGAAGGGTCAGCCGTATTTTTTGACACAGAAGCCTTTTTTCCATATACTCACTAAACAGCAAAAGTTTAACGCATGGAGACAATAATGAAGGAAAAAGGAAGATTTACCCTGACCTCAAAAATTCTACTGGCTATGGCAGCAGGCATAGCTGCCGGCCTCACTGCCAAATATATCTTTTCTGATTCCGAATTCGTCCAGACATATATTATTGAAGGTCTTTTTTTTGTTGTGGGACACCTCTTTATTAACAGCCTTAAGCTGATAGTCGTCCCCCTTGTTTTTGTATCTCTTGTATGCGGAACCTGTTCCCTTGGTGATGCGGGCAGACTTGGCCGGCTGGGAGTAAAATCGCTCGGTTTGTACCTTTTTACCACAGCAATTGCTGTTTCTGCCGCACTTTTTTTTGCCGTTATGATCGGACCCGGAAAAGGAACAAATATTCAGCCGGTTTCATATATAGCAAAAGAAGCTCCTGCGATAAAAGATGTCATTATAAACATGCTCCCCTCAAATCCGGTTAAAGCAATGGCAGACGGAAATATGCTTCAAATAATAGTTTTTTCAATCCTTTTCGGAGCAGCTGTGGCCTTTTCCGGAAATGCCGGAAAAAAAATTGCAGTCCTCTTTAATGATCTCAACACGGTTGTCTTGAAACTTGTTGTTATTTTAATGACCCTTGCGCCATACGGTGTTTTCTGTCTAATGGCAAAACTTTTTGCAACGGTCGGATTTGAAACCATAAAAAGCCTTATCAGCTACTTTCTGCTGGTCCTGTTTGTACTACTGGTACATGCCGGACTGACTTACCCTATTTTATTAAAATTGTTTGCAGGGCTTAGCCCTGCTGCCTTCTTTAAAAAAATGCGGCAGCCGGTGCTAGTAGCATTCAGCACCGCAAGCAGCACCGCAACCCTTCCCGTAACCATGGAAACAGCTACCAAACATCTTGGCATAAGAAACAGTATTGCTTCTTTCACTCTCCCGCTGGGAGCCACCATAAACATGGATGGAACAGCTATTATGCAGGGAGTCGCAACTGTTTTTATAGCGCAGGTCTATAATATTGATCTGTCTTTTAGCCAGTACCTGACGGTAATACTAACCGCAACCCTGGCTTCCATCGGCACTGCAGCCGTTCCAAGTGCAGGTCTGATTATGCTTGCCATGGTTTTACAGCAGGTGGGACTTCCTGTCGAAGGAATTGCCCTTATTATTGGGGTTGACAGGCTTCTTGATATGACCCGAACAGCCGTAAATGTTATAGGAGACTGTACGGTCTCCTGTATTGTGGCAAAAAGTGAAAACGAATTTGACAGATCCATTTTTAATAATTCGGAAACCACACAAACATAAAAACAGTCTTAAAATCTATCTTAATGTTATAAGATAACAATTCTAAGTCTATTAAATATAATTTTTTTAAACATAAATATGTTGTTTTTAAAAGGGTTCTTTATTATATTGATTAATAAAAAATAGATTTTAATAGCATGCTGGAAAAACTAGAACAAAGAAAAAAAACTGCTGACGACTTAAAAAAACCGTCCTTAAAAGAAAGACTTGAAAAGGACCAGTCTCTCCGCATAATAATAATATTCCTTTCCATTTTAATATACGTATATCTTTACCTTTTCATATATTTTTTTTCCGGCATAAACATGTCAATAGCCGCTATCATACCGGCTGTTATGATTGGATGGCTTTTTGGATTTATACCGGGGATTTTGGCCGGTATTCTTGCGCTTCCCCTGAATATTCTAATGCGAATTATTTTTGTGGGTGAAATATGGGATTCCGGTTTTACGGTGGGAACGGCTTTAGCCGGGAGCGGCGCAATACTTCTTAACTCAGCGATTGTCGGAAAGATCCGGGATCTGGGTTTGACCTATAAACAAAAACTGAATGAGCGAAAACTTGCGAAAATGCGGCTGACAGAGCATAGCCAGAAACTTGACAAACAGAAACAGAAACTAAAAGAGATAAACAAAGACCTTGAAAAAGCCAGTATTGAGCGGAAAAATACGGTTGAAAAACTGAGCGAAACAAAAGATACGCTGAAAGATCTGATGGAAACATCTCTTGATCCGATCCTGATCTGTGACAGCATAGGGAATATTACAAAACCCAACCAGGCTTTCTGTGAAATGGTCGGTTATTGTGAGGAAGAGGTCGTTGGTAAGATGACCACTTCTTTTACGCCGAATTCTACAGGAAAATATACTTCCATTACTGGGGAGGAGATTTCCCTGAATGAGGCTTTTATTAATAATGCTTTAAACAGTATAGGTATTTTATTTAAAGAAGGAAAAATCTCTGACTGGAAAGCCTATATGTTTAACAAAAACAATGAACTAATTCCAACCATAAATAGTGCCGTATGTCTTTATGATGAACAGGGTGATCACGCAAGCTCCTTTATTGTATTAAGGGACATAACAGAACAGAGAAAAGCAGAGATGGTTATGATAGCTTCAAAAGAAGAAGCGGAAAAAGCCAATCTGTCGAAAAATTTATTCCTGACCAACATGAGCCATGAAATAAGAACTCCAATGAACGGGGTTATCGGTTTTACAGATATTCTGTTTAACAGTGGTCTTGATTCAGAGCAGGAAGACTATGTACTTACCATTAAAAGAAGTGGAGAAGCACTTCTTTCTCTAATAGATGATATTCTTGATTTTTCAAAAATAGAATCTGGTAAATTTACTGTAAAAGAAATTGATTTTGATGTTGAGCTTCTTGCTCATGATGTGTGCGAATTAATACGCCCTAAACTTAGTGAGAAAAACATAGAAATACTTTGTCGAATTGAAGAGGATGTACCTTCCCAGATAAGTTGCGACCCTTATCGTTTCAGACAGGTTTTAATTAATTTAATGGGAAATGCGGCAAAATTTACCCAAAAAGGAGAAATAGAACTTTCTATTGATATAGAAGACAAAAAAGAAAATAAAATAAAACTGCACACCATGATAAAAGATACCGGCATTGGCATTCCAAAAGACAAAATCAACAGTATCTTTAAAGTATTTCATCAGGCTGACAGCTCAACCACAAGAAAGTATGGAGGAACAGGACTTGGACTTTCTATCTGCAAAAAAATAGCTACCATTATGAGCGGCAATGTATGGGCGGAAAGCAACCCTGGGGAAGGAAGTGTTTTTCATTTTACCGCATGGGTAAAAAAGGCAGAGATCAAACATAAAAAGAGATATGAAAAGAAGACTCTTAATCATAAAAAAGTCCTTGTTTATGATTCTAACAAATCCAGTCTTGAAATTTTAAGCAACAGCCTTAAATCCATCGGTATGGCAGTAACAAAAATAGACCATACAGAAAAAGCTATAGAGGCCATTGATTCAGCTGCTAAGGCGAACACCCCCTACGATATCTGCATTCTTGAGATGTCAGACACTAATAAAACAGGTTTTGAAGCTGCCGGCAAAATTCGTTCTTCCGCAAGCAGTAACATCCCTCTGATTGCCTGCTCTTCGTCAATTGAAATAAGCGCTAAAAAATGTAAAGAACATGGATTTAACGGATTTCTGCCAAAACCTGTAAACAGAATCAAGCTTTACAAAATGATGGAATGGCTTCTCGGTGAAGCAAAAGAAAAACTTTTGTCAGAAAATAATGTAAGCACTGAAATCATTACCCAACACTCAATACGTGAAGACATTAAACACTCGATCTCAATACTTTTAGCTGAAGACAATTTAATCAATCAAAAACTTGCGGAAAAGCTCTTTACGCAAGCAGGGTATATTGTTGATATCGCAAACAACGGTGAGGAAGCAGTTAACCTGTTTTTATCAAACCAGAACAAATACGATATTATATTTATGGATATCCAGATGCCGGTGCTTAACGGACATGAGGCGACTAAAACGCTGCGGGGAAAAGGTTTTAGGGATATACCCATTGTTGCAGTAACCGCGAACGTTGTAAAAGGCTCAAAAGAAGCATGCCTTGAAGCAGGCATGGACGACTATATACCAAAACCCATAAAAAGAGAGGTTGTTTTTCAGATGATAAATAAATGGATAATTGAAAAAAAGCCTAAACCGGATACCGGAATGCAATAGTTAGTATGATGAACTTCGACAAACAAAAAATTAATACAGACAAGATAACACTCCTGAAAAAGGATGTGCAAACGAGTTCCAGGCTAGGCAAAACAGCATGCCTGTTCTCAGTCGTTATTTATGTACTCCTATTTATCTATCTTTCAGCAAAAACCGGTTCGGGAATGGCTATCACCGTAATTCTTCCTGTCCCGATTTTTGCCTGGTTCTACGGCAGGAACACGGGAGTTTTTGTCGGAGCGGCTACTTTGCCGGCTAACTTTATCATGGCACTGATAACAGGCATGCCCTGGTGGGAAAAGATTTTTAGTCGGGGCGCCGGTGTGTTCGGAACCATCGGCTGTATTCTTATGGGCTTGGTAGTCGGTTATATGCGTGACTTGACCAGGAAAACCAATTTAGAAATAGCAGACCGCAAACGCACCGAAGAGAAGATCAAAAAACATCAGGACCAAATGAATGAACAGGCACAGGAACTTCAGAAAAAGAATCAAAGGCTGAAAGATGAAATTGTCAAAACAGAACAGATGGCCATTGAAATCAATAAAACCAAAGAGCAGCTTGAAAGTTTTGTAAATATATCGCTTGATCCTATTGCCCTTGCAGATGAAAAAGGAAATATTACAAATCCGAACAAAGCTTTTCTTGATATGCTGGGATATACCCGTGAAGAAGTTTTAGGGAAACCCGTTTACCATTTTGTGATAAAGGAAGAAGGTGTTTTCGAATCTGTGACAGGAGAGAGTATTGAAATAAAAGAAGATTATTTTAACCGGTCAAAAGAAGAAATGGATCGGTTTTTAAAAGAGGGCAGGATATCAAACCGTGAAATTTATTTTCAGCGTAAAGATAATAAAGTTGTTCCGGTCAACCAGAGTATTGTGAAGTTAAAAAACAAAAAGGATGAAGGGGCTGCCCTTTTTTCCCTAATACATGATATCACAGAGCAGAAAAAAACAGAGATGGCCCTTGTAAAAGCTAAACAGGTGGCAGAAGAAGCAAACCGTTCCAAAAGTTCATTTCTGGCAAATATGAGCCATGAAATAAGAACTCCTATGAACGGGGTTATTGGGTTCACTGACATTCTGATGGAAACAGACCTTAACCCTGAGCAAAAAGATTGTGCCTTAACCGTAAAACGAAGCGGAGAGACACTCCTTTCTTTGATCAATGACATCCTTGATTTTTCTAAAATCGATGCAGGAAAAATAGACCTGGAGAATATTGATTTTGATGTAGAAATCCTTGCCTACGAGGCATGTAAACATATAAATACAAGAATAGATAAAAATAAAGTGGAACTTCTCTGCCGAATTGATGATAACCTGCCTGCAAAAGTAATGGGCGATCCTCAAAGGTTTAGACAGATTCTTGTGAATTTATTAAGGAATGCTGCAAAATTCACTGAAGAAGGAGAAATAGAACTCGCACTTAACTTTGAAGAAGAACGTGACGATCACATTAAACTGCATACAATAGTTAAAGATACCGGAATAGGCATTCCTGCTGAAAAGCTTGAAAGCATTTTCAACTTGTTCCATCAGGCAGATAATTCTGAGAACAGGAAATATGGTGGAACCGGACTGGGACTTTCGATTTGCAAAAAAACAGCCGTTCTTCTGGGTGGAGATGTCTGGGCTGAAAGCGATCTCGTAAAAGGCAGTACCTTTCATTTTACCGCATGGTTTAAAAAAGCAAAAATAAAAAACGTACAAAAACTTAAACCTGTTTCTCTTTCCGGAAAGAAAGTCTTGATTGCTGATGACAGTAAATCAAATCTTGAAATACTAACCCATATTTTAAAATCTGCAGGCATGAATGTCTTTAGTTCTTCAAACGAAACAAACATTCTTAAAACTTTAAAAGATGCCCCCTTTGATATCTGTATTTTAAATATTGGTATGCCTGATACAAACGGTTATGATGTGGCAAAAAAGATACGGACAGAAATTGGTGGCCCTATCCTGCTTATTGCTTTTTCCTCTTCAATAGAAGACAGTCTGGAAAAATGCCAAAATGCAGGTTATAATGGTTATCTGCCAAAACCGATTAACAAGACCAGCCTTTATAGGATGATGGAGAGGCTTCTCGGTAAGCCTGAAGACAAAGAAGCACAACAACAGGAAATCAAAAAAGATGCAAAAACAGCAACACAGTATTCTATTCATGAAGATGTTAAGCATTCAATCTCTATTCTTCTTGCTGAAGATAACGCTGTTAATCAGAAACTGGCAACAAGACTTCTGACAAAAGCAGGATACCATGTTGAAATAGCAAATAACGGCAAAGAGGTTCTGGATTTATATCTGAGATCTCCGGAGAAATATGATGTAATTCTAATGGATATTCAGATGCCCGAACTTAACGGCTTTGATACAACAAAAGCATTAAGAGACAAAGGGTTCAAACAAATCCCGATAATTGCCATGACAGCAAATACAATGGAGAGTGACCGTAAGATGTGCATAGAAAGCGGTATGAACGACTATATCTCCAAACCGATAAGAAGAGAAATAGTATTCCAAGTCTTAAAAAAATGGGTATTTGAAAAAAAACAGCCCAATAAATAGCAAAATCCTTTAACATAAAAAAATGAAACTTAAAAAAATTACAGATTACCTGAATGAATATTTGGAAATAGAGACGTTCAGTGATGCTTCCACAAACGGATTACAGGTCGAAAACAGCGGAAAAATCAAAAAAATTGGCTTAGCGGTAGATGCCAGCCTGGAAGTAATAGAAAAAGCAGCTGCTGAAAAATGCGGCCTCCTTATTGTGCACCACGGTCTTTTCTGGGGAAAACAGAACCTTCTCACAGACACTCATTACAAACGTGTTAAGGCTCTTATCTCTGGCGATATAGCACTCTATGCAGCCCATCTTCCTTTGGACGCTCATCCGAAAATAGGAAATAATGCTCAGATCGCAAAAGAAATAGGTCTTCATAATATTGAACCTTTTGCCCTTTACAATGGCAAAAACATTGGAATGAAGGGAAAGTTTAAGAAAAGCAAACCACTTGAGGAAGCAATAGCAAACTTTGAAAAACAGATCGGAGTGTGCAATAATATACTTAATTTCGGCCCAAAAGAAATTTCTTCAGTTGGTGTTGTTTCCGGCTCAGCAACGGACATAGATCTTTTTAAAGAGGTGAAGAACCTGGAACTTGATATCCTGATAAGCGGCGAGCCAAAGTATGAGGCCTACTATCTTGCACAGGAGATCGGTCTTAATATTTTTTACGGCGGCCACTACAGGACGGAAACATTTGGGGTCAAAGCGCTTGGGAAAATTTTACAGAAAAAGATGGATATTAATACCGTTTTTTTAGATATTAAATGCATGTTGTAAAAAGTTAAAACTTACTAACAAGAAAAAGAGTTAAAGGAGATTCGCATGGTACAGTTTGAACAGACATTTAGAAATTTTATAATGAGGCATCAGGAAAATTATAACCGGTCCTATCATTTCTTGATTCTTATGGATGCTATTATAACAGCAGCTACAAGAATTGAACTTTATTACCGTACAGGTGCGCTAAAAGACAATCTGGGAGCCTCCGGCAACACCAATGTTCATGGTGAAAAAGTTTTGCAGATGGATGAGATTGCTCATAATATTGTTGTTCACTACTTAAATTCTTCAGAAAGAGTTATCCAGGCGGTAAGTGAGGAATCTGAAGAAATTATTACCATGAACAAGGATGGCGGAAGATATTTTGTCTATTTCGATCCGCTTGACGGATCATCAAATGTGGCTCATGGACTTCCTGTTGGTTTTATGTTTGGCATTGGCAAGAGAAACTTTGACGGAAACATTCAGGGACCGGAAGATTTTCACCTGAGAGCCGGAAATGAATTCATTGCTTCGGGCATGTTTGTTATCCCAACCGGCATGTTTACCCTGGCGCTTCGTGACGCAGGCTGCTGGAGATTTCACGCAGACGAGACAAACACCTATGTAAAACCAACCCGCATCATGCTTCCCGAAGACAATAAAAAATGGGAGCTTTCTTTTAATTCTGCAAACACCTATACCTTTGGAGATAATGTACAGAAATGGATCAGGGAAAATGAAAAGAAATTTACTTTCAGATATCTGGGTGCCCTGGCCGGAGATTTCCACCGGCTTCTTTCCAATGGCGGAATGTTCATGTATCCCGCAATAGTAAATCATCCTGACGAAAAAAAGAACCGTCCACAGGGAAAGCTACGTTTGATGTATGAGGCAAATGTTGTAGCCATGATGTGCAAAGAAGCAGGAGGTGAAGCCATTAATGAAGCAGGCGATGCTATCCTTGATATTAAACCTGAAAAACACCACCAGAGAACGACTCTTTATGTCGGATCAAAACCAATGATTGAAGATATTACAAAAACACTCAAGAAGTAATTATTTTTAACAGACTTAAAGGCAGGTCTCTGCTACTTTGGTGACCTGCCTTTTTAATTTTAATGGAACAACCCGAATATTGTTATGGCAACAAGCTCAAGAATAATCGCTCAGAACAAAAAAGTACGGTATGACTATCAGATTCTTGATACCTTCGAGGCCGGTATTGTTCTTTTGGGCAGCGAGGTGAAGTCCTGCAGACAGGGGGGTATGAGCCTTATGGACAGCTACGCCAGGATCGAGAAAGATGAGATATATCTTGTTAACGCGCATATCAGCCCTTATAAATTTGCCAATCAGTTTAATCACGAGCCTTTGCGCAGGAGAAAACTCCTGTTTCACCGCCTTGAGATAAGAAAGTTTCATGGGAAGCTGCGGGAGAAAGGCCAGTCTCTTATTCCTCTTAAAGTTTATTTTAATAACAAAGGTAAAATAAAGGTTGAGCTCGCCCTTGCTAAAGGTAAGAAAAATTATGACCGCAGGGAGGATATAAAAAAGAGGGATATGAAGCGTGATACAGAACAAGAACTTAAACAACGACACTGATTTACCCCTTAATCAAAAAAAATAGAACTGTGATAAGTTTTTACCCAAACACCTTATAAAAATAAAAAGACGCGATGAAAACAAACAACAACTTTAATATCCTTTTTACCAGTGTGGGAAGACGTGTTTCTCTGATAAGACATTTCAAAAAAACAGTTGCTGACCTCGGACTTAAAGGCAATATTTCAGGTGTTGATATTACAAATAGCGCTCCCGCCTTCCATGTAATTGATAAAGCATACAAAATTTGCCGAATTGATGATCCCTGCTATATTGATGAATTAATCAAAATATGCAAAGAGGATAAAATTAAACTTGTTTTCCCTCTTATTGATACTGACCTCCTTAAACTTTCAGAAGCAAGAGAACGGTTTTTGGAAGTTGGAACAAATGTGGTTATATCTGACCCTGAACTCATAAAAATATCTCTTGATAAGAAAAAAACCCATGATTTTTTTGTTTCAGCAAATGCCGGCACACCGGAAATTATTGACATTAAAACAAGCTCTTCTGCTGACCTTCCTTATCCATTATTTATTAAACCCATTGACGGTAACGCAAGCAAAGAGATATTTAAAGTAAGAGATCAAAAAGAACTATTGTTTTTTAAAGACTATGTAAGCAGACCCATCCTTCAGGAACATCTTGATGGCACGGAATACACCCTAGACCTTTTATTTGATTTTAATAGCAAGCTGCGCTGTGTCGTCCCCAGAAAGAGAATCGAGATAAGAGCCGGGGAAGTAAGCAAGGGTATGGTTGATTGCGAAGAAATCGTTTTAGATGCCGGATGGAAGCTCGGCAAAAAAATGAAGGGCGCGCGGGGATGTCTTAATGCCCAGTGTTTTTTAAGTGATGACAAAACTGTTAAGTTTGTAGAGATAAACCCAAGGTTTGGAGGAGGGACTCCACTGTCAATACATGCAGGAGCTGATTTCCCCAAATGGATCATAGAAATGGACCTTGGAAAGGATCCGGGGGATATAACCCGTGCCTTCAAAAATGAGGTCTTAATGCTTCGCTACGATGATGCCGTTTTTATTAACGACTAAGATATTTAATTCAACAAGCTTTTCTTACTCATATTATTGATATGTTTTTAGATAACATCAATGCT
>Ga0208279_1000669_pt1 | contig 24205 bp, 23 predicted proteins | sample AntAceMetag02UKM_FD_184766 | JGI IMG/M metagenome (GOLD analysis project Ga0208279, IMG submission 184766) | Saline lake microbial communities from Ace Lake, Antarctica - Antarctic Ace Lake Metagenome 02UKM (SPAdes) (version 2) | ecosystem: Environmental > Aquatic > Non-marine Saline and... | reverse complement strand
ACTTTAATTTCGCTGAGTATCGCTTGGCCATATTTGCCTCCTCTGTGCAATTTCTATGATCTCACACTTGCCAGAGGAGGTCAACTTCACACAGTACCTACTGGTGCAACTTTTGGGGTAAATATCCGTCTACTCTCAAATCGCTGCTAGAGAACTATGGATATCCTGTCTATATAGCCAAACATGGATTGGCTAAAGGGTTCAAAGTAACAGGTGACTTGGGATTCCTTCAATTGAGGCACTGCCCTATCCCCGAGGAAGACTTTTTGCAGAGTTTAGATCTAACAGGTAAAACAACATATGACATAGGCGCTCACGTAGGAATTACGGCCATGTTCTTCTCTCGCTCCGCAGGGCAAGTTGGTCAGGTCATTGCTTTCGAACCAAACCCCGAAAGTTGTACAAGGTTACGTAAGAATTTGGATTTGAATGGCCTTACAAATATAACTGTTGCCCAAGTCGGACTTGGAGACAAACGAGAAACGAAGACACTTGCGTTTGGCAGGCTCTCACAGGGTGCGGGAAGTATGGATGATGCAATTAAAGCGAAAATTCTCAGAGAGAAAGGCTCTAAAGCCTTACAAGTGCAGGTGGAAGTCTACACGCTTGACGATTATATGGAGACGAATCGTTTACCGAGACCGGACTTTATCAAGATAGACGTTGAGGGCATGGAATATCACGTTCTGTCAGGTATGACTGGTATCTTGGATCGGTATGGCCCCACATTGTTTGTCGGTAACCGTTCAGATGTTTGATAGGTTTTCACGCAACGACATTGACTGGCGGGGGAACAGGCAGCAGCGATGGCGGAGTCTCGTTCCGGATAGCCGCTGCACAGGCCTCAGTCAGGTAGTCGAGCACATCTCGCTTCTGCTGGCGCAGTGTGGTGACTGTCGTCAACACGCGCCCAACGAAGCGACTTCCCGCTTCGCTCTTGGTACCGAAGCTTCTTCGCCGCCACAGCACCGCCCGGCGCAGCGGACGCTCGGCGTCATTGTTGGTGGGCTCAACCCCCTCGACGAAGACGAAGGTCCACAACGCCTGCTCCAGTTTCAGGATATTCTGAGAGGTCCGGCGGGTCTTGTCGTGGGTCAATTCGGTGCCTTCACGCAGGAGTTTCCCCACCTGGGCACGGATGGGCTTCATCTGCGTCTGGAAGTCGGTCCGGCTCAGGGTGCCATCCTTCACTTGGTGCCACAGGTCGAACATCTGCTTCGATTGCTCAAGCAACGCCTGCCCAACCTTCTCCGACTCGCCTCCACGATCCACAAAGGCTTGGAAGTCCCGGTCCAGGTGCGCCCAGCACACGGCTCGTCTGTGCGGCTCTATCCAGTTGTAGGCCGAATAGCGATCCGAGCCAACGATCCCTTCGAATGTCTCGCCCAGTACCTGCCTGGCTTGTTGCCCCCCCCGACGAGGAAGCAGCCAGAACACCGTGACTCGTGGTGTGGTGTTGATCCACAGCCAGGTGCGTCGTGTGCCTTCGCGCCAACTGGTTTCGTCCACGTTGTTGACCGGCTGTTGCCGCAGGTAGGCCTGGGTCTCCTCCACTGGCTCTGCCAGGGCTGTACTCACTCGTTGCTCCAAAGCAGGTACGGTGCCCAGCCCCATCTCGGTGTGGAAGACTGTCTCCATCATTTCCTGCACATCTCGCTGGCTCGTCCCAATCTGCCCGGTGAAGTATCCCACCGTGGCTTGAATCCGAGGCCCAAAACTGCCCGCTGGCATGTCGGACGGCCACTCCGCTCGGTTCTGCGCTCCGCAAGCCAGACACGTGATGGTGTGACGCCGGTATTCGATTACTTCTGGCTTCACCGGTGGCAGCTCCGTGACCTGGTGGCGCGCTGGCTGCGAATCCTCGCCCAACAACAATGCCCCACATTGAGCACAGCACTCTGGCTTGACCTCGACGATCCGGTCGACTTGCTCCGGTGGTTTGAGCCTACGCCCGTGCCCGCGATGTCCTTTCTGCCCACCGCGCTTGCGCCCAGAAGGAGTTCGCTTCGGACGCGGAGGCGCATCGGGTGGATCCGACGAAGGCGGCCGAGAAGAGTTGCGCGAGGTCTGCCCCAACCGTTCGCGCAGTTGAGCCACTTCGGCCTGCAGAGCCTCAACTTGTGCCTGCAGGGCCTGCCCTTGCTGCCACAACGCCACAACCAGCGTCTGGACAGTCGGTGGGGTACGATTCCAGTCTTCTTCCGTGATAGGCAATTCAGGGGGCAGATGCATTGGCCTGTGTCTCACACAAGATTGCTACATGACGCTCACTCGTCCTAATGATACATCAAAAAACATGCCTTGTCTATTGTCATTGCTCCCCTTTTTTCAGGAGGTATGGTACTTGACAGAATCCAATCCCACCACCCCAACTGAACGGTTACGTTTGTCGAAATGCACGGGGTGAGTGAGCAGGCAAAACTGGAGAACGCGCAAAGAGTAGTGGAGTTCCTTGATCTCTGGTTATACGAGATTTATCATGTTGAGTCTGGGCAAACAATCTCAACGGCTGCGGCCTACATCGCCAAGGGAGGACACATTTACTGTACAAATACTGGATGCACACCTAATCTCTAGATTTGGGGTAAGCGTTCACGTGGGGGTCAAGAAACCGGGTTTTTCGTACAGGAAGCCATCCCTGGCAACGAAGAAACACCGCAAGCCATACTACTTCGCTTGTGGAGCACCAAAAACCCGGTTTCTGGTCTACCCTCTGAACGGGTACGATTTGGGCAATATAGCGTACCATACCTGGAGGGTGCGGGCTGTTGTGCGTTATGAGCGCCCCACTGTTTCCCGTTGACCATAACAACCAAGGAAATCGTTCGATGAGGGTGTTGGTCGTCACAAACATGTATCCCAATCCTGAGCAGCCAGCCTTTGGCACCTTTGTCAAAGACCAGGTCGAGGCCTTGCGGCAGGCTGGCGTCGCGGTAGATGTCTTGTTTATCAACGGACGCAAGGATAAACTCAATTATCTGTGGGGGATTTTCCGCTTTTGGCGGACACTTTTTAGAAGACGATATGATATCATACACGCTCATCATGCCATTTCGGGCTTTGTCGCTCGGCTGCAGTTCTTATATCCTGTGGTGGTAACTTACCACGGGGGCGAAGTGCTGGTTCACGTTCCACCCTGGTTGCGATTTCTCGCCCGGCGTGGCCTCCGGATATTCGATCGAATCATTGTGGTCAACCAGCGGGAAAAAGAATTCATCCTTGATGTGAAAAGCGTCAGGGACTCTAGAGTGATTGTGATCCCTTGTAGCGTAAACCTTGATCAGTTTCACCCAATTCCTCTCACTGAAGCGCGTGCCCTGCTTGAATTGCCAATGGACAAATCTCTGGTATTATGGGCAGGGGAGTACTGGCAATATGAAAAGCGTTTTGAGCTAGTGGAAGAAGCGATGGACGTTCTAAAGCAGCGCTGTCTGGAAGCCGAGCTGGTTCTCGTTTCAGGTAAACCCCATTCGATCATCCCTATCTATATGAACGCCTGCGATGCTTTGGTGCTCACGTCGCGGTCTGAAGGGTCGCCGATGGTGATCAAAGAGGCGATGGCCTGTAACTTGCCCATCGTCTCGACCAGGGTTGGCGACGTACCCGAGGTGATCGCCGGCGTCGAGGGGTGCTACCTGGTGGACCCGGTGGCTGAGGACGTGGCTGACAAGTTATTGCGGGTGCTGCAACAACGCCAACGCACCGGCGGGCGTGACGAGATCAAACACCTGGGTTCTGGGTCCATCACCCAGCGCATTATTGATGTATACAATGAGCTATGTCCATCTAAACGCCAGCTTGTGACGACCGTCACCAGGGGGCGCACACAGAACACACTAAGTGAGATCCTTAAATGAGTACACTTTTCTTTTCTACTCACCGTATCCGCACCTTGTTGGTCCTGGGATGTCTGTTCTTTTCCATCCTCAGCACAATGCCCGCACGCCCATCAATGGCCCAAACCAACCAGACCTTCGATATCACGCTGGCAGAGATGGGCTACAGCGAGCAGACGCTGCGAGGTCCCGTTGCCAAGACTCGCAGGGGAGGTCCTAATTATTGACAGCCCAGATGGTTCAGCAGTATGTAACAGGTGGGTCAGTACTACTGCTTTGCCTGATTATGCTGGCTGGTTTATGGGGGACCAGGTCAACGCAGGTGGTGACTGTGTCCTTTGCCAACAGTGGGTTTGAGACCTTCCCGACGGGTGGCCCCGGCGATTGGGAATGGCCCAACGGTGGTGATTGGATCTGGGATAGTGTGGCCTACGGTGGTGCTCACTCAGCCCGCGTGAGCAGGAGTTCGGGCTCAGCAACTGATCAGTTGTGGTCCCCCCGCGTCTCGGTGCAGCCCTCAACGGTTTGCACCCTCACCTATTGGCTACGCCTGCAGAATGCCACCGCGTCCCCCGTCGTCAACATCTATCAATACACGAGTGCTGGCGCCCAGACGGGGCCCAGGCTGCGATCGCGCATGGACGTTGGTGATGGTGCCAGAGACTGGTTCCAAGTTGGCTTTCGCTTCCAAACGATGCCCGACGCAAACTATATGCGCGTGGCGCTTTTCCTGTGGACTGGCACTACCGGCACCTTCTGGTTTGACGATTTTGATCTCGACCAGGGGCCGCTGGCTCCCTATCCCCTCCAAGACGGCTTTCCAGTGGCGGCTTCCTATCAGACGATTAACCTTGCCTCCCCAGCGGTGGCTGATATAGACAACGATGGAGACAACGAATTGCTGGTAGGCAATGGCGGTGGTAAGATAGATGGCTGGGATGCTGGCGGGGCGGTTTTGCCGAATTTTCCCCTTGCTACCGGCGATAAACGCATCTCTGGCCAGCTCGCGCTGGCTGACCTGGACGGAGATGGCGACCTGGAAATCGTCGCCGGCACTAAAACCCCACTGTCCGGCGGCCAGGCGCGGGTCTTCATCTGGCATCACACCGGCGCTACGCTTCGCGGCTGGCCCCAAAGCGTGGCCTGGCTTGGTCAGTACGGCACCGAAATCTCTGAGGTCTGCTCCGTCGCCCTGGCCGACATTGATGGCGACGGCGATCTGGAGGTGCTGGCCGGCACGACCAACGGTGCTCCCAATTACTATGGCACCCCTGACTGCTCCGGGGCCGATGTGCCGGTGACGCCCAATCTGTATGCCTGGCACGCGGACGGAACGCTGGTTGCTGGGGAGTGGCCGACATGGCACAGCGGGTCCGCTATCTACGGCGCGATCGCTGTCGGCGACCTGACCGGTGACGGGACAGCCGATGTCATCACCTGCCGCGATCATCACTACTTGCACGCCTACGCTGGCAGTGGCTCCCCTTTGCCCGGCTGGCCCATCAGCACCTATCTTGGCGCGAACGGCGGAAACCTGAGCACAGACATTCGCATCGTACACTTTGACAGCGACCCGGTGATCGCCGACCTGGATGGCGACGGCACGAGTGAGTACATCGTGACTGGCAACGTCAAATATCCCGGTGAAAACCTCATCCGCAACAGTGGGCTATTGGTCTTGAACGCCGATGGGACGCGCCGGCCTGGCTGGGAGACGGCTGCGCTGGGTAATGGCATTCTCTGGAGTGAGGTCCTACCCCAAAAAGCGCCCGCCGTGGCCGACCTCGACCAGGATGGCCAACTCGAAATTGTTATCGCTACTTACGATGGCTGGATTCGCGCCTACAAACCCGACCAGCGTGTGCTTTGGGCCTTCGATTATGCTCAGGGGGATACTCTCTTTGCCAGCGAGCCCGTCATCGGGGACATAGACGGTGACCAATCGTTGGAGATCATCTTTGGTACCTACGATCCTGTGCAAGGGGATGGCTCAGTTGGTTTATGGAGTCTGGAAGCGGATGGCACGCCCATTACAGGCTTTCCCCTCGCCGTCGGTACGCCGGGGATTCGGGCAGCCCCTACACTGGCCGATCTGGATGGCGATGGCGACCTGGAGATTTTGGCGGCGGCCTGGAATGGGGAGATCTTTGTGTGGGACGCGCCCGCTTCTTATGCTCCCTCGCGCCTGCCCTGGCCCACGGGCCGCCACGACCTGCGTCGCAGCGCAACCTTTGTACAGCCCAGGCCCGACCTCAGCGCCAGTAGCAAATTCGCCACCCTGCCTACCCCTCGCCAGGGTGAAACGGTCGCTTTTGTCATTCGCTTGCACAACATCGGCAGCAGACCATTCACTCACACACTGCGGTTGACCGATACAGTGCCATCTGGCCTGACCTATGTCCCGAGTAGCCTGGCCGCCCCATTGGGTGTCTTCACCGACGAGGGTGGTTCCTTGCGCTGGAGTGGTGTGCTGTCTAACACGCCCATGATAGATATTACGTATGCCGTCACAGTTACAACAGGCGCGACGGAGTTGATCACCAACACTGTCACGATTGATACCGTCACAGACGGACTGATCACTCGAACCGGCTACGTTTTTGCCAACGGGTGGTTGTTCTACCTGCCGCTGGTCGCAAAGTGATAAATAACTTGATGAAACAGGAACAGGTTCCAATTCTAGTCACCTGGGACGTCGATCCAGATATTCATATAGCCTATGAGGCAAGAGCGCGGTCATTCGACGCTACCATAGATTTGTGCCACGACCTTGGCATCCAATCCACGTTCTTTATCACGGCCAATGCCGACCATATATCTCCCCAGCACGTGGAGCGCATGCTGGGCAACGGTCAGGAGGTGGGCTGCCACGGCCTGACGCACGGGGGAGAAGAGGATTACGATCGGATGTCCGCAGCCACGCAGCGGACCTATATCGAAGAGGCGACCCATAAGTTGGAAAGGCTGGTTGGTGGTCCTATCCTGAGCTTTCGCAGCCCCCGGGTCAAGACTTCGGCTCAAACACTCAGGCTTCTGAGCGAATACGGCTATCTTTCCGACAGTTCCGTCTGCTCACAACGCGTTGACTTTGTCAGTTCAAACCTCATTAACAAGGGATGGATCTTTGCCCCACGGCGATCATACCATCCCCATCGTGACGACGCCTTCAAACGGGGAGACTTGCCAATCTGGGAAATACCGGTTTCAGCGATGGTTGTCCCATTTATCTCTACCTCGCTGCGGGTACTTGGCCTGACGTTTATGAAGGCATTCTTCAGGCTGTTGCATGCCGAATCCAGCAGGTGCAATGGAAAGCCCATTGTTTACCTGACACACCCTACAGAGTTCACAGGGGGGAAGCCACAACGGCGTATCAAACGCAAGTACTTTTCTCCATCTTACATTCGCACCCACGGGTTCATTGCCAGACATTGGCTGTGTCGGATGGACGGGGCAACATGTCTCAAAGCCACCCGAGAGCTATTAGGCTATATGGCCTCTTTTCCCGATGTCACGTTCATGACCGTCAATCAATATGTCACCCAGCATCTGAATGCGCATTTGCCGCTCTAGTGAAGTAGTAGAAGGCACAATGGTCAAACGAGTTTGTCTGGTTCGGCACGGGTACTACCCGCACGACATGCTGGTCCGTCGCGAGGCTATTGCCCTGCGCGACTATGGTCTTGACGTGGATGTACTTTGCCTGCGCGGCCGAAGCCAGACAGCAACAGAAGACATTGATGGTGTCCACGTGCGTCGCCTGCCCCTAAGTCGCACCAAGGGCGGGATAGGCCGCTACCTGTATGACTATCTGGCTTTCTTTGTGCTGGCGGCTTTGACACTGACGGTCCGTCACCCGCGTCGTCGCTACGCCTTTATCCAGGTGAACACCATGCCCGACTTCCTGGTGTTCGCCACGTTGATCCCCCGCTTGCTCGGGGCCAAGATCACGCTCCAGATGTACGAACCGACGCCAGAACTATGGGCCACCCGGCTGGGCCTGACACGGGAAACAGACATCGCGCAAGCCTCGCTGCGACAGCGAACGCTCATCAGGCTGCTCCAGTGGGTCGAGCAGGCCAGCCTGCGCTATGCCCACGCCGCTTTCGCGGTCACACAGCAATTGAAGGACAGGTTCGTTTCGCGCGGAGCTGACCCCGACAAGATAACGGTCGTCCTCAACGCGCCCGATTCGCGTCTCTTTGGGTTGGAGACCGAGGAGGCAGGTCTGAGCCGCCAACCCACGCCAGCCAGTGATCGTTTCACCCTCATCTGTCACGGGGCTATTGAAGAGCGGTACGGTCACGATACCATGTTGCAGGCCATCGCCGCCCTTAAATCATCCATCCCCGGCCTCCAACTGCACATCACGGGCAATGGCAGTTACCGCGACGAGTTCCTGGCCCAGATCGAGTCTCTGGGCCTGCAAGACCACGTACAGTACCTGGGCTACGCCCCGCTGGCCGAATTGATAGCAGAACTGAGACAGGCCGGCGTCGGCATTGTCGCCCAAAAGGCTTCTGCCTATTCACACCTGGTTCATACCGGCAAGATGTATGATTTTCTCGCTTTTGGCAAGCCCGTCATCGTCTCTCGGCTGCGGGCTGTGCAGGCATATTTCGATGATGATAGCCTCCGCTTCTTCACGCCCGGAGACCCGGACGACCTGGCCCAGGCGATCCTTGAACTATATCAGCAACCCGACAAACGACAGGCCCTGGTTCGCAACGCCAGACGGCTCTACGAATGCTACCGGTGGGAAAAGCAACGTGAGTCATACTGGGCGGCGTACGCCAGACTAGACAGTCAGGAAGATCCGTAAGATGATGAGGACAAGCGCTATCGCTTTTGCCGCCAGAGCCAAAGGGCCGTTCGCGCTGCTCAAGCGCGCTCGCAGCATAACCAACCGCTACGGCCTCACGCCAGCGAAAATGGACCAGGCGTTGCGTCTATTTGCTCAGACACTCAGGCGATTCGACTGTGGAGCGAGCTTCCCCCTCACTGCCGTCGCTCTGAAACGCAACAGCGCCACGATCACCAGGTATTTGGGCCAGAATATCGAGTTCGCCGTGCATGGCTACACACACGTAGACTACTCCCGACTTGCACCAGAGGAACAGTTGGCCCATCTGCGCCGCGCCCGTGAGACCTTTGCCAGCCTGGGCATTACAGCAGTGGGCTTTCGCTCCCCCTACCTGCGCTGTGGTACCCACTTGTACGCCACCATTGAAGCGGCCGGGTTTTCCTACGCGAGTAACCAACCCATCATGTGGGATGTCCTGGACACCGAGGGTCTTACCCCATCCATACGCGCAGGCTACGAACGCGCGATCGCCTTTTACGACCCCTGGCATGCCAGCGAACGAGCGTCACTGCCACGGCTTGGCAACCAACTGGTCGAGATCCCGGTCTCGCTGCCGGACGATGAAATACTCCTCGACCGGCTGGGCGGTGAGACCAGCGGCCTGGTCGAGAAGACCTGGCAGCGCATCCTATCCGAAACCTATCAGCGGGGAGAGTTGTTTACGATCCAACTGCATCCCGAGCGGGTCGCCGGATGTGTGGACGGGCTCTCCGCTGTGCTGACCGAGGCGCGCACGCTTACACCATCGGTGTGGTTAGCACGTCTGGACGAAATCGCCGTCTGGTGGCGGGCTCGTGCCGCAGCCACTGTGGAGGCAACCGATGGTAGCGATGGCGAATTTCACCTGGTTGTCACTGGCCCCAGCGGCACGACCGTGCTGGCCCGCGCCGTCGAAGTTGACGCGTCTGCCATGCCCTGGGCCGACGGGTACCAGCGAGTGGAACCGATGACCTTCACTGTACAGGCTCCCCACCGGCCCTTCATTGGCCTCTCGCCACACGCCTCGCCAAGGTTGGCGGACTTTCTACGCCAACAGGGCTACATAGTCGAAGTTAGCGAGGAACATCATCGTCACTCGTATTACTTCGATCGGGCCGAGTTCACCACCGAGCAGGAGCGCCCGCTGCTGGCTCAAATTGAGGGCACAGACCGTCCACTGGTGCGGCTGGGCCGCTGGCCGAACGGTGCCCGCAGTGCCCTGGCCGTCACTGGCGATATTGATGCCCTGACCTTATGGGATTATGGCCTGCGCTTCTTTGGGAGATGAGAGTGGTATGAGCATCACTATTGTCCGCACCTTATCAGAAGAAGAGTGGCGCCATTTCGTGGAGGAGCATCCGGCGGGGAATATCTTTCACACGCCAGAGATGTTCCAGGTGTTTAGTCGTGTAAAGGGCCATCAGCCAGAACTGTGGGCGGCTACCAGGGACGGGCGCGTGTTAGCTTTATTGCTACCAGTACGGATCACGTTGATGAATGGCTTACTCCGCTACTTCACGACACGAGCCGTCGCCTATGGCGGTGTGCTCTGCGCTCCCGGCGCGGAAGGACAGGAGGCCCTGGCGCTGCTGCTGCGAACTTATACGCAGGAGGTTGACGGAGCGCCGCTCTTTACCGAACTGCGCAACCTGTCGGACATGGAAGCGGTGCAGCCGATCCTACGTCAGCACGGCTTTGTCTACGAGGATCACTTGAACTACCTGATAGACCTGAAGCGCCCGCCAGAGGCCATATTGCAAAGCATCGGGCGCCGGACGCGCAAGAACATACGGCGCGGACTCAGGCGGGGCGCGGTCGTCGTTAAAGAGGTGCAAGAACGGGAGCAGGTGACCGCCTGTTACGACCTGCTAGGCCAGACTTACCGGGCCGCCCAGATCCCCCTGGCCGATCGCTCCCTCTTTGAAGCCGCCTTCGACCTGCTATACCCCAAAGGCATGGTGCGGTTCACCCTGGCCCGCGTGGGCCAGGACCCTGCCGCTGCCTCGGTGAAGTTGCTCTACAAAGGTGTCGTCTACGGCTGGTACGGCGGCATGGATCGATCCTACGGCTCCTACATGCCGAACGAGTTGCTGACGTGGGACATTCTCCGGTGGGGTGCTGAAAACGGCTATCGCCTGTACGACTTTGGCGGCGCGGGCAAACCGGATGAGGAGTACGGCGTGCGCGATTTTAAGGCCAAGTTTGGCGGTGAGCTGGTTAGTTTTGGACGTTATACCTGTATTCATTTCCCACATCGACTCAAGTTGGGCAATCTTGGATACCATCTATATCGAAGACTCTTGTAGCTTTAAGTTAGTTCAACCCACTGTCAAGCTAAGGGAGGGCGTACAAACGTGCTAGTCCAGCAGACCGGGTGAGTAGAAAACGAACATCTTGACTGTTTAGAAATGGAAGCAAGGAGGAAGCCAAAATGACAACGGACAATCTTTCTGTGCTGATTCCCGACGGAGAAAGTGACTTTGCTCTGTTTGTAGCACGCTGCCTAGCTCAAGTCCCCAACTTGCAACTACATGTCCTGTCAAGCGAGCCTTGGGCGGCACTCCGTCTCTCCCGCCACCGACGCACGTACCATTTTCAGCCACGGGGAGATAACGACGATCAACGTCTGGATGCGATAAGTCAAGCCGTCACACGAACTAGCGCTGATGTCATATTACCCGTTGATGAGCCAGTAGTTGGGTTTGTGTCTACTCACCTACAGACTGTTGCAGAATTGGCTGCCCTACCGCCTATACCAGATCCCGACGCCTTTGAAACGGCTACTAACAAATGGTCGCTGGCCAAGTTTCTGAAAGAGAACCATATCCCTGGTCCTGCCACCATCTTGTACACAACCGATGAAAACTTCGAGCGGGATCTGCGTGAATTGCAGTTTCCTGTGTTGATCAAACCAACCAGGGGGAGAGGAGGGGAGGGGATACAGCATTTCGATAATCCTGCCGAGCTACTGAACTTTATGAGGAATGCGGTCAAAGGGTCTTCACCTCAGTACATTGTTCAAAGCTTTGTTCACGGATACAATGTAGATTGCAGTGTCCTGTGCAAGGATGGAAGGATTCTGGCATATACCATACAAAAGGGCTTTATGGCCGGATCGCAAGGGTTTGCAGCGTCGGCGGGTATCGACTTCATACAACATGATCAAGTATTCGACGTCGTTAGTAGAGTGGTTTCTGCTGCCAAGTGGAGCGGTATAGCTCATATGGACTTGAGATACGACAACCAGGATGAACAAGCTAAATTGATCGATTTTAATGCCCGTTACTGGGGTAGCCTGATTGGGTCCCTGGTTGTGGGAGTCAACTTTCCGCACCTGGCTTGCCTGGCAGCCTTAGGAAGTTCGTTTCCCATACCTGACTATCAGTTGGGTCGGTATATTGCTTCTGGGGCAGCCATAAAACAGAGGACTCGAAGACTTCTGGGCAAGAGTGAGATAGATTTTGCCTTTGAGGAGACGGCCCTCCCATACGCTTTGGGCGATCCTGTTGCTGAGGCAATTAAACTGCTCCGACAAGCTTTTGCTCAGAGCCGGTAAGATCGATGCACTCGTCGATTGGGAGGTGGGTCCCACAATGAGAGCCAATACAGGAACTATCGAGGGATAGATGGCTATCACCGTGAGAGGAGAGGAATACGATGAACTCATTCTTGCGCCGGCAAGCGATACAGTTATATCAGAAGGCCGCCGGGCGTCACATCCTGGGGCACTTAGATGAGTTGAACCAAACTCAGTGGCTCAGTAGAGATGAACTCTTGAATCTGCAGCGCAACAAGCTACATCGGTTGTTAGAATGCGCCTGCGAGCACGTGCCTTATTATCAGCGCTTGTTTGACCGCGTCGGGTTCCGACCCGGCCAGCATGCGAAGAATCCCGGTATTGACCAAGGCCGTCATTCGCGAGAACTTTGATGACCTGCTCACCACCGAACCGCGACGCCGTAAGCAGATGAGTTACCTGACAACCGGAGGCTCCACAGGTCATCCCCTGGTCTTTATGCGAGACAACTATGCTCGTGACTACGTAACAGCCGAGATCTACCATCACCTGGGATGGGCTGGCTGGCAACTGGGACAGGTTCATGCCTACATCTGGGGGGCGAGCTTCGAAGTGAAGACCTCCCGATCAATCCGTGTCAGACTCATGAACTGGGCGCTCAACCGCTTCGTCGGCAACGCTTACGTTCTTTCTCGCCGCGCGGCGAGAAGGTTGTGCCCGATATTGAGTTTTCGCCATAAGCTGGTACTACCGGAACGACACTCAAGATGAGAGTATTAGTCACAGGCGCTACCGGATTCATAGGCAGCCACATTGTCAGCCACTTACTTGACCGGGGCGACAGCGTGCGAGCCCTGATGCGGCCGGGAAGGGCAAAGCGTCCATTCATGCTGGAAACAGAAGGCGTATCATGGGCGTATGGGGACTTGACCGACCCAGCATCCCTCAGGTCAGCCACCAAGAACGTCGCTGTTGTTTATCACGCAGCCGTTTTACTCCACGCACCGCGTATACTCAGCACGGTCATAAAGGAACATTTTGGCTGTGCCTGAGTTCAGTGATGTGGTGGGGCAAATACCCCGAAAAATGTCCGTTTTGCTAGGTGTGCGCCCATTTTCGTCCTGTTTTTGGCATCAAATAGTACAGGTGACCCACAAAACACCACTTTTCAACACAAACTCGGATTCAATGAAAATGTTCCTTTATGCCCGTTGTCAGTATAACAGCAATGCAATGCGTGAAGTCAATGTGATCGGTGTCAAGAACCTTCTAGCTTAACACAAAGCTACCGATAGGGCATTCCGACAGGAACTATCGAGTGATTCTCTACCGTACATTTCCACCGAGCTGCGCGGGTTGGAAGAAGAAGTACACATCAAAAGGCAACCCGCGTTTCAACACGTGCTTGAGCCAGTCAAGATCAAGGCGAAACAAGCTCTTGTCAACCCGGTCGGTGCGGTCGTGCGGTCAATGAGCCCGGTTTTGCCCTGGGCAACGACAAACAAACCGAAGCATATCATCCAGATGTAGGCCAGGCACGCTGCAATCAATAGCCGACTGGTGCGGATGGGGTCAGAGAGATGACCTTTGTGAATGTGAAAACCACGGCTTTTCTGGTCGGAGAAGAAGGTTTCGATACGAAAGCGGCGCTTGTAGAACCAGCAGGCCCCACCATAATGTGCCATTGTCAAATATTGATTCTTTTGATACCTTGTGGTTACTTTCACCTGATATAATAGTAGCATTGACTCATCAGAATCACGCCCAGCCAGATGCGGCAAATTGCCTATGTTCGAGTGCAACAGAGTAGTTCACTCACCAAGGAACTACCCTCTACCATTGGGTTAAAAGGAGAGGAAAATACGATAAGAAGGCGCTCTGTCTATCTCTTTGTGGCTTTCGTCTTTCTGGCTTCTACGTTTTTTGTTCAGCCAGTACCGGCGCATGCTCAGGACTGGCGCGATCTCTCCGCAGACGTTGACGGTGATCGCTCATCTTTGCTTTAATCCGTTCTGTAATAATCAGGAGGACCGCTATGGAAGTTGTCCGTATAGGCGTCATCGGCGCTGGCATCATGGGCGAGCGGCACTGCCGTGTCTGTGCCAACCTGCCCCGTGTCGAATTGGTCGGTGTGGCCGACCTGAACGAAGAGCGTGGACGTCTGGTCGCCGACCGGCACGAAACCACTTACTTTTCCGACCACCAGGTCTTGCTTCCCCAATTGGACTGTGTCACCATCGCCGCACCCACGCCCGATCACTACACTCTGACCGCTGAGTGCCTGGAACGGGGCCTACACGTCATGGTGGAGAAGCCCATTACCGAGACCATCGAACAGGCCCGTCAACTGGTGCATAAGGCGGACGAGCGAGGGCTGGTGCTGCAAGTCGGCCACATCGAACGCTTCAACCCGGCTTTCACCGAGCTGAAGCACGTCACCGAAGACATGACGCTCATCGGTATCAACATGCGCCGGCTGAGTCCCTTCGACACCAGCAACACCGACGTGGACGTCATCCGCGACCTGATGATCCATGACCTGGATTTGGCCGTGAACGTGGTCGGCTTGGACATCGAAGGGATCAATGCCTGGGGGCGCTCCATCAACACCGGCGCTATAGACCACGCCGTGGCTAGCCTCTCGTTCAGAGAGGGTCCTATCGTCACCCTGTTTGCCTCGCGGGTCACAGAGCAAAAGGTCAGAGCCATCGAGGTCATCGCCGAAGGGGCCTACGTCGAGGCCGACCTGCTGAACAAATCGGTCCTGATCCACCGACGGACGTTCCCCCAGTATCTTGACAATCACAACATCACCAAGTACCGTCAGGAGAGCGTCATTGAGCGCATCCACGTCCCCATGTTCGAGCCCCTGATGCTGGAACTGCGTCACTTTACGGACTGTGTGCGCGAAAACCGGGCCAGCCAGGTGCCAGGCAGCGATGGTCTGCGCGCTCTGCAACTGGCCGAGGCTGTCGCCAACGAGATCGCTCACAAGGCAGGCATCTAGCGAAGTTGCGCCTCAAACCGACAAGCTGAATGGGACGCAGCAACTACTCATGTTGATGGGCGAAGGTCTCCCGACCGAGCCCTTTACGCCTCGGTCAGAGACCTTCGGCGAACAAAGGTCGGTGTTAACCTGCGTCCGGCCATAAGAAAACAGAGGCAGGGCCGTGTGGCTCTGCCCCTTCCGTTTGTCTGTCCAGTCTACTTTCGCTTAACCTTGATGATCTTGGGTTTGGTCTCCTCGGACTTGGGCAAGGTGAGCGTCAGCATGCCATTTTCGAAGAATGCCTCCGCCTTCCTCGCGTCCACAGGCACGTTTAGCGTCAGTGTGCACGAGAACACGCCATAGGGTCGCTCCTGGAACAGGTACTCGACGTTCTCCAACGGTGACCTCAACTCGCCTCGGATGACGAGGATATCACCTTCGATAGCAATATCCACCTCATCGGGGGTCAGACCTGGCAGTGACGCGACAATGACGATCTCCTCGGGAGTCGTGTACACGTCCAGCGGAAGCCGGAATGGACGCTCCCCCGCGTCGGCCTTCCGAGTCCGTGCTGGGCGGATGAAACTTTCCTCGAAAAGCCGATCCATCGCCTCGCGCAAGGTCACCACATCGCGCCATGGATTCAAGTGTGTCATAACCATCATATCACCTCCCTGGTTCAATAAGGACATTATGGGAAAGAGGGTATACCTCCTCCCTATCCTTTTCGATTATTTGCCCTTAGCCTTGACTTTGATCGCTTTGGGCTTCACCTCTTCGACCTTAGGCAGCGTCAGGGTCAACACACCGTTCTCGAATTCGGCCTCTGCCTTGTCGGCCACGACCGGGATCGGGACGAGCAACGAGCGACAGAAAGACCCGTAGCGACGCTCACGGCGAATGTAGTTCTCCTCTTTGACCTCTTCCTCGGCCCTGGTATCGCCCTTGATGGTCAAGGTATCGCCGGTGACGCTGACGTCTAGATCTTCAGGCTTGACACCGGGAACGACTGTCCTGACCACGATGGCGTCGTCGGTCTCATACATGTCCACAGCCAGTGTCTTCACTCCGACCGGGGCCAGCCACCCTCCTTGCGGCCGCACAAAGCTCTCCTCGAAGAGACGATCCATCGCCTCCCGCAGGCTGACCAAGTCGTGGAACGGATCCCAACGTACTAAGTTTGTCATCTCTACACCTCCTCAGATTAGGATTGATTTTGGGTCTCACACGGTCCGGCAACTACAACGTCTATAGTCTCGCACCGTTCCATTAGACTGGCGCAAGAATCACATTAGAAATGCGCTAGAAAAAGGGAACGCCGCCCCTGCGACATGCGCGGGGGCGGCAGTTAGACGACAGAGAGGGCCCGTAAACTACAACTGGCCCCCAATGGATTGTTCTTTGCGGAAGTCCACGAAGCGGTACCCTACCCCGCGCTCGGTGAGAATATAACGAGGATGAGATGGATCAGGTTCGATCTTCTGCCGCAAGTAGGCGACGTACAGACGGAGGTAGTGGATTTCCTCGCGGTACTCGTAACCCCAGACCTTAGCCAGCAGCATCTCGTGGGGCACCACCCAACCCGCGTTTTCGATCAGATGATAGAGGAGGCGAAATTCAGTGGGGCGTAACTTGACGCACTCGCCTTCGGTGATGATCTCATGGTTATTGAAATCGACACTCAGCCGGTCATCAATGCGGAGGATGGCCTCTTCTGGCGCTAGCGGGCCTTCGGTGCGGCGCAGCACCGCCTTGACGCGGCTGGTGAGTTCACGGGCGCCGAACGGTTTGGTCACATAGTCATCGGCTCCCAGTTCCAACCCGCGCACTTTATCCTCCTCGTCAGCCCGGACCGTCAGCATGATCACCGGGACGTTGGAGATCTCGCGCAATATTTTCAGCGTCTCGAAGCCGTCCAATTCGGGCATCATTACATCGAGGATGACCAGAGAGGGCAGGTTCGTGCGCACTTTGTCGAGCGCCTCCAGGCCATTGTGGGCTTCTATCACCCGGTATCCCTCAAGTTCCAGGTTCATACGAATGAACCGCGTCATGCGAGGCTCGTCATCTACGACCAGGATCAGTGCACGGGAGGCAGGCATGAGCAGCAGCCTCGACTCACATCACTCGCGGATGAAACTGACGATTTTCTCTTCCCTCTCGCTAGGCAGGATCTCCACACAGTGAATACGTGTCCAGGGGAAGATCACCATACTGCTTTCGGGAAGAACGTATGAGACGTCGCGTCCGTCGCGTCGCCGAACGTTGCTTACAATCAGCACCTGATCGTCAGGCTCAGGAATGTGCTCTACCTCTCCTACAACAGCATCTTCGTTCAACAGATGGATCATCACAGTGTGGGGCATACGCTACCCTCCTCGCGCTTGACTACTGAATGATGATGCCCAGCTCAATACTGCCCAACTGGAGTTTGTCCCCGTGCTTCAGCGCGTGGGGCAGATAAGGGGTCAGACGTTGCCCATTCAAGAAGGTGCCGTTAGCGCTGCCGACATCCTCGACCAGGTAGTTACTATCTTGCTGATGGACCTTGCAGTGGCGGCGGGAGACACCGCTCTCGAGTCCTCCATCTGGGGTGAGGTCCAGATCGGGGAAGATGCCGTGAGCTGCGTCGAGGCGCCCGATGTGTACCTCGGCTGCAGACGGCAGTTGAATCTGGCGACCAGTGGCCAGCACCTTGATGCGCAATGGGGCGAGTGGTGCATCGCTGGTCTCTTCGATATGATTATTGGCCCAAGGATTCGCTCGTGAGACAGGCAGTTCCTCTTCGGGGAGCGGCTCAGTCCGCAGAGGGCCACCAGTGGGCAAATACACTCCGCACTCACCGCAGAACAACGTGCCAGGGCGGTGTTTACGTCCGCAAGATGGACATTCAATCATGGGATTTTCTCCGTGAAGTGATAATCAGACTGCGTGTACCGTACTTGATTTCTTTGCGACCTTTGGCCGTTGGAGTTCCCCCTTTGGCAATGCGACCAGCCTCCAGCATGGCTGACTGGGCCAGTTGGACCTCTCCCAGATCGAACAAGCGCGTGGCCACCATCTCCAATTGATGGGTTGCCGTATCGGTATCCCCGCTCTCCAGTGCATCCCAGGCCCGTCCTTGCATACGGTAGAGGGTGATTTTGTTCAAAGCCCTCAGGATGCCCGTCGGCACCGGTTCGGGTGGTGACTCGGTGGATGTGAAAGTGCAGCGAATGTCGCCCCGCACTTTATCTCCCTGACGCCCTAGTGGTGGTATGTCACCGGTGAGTTCGAGTTGCAATAGTCTATGCTCCCCGGGCGGCTTTGAAGTCACGCCCAACTCCAACACGATGGCCAATGGCGTGTCGGCCTGCAGCGCGCCCAGTGTAATCACGCCGCTGGCTGGCACGAGGCGTTCCAGATAGGGCGAAGTGCGGAACACACTTTCCACTGTTACTCCCTCGGCACAGCGGGTCTCCAATGTCAACCCTTCAGCGAAGACCGCGCCCAAGCCACGCACTCTCTGTTGCAACAGCGCACGCACCTGACCGGGCGACGCAATGTAAGCGGACACCCCTCCGCTTTGGGCTGCAATCTCATCGAGCAGGGTATCGTTCCAGTCCTCGCCTATTCCCATGGCCGTGATGCCGATGCGGCGTGTTCCTGCCTGTTGCGCCTCGGCTATGCAATCCTCCTCATCACCGTAAGTCTGACCATCGGTGAGGAGGATCAAATGGCTGGTGACCTGCTTGCTCCGGCGCTTTTCGAGTTCCGCCAGTCCGGCCTGTATACCTTGCAGAATCTCGGTCCCACCGCTAGCCCAGATCGTGGAGATCTTAGCCTTGGCATGGGCGCGGTTGGCACCCAACTGACTGGGCAGCACGACTTCGGCCCGGTCATCAAAAGTGACCACCGCCAGGGCGTCATCGTCGTGCAGTTCGTCAATGATCTGGTATGCTGCTCCTTTGACGTGTTCCAGCCGTGCTCCCTGCATCGAGGTGCTGCGATCGATCACAAGGCACAGGTTGAGTGGCAGCCGTTCGCCTCGCGCGGTAGGAGCCGGTCGTATCTCTATCAGAAGATAGAGCACCTGCTCTTCGTAGAGAGAACAGAGTCGACTCTGACTCAGCAGCATCTCCCAGGAAAGCGCTGCATCCTCACTCAATCCCAAGTCGGCCCGTTGTCGGTCATAGGCATGGCGGCGACGCGGATCGCTCAAGACGGCATAGGCTGTCTGAATCTCGTGGAACAACGCTGTTGGAGCACGCTCTGTCCGACTGTCAGGATGATAACGGCGCGCCAGCGCACGATAGGCGTGTTTGATCTCCGCGTCCGTCGCAGATCGGGGCACTTTCAGGATGGCGTAGTAGTTCTTTTCGACATTCATAGACTCACGTAGACTCAGATACTCTAACTCAGTGGCGGTTCAACCAGGATGGCAGTGATGTTATCACGTCCTCCAGCCCGATTCGCTGCAGCGACCAAACTCTCACACGCTGCCTGAAGCGATGAGGTGGTCTGGACGATGTCAGCCATCTCGGTCTCGCCCACCATGCCCCACAGCCCGTCACTGCAAAGCAACAGTCGCCCTCCAGGGGGGATCATTCGCACGTAGGTGTCCACTTCCAGTACATCACTCTGGCCGACAGCGCGATATAGCACGTTCTTCTGCGGATGAGTGGCAGCCTCATCGCGCGTCAGTTGTCCCAACTCGACCAAACGGTCCACCAGCGAATGATCATGGGTGGTCTGGTCCAATCCTTCCTCCGTGACGATGTAGGCCCGGCTGTCGCCTACATGAGCGATGTGGGCTCGCGGACCGAGCACTAATGCACAGGTCAGGGTCGTTCCCGCGCCGGGCACTTGATCTGCCACAGCGCTGTTGGCCGCCTGCACGGCGTTCACAAGCGCCTCGTTCAGAGCGGACTGGCTTGCATCGTGCTCTTGGCTAATGAGAGTCGGGAGATAGAATTGGCGCATGATGTGATGTGCCACGACTCGCGCTGCCAGGGAACTGGCGATTTCTCCAGCCTGGTGTCCTCCCATGCCATCGGCCAGAACGAAGAGCCCAAACGCAGGTAGCGCGTCGTCACCGTCGTGGGCAGCCGTGACGATCAGCGCAGTGTCTTCATTGTGACTACGCACCTCGCCCACATCGGTAACCCACTCAACCTTGAGTCTGGAATGGGTGGGTGTCACCCCAGGCAGGGACGATAGAATCGGAGTGGATGGCGATGTTTTCCTCAGCCTCAGGAGGTTGCGTAGGAACTGCATAATTCTATCTCCCATCAAACAGCGCGGCCTCACACAGGGAACGCATACACGTAACGATCGGTAGATCCAATATAGACCATGCCATCTACCACCGTCGGCGATGACGTCACCGGCCCATCAGTCTGGAAACGCCACCGTAAGGCGCCTGTGTGAGCGTCCAGGCTGTAGACAGCCCCATCTACTGAGCCGAAGTATACTGCCCCGTTGGCCACGGCTGGAGAACCGGTCACCTGACTGTCCGTAGCATAGCGCCAGACGAGGTGGCCACCTTCAGCGTCCAGCGCATAGAGGTAACCATCCACTGAACCGATGAAGACCAGTCCCTCGCTGACAGCAGGTGAGGACACGACCGATCCACCGGTGCGATAGCGCCACACTGACCAACCCGAGCGGATATCCAGGCTGTAGACGTGCCAGTCCTGGCTGCCCACGTAGACCATCTCCTCGGTGAGGACAGGGGAGGAAGTCACGCCGCGCCGGGCGCGAAAGCGCCAGCGCAACCGACCACCGGTGTCCACAGCATGGACTACTCCTCCCTCACACCCCACGTAGATGGCCTCATTTCCGATGGCTGGCGACGAGCGCACTGGTCCATCCGCCTCGAACGACCAGGCGACGCGGCCGCTGTGAATGTTGGCTGCATAGAGATGTCGGTCGTCTGAGCCAAAGAACACGTGACCAAACGCGGCTTGGGGTGATGACCACACGCTGCCCTGGGTGGGGCAGGTCCATGAAATGCGCCCAGTGTCTGCATTGATAGCGTAGAGCACTCTGTCGGCGGAGCCAACAAACACGCGCCCTTGATGCACACAGGGGGACGAAGCGATCCCCCCTTCGGTGGCATACTTCCATAGGAACTTCCCGTTATCAGCATTGATGGCGTACAGGTTGTGATCGTAAGAGCCAATGTAAACAACGTCGTTATGTACCGCTGGTGAGGAGCGGATCTCGTCCTCGCAGGCGAAACGCCACAAGGCCAGGACGTCGCCGCTGATGAACGCCGGAGTGCCGAAAGCGGTCGTCCCGCCTATGCCACGGGCCGAACTCAGGCTCATCAGCGCACGCTGTATCTCTTCGGCTGAGCCGTAGCGCTTGTTGATGTCATATTCCAGTGCCCGGTCGATGATCTCCACTATCTCACGGGAGACGAGGGGATTCGTCTTGTGGATAGGGCGTTCGTGGAAGGAGAACGGTGGCTCCAGTTGAGGGTCCTGCTTACTCAGTAAGTGATGCATCGTAGCCCCCAGAGCATAGATATCTACCCGAGGTTCAGCGATGCCTCGATATTGCTCCGGCGGCGAGTAACCCTCTGTGCCGATCATGGTGCCCTTCTGTCCACTCTGGAAGACTCTAGCGATTCCGAAGTCCACCAACCGAATGCGGCCGTGGCTATCGAGCATAATATTGGAAGGCTTGACGTCACGAAAGACAATGGGCCGGGGCTCATAGCTATGCAGGTAACTCAGCACTTCGCATACCTGGATAGCCCAATGAACCACTTGGGCCTCCGGTAGGAAGCCCTCGGTCTCGGACAGGACGTTCTCCAAATCTTTGCCTCCCACGTACTCTTCAACAAGGTAACTGCGGTCACCTTCGGTGAAGTAGTCGTAAACCTGAACAATGGCCGGGTAACTGAGAGTGGCAAGGATGTTGGCTTCACGCTCGAAATTGCGCACGATCATAGCCCGCACCTGGGGATCGGTGGCGGTGTTGAACATTTCCTTAACAGCACACAAGCGAGTGACGTTGGAGAAACGCAAGTCCTGGGCCTTGTAGACGGCGCTCATGCCGCCTACTCCCAACACCCCCATGATACGGTAGCGATTCTGAAGCAAGTGGCCGTTGGGCAGTTGGCCCTCAGTGCGTTCAAGTGGCTGGGACGAAGGGCGGATGCGCCGCGTGCCCAGTTCCTCCGGAGCCCCCGGCTCTTGTGCGAGAGATTCGCCGGAAGAGGGACCTGCTCCAGTGTGGTGGGTCTCAAGAGATCTCATACCCTGGTCTCACTCGTATATCTTTGATGCTTTAGTCATCGCACGTCTCTACGGTACGCCAGTGCGGTCGCGTCCTGGATATATCTAATTATAGGGCCAAATGGGTAAATGCGCAATAGTCACGGACTTACACTGCAAAGCGATGGTTTCATGCTGGCGATGTTGAAGCGGGCTGGGTAGACAACTATGGTGCTGGATTGAAGTAGTTGTAGGTCGCAGTGGCAATATCGGTCATCATAGGCGCGCTTTCCTCCCATTCCAACCATTGGGGACGGTAGAGGAAAATGACCAGCACGAAATCGCCACCTGGACTGAACACGAGTGCAGCGTCAGCGTGGGTGTCGCTGATCCAGCCGTGTTTGTGTGCCACTTTGGTCTCCACCGGGACCCCAGCCTCTATGAGACTGTCGATGCGATTCATACTCATCCACTCGATCGTCTGACTGCAGTCATCAGCAGTGAGAGCGCCAGGGTACGCAACCATCAGCGCACCGCCGCCGTGGCTACACTGATAGATCATCTCCAACAGCAACCCCACATCTAGCGGCGTGGTTTGCATATAGGGATCAGGTTCGGTGGTGATGTCGGTACGGGAGTTGGCCGGAGTGACGATAGTAGGTGGGATGATTTCCTCGTCGTAGGGAGTGGCCATGAAGGTGTTGATCAGCCCAAGATGGTGCATCGAGGCGGTGAGGGTCTCGACACCTCGGAACCCATCGCCGTCGCCAATGACGTCGCGCAGAAGCGAATTGGCTGTGGAATTGCCACTGAGTGTCATCGTCTCGCTGAGCAACCTGGTCACTTCGACGTCGGGGGGGTGGTCGAGGACGCGGAAGGTTTCCTCCAGGATGGTGATCTTGAGCACATCTAATCCGGTATAGGCGACGTCAGCGTTGATTCCTATTTCGTCTCCAGTTTGCAGGTCTTTGATGAAGATACCTGCTATCAGACCCTCGTGATTGTCCAGGAGCGCCTGGAGCAACTGGGCCAGCACGTTCAGGTCCAGCGGTGGCGCTTCCTCCGTCCGCACGGCCAATTCGACCTGCCGGTCGGTGGCTGAGACAATGGCCGCGGCGAGCCGGGCACGAGATGCCCCGATGTCCAGTTCGCAACCCGGCTGGCTGGGACGGAAGGCCAGGCTGGCTGTGAGCGGGACGGGCTCCTGCGGTGGCCGGTCGTGCTGCCCGGCGATGCGAGCCAGGAAGCCATCGAGCCGCTCGCCCGAGTAACTGACCGCCACAGGGACATCCACAGGGTCGGGTGGACGGCGCAGAATGTGAGCAATAAAGCCGTCAAGTCCGCCCCGTGCGGTTAGCACTGCATCCAGATTGGCTGCTGTCTCGTCGGCGTTGTAGCGCAACTCGACGCTATTGAGAGGTAGAAGCAGCCGCTGCTGCTGATAGGCGAGTTCCATGGGTGTGGCAAAGGCCACTTCTAGAGCATTGAGCACTTGTTCACGTGTCATCCCCTCTACCGAGAGGCGGGCCATTGTCATCCCAGCGGGCAAGGTGCGGCTGGCCGAGATGTAGTCGAAATACTGCCACGTGAGGAAAAGCGCTATAACGGCGCCGACGATAATGAGCCAGGCAATACATCCGGTTACACGCCGCAAGGGATCTCCTCCGTTATCATCAGTTATCATCAATTTCGAGTTTAGATAAATAGAGAGGGCGGTTCGCGACTTGCGCAAAACCGCCCAATAGTAGAAACTAGTAGGGTAGACCACTACCCAAGGAGTTTCTACTATGGAGCAGTTTAACAACTTAATCGAGT
>Ga0208279_1000667_pt1 | contig 24234 bp, 18 predicted proteins | sample AntAceMetag02UKM_FD_184766 | JGI IMG/M metagenome (GOLD analysis project Ga0208279, IMG submission 184766) | Saline lake microbial communities from Ace Lake, Antarctica - Antarctic Ace Lake Metagenome 02UKM (SPAdes) (version 2) | ecosystem: Environmental > Aquatic > Non-marine Saline and... | reverse complement strand
CTTGACCGATCACCAGGAACCAGAGGGCTCGTAGAACACTTCCAGAGGATCACAATAAACACTGCCTCAAGTGGTACAACTTTTTGGGGGAACCCCCCAGGTTCTAACGGGCATATAGGCCAGGTAATGTGCCTCGTGACCTGGGCTGCCTGCTCGCCAGACCACGCGCCCCAAGGAACTATATCTCTTCGACACACACGCGCAGGGCTTAACTCGTAAAAACCCCCGTAAACTAATAATGGGCGCGAGTGCGTAGGGGCCAAAACGGGCTTTTTTTTGCGTTTCTTTTAGAAGAAACGCCAATTTTACGCCCTCTCCGCTCAGGCCCATGTTAAAACCCATGTCAAAACGCCATGTCAAAACGCCATGTTAAAACGCCATGTTAAAACGCTGAAAGGCCAAAGATTATGCCTTTCCCCTGCATAAATCGTAGTAACCACACCACTTCGGGCTGCACCACCAGCCCGTTGGGTTGGGCACGAAGACCCCCGATTGCACCAGCCGGTATATCCTGCGCACTGTATCTAACCACCACTCGATGGCAGCCCGGTCCGATTGCACTGGGAAGGACTGTGTTTTGACCCTACCCTCACCCTCCTCGCCAGGACGCACGACGATGTCGAAGCGAAACGACGGGACCAACCCCGTCGAGAGATACTCCGGCAGGGCGTAGGCCATGGGCTGAATCTCCTGAATGACTCGACCAGGTGACCACTTGCGAGATGATGTTTTGTAATCCACGACGGCCAAATCCCCGGTCTCCCCAACGAGCACCAGGTCGCGGAAACCAGTAAATGGCACGGCCTTCCCCTCATCGTAGTCCGGTATCAGTACATCGAATTTTGCCTCGACCCCCGCAATGTCCCAGGGATGCAAAGGCGCTACCCAGGTCTCCGCTCCGATTGTGGCCATCTTTGTCCCAATATCTTTGATCTGCCCCGGCTTCTCCTCGCCCCAATCTACCTCGCCTTCTGCCTCCGCATCGAAGGCGTCTACGAAGAGATCGGCAGCCTGGTCTTGCTCCATCTCCGCTCCATCGGCTCTCTCCATTGCCAGGTCAGCCATCGCCTTGTGGAAAGCACGACCTAACACCAGCGCCGCACCAGGGGGACGGACGAGACCCTGAATGTAGCGAAACTCATACTGCCTGGGACAACGCATCAGCATCCCGACGCGAGTAGCTGAGAGTATGACGATGTCTTGTGATGTTCCCATTCTAGCCCCCAAATAACTCTGCTATCCTACGACCTTGGTCGATCAACTGTGTCACCACGTCTTCCGGCACGGCAACAGTCGCGCCAAATGGCCCTATGTACCTGTCCGCACCGCCGTCAACCCACTCGAGCATCGTCCAGCCGTTTGCGCACTTCATGACCGCGTACACAGCCAATCCGTCAGCGACGCTGACCATCACGGTCGGCACCAGCGTCTTCACTTCATTGAGCCGCTCACCGACTTCATGCGCCCGCGTATTGATCTGTCGGGCGACGTCCTCGCCAGTATCCAGTGGCGCGTCGTGGATCTCCGCTATTTCGTCCAGCAGCCGGAGGACCGTCTCGCGGTCCTCGTGATCGCCCGGAATGTCACCGAAAGCCCCATATTTGCTCTTGTCCATTTGGCATTCTCCAATTGGTCTCTTCTTCTATCAAATAAACGTAGAGACCAATTGGTTTTCGCCACATTGTCCCTGAACTAATCGTCGAGATGACCGTTCGCGTTCCTCTGCAAAGCCTGTTCCAACAAGCGTTTCTCCCTGCGAATTGCCGCGAGCGCCACGACTGCGCCCCGCAACGCCTCACGCTGATTATCGCTCAGGGGCGGCAACTCCAAAGCCACCAGGCTCTCATCGTATATATCCACGAAAGCCAGGGCAATTTCCTCATCGGTTCGACGTCGTTTGGCCATCACCATCGCTCCCCTTCCTCCTTCAATCCTCCTACCAACCCGCCTTGCGCTTCCTCTGCCCGTTCCTGCATTGGACGAACCAGAAAAACGGCAAGCTCTCGTCGCCCACCTGCCTGCGGGAGCGGAACCGCCAGCTGCGCGCCATGAAGGAGCCCCAGGCCGGAATCGAACCGGCGCCCTGTCGCTTACGAAACGACCGCTCTACCACTTGAGCCACTGGGGCCTGCTCCATCTGATCCCACGCCGGGAATCGAACCCGGGGCCTCGCCCTTACCAAGGGCATGCTCCTCCACCTGAGCTACGCGGGCCGGATGCCGAGACCGGGATTTGAACCCGGATGGGGGCCAGCCCCGCCACGCCCTGAACGTGGTGCGTCTTCCTGTTCCGCCATCTCGGCCTGTGGTAGCCCGGGGTGGATTTGAACCACCGACCTATCGCTTATCAGACGAGTGCCCTGACCGGACTGGGCGACCGGGCTACGCAGGTAGTCGGGAGTGGATTTGAACCACCGACCCTCTCGTTGTAAGCGAGACGCTCTCACCGGACTGAGCTACCCGACTACGAAAGCCAGCGGCGGGAATCGAACCCGCTTTGGCCGCTTACAAGACGGCTGCCTTGCCGATTAGGCTACACTGGCACGCTATGATCTTCTGTACGATTAGGATTCAAAGTGCATACGAGCAGCCTCCTGGCAGTGATAACCCGCTTAGCAGAGTGGCGAAGGGCAACACACCGCGAAAGGCCCCGGAGGGACTCGAACCCTCGATCCGGCTGTTGCAGAGCCATGCCTTACCATCTTGGCCACGGGGCCATTCGTTGGACGCGGGCCGGGCCGTTTGCCTAACGTGGATCGGTGGTAGCCTGGTCGAACGCACGGAAGCCCTCCGTTCAACCTACCCCGTCCCCGGCGATGGCTGTCTCGAACAGCCGCTACCCACGGCAGGTTGCTCTCCCCACGCCGAGCCCTGCCATGTTCCCACCCGTAGGTGGCCGCGTCCAGGCGGAGACGGAGGGGCTCGAACCCTCAGTACCCGAAGGTACGCCCGCTTAGCAGACGGGTGCGGCTACCTGTTTCGCCACGTCTCCGCGCAGTGCCGGTGGTGGGACTCGAACCCACATGGGGGAAACCCCGCCGCGTTTTAAGTGCGGTGCGTCTGCCTGTTCCGCCACGCCGGCGCATTGGTGGGGGCGGCCAGATTTGAACTGGCGACCGACCGTTTATGAGACGGGTGCGCTACCAGGCTGCGCCACGCCCCCACGCTGGCACCCCCAGAGGGACTCGAACCCTCGGCCTCCTGGCTCGGAACCAGGCGCTCTGTCCGCTGAGCTACGGGGGTGAGACAGATAGGGGTGCGCGGAATCGAACTGCGAGTCTTCGGAAGGTCCGCCGTCTTACCATTGGACCACACCCCCTCCTCCAGTGAGCCGGACAGGATTCGAACCTGCAACCTGCGGATTAAAAGTCCGCTACGCTTCCATTGCGTCACCGGCCCGCAGAGTGCCCCCGGAGAGACTCGAACTCTCAACCTCCTGGATCGCAACCAGGTGCTCTAATCCATTGAACCACGGGGGCGCGATTTCCCCGGAGGGACTCGAACCCTCGACCGACCGCATAGGAGGCGGTGGCGCTATCCTGTTGCGCTACGGGGAAGGCGGAGAGGGTGAGATTCGAACTCGCAACGCCCAGAGGGCGCTCCTGTTTTCAAGACAGGTCCCCACGCCAATGGGAGCCTCTCCAACAAATGTCGGGGGCCGGAATCGAACCGGCGGCCTCCGCGTCTTCAGCGCGGCGCTGCTACCAACTGAGCTACCCTGGCCAAACAGGTCGTTTGGGACATGGGCCTGACTGGACTCGAACCAGTAACCTCGCGGTTAAGAGCCACTTGCACTGCCAATTTGTGCTACAGACCCAGAGTGCCGCCGAGAGGAATCGAACCTCCACGCCCCGAGGGGCCCTACGGTTTGAGTGTAGTGCGTCTGCCTGTTCCGCCACGACGGCCAGAAAGCGGGCGATGGGACTCGAACCCATGACATTGGCTCGGCAAGCCAATGCGTTACCATCCTACGCTACACCCGCACGAAAATCAGACTCGAACTCGACGATGACACAGAGCGGGCGATGGGACTCGAACCCACGACACTGGCTTGGAAGGCCAGGACGTTACCATCTACGCCACGCCCGCGTGAAGCTGTGGAACAGTACCGCCACCATGCCTGCCCTGAGCGAAGCCGAAGGGATTTGAACCTGGACGGGCCAAGCCCACCTGGGCCTAAACCAGGCGTGTCTCCCAATTCCACCATGGCGGCATACCTGCCTATCTGCCAACGAGCAGCACGAGTGCGTGGACTCGAACCACGATCTTCGGTTTTGGAGACCGATGTTCTGCCAATTGAACTACACTCGCTCGTGGCCAGGCGGGTGGTCCTCTCCCAAGGCCCGTTACGAGCCGCACCTCGTGAGGTCGCCCGCATCGTACCACCTACGGTTTCCCTGGCGTCTGCCTGGCCTGTGCTACGGACAGGGGGCCGAATTCCCCACACCGCCTCGGCTTTCCTGGGAGCGGGTTTCGATCTTGGGGTCTTCCCCATCCTGGCGGTGGAACCGTCGCTCCGCTCCCCGTACTTATGCCTCTCAGCGCCGCCGCGCTGCCCCTATCCGCAAGCACTCAGCGGAGGCTAACACTGCATTATACCCAGAGCCGTGTCTGCGCTCCTTGCCCTGGTTCAGCGCCAGTTCCCCCCCTCCTGAGCAGCGCATGCCCGGTGATGGCGGGTACTCGTTAGTCCCCGCTGAACACCTGCGGATATTATATGTCGTCAAAGTGTGATTTTGTTCTGAGATCACAACCTCGCAATTTGCAGGGTTGCGACCCTCGCCTACCGCTGTCGAGCTGCGAAGGCCGCTCGCTTCTCATAGCAATCAGGTCGGGGCGCGGGGATTTGAACCCCGGACCTCTTGGCCCCCAGCCAAGCGCGCTAACCGAACTACGCCACGCCCCGTTGTGTGGTGGGTCGGGAGGGATTTGAACCCCCACGTGGAAACCACGCACTGTTTTACAGACAGGCTCGGCAATCCAGATATCCGACTCCGACCCATTCAATCGTGAGGCCGGGGGCAGGGCTCGAACCTGCGATCTCCTGGTTCAGAGCCAGGCGTCTTGCCAACTCGACTACCCCGCAGTATCCTGGCTGTTGGTTGGCTCGTTAGCCGGCTGAGCCACGAGCGCCCCCGGCACGACTCGAACGTGCATCGTCAGTTCCGAAGACTGATGTCTTCTCCATTTAGACCACGAGGGCAAGCACCCCCGACAGTCCACTGCGAGTACTCCACTGCGAGTACTCGTGGCAGGCGTGGCAGGCGTGGCAGGTTTTGAACCTGCAACTTCCAGGCTGAGAACCTGGCGTCTTGCACCAATTCGACCACGGGGGCCAGAGGCTGCGGGAGAAGGGCTCGAACCTTCACAGGCAGATTCAAAGTCTGCTGTCCTACCGTTAGACGATCCCGCAGGCTGCCTCGGCCGGACTCGAACCAGCGACCCTCCGATTAACAGTCGGTTGCTCTACCACTGAGCTACGAGGCAATAGGTCGGGACGGGCGGATTTGAACCGCCGCTCTCGTGGTCCCAGGCCACGCGGGGACTCCTGCCTCCCCTACGTCCCGATACCTGGAGGACTTACCCTGAGCGAAGCCGAAGGGAGGCGCCGGACTCGAACCGGCCTTGCGCGGGTCACAACCGCGTGTTTTACCGCTAAACTAGCCCCCCCCGAACTCAGGCGGTCCCGACGAGATTTGAACTCGCGATCTTCACCTCGACAGGGTGACGGGGACTCCGGGCTCCCCCACGGGACCTCGCGATCTCGCTGGCATTCGACCTGCCCGGCCACCGAGATCTTCCTGGATATCCTGGGCTGCATCCCCAGGGGCAGACAGTAGCGGGGACGGGATTTGAACCCGTACACTCCAGGTTATGGGCCTGGTGAGCTACCTGGTTGCTCTACCCCGCAGGTGGAGGCTCAGGGAATCGAACCCTGCTGCTTTCCTCGGTGCAAACGAGGCGACCACCCCTTTGCAGTCCCAGCCCCCAAGAATACAGGTGGAGGTGCGGGGAATCGAACCCCGGTCCCAGAAGTTGCAGCACCGGTCGTCGAGGGTTTTCGCCTGGGCTTTGTCCCTCTCGCGGCGCCCTTCGGCTTCGCTCAGGGCAGGCTCCTTCGGCTCCTGGTCGAAGCCGGTCACCCCCACGCAGGCCGGTATGGTGCCTTCGGCCTGATCTTCCCACCGCGTCCCGACGACGGCCTCATTTGTAGGTATGCTCCGGCGCCCTGGATTTCTACGGGCGACACCGGCTCCCTGTCCTCTTCGACGATAGTCCCTTGCGACTGCTCTAAGCGATGCTGACGAGCAATGCCGCAAAGGGGTTACGCCACATCGTTCGCAGCGACGTCCTTGCACCAGGGACGCCGCCGAGGAGCCTTGGCCCCGGGGTCCTGATCACCCCGGCCGGCGAGAAGCACAAAACGAGGTGGACCTGGCCGGGCTCGAACCGGCGACCTTCGCGCTAATAGAACACGGATTCTACGGATGGGACGGATACTGACGGATGTCTTCAGAGCAAGATCAGCGGTGATTCGTAGCATCCGCTCAATCTGTGTGTCGTCTGCCAGCGCGGTGCTCTCCCAGACTGAGCTACAGGCCCACATGCAAGTTGTTAAAGTGCGCTTCTATCTTATGAACGGAAAAGGGGCACTTCTTCGCCACTTTCCAACAAAAAAAGCGCGGGGTCTTGGGTAAGACCCCGCGCTTCTCGCCAACTGAGGAAGTCACACGCTCCCACGCACCTCCTCCCCTGGCGGGAACTCGGGCTCGTATCCCAAGACCGACCACAGCGCCGCCGAAAACTCGGCGGGGCTTGCGGTATGCTCTTGATAAAGTGCTGTGAGTTCTGAGGCTGCCTGATTTGCAACGTAGGCCCTGATGATTTCGGCCATCGCACATCCCCTCGCCTGGGCCTGCTGATGGAGCCATTCCATCGTCTCTCCTGGCAACCGCACCGACACCTTTTGCTCGGGCAGGTAGCAGGGTGGGGGACTACCGGCTTTCCGCGCATCGTCCAGAATAGAGCGGACGGTGGTGGAGGGCCTCGGCCCCGATATGCAGTTACCTAGATAATCCAAGTGTACGTTCATCGTAGTTGGGATTATACCACACTCCGTACCCGTGTCAAGGATACAAATAGTTGCTTTGCCACTGCTCTGGAACTCCTGGCGATGATAAGGGGTGGTTTCGACACCGGGCAATCAGTGAACGTGAGCGAATCTGGCTGGCGGGGAAGATGCCGGAGGTGAGGACCAATGAAGCCCAGGCCACAGGCTGTGGCTGCGTACAGGTCGCGACTGCGAACGAAACCGCAGTCAGGGTCTGGCACTCTTCCAGGTCTGGCCGATGTGGGGTATAATCGTGGCCGACCAGGCGGGGTTGGCCAGACGACACAGGGCACGACTGACTCATCGGACGCGCCGACTCACGCGAGACTGGGGCTTTGCAGAGCCTGGGGATGTGGAGGACTGATGAAATTCTGTCGTAACATCGTAGAGATGATCGGCAAAACGCCGCTGCTGCGGCTGGAGCGACTGGCCAAAGACCAGCAAGTCTACGCCAAGTGCGAATGGATGAACCCCGTCAGCTTGAAGGACCGGCCGGTGCTTCAAATCATCGAGGACGCCGAACGAGAGGGCCTTCTCGAACCCGGCAGCACGCTGATCGAAGCCACCAGTGGTAACACTGGCATGGCGGTCGCCTTCATCGCTGCCGTCAAAGGCTACAAGACTATCCTGGTGATGTCGGAAATTCAGAGCCTGGAGCGCAGGCAGATATTGAAGGCTTTTGGCGCGGAACTGATCCTGACGCCTGCCTCGCAGGGCACCAAAGGGGCGCGGCAGAAACTCAAAGAAATCCTGGCCGAACACCCTGACTACTTCTACGTCGGCCAACACGTCAACCCATCCAACCCCAAGGCTCACTATCGAAGCACCGGCCCGGAAATCTGGGAGGACACTGAGGGACAAGTAGACATCCTGGTGGCTGGGCTGGGGACCGGCGGCACGATTTGCGGCGCGGGGCGCTATTTGAAGGAGATGAAACCAGGCGTGCAACTGGTCGCCGTAGAGCCGGAGGAAGCTCCCTACATCTCCCGGGGCGTCTTCCGTCCGCATCGCTTGATGGGCACTGCGCCGGGCTTCGTGCCCGAAACACTGGACCGTGAGGTCATCGACGAAATCTTCCTGGTGAGCGAGGCACAGGCCTTCGAGATGTGTCGCCGGATCGCACGACAGGAAGGACTGCTGGTGGGCATCTCATCAGGGGCGGCGGCTCACGCAGCACTGGAGATCGCCAAGCGGCCCGAGAACGCTGGCAAGGTGATCGTGTGCATCTTTGCGGACACCGGTCAGAGGTATCTGAGTGTGGAGGGGCTGTTCTCATGATTGAATGGTCCAAGATTCTCAGCACATCAGTACACAATGAAGACTTTGAGTGCACTGGCGTACGTGCGGACTACGGGCACTCTGATGGACGTGCCACCCAGGCCTGGAGTTCTGCGTGTTCTTACGATACGGCGAGTCTCGTTTGCGGAGGGTGAACTGGACGTCGGACGTTACTTCTGGCAGCAACTACGCTACTACTTACGCGATTGAGGGATGGGAGAGATTATGGGATGGAAGAGACGATGGCCTGAAAGACGACCACGACCAAAGGTTCGAGTCCTTTCCAGCGGGGAAAGAGAACAGATCCTGGATGTATTCAGAAAAGGGATCGAGTCATCTCCGATCTTGTCATCTCTGAACGTCCGTGGGCGGGCGCTGCGGGGTCGTTTCTACTTCGAGAAAGTATGGCAGTCTCCCGGGGAAGAATCTGAGGTGCAGGTGATAGGTAGAGCAACGCCTCTTGAGAACTCGGAAGAGGACTTGTTGCTTGAGGTGGAGAAGCGTAAGGGTAACTGGTACGAAGTTGTGCGGGGAACAGCGGAGGAGGTCATCAGCAAAATCGTAAGTGACACGAAAGGGACTTTTCACGGCCTGGGCACTTTGGGTGCCAGTCTACGTAAAGCGGGTGGGAGTCTAGACCGTCTCGAAGTAAAGATGTTGGAAAACTTTCGGTTTGTCTATGTGAGTACGGGCGAGGAATGCACATTCCACGAAGCCATGTTCCACTTCTTCGGTATTCCAATAGACATAATTGCCGAGCCACGTCAGTGGTACGTATATCACCGTAAGCCTCAAATCATCGAGGTGAGTGAAGATCGAACACGGGTACTCGCACAGTTCACTGCATACGGTATGTCTGGTCCAATTTCTGGAGTCTGCTTGTATGCGATAGCAGACGATAAATGGGGTGCGTTCACAATCAAACCTAACCAGAGTGGCGATATAGCGACCGCCATAGCATGGCTCAAGAAACGGAAATGGCAGGAGTGGCAATAGCCGTGCTGGTACGAAAAGAAGTAAGAATGGTCAGCACATACCATTCTCGCCACCCCACAGATAGAAGCCCTCGTCTCTTCCTCATTCTGTCAACCGCACACCGGCCACCGTGACCGTGCGGCCGATCACCTCCGGCAACCGATCGGCTACCATCTTCATGGGCTCTTGCAGCGCGCTGATGGGATACCCAAGTATTCGTCTCTCCCAGGCAAGGCGTTGATCTAGTGACTCCGGCAGCACCTCTGGCTGGCCTCAAGGCCCCTCTCCAAACAGGGACATCTACAGCGTGCTCCCGACCCGGTTGATTTCCTCCGCTTCGGCCAGGAGCACCGCCCGACTCTCCCCTGGCTCATCCAACGCCCCGCACTGGATGAGATGCGTCGCTTCCCTGGACGGCACTCTTCCAAATCCGACCGATGTGGGGTATAATCATGGCCACGCTTGACACGGGGGGCCAGTCTATGCGAGAGGCGATGGTAAATGGGCGTTTGGTGCGGGCTGGGCCGGACTCACCAGAGAAGGCTACCTGTCCATCCTGCGGTGGAGTGGTGAAGAAGCGCAAGCGACGGAGGATGGATGGTCAGGTGACTTACTTCTACCGGCACAGGACAGGAGTTGGGGAGGAGTGCCCGCGACGATACCGCCCCTAGCAGAGAGCGATCTAGAGGAGGCTCGGCACGGAAGGCCGGGCCTTTTGTTTTGAGCGGGGCGCGGGCGCGCGGGTCTATTCATTGCATCGGGCGTAAGCTCATGGTATACTATGCAGAACAGAAACCCCTCGATTGGACGAGGGGTGTCTATGGATTGCCAGGACCAGGCAACGAAGCGTGATCTGGCGTTTTCGATTGTGCCGATATCTTATCACAAATGCGCTGCCTGGTCAAGGGCAGCGTTTGTTGTGGGCATGTGGGCATGAAATCAGAACCCAAGTTCTATCCAAGTGTGTCGCACCATCTGAACAAGTTCCCCAACAGTATCATGATCACTGTCTGCCTGTCAGGTGGCAGGACACCTTTCGCCAAACCTCCGGGGAGAAAGTGTGCCCCTTTAGAATGCGTGGTGACTTGGAAGCCGCAACTCGGGCAATGCAAGGCCGTCCGCAAGATGCGATGAAGGTTTGTGGACGCGATGTTCTCGATCCGCTTCTCAATAGAGTTTACCAGGCTGAGGTCGGCGGACGCTGGGACGGTGACCAGTACGCAACCTGCAGATTGTTCGATGATCGGGCCGAGGCCGGAAGTTTTCCAAAGCACCTGGCGGCTCATTTTCACTCCATCCGTATCTATGGTAACCATGGTGGACACCCACACAGATATCTTGAGGCCTGTACACCCGCACGCGCGTTTTTGACTGCCCTGGAAACCATCCATCTGGCAGAAGAAGTCGGGAAGCGGTACGGAACCTAGAACTGGAACGGATTGAAGCGATGCCCATCATCACCAACTATCTACTCTTCAACCACACATACCTGCGGCAACTGCAGGCCGACAGCAGCGTTGATGATGAAGCGTCCATTGCTGCCCAAGGCGTGCGCGAGTGGTACGGCTTTCAGGATTGCACCTCAACCAAGGCGCTCGTCCAGTCCTGGGTCGCGCCGATGCTGCAGATCCTGGAGCTCGAGTTGCAGCCGTACCCCCAACAAGTTGGGGCCTGCCTGTCGGCAGACAGGGACTCCGATGCTGCGACCTACCTGCTCTACACGGCCTGGGACCACGAGAAGGAGACGCCCGTCGGACTGTGCTACGTCACCCCGCCCGGCGCCGACCTGGACACGACCACCAAAGGCCGCCACTGGATGGCCCAGGCCGTACTCGCCGCCCGCAACTCTCCAATCTCCAATCTCCAATCTCCAATCTCCACCCGCTGGGTCATCCTCACCAACGGCGACCAGTGGCGCTTGCTCGACGCCCAGGCGCTGCGCCGATACGAAGCCTACCTGCAAGTGGACCTGGGCGAATTGGCGCAGAACCCAGGCGACCTTTCAGCGTTGCGCATCTTCTACCGCTGCTTCCACCGCAGCGCTTTTGCCCCCTCTCCCTCCCAGGGAGAGGGTTGGGGTGAGGGTCACGAGGTGGCAGGACTGGACCGCCTGCTCACCGCCTCTGACCGCGCCACCAAAAAGGCCGAAAACCACCTGAAGGCCCGCGTCAGTCACAATGAAGGGATCATGGCACGGTTATGCCTGGGCTTCGTGCAGGCCACTGGCCGGACCAGATTCACTGAAGCAGAGCGGGACGCCATCTACCGCGATGCCACCTACCTGCTCTACCGCATGCTCTTCATCCTCTACGCCGAGGCGCGGGGCCTCCTGCCAATGGATAACCCGGCCTACCAAGATGTGAGCATATCGGAGTTAATCAAGATCGCCTATACCCACAAGTTGCACGGTATGCCTGATCCCCAGGCGACAACGTTGTGGGAGCGGCTGAAACGACTCTGCACCGCCATCTACGAGAGCGACGAAACACTGGGTATTCCCGCCTACAACGGCGGTCTCTTCGATGACGCCGACAAGCCCCACCTGCGCAAGGGCAGTATAGCCGATGCCTATCTCACCGAGGCGCTCTTCGATTTGGTTTATCGGCCCGGCAAGGTGCCTGGCACTTTGGAAGTGCCAGGCACCTCCGGCTACCAGCCCATTGACTACCACGACCTCTCCGTGCGCCACCTGGGCAGCCTGTACGAGGGAATGATCGAGTACAGACTCCAGATCGCCGAGGAGACGCTGTGGGCGCGGCGGGACAAGAAGGGCAACGTCCGCTTCCTGCGCACCGGGCAAGAGGGTGCCCCCCGCAGAACCGACGTAGAGATCAAGCCAGGAGACGTCTACTTCTCCCAGAACCCCGGCGAGCGGCGGGCTACCGGTACTTACTACACGCCGGAGTACATCGTGGACTACATCGTGCGCCAGACCGTGGTGCGCGGGCTGGAGGAGCGGCGGGCGCCACTGGAGGAGAAACTGTCCGGCTGGCTGGAAGAGATCGCTGCGGTGCCGTTGGGCGATGGTCTCCGACCGAGCCCAGAGCGGGCGCGGATGCAGCGCACTGCCGACGCGGAACTGCTGCGGTTCGTCGAGGAGCAAGTACTGACTTTCCGTGCCTGCGACCCGGCGATGGGTAGCGGTCATTTCCTGGTCAACGCCGCGCACCAGATGACGGCCTTCATCGTCGAGACGCTGCACCTGACTCCCTGGAAAAACCCCGCCGGTGACGCTGACCCGGCGGCCTGGCGGCGCCGGGTGGTAGAGCGCTGCCTGTACGGGGTAGACCTGAGCCTGATGGCCGTGGAACTGGCCAAACTGAGCCTGTGGCTGGCCAGCGTGGCCGAGGGCAAACCACTATCTTTCTTGGACCACCATCTGCGTCAGGGCAACAGCCTCATCGGTGTCCGACTGGAGGACCTGGCCGAGGTGTTGGCGGGGGCGGTCTCCACCAAACCATCGCGCAAGGAGTGCAAGGCACGGGAAGCAGGGCAACTCTCAATGCTGGACGATCCGGCCTTCAGCCAGCACGTGACGGCAGCGACTGATCTGCTGGCTCAGATCTCGACCCGGGTGGTTGAGAGAGTGGAGGATGTCAAAGCCCAGGAAGCTGACTACGAACAAATGTGCACCGAGCTAGAGCCCTACCGGCGGCTGGCTGGTCTTTGGACGGCCCGTCACTTCGGTGTAGGTGTAGATGAGCGGCAATTGCGCGCTATTTCCAGATACCTGGTCAACGGCACTGTCAGTCCAGTGCCAGAATACGAGCGAATTCTGGCACTAACTCAAGAACTAGCCCGCGAGCGAAACTTCTTTCACTGGGGACTTGAATTTCCCGAAATCTTCCTCAACGAACGTAGCTGGTCTCAGGAGAACAGCCCTGGGTTCGACGCAGTGATTGGCAATCCGCCATATGTGAATATGGATCGTGTAGAAAGCCTGGAATCCAAATTACTAAGTCTCGCTTATCCCGATATCTGGAAAGGGCAAGCAGACTATTTGTACTTCTTTGTTGTGCGTGGTGTGGAAAACTTGAGAAATGGCGGCTTTTTCGGGTACATCGCAGCCCGGTACTTCATCGAAGCATACTTCGCCTCCGGCTTCCGCAAGTTTCTGCAGCATAACACAAGCATCATTTCTGTTGTCGACTTCCGAAACTATACAGTATTCAAAAACGTCGGGACGAAAACCTGTCTGCTATTCCTGCAAAGGGAAAGCGATAGAAATCGGAGATTGGCAAATCAAGTACATACTTGTCTACTAACAGATCGACACGTCTCAGACCATCACGTGACAACGGCTTTAGCACGTCATCCTTTGAAAACGCCATTTGAACAAATTGGATCTTCTCAGACCCAGCTTTCTCCTGCTCGTTGGATATTCGTACCAACTAACGAAGCGAATCTAACAGAGAAAGTCGACAGGCTATCTTGGCAATTGGGAGACATATGTCGTATTGGCATGGGTATGCAGACTGGAGCCAATGACATTTTTGAAGTTACGCCCGAAACAATTCAAAGACTTAATATAGAGCCACAAGTTCTTCGAAAAGTTGTTTCTAATATGGAAATCCAACGGTACACATTTGATTACAATGACCGCTACTGGATTTACACAGAACCATTCGGAGAACAAGTTCCAAAACTTTTCCCAAATATCATAGAGTACCTAGCTAAGCATCGCGAGCGCCTAGAAAACCGTATAGCTTTTCGTCGTGGTGACTGCGAATGGTATCAGTTCTCCTACCCACGCCATGTAGACAAATATGACTCACCCAAAATAGTTACCCCATTTATTGCACCCTTCAACCGTTTCGCCCTGGATCAAATCGGCGACATTTATAGTTCTACCGATAGCCAAGTCATTTTCCCGCTGGAGGGTTTTCCGGTTACCCTCGAATACGCTGTTGCTTTGTTGAATTCCTCCCTACTCAACTGGCGTTACCGTCATCTGGGAAAGCTTAAGGACTATCGATATGAATACTCACGGGAGTCGCTCTCCGTACTTCCAATCTGCCGTATTGACTTCAGCACTCCAGCTGACGAACGCGAGCAACTGGCAGAAGAGGGACAACGCCAGTATGATATCTATGTAACCAGAAGAAGCCAGGATTGCATCGTCAGCTTTGTCGAGCTCCAACTTGATCAGGAACCCAGGCGATCCGACGTCGTTCATGACCTACTGTCCTACCTGGCCCAGCAGATGATTGACCTCAACAAAGAGCGCCGGCGACTGGAGCGCGAGGCCGATCTGTTCCGCTTCGTAGAGCAGGACACTCCCTGCCTGCGGTTGGACAAAGCTTTGGGTGGGCCGCTGGCTGCTGGCGAGATGGTGAGCGATCTCTCCACCATCCGCCACGACATCGAGGGCCTGCGCCTCAGCCAGGAGGAGGATGACCGCTGGCTGCTGGAGGTGCGGGCCAATCTGCGCGACCCCGAAAGCGGCTGGCGGAAGCATCAGCGCGATAGAGACAGCAAATTCATTCGCCAATGGCTGCCGGTGTACCGGATGCCGCTGGACGAAGCGACCGGCCGCTTCTACCACTACGCCTTCGCCCACCTGCGCGGCTTTGATGGGGCCGGTAAGTTCCCCGGCGGCTACACCCGCACCGCGCTGGAGAAACTCAACGCGACGAAGGTGCCCCAGTTCGTGCCGGTGGACCTGGCCCCACTGGCTGCGCTGGAGACCGAACTGGCCGAGGTGCGGCGCAGGATTCGCCTCACCGACGACCTGATTGACCAGATCGTGTACAAGCTGTATGGGTTGACGGAGGAGGAGATCGCGATTGTGGAGGGGCGGGCATAGAATGGACACTGGACGACCGAAAACCTGCACGATAGCTGTGGCTGGAGAGGATTCACCGGAATGACGGAGCAAGAATTGCGCGACCTTATTGCCGGGAAGGAAACCCTCACGGTAGAATTCAAGAGCGACCAGGGACCGCTATCCGACGCCGATCTGCTGGAGACCGTCGTCTGTATGGCTAACGGGCAGGGCGGCACGCTAATGGTGGGTGTTGAGGATGACGGGCATGTGACCGGCCTGCATCCCCGGCACCGAACCCACCCTGGAGCGTTGGCAGCCTTGATCGCCAACCGGACAGTGCCTCCGGTAACGGTTGAAGCAGCCTTTGTGGATCTCCCTGAAGGGACTGTGGCGGTAATTGTGGTGCCCGCCGCTCGCCAGCCGGTGGCGACCAGCGGCGGCAGGTTGCTCACCCGCTATGTAGACACCCGCGGTCGGCCTGGCTGCCGTCCTCTCTATCCGCACGAACTGGCGAGTTGGCGCGCCGACCGGGGAATGGCCGACATCTCGGCGCTCCCGGTGCCGGACGCGACCTGGGATGACCTGGACCCGTTGGAGTTCGTGCGCTTGCATCGGATGGTGCGTGAGTTTCACGGTGATGCAGCATTGCTGGAGTTGGACGACGACCAGTTGGCTCGCGCGTTGGGCCTGGTGCAATCTGAGCAGGGTCGTTTGAGGCCCACGCTGGCCGGGCTGCTGTTGGTGGGAACAGAGGAGGCCCTGCGCCAGCACGTCCCCGCCCACGAGGTCGCCTTCCAGGTGCTGCGGGGCACCGACGTCGCCGTCAACGAGTTTCGCCGCTGGCCGCTGCTGCGTACATTGGAATGGGTGTTGGAATCCTTCCAGATGCGCAACGAGGAACGGGAGTTGAACATCGGCCTGTTCCGAGTCGGTGTGCCTGCCTACGACCGTCGCGGCTTTCGCGAGGCGGTGAACAACGCGCTCATCCACCGGGACTACACCTTGTTGGGAGCCATCCACATTCAGATGCACGACGACCACACTCGAGTCAGCAATCCCGGTGGTTTTGTGCAAGGGGTGCGGCCCGACAACCTGCTGGTGACTGAGCCGCGTCCCCGCAACCCCCGCCTGGCCGATGCCTTCAAACGGATCGGCCTGGTGGAACGCACCGGGCGTGGCGTGGCCATCATCTACAGTGGCCAGTTGCGCAACGGTCGCCTGCCGCCGGACTACAGATTGAGCACCGAGGTCAGCGTCAGCGTCATACTCCCTGGTGGCCCAGCCGACCTGGACTTTGTTCAGTTGGTAGTAACCGAGGAAAACCGCCAGCAGCGGGCCTTCGCGGTAAGTGAGTTGCTGGTGTTGGCCCACCTGTGGCGCGAGCGGACAATAGACACCTCCATGGCAGCACGGCTTATCCAGCGAGATGAAGCCCACGCCCGGTCTATCCTGGAAAGCCTGGCAGAAGCTGGTTTGCTGGAGGGACGTGGGGCCAAGAGAGGTCGCACTTACCTGCTCAGCGCAGGCGTGTACAGTGCCCTGGGCCGGCCAGCCGCTTACGTCCGCGCCCGTGGTTTTGAGCCGGAACAGATGGAGCAGATGGTCTTGCAGTATGTGCGTGCCCACGGCCGTATCACCCGCCGGGAGGTGATGGAGCTATGCTGGGTCAATGCCAACCAGGCAGGGTATCTGCTCAAGAAATTGGTTCACCAAGGCCAGCTTCGGTTGGTGGGTAAAGGGCGCTCTGCCCACTATGAACGGGCGAAAAATGCCCGAAAAACTCGGACAAACTCGGAATAGGCGCATATAAACTCGTAATCCGAGTTTCGAAACATTTTCCAGCGATAAAACATGGGGAATTCCCCATTTCTGGCCCGCTATTTCCAAAGCTGGTTCCCGTGTATGAAGGGCTATGTAGCCTCCTGTATGCATTGGGCAACATATTCTAGCGTTAACATATACGAGGGAGCGCATGTTTCACAAAGACGGCACGTTCAACTTTCACCAGGAGATCATGGACCTGGCCGAGGAATTCTGCCAGGAGTGGGTGCAGCGCCGGGGGCCGTTCAAGAACAGGTTGGAGAGCGCGCTGGTTCTTAATTTCGCCCTTTGCACCATCAAGCATGACCTGGAGCAATTGCTCGATCAACTGGAATGGCAGCCTGTCTTCAAGGGCATCTCGCCCCGCGAGGTCTATGAACGGGGCGGGTACGGCGAAGAACCCCCCAAGGGATTGAGCGACAGGGACGTTATCAAGATCGTGGAGAAATCCTTGCAGCGCGTACGTCGCAACTGATGCAGGAACCGCCTTACGATAACCTGTGAGATGGATACCGATCCTTCGACTATGCTCAGGACAAGCCTACTGAAGCGGCTGCTGGCCCGCGACGAGGGCCAGTTCCTCGAATTCAAGAGCGCCTACGACCGGCACGGCGGCGTCTGCCTCAAGCGTCGCCAGGCGACCGAGGTGGCCTGGGACATCGCCGAGACGTTGAGCGCTATGGCCAACGCCGACGGCGGCACGCTCCTGCTGGGCGTCGAGGATGACAAGACGGTCACCGGTGTGGAGTACCCCGAAGACAAACTGGCCCTGTTCCACCGGGCGACCCAGAACCTGCTCCAACCACCTCTGAAGGCCCGCGTGACCGAGTTGGACCACGAGGGCCAACGTGTGCTGGCCTTCGAGGTTGCTCCCAGCCCGGTGCCCCATCAACTCAGCGATGGCCGTTACCTGCTGCGCGTGCGGGATCAGAGCCTGCCATTTCCGGCCGACCAGATCGCCGCCCTCAAGAGCGCCAGGGCCAGCGGGCAGTACGAACAGCAGTTTGTCCACGAGGCGAGTTTCGAGGATCTGGACCCAGACTTGCTGGCCCAGTTTGCCCAACGTCTGGGTGACTCTCGCCCGGTCGAGGAGATTCTCTACCGCGACTACCGCCTGATAGACTTCCACAACGGGCGGCCGCGCCTGACGCTGGCGGCGCTGCTGCTGTTCGCCAGAGACCCGCTGCGATACCACCCGCGTTGCGGGATTGACTTCGTCAAGTTCGAGGGCACAGAGCGCAGGTACGGCCCCGACCTCAACGTCGTGCGCCGGGCGCGGATCGAGCATCCGCTGTTCAGGTTGATTGATGAAGCGTTTGGACTGATCAGAGAGCACGTGCGCGAGCGCACCGTGCTCCACGACCTGTTTTTTGTCGAGCGGTTCGAGTACCCGGCCTTCGCCTGGCAGGAAGCGATCATCAACGGGGTCGCTCATCGGGACTACAGCCTGACAGGGGCCTCGACAGAGGTCTGGATGTTCGATGACCGGCTGGAGGTGCGCAGTCCGGGGGAACTGCCCGGCCCCGTCACCTTGGAGCGGCTGTTACGCCGCGAACACCTTCACTTCTCCCGCAATCCACTCCTGGTGCGCGTCTTGACCGACCTGGGCTACATGCGAGACTTAGGCGAGGGCATCCCCCGCATGTTCGAGGTGATGGAGAAGAGCTACCTGCGTCCGCCAGAGTTCGCCCAGGATGGATTTATGTTCCAGGTCACGCTGCGCAACGCACCGATCTACGACCTGCAAACCCAGCGCTGGCTGGGACAGTTCGCCGAATATCCGTTGAACCAACGACAGCGGCGCATCCTGGCTTACGCGCGTCAGCACGGCAATGCCTTGACCAACCGCGCCTATCAGAAGGTGAACGAGGTGGATCGCGATTTGGCCTATCGCGAGATTCAGGATATGATCAGGCTGGGCATCGTGGCCCGGCCATCGGGGCGGTATGGTCGAACGTATTTCGTCACGGAGCCAGTAGCTGCAAGACCCATACCTGATGATTTGGTATCCATTCTAGGCATACTCTCTATTCGAGGCTATGTGACCAACAAAGATTTGCGCGAAGCGTGGGGGGTGTCGCGCTTCGTGGCCTGGAAACAGGTGAAAAGGCTGGTGGAAGAGGATTTCCTGCAACAGAGAGGGAAGAAGAGGGGAACCAAGTACTATCCAACGAATCGTACAAAGACGCTATTGACTCGATCTGGTCGAGATATGTAGCCTTCTACCCGCATTAAGCAACATATTTTAGCGTTAACATATAACGATGAATCCGGGAGACGAGTTGATCAATCAACCACAACTCTGGACCACCCATACGAAAAGCGAAACACAGGAAATCACACCCATCCCCCCGGCCGAGGACGGCACGCCACCTGACGAGTGGTCGGGCGGCGTGCATCCCGATGGGAAATTGGAGGTGACCAGCGGCTTTCACCTGCACGCTGACAAGTTCAGCCGTGTGCTGGCCTACCTGGCGCGTGAACGCCAACCCAAGGGAAGCGTGTACAAACAACTGCAGAAGGCCACCGGCATGTCACATACCCAGGTTCAGGCCTTTGCACAGTACGGGGTTAATATGCAACTCCTGATGCCCCGTTCCTTGCGCGTTACCACACTGGGCCGCCTGGTCTTGCAATACGACCCCTTCTTTGACCAACCCGGTACGCTCTGGCTGTTGCATTATCTATTTGCTTCCAATCCCCTGCTGGTGGTCTGGAACTATATGTGCAATGGTGTCTTGCCGGCGGTCGTGGAAATCAGCAAAGCAGAGGCCGCCGACCAATTCCTCCCCTTTGTCGGCCGTTGGTCGGAGAGTTCCATCCGCAAGAATGTGCGCAAGGAACTGCATGCCTTCTTCGCTGACTATGTGGCGGAGATGTTTGCACCGCTGAATTATCTGCGCGAGGTACGGCATAACGTGTATGCCGTCAACCGGGATGTGGCGCCAGTGCCACCGCTCATCCTGCTCGCCACGGTGTTGATCTATCGTGACCGTCACCAACCTGGCAGTTCGGGCGTCGAGATCCCCACGCTAGTCCACGCCGACCACAGCCCGGGCCGTATCATGCGCCAAAGTGAGATGTACCTCCGCCAGGCTTTGAACGAGCTGCACGAGGCAGGCCGGCTGACCATCGAGTCCAAAGCCAACCTCGATCAGGTGCGCTTCCGCAGTGGTTCGACAGAGCTCACCACAAGCGGGTCAGCCTGGCTCGAAGCTGTGCGGACCTATTATCAGGAGCAGCAAGGTGGCTAAATACGATCTGCGCCAATATCTGACCACTCAGGGACAGGAGACCTTTCGCGCCTGCATCATCCACGCACCAGCGATGAGCCACAAGACGGAATTGGCACGTCGCATACGCGAGGTGCTCGGTGCGTACCTGTTCGATCTCCAGGCCCATTTCGTAGATCACCAGGAGTTGGCCGGGCGCATTGACCGCTTCCGCCCTCGTGGCCTGGAAGAATTGCTGCTGAAACTGGATGTAACTGAAAGCATCGTTGTCGTGGACAATATGGATTTCCTACTCAACACGTGGACCAAACAACGCCTCGAGGAATTCGTGGCCATGATTGACTTGAGACTAAAGTCACCCGGCGTCACGGACAAAACGTTTGTGTTCATCGTGCAAACCAACCCGGCTGTCGTCAGACACGATCTGAGAAATACGCGCGGCCAACCGCGCATTCTGCCGTTAGATGCGTTCCATGCTCTGTAAGAAGAAACCGGGTTTTTGGGAAAAACCCGGTTTCTGATGGGAGAATGATATGACCAAAATCAGCGACCTTATCACCATTCACAGCGGTTACGCCCAGTATGTCCAACTGGTGCCGACGTTTAACGACCCCACCGAGAATCGGGGCCGGATGGAACGGTATATGCCGATCAAGTCGCACCGCGAGGCATTCACCCGCCTGGCGCGCTCCCTCTACCCCCTCGATAACCGCGTCTACCTGTTGACAGGTAGCTACGGCACCGGCAAATCGCATCTGTGCCTGATGCTGGCCAACTATCTCTCGCTCAAGCCTGACGAGCCAGAGATGGCCGCATTCTTCGACCATTGGAAGCAACGCGATCTAGACGGTGCTGAAAGGCTGCGCAATTTGCGCGGAGAGGGGCGCTACCTGGTGGCACTGGCCGACTACGGCAAAGGCGATGACTTTGACAGCCTGATCTTGCGCGCCGTTCAGGCGGCTATTGAGCGGGAAGAGTTGCAAGAAGCCTGGTTGGACACCCACTACCAGGAAGCCGTACGCCAGATCGAACGCTGGGAGGAGCGTGAGCGTCGTGGTGGGCCCAGCGGCACCTTCAACGACTTTCGGGTCGAATTGGAAACTCGCCATCCCGATTGGAACCTGGGCATTCTGAGAGACGACCTGTCCGATTTCAGCCAGGAAGCCTTGAACGTCTTCCGTGAGGTGTATCGCGCCGTCGTAGGCCGCGAGTTCAGTTACAGCAAGGACAACCTGGTAGCCATCCTGCATGACTTTTTGTCCAACCCCAAGTTCAAGACGCGATACAAGGGCTTGATCATCATCGCCGACGAATTTGGCTACATCCTCGACCGGGGCAACATCAGCATTGATATCTTCCAACGCTTTGCCGAGATGTGTCAGCGTGGCGTCGAAGGCAGCCAATTGATATTTATCGGCACCGGCCATAAAGCGTTCCGCGCCTACTCTGCCGGCGGGCTTTCTGCTTCTGACTTTAGCGTAGCGGCCGCCCGGGTGACAGAAGTTCCTTTGGAATCTGAGGAACTGGAACTGATTATCTCCGCCATCGTGGTGCCGGACAAGGAACATCCAGCCTGGAAATCAGAGGTAGCCACGCAAGCCGGTATGTTCAATCGTTTCGCCCTCGCAGCCAGCCGCATCGGTGTTTTTAAGCATCTCAAGGGGCCTGAACTGCGTCAACGAATCGTCGAAAACATCTACCCGATGCACCCCATGGCCACGCACTGCCTGATCGAGATGTCCACCGAAGTAGGGTCTAATGCGCGCTCGGTCTTTTCGTTCTTCTCCGGGGCGCTGGAATCAGTACCGGTACCAGGTTCATATCCATCGTACGTGGCACAGACCGAGGTCAAAAGCGATGGTCGCTTGAACCTGTACACGGCTGATGGTCTGGCGACTTACTTTGCCGCAGAGCTCAAGCCGGATAACACCGAGGTGCGTGAGGGTGTTCGCCAACAGATACGCAACTACCAGGCCTCGCTACGCGAGGCACAAAAACAGGCCCAGGCCCAGTTGATTGGTGAGCTCGATCCAATGGTTGAACGGACCCTCAGACTCTTACTCATCTATGAAATCAGTAAGGTCGCCTCCACCTTCGAGAATCTGGCGTTTGGCCTGTACTGCGAGTCCCCGGCCGAGAAATCACAACTGCAAAACCGCCTGGCCGAATTAGTCAAACAAAAGATTCTGTTCCAGTCATCAACTGGCATCTACGAGTTCCGCCGCAGCGAGGCCACCGACTTCGAATCGCTGATCGAGCAGTACAAGTCCGACCCAGACAATGTGCCGGAGGATTGGGCCGCCGAGGTCATGACCCTGGTCTCGCTTGGCCGTGGGGGGGCGTGGCTGGAAGCCAAGAACCACAACCAGCCCTATACCGAGGATAAGCGGTTGCTGCGAGTTTTTGCCCGGCCGGGCGATCTGCAGGCCCAATACCCCCTTGAGGATGCTGGTGAAATGGTTGACTTTTTCACCTACCACGAGCAACGACTGCAAAGCGAGACAGAATGGAAGGCGCGCTACGAAGGCGTGCAGGTCTACGTCTTGTGTGAAACCGACGAAGACATCGCCCGTGCCCGGCGTGCCACAGAGACAAATCAGAGTGATCGTCTCATTGCCGGCGTACCTCGCCAACCCATCCCCATACGCGAGGGCGTCATGAACTTGCGGGCGGCGCTTCACATTCAAAAGAACGAGGATCTCGATGCCATGACCCTGCAAGACCGTTCGCGTCTACAGGAGGACATCATCGGCGACGAACGGCGGGAAACAGGTTACAGCGGCGATTTTGTCAAAACACGCCGGCGCTACCTGGAAGCCAAAGAACTCAGTTGGTATGGCCAAGGAGGTGCAGTGCTCGTTGCGCAGCCCCAAAGTGAGTACGAGCCAGCCGATGAATTGATAGGGCGGCTATATGAGAAGCGCAACAAATGGCCCCACCCATACCTGAACCAGATTCACGTATCTCGCTTTGGCCCGGGTAAGGACGTGCCGCTGACCGATGCTGTGGGAGCTTTACTACGCACGCATCGCCGCGTCGAAATCGACCACTCGGCACCCGCTAATCGGGGCGAAATCCGCTACCTGAAGAATGTCTTGGCCAACAGCGGCGCGTTGCAGCAAACTGGACCTGCGTCAGGCAACGTTGCTCCATACGATGTGGAGTCTTCAGCCGTCAAGTTCCGGGACAAACTGCCGGCACTGGCTGCCATGCTTGATACCCTACGTGCTCTCAACCAGGGGGATACATTGCCGGCACGTAACTACTCAGCCACCCCCACGCGGAGCGTTGAAACGCCCCGCTGATACGGCGAAACCCGTTAAAACGGGTTAGAAAGTCGCGTTTTAGTGCGTTTTAACGCACTTTGCGTATCAGCCGATGGTTTCAACCATCGGCGGGGCAAACGGGTGAGTAGTTACGCCGGCACGCAAATTGCTCGCGGCCCACGCCGACGTACCTTATGGACAGGGTCCGATTGCCCTATCGCTGTATCTGGCTTATGCTGTACGCGCCTTTGGCGACGAACTGCGTCTGCAGTTGCAGCCTGGCGCTGTGGGCTATGCACCGATGAACGACCCTGACCTCATCATCGCGTTGACAAACAACGAGCATCCCAACGCAATCCTGGAACGCCAGACAATTGGCCCGGCGGCACGGGCGCTCATCAACGGTATTTACAACCTGTTTGCGGAGGAGCCTGGGGTGGCTGGACAACAACACACGGTCAATGAGGCTCACGCTGCACTGCGAGACTGGTGGGGCCAGCTTCCCAACCTGGCACAAGTGCCCCAGATCTATGAGGATGATGAGAGTGATAACTCTACGCGTAACCGTTCAGATGTTTAGTGAGTTTTCACGCAACGATATTCGCTGGCGGAGGGATAGGCAGCAGCGACGGGGGAGGCTTGTCCTGAATGGGCACTGCGCAAGCCTCGGTCAGATAGTCGAGCACATCCCGCTTCTGCTGGCGCAGCGTGGTGACCGCCGTCAACACACGCTCGACGAAGCGACTTCCCGCCGCACTCTGGGTACCGAAGCTTCTTCGGCGCC
>Ga0208279_1000665_pt1 | contig 24287 bp, 17 predicted proteins | sample AntAceMetag02UKM_FD_184766 | JGI IMG/M metagenome (GOLD analysis project Ga0208279, IMG submission 184766) | Saline lake microbial communities from Ace Lake, Antarctica - Antarctic Ace Lake Metagenome 02UKM (SPAdes) (version 2) | ecosystem: Environmental > Aquatic > Non-marine Saline and... | reverse complement strand
GGAAAGTATTTATCATTCGTGGGTCTTGGCAACCCTCTGATGGAGTAGGTTTCTAAGTCTGTAAACATCTCGCTTTTCTGAAAATACTCCATGACCAACCCCATACGCTCGAATTCATGAAGATCCTTCCAGATATTGATTACTTTTTCCGGGAACCATCGATTGGAAAATGTTACGATAAACATACCTCCCGGTCTCAAAATCCGACCGATTTCCTTGAACACCGTTTCAGGATCGATAACATACTCTATGGAAACCGTGCACACCACCGCATCATAAGATTCATTTTTATAGGGCAATATGGGGTTTTCATTCAGGTCATGAACAACCCAGTCGCTCAACTCTTTATTTTTCTTAAGCTCTTCCGCATTTAGACCTAACCCTGAAAGCTGTTTTAAGCGTAACGCTTCGGGCAGATGAGATGTCCAACTGCTCATCAAATCCAGCACTCGCATTCCGTCATGGACAAATCCACCGTAAAGACCTTTGACAACTTCAATGGCCCGGTCATCGATATGCTGAACAAATCTCGGTGCGTTGTAAAGCATAAGATCCGTGCCGTCATCTTCCCGTTGAAACGGCTTTTCCGATAAAAAGTCCGTGGGTTTCCCTTCCCAGCGGGACTGCATCCCCGGCCCATCGGCCATAATATCCATCCAGTTATAACATCTGCCCCCCCGTTCCACAGATTTGAATCGGATTCCTTTTACAAATGCTTTGACTTGAAGCGGTTTGCTTGCCAACGGATGGTTAAAATCGACTTTCAACACACCGTTCTCAATGCCCACACATCGAAAAGACTGAAGATTTTGAGGAAAAACTCCGGCAATCCCATTTAGAAGTCCTTTGGGGTAGAACCTGCCCATACGGGGTTTGATTTCTTTATTCGGGACAAACCGGCGGTTAAATTGCGCCTGTTTGATTTCAAATGTTTTTTTAAGATCATATTCGGGGACAATGGATCCCGGGTGAAAGTCGGCCTGAACCGTTCGACCTACGGATGTCATCCCCAAATTGTCGTATAATTCTTTGGGCAAACAATCCCTCCAAAAATTAACATCAAAAGCTTGATATTTCTCGGTATGGGTGACCTCCGTACCGCTCCATCTCATCTGAAAATGAATATCTGCTGCGATATTTTTGTTGTTATAATTCATTATAGCGACCTTTTTCGTATATGGTTTAAATCATTCATCAAAAAGAAGCTCTCGGTTTACCTACCCGAAAGTCTTACTTGTGCCTAAGAACTGATCACCAAAATAAGAACGGAATCTTAAAATGCAAATACAGAGAAGTGGGGCTCTAATAAGAGAATAAACCTATCCCTGTCTTCAGGCTTTTTAAGAACTAATGAGTCAAGTGTTGCTCCCCAATATTGCTAAAAAGCCTTTGAAGTCGCAGGCCGAAAGAAATTTATTTATTTTTATATTGAAAACCTGGACCTTTGGACCAGGTTAGAGATATATGGCTCTGCCTTGGAATTTTGTGTCTAAAATCACAAATCCCAAGCACCAAATTACAAATAAATCTCAAATTCCAATATTCAATGACCAAAACCTTTCAGGACGAGACATTGTTTGGATTTTCGAATTTCGGTCATTGTGATTTGTTTGTTTTTTGTGATTTGTTATTTGGAATTTCAATAATTCAATGAACTTCCAACAAAGCAAATCCCCTCTGGGGACAACCAAAGCCTGGTACTCTATGCCAGAATTTTTACTCGAAATAGGGGATGCTTATAACAGGAAGGTCTATGATTTCATACGTAAATAGTTCATTATTTATGGATGGACACTTTCGGCTTTTAGACGAACCCGGTAACCGCATTGCATAATATTGCCGCCGGGGACCGGAATCGGCTTGGAATTTTTCAATGACACCTCTTCTTTGGTTCAAACATGATTGCGCAACTTCAGCGCAATGGGATGCGGGTTTAAATAGATCTGCTGCGCCAGGTAGGGTTGTCTGTATTTTCGTATATAATGGTTGAGCAGGGTCACCGGTACGATCAAGGGGGCATGTTCCTGTCTGTACTGCTCGATGATTTCAAGCAGTTCCTGTTTTTCATCCGGAGACAGCTGTTTTTTAAAGTACCCCATGATGTGTTGCAGTACATTGATATTCTTCTTTAGAGTGGTCTGTAGTCTCAACGCCGCCATTAACAGGGCCTCGTACTGGGTAAACAAATCTTTCACGGAAAGGGCTTTGCCTTCGGCAACCCGCTTCCCCATGATTTGGTAATGGCTGGGGCTATGGGACATAATGAGCAGCTTGTGCCGGGTATGAAAATCGACCAGGCTTCCCATATTTTTCTTTTTGGATAGCATTTGCCGCCAGCGCATCAAGGTAAAAATCTGTTCGATAAAGGTCTCTCTGAGTTTGGAATCATGCAGCCGGCCTTCTTCTTCCACCGGAACCAACGGAAAGTGCTCCGTAAACACTCGGGCAAATATTCCCTGACCTTTTTTTTGGGGCATTCCTTTGGAAGTTCTAACCGGAACTCGAAACAGCCCGCTGCTGGGAGAGTTTTTTTTGAAAACAAACCCGCACAGGTTTTCTTTTTCCAATGCTTCAACTCTTTTTCGAGCCCATTCGGTCATCCTATGGGTATGGTCGATGTTTGTTTTAGAAGTGACCAGATTGGGATTGTCCGGATCCCCGACCAGACGCAGGGTCTCCCGGGGAACGCCCATTCCACACTCTACCTCCGGACATACCGGCACGTATTCCACATATTTCCCCAGTATATCGGTGAGGTATCGATCCCTTGAATGTCCGCCGTTCCAGCGAACCTCCTGACCCATTAAACAAGCGCTGATGCCAAGCTTTATTTTTTCGTCCATGACTTACCTCATGTATATTTGTCATCCTCCATTTAAACTTTATCTTTTCTATTGGTTTGTAAAATGCTATTTTTCTTAATAGACATAATGAACGTCAAGTTTGGGGCTTTGCCCCACTTAGAATAAAGGAGTATAGGCGGACGATGATGCTCGAAAAAATGAAAAATTTTGTCAGAAAGAAGAATATCTGTGTTCTTTCCACAGCCTCAGACAACAAGCCCTATTGTTCACTCATGGCCTATGTCACTGATGCAACCTGTAAAGAAGTTTATATGGTGACACACAAAAATACAACCAAATTCAATAACCTTCAGAAAAATCCCTGGGTCAGCCTGTTGATCGACTCGCGGGAAACACAACCCAGATCCAACGCTCAGGCGTTGACCATTACCGGTATTTTTGTTCCCCTTATCGATGAGGACAAAAAACAAAGGATACGAGATAATATGCTAAAGTCTTTTCCTCATATGGAAGATTTCATAGACCATCCTGAATCAGAACTTATCCGTATCAAAATAACCTCACTGTTATTTTTAGAAGGCCTTACCCAATCACATTTTGTTTCCCTTTGAAATGGTAACGATTCCCAGATACCCGTCCACCGTAATTTCATCACCGGTATGAATCAAAGACGTTGCATCCGGTATGCCGGTGACACACGGTAAACCGTATTCCCTGGCGATAATGGCTCCGTGAATCAGCATTCCGCCCCGACGCTCCACCACGCCGGCAGCCAGTGGGATGATGAAGGTCATATTTGGATCCACTGCATCACAGACAAGGATTTCAGAGTGTTTGAAATCCTGAAGATCCAAATGCTGACGAACCACTCGGGCTATCCCTTTGGATAATCCCGGTCCGGCCGGCTGCCCTATAAGCTGTCTTGGATTTATCTTAACGCCATATTGGTCCTTTCGTACCGACGCTTTTCGATTATCAGTGCCATAATCCAAATCCTGAATCACCGATTTGAGATCGTCAAGTTCGGATTTGTGGGTTCCCCGGCGTTCAAAACTTTCAACGCGGGATTTTGCCTCTTTCACAGCGCTCAACAGCTGGGCTTCAATTTTACCCAGGTAAATATTATCATCGTCTCGAAGACGATAGCTGCTGCGCGCAAGATCCAACAGTTCCTCGGCTTGTTTGCGCTTGGAACCTTGAAAACAGTCAATAAATCTCTGCTGTAATAATAGGGCGTCTTTGGGATTTTTTCGAGATGCTAAGGAAGACGGGTTGACCGCCATCTCCAACAGCAGTTTAAAAAGCGGCCGGGTATCGGTGGCACATTCTGTGCCGCCGGTAACTGCACAGGACAGATCCCCAAATTTTTCGATGAACTGATTTACCTTTTCTTCGAACTCCGAACCGAGACCCAATAATTTCCCGGCTTTTAAACGGCCAAAAAGGTGACGATCTTTGCGAACCATGGATGCCAAATCTTCCATGAGTTGATTTCTCTCAAGACTCGCCATTTTGGTTTGAGTCAGAAGATTCATGAACTCATAGGGATCATCCGGCCGCAGGGCATCATTATAGTACTGGCCGAAAAGGCGAATCCCGTGGGCATACGGAATAAATTCTTCCCAATATGTGTTGACCCAATGTTGGTTAATCTTTTGGCGTCGTCTGACTTCATCACCCAGTTGTCGATGGGATAACACCGTAATATTTTGCTCCGCCAGTTCTTTGGCTGTTTTTGACATTTCAGGGATCAGCGTCTCTTCAATGGTGGCACGAAGCGCTTTTAGATTTTCAACGCTTCGGTGGAGGCTGAGATACCAGGCACGTTTATCTTGTGTTTCACCGGGAGAGAGGGTTGTTATGGGACGCGATTGGAGGACATAGAGCGTATCATTCTTAATGGTCCATTCAACATCCTGCGGGGCCTTGAATAATTCTTCCGCTCGGTATGCCAAATCACATATACCAACGGCTTCCTTGCTACTCAAAGGGGGTCGCCTGGACAGATCTTCGGGCAAGGGTGCGGTCTCCACACCGTGTTCTGCTGGAATCATCCAATGTTCCCTTTGGGCCGGTGTGTGGGACAGCACTGTTTTTTTGTCGCGATCCAGAATCCACCGATCCGGTTCTATCCTTCCATCCACAAGTCCCTGGTTCAGCCCGTAGACAGATTCAATAATGACTTGGGTCTCATCATTGGGGTTCTGGCTGAAAATCACACCAGATCGATTTCCCGTCACCGTTTCCTGAAGCACAACGGCCATGGCGCTTTTTTCAACGTCCAATCCGATTTCCTGGCGGTAGAGGAGGGCAGCATCAGACCACAATGACGCCCAGACCAATCGAATATGATCCAGGATCGATGAGGTTCCCCGCACGTTGACAAACGATTCATGCAGGCCTGCGAAAGAGGAACCCGAAGCATCCTCGTCCGGTGCCGATGATCGGACGGCAAGGGTCTTACCGGTAAATCGAGATTGAATTTTTTGGGTTAAATATGAATTGAGCGGTTCGGGGATCTGCTTTTTCAGAAATATATTTCGAATACGGGTGGCACAGTCCCAGATCTCTTCCCATCGCATGTCTTTAAATTTCTTACGATTCAACTCAAGAAGTATGCGTTCTCGAAGTCCGCCGGCATTCACAAATGCGTTGTACGCATCAACAGTGAGAAACAAGGTGTCCGGAATCTTAAATCCCTCTCGAGCCATGAGAGACAACGAATACGCTTTAGGCCCGATTCGTTCCCGATGATCCGGTTTGATTTCTAATGGTGATACGATCCAGTTCATTGATCGATGTGCAACTCCATGACCTGTTGAAAGTTTTTCACCATAACATATGTGGTTATGGTGACGCCTACTACGGCACATGTCGGTGATGTTGCGAATGCTTCCAGATAAGGGTGTTTGGTTAAGTATAGACGGAGAAATTCATCTTTTTCGGCCCCATGTATTTCTTTGGCATTGCCCAGGGCCGTCACGGAGACCGCATCGTGAAAATCAGACTCCATGTTTAAACTGCTGTTGATCAATATTGCAACCCTTGGATCCGCCGATAGATTTGCAAATTTTCGCGTGGTTCGAGAGGTGATAAAAAAAATCTCTTTAAGGTCTTTTTTGCCTACAAACGCAACCAAGCTGGCGTAGGGTTGTCCGGAATGATGAGTCGATAAAACGGCCAGTTTTTGGTTAGCGAAAAGTTTTCGTATCTGTTCTTTAATGTCTTGATAATGCGCCATGTTAATCTATCACCTTCATTAGCTCGGGAATGGTATTTTTTGGGCTGATCTTGTACCAGGCATTTTCGATGTTTCCGTTTTCACTGATGAGAAATGATGACCGGATGATACCCATAAAGGTTTTACCGTACATCTTTTTCTCACCCCAAACACCATAAGCTTCCGCAATTTTATGATCCGGATCAGAGAGAAGAGAAAAGCCCAGGTTGTGCTTGTCATCAAATTTTTTCTGTGTTTCGGGTTTGTCCGGGCTGATTCCTAACACGGCTATGTTTTTGCCCTTAAGTTCTTTTAGTGCGTCCCGCACATTTTTTGCCTGAGTGGCTCAGCCGGAAGTATTGGCTTTGGGGTAGAAATAAACAAACAGTCTCTTTCCCGCAAAATCGGAAAGCCCCACATTCTGACCGTTCTGATCTATAAGGTCGAAATGGGGGGCCTTGTCTTTGGAGTTGAGTGTTTTCATGATCGACCTCCTTTCTTATAAGGATAATCTGTTTGGCGATGGATTGTCAAATCTCTAAAATCTTCACGATCTGGAAGATGTCAATGTGGGTTGATGGATTGTCCAGACCTAAACTTGATTTTGCTGAATCACAAGGCGGGTCAATACATCCCTTGACAGATAAATATTTGGAGTATGATATCGAAACCAATTGAACCGCCATTAGATTTCCAGAGATACAGCAAATGTACAATCAAGGCCAATCTCGGATCAGACATATCCCAGGTTTTTGAGGAGGATGATATCCTGAGGATGTGGGGAGATATCTTAAACGATCATTTTCTATTGTGATTTTTGTCTATAGCTTGATTTTTAGAAACATAGGGGCGACCCTTTCTATGAGCTAAGAGTCAGAAGCAGACCCCTTTACTGTTATCAAACCTGTCTCATTCTTTCGGGGCAGGAAAGAGTTTTTTGAGGTCAATTTCACACAGGAGTCTCACGGAATCTTCTTGTCGATGAGAAAGGATAGCCCCTGCCATAATGAAGGTCCTTGCATATCCTGGTTTATTAAATTTTTACGCACATACAGTTTTCAAATATCAATCTTTCACCAAATACCGTAGATCTTTGAAAAAAGTTTAGCAATTAAATGATTTAATAAGGGTTTGACCCCAAGCATTATCCAATTGTTGTAAATTTAATCCAAAATTGCTTTCAATAATGCATCCCGTGCATCCGAATAAAATTGAACGTCGACTTTAGTGGCCATATCATCGGAAAGATCAAAAAGTTGCCGACGACAAGCAACCGGCATCAGCAGGGCAGTTGCTCCTTTTTCGATGGCTATCTCCGCTATAGTAACTGAATTGTGAATTTCCTCGATTGAACCGCCAAGATTAACCTCGCCTACAATAATGAGTCCACCACGCATACTTTTCTTGAGCAGGGCTGTGCATAAGGCTATAAGAGCGGAAACTCCCAATTTTGCACCCATTTTCGCAGCATCAAATGCACGTAGCTGTATGGTAAATTCATGGTGACGCGGGTCTTTATCTCCCACAAGAGAGGTTGACCTGGCGTATAGATTTTGTTCTGCGAAACTCACACTCTCTTTAAAAGCAGGCGGAATCGGTTTATTTAGAATTTTCACACTTGATCCAGGCCCCTCATTGACTTCTATTCGGAATAATCCAGGGTGTTCATCCATACCGCCGGGGCTGATTGTCCAAACCTGGCCGGGTTCTAGCGGGTCGCTGCCAATACTATTTTCGCTATATAGTTCCGGTGTTGATACAAACTTCTCAACACCCTCATTTCCTAAAACATAACTAAAATGTGTATTTCGGAACTCGGCGGCACCGATACGTTTTTGTTGCTCCTTGACCCGTCTTCGAGTTTCCAATGCTATTCGAATTGCCCATTCGATATCTTCGTCTGGTATCTCCCCTTCTCCGCCAGGGTAAAGCAATTTCAAAAGACCGCTAATCGACTTGTTTGCGGCATTGGTATCTCGACCGCTCAATGCCCCACCCAAATAGACTCGATTTTGAAGTACTGACACCCTGCTTTGATTGCGTAAATGGGTCATACACTCAGAGAAAAAGTCACTGACCATCCCGAAATGGTCGGTCAACAGGCTTTTATCGATCTTGGGCACATCCCACCCCGGCAAATAAGAGTGGATACGATCCATGAAAGCCGTATCATTGCGCATCTCTTGGGGCAAAGGTCCAAAAAGATGACCTATCCGTTGCTGATGCTCGATATCTACATCAAAGTTGCCCACCAATACGATGCTTCCGTCAGCGCGAATGTTTTCCTTTCCGCGACTGAACTCACCAGATTCCATGTAGCCCTTCATGATGTTGATGCCATCTTTCTTATCAAATGAGACGCCCGACACCTCATCAAAACAGACAACATCGTACATACACACCAGCCCTTTCTGGCCGGTACCCATGTGCACGAACATTTGTGCTACGGTTGCCTTGCCACCTGAAATCAGATGAGCATAGGGTGATACTTGCTGAAAAAGATGGCTTTTTCCAGTTCCACGCGGCCCCAATTCGACCATGTTGTAATTACGTTCAACAAACGGCACCATTCTCAGAAAAAATGCATTTTGGGCCCGTTCGCTAAGACCCTCAGATTCAATACCAATACTTCGCAAAAGGAATGTTTTCCATTCTTCTGTCGAAAAATGTTTTCTGGCTTCAGCCAAGTCTTCCAGCACATCACGCTTAGACAGCTGAATCTCTCTGAGGCTATCCACACCAAACGGCCGGCCGCTCTTTTCCTGGGCGATTGCAGCATCATAGCTTAAATTTATTTCTGCATAGAATCCGCCGGTCAACATTCGCTCATGCTCATTGGCAAGCTTTCCGCTGATTCGAACATCCTTCAATCTAAGACTCGGCAGTGTCGCAAGATAAGAGTCTGTTTTTGCGTCCAGCCTCGCGCTGATCAAATCGATAATTTTTACATTACCCTTTTCTCTGGATCGAGCCTTAAAAAGTTCTTCTTCACCGGCCTTAACCGTACGTGACTTGAGCTGTCGTTCTACAATTTCAAGACCTTCTTCGATATCCTCTTGGTCCGTACTGGCACAGTAACGGCCAAGTAAAATCCACCACATATGTGGGCACCGGAAACTGCCTGGCGAATGTACGGACAAGGTCTTTACGAACTAAATACCCGTATAGTGTCGAAGCAGCCAGTTTATCCACATGGTCCATTTCCATTAATCTGTACCTCCGCCGATAATCGTCTTTTCCTGAGCGACCAGACTCCCATCCTTATCAAGGAGAACGATCGAGGCTTCGGAGCCTTCAAGCTCTTCATTTTCAACGACAACCGATCCCATTCCATTTTCGTTTATGGGTTTGACATTCATAACTATGCTATCATCCGGATTGCCGGCCTTCATCCGGACATCAAAGAATAGCGCGGCGAAATCCCCTTCTACGGCGATTTTGCATCTGAGCCCCTTCCAGACAACATCAGTGATTTCCGCCAAGGTTTCCTGCTTGGAGGAAGTCCCGGAAGTCACCATTAGTTCTAAGGTCAGGCATTCCTGGAGGCTTAGTCCCCCATGGGCATATTCCTCGCCCGCTTTGAAACAACTGATTCCATTAGCCAGCACGATGCTTTGGTTTGGGTTCCAGTACCAGGGGAATAACCGCTCTTCGGTAACTGCTCCAGGCTTTATAACGGCGCATCGCCCCCATTTATTTTCAACCAGAACAGCAGGCAGATCGATTTTCGGAAGTCCCCCTGGAAGCAATAGCCAGCCATGATCCGTTACGATCCGAACGGTTTTCCATCCCGCAGCCAATAGCTGATCCACACGGTCAGAGACTTCAGACAACAATCCAGCGATGAACCTGGAAAGTTTCCAGCCCCGTTCGTGCCCTTCGTGGTCGAGGTTTCCGAATTCGCACCATGCGTGTCCGGTTCCATCTCCGGATTCCGCCTTTTCCAATACGATCCAGCCCTTTGCATTTAAAAGCTTTTTAAGATGATACCCGCCTTTAAGTGACTGGCCGGTTTCTTTCACCGAGGGCTCAAAATCTGAAGTTGCCTCTCCCCCCTCAATGAAATCCCGAACCGGTGAAACAGCCGGTTTTCCGGTGGCCGTTACGCTGGGCAGTGCAGCCCAAGAGGCTTCTCCAGAAACCTTATGGCCTCGCTTTGTCAGGAATTCGGATAGTTGTTGAGCCAGATCATACCGCAAGCCGTCTACAAACAAGATGCATTCGCCATTTGCAGCCGATTGTGTTTTCTGACTTGAAATTATTGCACCAGGGTATCCCGCTTGATCGACTTGTTTTTGCAGATAGCGTGCGGAATCTTCAACCCACGGCATGTAAATGGAACGAATCGCTGTTGTCACGGCCAGGAAATCATCTTCTTTTTTCACGAATGAAAGAGCTTGTAAAACGGCGAAATCAGCCTTCCAACCCATGTTAGAATAGCCAGCTGCAAGATCCTCGGCAGAACCTGCCGTCAGCGGGCTCGCTGTTATTTCAGAAAGAATCGCGAGGGGTCGTAACGCCAGCGCCAGTGGCGATTCACCCAGGTCAACCCACACCAGCTTTCGTCTTTTACGATGGGATTTGTCGAGATCTATGATTCGATTTCGAGCCTCATGACTGGGTATATCTCCAAGCGCGAAGAGGGCTTTCCGAAGGTCTTTTTCTTTGCTTTCGTTCCACTGAGGCCATCCACCGTGTGTGTCTGCATTTGCAAACAGTTCCAGCGGCATTGAACATTTGCGAATCTGAGCGGGAATGTTGGGATAACGGTTGGGGGCTTCACAATAGCGTTCCCAGATCGCCTGCCAAGGCCCCTCATGGATGGCCAGCTTTTCAACGCCGGACAGGGTGCCATCATCTTGTGGATTAAATGCAAGCTGCGATTTGCAGACCTCCACAAAGGCGACCCATTCGTTTTCCCCTCGACCGGCACGGAAGGCATCGTCCTGATCCAACCATTGCAGAAGATCCCGCACCGGGTCCCCCCCGGTTAATAGGGTATTGAAATAGTCTTTATCCAGTCGCTTGCCCTTCAAAAGGCTGATATCTTCGTCCAAGAGGAGGTAAAGCGCCAGTTGCATGGCATTTTTTGCGTTGTTGTCCTGGGCGACATCAAGGCGCAATCCGCCTTGGCCGGATTTTAGAAAGGACAGTATGGTCCAGTCTTTGCCGTTGATTTGAGACCAAATCACGCCCCGGTATTGTAACTCTGCCAAAGGTTTCAATGGGTCAGGACAGTTTTCAACCGCTCTGAGATCCTGACGGCTGACACCGGGAAGGTAAAAAATGGGAATGTTTTCGGCTACGCAATAGCGGGTTTGCTTTTCCTTGACTTCATTTTCCATCGAAGTTTCATTCTCAATGGAAAATTTTCCTGCCAAAACACAGCGTAACCAAATAGCCGGGCCGGTGCGTTTTTCAATATCGTATTCACCAAAGACAAACAGTTCCGGCAACTCCATTTGCATCCGAGGGATAACGGCCTCCCATTGATGCTCTCGATCAGGCCAGAGAATGCATGCCGGGGCCACTTGGACATCAGGATTGTACACGGCAGCGGAACGGATGGTTTTGGTCAGCCTGTCGATAACTCTGATCAACCGATCACCTCCCAGTATCCGGTTTTTTTGGAACCGATGCGCTTCAATATGCCTAAATTCTTCATTTTATGAATATTGCGCATAACTGTCGTCCGGTTTTTCCCCAACTTTTCAGCTATCGCATCATAGGAAATTGACGGGTCTTCCTTAACTCGAGCCATCAATTGCACCTGGAAACGGGTTAAAGATGCTTTTAAAGGTGCGGTTTCTTCTTATTTTTGCACCTTTAATGTCATGCTATCTAATCGGTCTTATTCTGACATTATATTCGTCACAACCTGCTACCAGTGCCTGGGGGGCATCTGTTGCAAGTCCGGTTGAGTGACACAGTTCCACCAAATGGTCCACCGCCGGTTTACACTCTCGCTCTCTTTCTAATCTGGGATAAGGGTCTTGTTCATTCACCGACCGGCCTCTCAGGTAATGGATCCAGGTTTCAATGTTTCGTTTCGGGACTGCAATTGCCACGGCTTCTTCAGCGGCCCGAAATGCTATTTGCAAAGAATTACATGCCTCTTCAAATTCATTGATCCGATCTTGTACATCTCTATTATCCGCATCGATCATTGCAATTAGGGCAGAGGCCGCCCGTTGTTGCCGTTGCCGATATGCCATGAGTTCATGTGGAAATTTTTCCCTCACCCACTTTTCCGCGGAGCCGAGGGCTGATGGACTTTTTTCCACTCGAATCTCTCTCGTATTCCAACCCATGCCTTTTAGAAACCTCCGAATAAAGGCTTCGTGTTGGGAATCCTCGCAGAGAAGTACAATCTTCACGCGCCGTTTGCTCATTCCGTCCACCCCCTTGCAATTTGCTCTGAGAGCTTCAACCCTTTTTCAATCTTTTCCGGCAGCTTTTTGATGCGGGTTGGGCCGAGGGGATCCCTTTCGAACCATTTGCCGCTTTCGGGGCCTAAATAATCGATCAGTTCGGGGTGATGGCTGATAAGCACGGCCTGAGAGAAGCCCTCCCCACAGGCATCGTTAAGCTCCATTAGCCAGGGTTGAATTTCGGGCAAGGAGACGTAGTTTTCCGGTTCATCAACAAAGACGGTATGCCCCATGTCCTGCAAACCGAGCAAGAGCGAGTAAAGGACAATTATGACGCGCTGGCCGTCAGAGAGTTGTTCAAAGTCAAAATAGATTTGCGCGCTGTTTTCATTTCCACTGCTAAACCCGACTTTTAGAATTCTATGCTTTCCGGCCTGTTCAAGCTTGAAGGCGTGGAAACCGGGGATTATATCTCGCAGTTGTTCTGTCAATTTAAAAATTTTGTCCTGGTGCTCCTGGGAGATGTAGCGATACCATGACGCGAAATTGGTGCCGTCCCGGTTTAGCCAACTACATTCTTCCGCTGTTTCCGAAGTCATGGACTTTGGCTGAAGGCTGACGATAAACATCATCTCCACCCATTCCTTAAACCATGTCAATTTTTTATTGTCCGGCCTTGAGACGATAGTAGCCAGGGCCGAAACAGACCAGTCAAAGGAATACTCCGGACCGGGCTTGTGATCGTCGTGGTAAAGCTTAACCTCCCCCTGCTTGAACTCGAACAGCGGCTTGCCGTCTAACAATAAATGTTCGAACTTAACTCTCTGTTTCTTAATATCGGGATTGTGGGCTATGACAAGTTTGTAGGAAAAGAGTCCATCCTCACCCTGCACATCAAGTTCAAAGGACTGTTCGCTTTTATTGACCCAGGCGGTGAGATCCTCCGGAGGAAATACTTCGCCGACCTTGGCATTGTCCACTATCAGGTGACGAAACTTGTATAGCAAATCAAATAGGCTGGACTTTCCGCCACCGTTCGGCCCCACCAGCAAGGTCAGTTCATCAAAATTTATCTCAAAATTGACCAGGCAGCGATAATTGTTAGCATAGAGTCTTTTAAGCATTATGTTCCTCCTTCATCTTTGGGCCAATTGAGGTTGGGCATATCATAAAACATGGATTGTGCACACCAACATCTTAGATGTTATCGTGCAGTAACAATGTTATGTCCTTTGTTGCTGAGCTTTTCGTTTCTCCTCAAGAGTCAGGTGATGATCGTTAATGCGGTCCCCTTCATTGCCGCCATATTGTGGCCCCAGGTGATACCAGGGAGCGGATTTGACATCCTTCCCCCGGTCTTTCGTCCACTTGATATTTGGCTTATCCCTTAAAATTCCTGCGCCTTTCTTTTTGATATCGCCGACAGTCATAAAGGGTCGGATATTAAGCCTAACGCCGTCATTTAAGTCGGGGTTCCAACCGATTGGCTGCTTCTCAATAGGCTTCCACCTGACAAAGATGTCATGGGGCACTTCGCCTTCGAGGATCAGTTCCAGCTTTTTCTTCAACGCTTCAGCAGCAGCCAGTTTTTCCTGGGCGCCATCCACGCCATGGCCGATATCCTGTTTCTGGCGGCTGATCCAGTCGCCCAGATAGGTGTAGATCAAGTTCTCTATCAGCTTGGCGTCGAGCTTGTGGTAGTTGACCAAGGCAGCAAAGCCGTCATGAAGACCATCCCATATGTGCCAGATAAATGGACGGTGCTGAAACAGCTTGCAGTGCTGGGTAAAAAACTTATCCCGCAGCCAAGAATCCAAGGTTTTGCCCGCATGGCCAGCCTGCCCAAGCAGTTCAGCTTTCTTGTTGGATGACCATTCACCGCCGTAGGCCGCAGCCAATAGATTCTCCAGGCGATCTTCGGCCTTCATTTCGCCACGCACCGGAGGGATGCAGACGATGCCATCCTTGTCGGCAAAGGGCAGCAACGTTTTACAGCGTTTCATCCATTCGTGCTGCTCATCGGCCAGTTCCATGGTAGAAGCGCCATCCTGACGCTTTTCATCAGATTCAAGCGGCAGGATGCCGCTTCTACTTTCTGCCGGCCAGCCGTAGCCCAGCAAGCGGGCAACAGCTATCTGCAACACCGTGACGTCGGTACGGAGAGGCCCAATAGCCGTCCATTTTTTCTCTTCATTCCAGACTACCGAACCGCAGGGGTGGCCGTGGAAGATCCACTGGGTGGGATCGTCGGAGTAAGGTTTAGGCAGGCCGTTGGGGTATTTTTCTGCGGCGATTTTTTGCCAGTGGGCAAGGTGGAAAGGGACTTTGACCAGGGTTGCGTTGGTTACTTTCAGGCTTTGGTCAATGCGTCGCACTGCTTCGTTATATTCCGGCGAAGAGCAGAAGCACCAGATAGCGGGAAGGTGGGAGGTAGCAATTGGAATAATTGTAGCAACATTTTGATGAAAGCGCTCTTTGCTATAGTGATATGGAAAAAGCTGTCCCATTCTATGAATTGCGACACCTGGTTTCCCAAGCGCTTTTAGTCCTTTCGTTGGATACGCGGTTGGAAGTGATAATAGAAGTCCTTTGCCTTTTTCCCACTTAACCAACCATGATTGGCCTGTATAATCCTTGAAAATATTAGGTGTTGCCTGCATGTATTCCCAAACATCTTTGTCAATTAACTCTTGTTCCCAGAATGCTGCGAGAAACATCGGATCATCACTCGTTTGGAGACCTACAAGCCCACTCGCATATTCACTTAGCAGTGGCAAATCAGCTTCTTCTTCCAACGCCACCCTTGCATCCGGATTTTCCAGCTGCTTGGCTTGCTCCACACTTTTGATTTCGGTGGTAAGCAGTTTGGCGGCTTTCTCACTGGCGGTGCGTGATTCGGAAACATCGAGGCCACGAATCATATTTCCCTCACCCCGACCCTCTCCCAAAAGGAGAGGGAGGAAAGATTGTTGTTCCCCTCCCCCTTTGGGAGAGGGATTAGGGGTTAGGGTTCCCCGGCTCAGGCTGATCAGAATCGCTTTGACCACTTCACCGCTAATGGTCTCAAATGCGCCTGGCCCCAACCTCGCGATCAAATGCCAAGCATTTTTCTTCAGCAGCTTTTCGCGGAATTTTCTGTAGCTGGTCAAAAACAGCCAGTTCTGCGGCAGGACAACCGAGACCGTGCCAAAGTGGAAGTGGCTTCCAGCCGCTTGATTCAAGAGCCTTGAAGGCTCTTCTACACACAACTCCAGACAGCGGGCGAGAAACACGGTGGCCAGGTCATTTTTAGCTTCGGAGTAATGTTTCTTGCAAAAATCACGCAGCCGTTCGTCCTGCTTGCCCCGCGTCAGATAGGGTACATTGGTGATTACCCAATGGTATTTGCCCGCCAGCAAGCGCGCGGCTTCGGCCAGTCCGTGAGCCGCGACGCCCGCCTCGTGCTGTTCGTCGGTGCGTTCCTTTTCTAGGGCTTTGGCTAGGGCCACGGCCAGGTCGTCCCAATCTATCAGCTTGGCAACTAGGCCGCGGGTCGGATCGATGAGGCTGCCCAGAATCGGCGCGTTCTTGAATTCTTCATAAAGTCCAACCAGAGCAACCCGCAGTTTGGAGTTTCCGTTAGCCAGTTTCTCCCATTCGGTCCGGCTGCCGCCCACCGAAAAGCCTGTGCAGGCCAGATTCAGTTTAGGCAACTGCCGATACCCCCCGGCACCTGGATAGCGCCAGGCGTCAACAGCCAAAGCAAACGCGGCCAACTCCACACAGCGCTGGTCCAACTCTAAGCCGTGGATATTTTCGGACAGTATCCTATCCACCGCCTGGCGGACACTCAGGCCCTCCAGTTCCATGCGCATAGGCACCAGCATCAGGAAGGCGGCTACCAGAAAATGACCAGAACCACAACAAGGATCGAGGGTTTTGAGTTCACTTAAATGCTTCGGCCAACAATTAAAAGTGCCAGCGGCGGGTGTCCAGGTGCCGTCTTCTTGCTGAACAAATCTCAGGTATTCCAGCGCCATATCGGGAATGGATGCTTTGCTGCGCAGTTCTTTTTCACTGGCAGCATTTTTAAGATCTTTCTCGCTCAGGCGGCGCGCAGCCCACCAGGCCCCTAAAGAGTTGTCGAGCAGAAAGTTTACCATGTAAGGCTCGGTGAAAAGCTGGGTGACGGCGGGTAGTTCCCGGGCACCGATTTTCACTTCAGAAGCGTTGACTTCATCCTTCTTTTTAGCCTGCCAAAATTGGTACACCCACCCAAGTGAGTCAGAGGCCAGAAAAACCTGTTGAGGCAGTTCGGTCACGAGGCTTTCGAGCTTCTGTTGATACTCCGGAGGTAACACAAGCTGGAAAACGGGTGAATCCGGCCGAAAAATCTGCGGCAGCATGCGGGCCGCGTATCGGGAGGCCAGTTCCCATCCATTCTGTGCGCCTTCATCGGCGGCCAGGTCTTCGCACTCCTCAAGTGTTACAGCCACTGGATCATCCGGGTCGGGGTACATGAGCAGATTGTTCTCGGACAAAAACCGGGCAAACAGCATACGGTGCCAATGCTCGTAGGCGACCTCTTCGATGAGTCGATCAAGCTCCTGCCGCCCTTTAGGATCGCGACCATTACCCAGTTGGCGGCCGTGTGCTCGAAGCTTTCGGCGCAGTTTACGATCGTCTTCTGTGAGGTGCGGATAAGCTGCCGGTTCTCCCACACCTAATTGCTCAAGCGCTGCTCGAGCCGCGTCTTCAGCAATATCGCGGGCATCTTTGATCGTTTTTTCCAGCTTATTGCGAAGCGTTTTTTCAAGAGGCTGCATTCACTCAATTCCTTAATGGATGATGACCGGCCCTCTTTTAAGGGCTTTTTGAATTTCCGATTTTGCGTCATTCAGCCAGTCATCGATATCCTGCTCCGTCTTAATGGTCCGGCTCGGGAGTTTCACAAATTGAGCTTCCGGCTCCATAAGTTCCGTAGCGCCAACCAAGACCGCATCGAATCGAGACGGCATGGCCGCCACACGATCGGTAAGCGCAGAAAGCGTAATTCGCTCAAGTGTAGCAACAATTTCTTCGGTGCCGGCTACGTTTATCTCGGGCGCATCCGATAGGGTCAGCTTCTGTTCGGCAAGTAGGCTGTTGCGTTGCTCGGGATCAAGCTGCTGCCAATTGGTGTCGACTTTAAGCCGCGCCATTCTCGCGTCGTGCCTGGATTGATATTCCTTATCCAGACGATTCAATTCCTCACGCAATAGTTGGGTGAGATTAGCCACCAACGGCGATATCAGATCCGGTTCTTCCAGTAACTGGCGCTGCTTTTCGATGTTTTTGACTTGCGCGAGAATCACCTCTGCATCCTGGATGCCTTTAGCATAGCCCATCACACGCTGCAACATTATCCAGGTTGGCCAGCGTTTATCGATACGTCCAGCAAGATCTGACCACGAGGCAATGGCTTGGCCCAGATTCTCACGGCGGTTGTAAAGTGCAATTAGCTGTTCGTTTCCGGCGGTCAGGCGGATTTCTTCAAGCCCTGCGGTATCCGGCCTTTCTGGTTTGGGTGCTTCGCCACCGGTACGGTCGGCAAGGTCCATCAAATTCTGAAGGAACTGCGGAACGTATGCCAACTCTTCGCCTTGCTTTGCGGACAGGCCGACTTTCTGGAGCAATTTGCGGACTTGTATCCGCTGGGCGGTTGTTACGGTGGTAGATTCCACCTTGAAAATCACCTTCCCAATGGTTTTGCGCTCCAAGGATTTGGGATCGATCGTTTTTCCATGGTCATCCTGGGCCCGGATCAAACCGGCGACCAGAAGTACCTGAAGGCCTCCGTCCACTGCATCGCGGGACCAACCAAAAGGTGAGGTTTCAAAGTGGCTGCGAACATCCGCACCTTTTTTGCCTCCTGCGATAAAACCAAGGATTGCTTTGCAGACAGGGTTCTTCCCTGGTTCGCCGTCATCCCCCACACCCTTTAGTGCATCGGGTGCTCCCTTACGGGCTCTCTCATATACCTTTGACCAACCTGTATTGTCAGCGGTGAGAAACTGTGGGTACAAGCGCTTTAATGAGTTGTCGGCCGCCTCTAATACAATTTCCTGTAAGTCGTTTCCAAGAATTTTATTCCCGCCTCCCTGGAATACGCGAGTACCGGAAAACGCCTCATCAAGCAATTCATTGATTTTGCCTTCCGCAGTCTGCTTGGTAGTTTCCATGGCTGCACGCGCTTCTATACCTTCAGGTCCTGTTGGCATTCCCCGCTTGTCAAGAGTTGCGCTAGCGGCCTTGTAATCGATGAGATAGTAGCGCAGATCGTCCGCAGAGCGTTTGGGTATGAAGGCATAAACAGTCGGGGATTGGTTCCCTGATTGAAGTGCATCTGCTCGGACTGAATTTTCATCAATGCTCCAACCGTCGCGTACCCACACGCATATCTTTTTGTCCGCATCCGAAGGCAACTGTGAATTGAATACCGGGTAAAAGTCGCGCGTCACTTTTGAATTGCCTTGCGTCAGTGTAAGCATTTTGACCATGCTGCCGAACTTGTGACGTATCCGGTCATCTCGCTCCGCTTCGACGCGGTGTGCCTCGTTGGCCAATTGGCTGCGCTGGCTCAAAAATTCGTCATTCCACGCGGTGCTCTCTTCTGTTTGGATGCGATATTCATCTCCGACCTTCATCAAAAGCTCGCATTGGTCCATGAGGTCCGGGAGTTTGCTCCGCAGCGTGCTACTGCCTTCGGGGAGGTCCTGGACCATCAAATCGGCCACGGTATCGATAGTAGCCTTGACTCCGATCTCCTCATTGTTGCTGGTCAGCTTGTTGACCAGAAAAACAAGACCGCATGCACGCGCCGTCAACTGCTGATCTTCAGTGCCCTTTATCCAACTCATGGTCTTTTCGTGGACTTTACGGGGCAGAATTCGGGTCTGAAGCAGTTTGTCGGCGGAGTCGAAATAGATATAATCGCCTTCAATGACATTACCCAACGCGTCATCCAAATTGGTCTGGATGGCCTTATGGATCATACTAAGCTGGTTGCGGAGTTGACTGTCTGTGCCCGTTGGGTCCAGTACCCTTAGAGTGTTTTCCCAGAATCGGCGGCGCACGGGGAGAATCGGGTAGTCCTGGGCAAAGAATCGGACATCGTCCTGGTAATGGCCGATGGTGGTGCCGGATAGATGTCTGGATATCTCCCCGATATTCACCTGCATGTCTTTTTCAAGCGCTGAAATGGCATCCGCCTTTTTGGCCAGGATCACCTTACGAATAACCACGTCAACGTCCGCATCGGATAATTCGACCCGAATCGTGAAACGCCCCTCAAGCTTTTTCAGGTTGGATGTGCCGGTAACGGCTGTTTGGCCGGTACCGATAAACAGCAGCTTGCCACCAAAGTTTTTGCAACACGCCTCTACCGCTTCCTGTACATCCATTGAACGCTGGCTGTCCAGGCCAATGTACTGTTGGACCTCATCGAGAACAATCACCGTCAAAGGAAATTTACCATCCCTGATAATCGCTTGCTTAATGGCCTTCAGCATTTCGTCGTTACTGATGTCCGGAACATTTCTGTAGAGATTATTAAGAGTTTCGGTGCATACCTCGGGGGAAGGGAATAGCTGCGGCTTCACTTGGACCAAGGCTTTATGAAGATCCTCGGCCACTATAAAATTGTCAAGCTCATACAGCCAGTCATTCCCGCTTTGTTCAACTTGGTTTTTAACATCTTCATAGATACCCTCTCTTTTAAGCCACATTACAAAACGCGCAACGTGATATTGCTCGGGAAGACCTACCGATTTGAAAATAATTCGCAGCAATGCCAACCGGACGCTACCACTGGCACCTGAACCCAGAGTGCCGGAAGCGGCATGTAGGCCACCATAGCGTTTTCGCCTATTACTGAGCTCTTTAAAAAGGTCGCTGATGTTTTGGGGGAGGGAGACGATGCCGCGGGCAGTCGCGCCGTCTTCAAATGTCGTATCGACCCAAAGTGCCCGGAGCATTTTTACCAAGTGGGATTTTCCCGAACCGTAAAAGCCACTAATCCAGACTGCCGGTTGCTGCACCTGATCAATGTTTTTCAAGTAGGTTTCCAGGATGTGCTCCATGCCTTTATCATACTGGCCATCGCAAACGAAGGTTTCGAGCTCATAGCGCAATACCGCCAGGGCTTCGCTGGTCGTGTCGTCATTGACATTGGCAACACCTTCATTGACTAATTTTTGAAAGGACGGGTCTTTCAAATAAATGTCTCTGTTTTTCATCTGTATTTCCTTGTTTAGATACCTTTATCCGCCGTAATGGGTACGGCCAGGTAATTCCATCCGTCATAACCATCCAGCAAGCGATAATTATTGTTTTCATAGCTTCCCGGAAAAAACACCAGCAACCTCCCAGAAACCATTGGGGCGAGCTTTTCGACCACCTCTTTCACCTTTAAGAAGCCGAAAAGCGAGCCGACCCCCTTGATGGCAACCACATATGTTTCATCTACCTGGTGTTGTGCTAAAAAGTGAGCGAAGCTCGCGATGATATGCTCAAGATACTTTGGGTATATCGTGGCAAGCAGATTCGGTTTTTTGAAATAGCTCTGGGCGTATTTCTGGCTGGTAAGCCAATGAGCGAACGAATCGGTCAGGTCAAAAAGCGCCCAATTATGGCCGTTCTCTCTGGTTGCAATTTCGAATTCGTCGATCTTTGATCGAAGACGCAATTCGTCAGATTCATTGTATATACAAAAAATCACTCGCTGCACTGCGGCGGCATTCGTGCGCCAGGGGATGGCGATATACTTCCCATATGATGTGACCAGACGCTTAACTTTGCTCACGGACCCACTCCATTTCTTCAGAGGTCAACAAGTTTGGGAAAAGGACCTCGATTACCGATCCTAATCGTTTCAATACAATCCAGCCTTTTCTGGACGCTTCTATAGAGAGTTCAATCGCCTGTTCCATAGAGCAATCCAGCAGCGTGGCATATTCGGTGTTATAGAGCGATTCGCCCCTAACGCCCGAGAGATATCCCAGCAGCAGTGTATATGAAACGGCACCGGGGGTTGCTTTTGGCTGTGAACGGACTTTTTTAACTCTTCCTTGTAGATGTCCGGATTGAGTCCAGCTTGAATTGACATTTTGCGCAGTTGATTTCAGGGTGGCAGGACTGAACCGACCTGTTTCCAGGTTATCGATAAACTCCTCAAGGGCTTCTCGGGTGACACGCTGCCCTACGCTGAATCTTTGGATGAAGGGCATACTGGATCTCAAGATTGAATCTCTGGCGATAGCGCAGATCATTGCCAAAAGAGGCTGTCCTTCCGTGTCTCGTTTCCAGAAATATCGTAAGCTTCGAAACAGCGTAATATCGGGATCTAAAATATAAAGATCTGAAATATGACGGGCCGTCAGTTTTCGGGTTCTGTCCGAGCGTTTGCCCAGGCAGTTGTCGTCAACAATTGACCGCAAGTAGACAGGTTTTCCTGCCTCAGGGTCATCAACAAAGGAAAATAGGAGCTTCAACTCCTCTAACATCATTGTTCTAGCCAGATGTGCCCCACCACGGTCCCGGCGAAAACCAAATCGATTTATAAGTTTATCTTTCAACTGGGGTGCCCCCATTTTTTCCTTAGCTCGCTCCACCTGACTTCACCCACTCATTCACCTCTTCTTTACGGAATTTCCACAGTCGCCCCATCCTGTGAGCGGGCATATTATGTCTGTCGATCCATCTGTAAACTGTGTCGTTACTGATGCCAAGGTATTTGGCCATCTCCTCAACCGACAACCATCGGTCTTCCATTTCAACCATCTTTCAGACTCCTAACGGCATTTATAATTTCGATTAGATAAATTCGCCAAAGGCGGAAAAAGAGGGCATATACACCTCTCCCATTATAAATTCGGAATTATAATATTCTGATTTTTTCCGATTGTAAACCGTTTTTTTCTGGATTAATCTGGTTAAGGCCGTAAAAAGTATGCCTTTAAACAAAACCTTCGTTCATGCTTATTAGACCTACCGGCCATACTTGGCATATCCCAAATCGGATCCACTTTCGGGCAAAAATCGCAGTCTTTATATTTTTTGGAGAGTTTATAGAATCACTGCTGCGATTCAAAAATTCGATGTCCAAGCAGATTAAGAATGAGATATTTATTTAATAAATCAAGTTCTATTCAGATATCAAGGTCATATCTCAAGTCCGGTGAAAATTGTGATAAGAGAATATTATCATGAAATCCCAGGCAAAGGAACCACCGAAAATACTCCTCTCATTGGTAGTATTTTTGCTATCGGCGTTGACCGTTTTTGCTTTTGATGTGGGAACCAAATCTACAAAGTATCCTAATGCTTGAATCCTGCCTTCACCGTCATAATTCCAAACCTCAAAATGTGTTGATTTCCTTTAAAAATCTTGTATAAAGTTAATTTCGGAAGATAGACACGCTTTTAAGTTTTTAAATTTCTACAAAATTGAAGCTTAAATCATACAGATTTTTGATGCCAAATCGACCAAGTAACCGCAAAACATTACGGCTTTACCGACCGAAAAGTTGGATTTTATCATCAATTATAACACCTGTCTGCCGTTTGGCGGGTCGAGGCGACCAAATTTATAGAGAACACATGTCAAGCAGTTGAGCACATAATCTTCGGTTTCCGACCTATGGAGGGAATTTAAGATTCCCCGAATCAGTCAAACCATGGAGTTCGAGGGATACTTTGCCGATGAGGAACTGGTGGCTATTTCGGTTTCATATAAGCTAATCGACGCCTCCGAACAGGGTCGAGTTGTTGACCACCAGCGATAACTTTACGAGATGACAAAAATATGAAAAGCAAAGGTTATAGACCTAAATTCACCATTACCAACCGCATCACAGCAGGACTAACCCGCATCGAACGCGCCAGGGGCTTTCTGGAGGCGGCAACGCTGTCAGAGGAATGGATTCACGAAATGGGAAACCGGGCTTTGATGCTGGAAGCCCACCATACGACCCATATCGAAGGTACACAATTAACGCTGGAACAAGCCGAGCGTCTGTGGCAGGGCGACAGTGTGCCCGAGGCCGATCCGGATGAAGCACGGGAGCTGTTGAACTACCGCAAAGCCTTTGATTTCGTTTCCGAGTATCTCAAGAGCGGTGATCCGATTACGGAAGGCCTGATCCGGGAAATTCACAAGCGGCTGGTGGAAGGCGTAAGGGGTGGGGCCGGGTCTCCGGGCAACTATCGAAGAATCCAAAATTACGTAGTCAATTCTGCTACTGGCGAGACGATTTATACGCCGCCTCCGGCGCATGATGTTCCCATCATGATGGCCGAGTTGGTGAATTATCTCAACAGAGAAGCCGAAACACATCCCGTGTTGATAAGCGGGATCGCCCAGTTCCAGCTTGTTCATATCCATCCTTTTTTAGACGGCAACGGACGGACATCACGATTGCTCTCCACCCTGTGCCTCTACCGGGCAGGGTACGATTTCAAACGACTGTTTACTATTAGCGAATACTACGACCGGGATCGCGCCACATTCTATCGGGCGATTCAGCATGTCCGGGAAAATAATATGGATATGACCGGTTGGATAGAGTATTTTATTGAAGGTTTGAGCACCCAGCTTACCGAAGTCAGAGATCGCGGGGAGCAGGCCATCCGCCGGGATGTGCTTACCAAGGAATACAAACTTTTGGATCGCCAGGCCAAAGCCCTCGGACACATCTTGGAACACGACTGCCTGACCATTCAGGACTACGAACGCTTGTGCCATGAGGTCAACCGCCGGACCCTGCAACGGGACCTCAAAGCAATGGTGGATCTGGGCTTGTTGATTTCGGAGGGGGCGACCAACAAGCTCGTTTACCGGATGAGGAAGGTGAGCTAAACTTGCGACAATCTTGC
>Ga0208279_1000662_pt1 | contig 24428 bp, 19 predicted proteins | sample AntAceMetag02UKM_FD_184766 | JGI IMG/M metagenome (GOLD analysis project Ga0208279, IMG submission 184766) | Saline lake microbial communities from Ace Lake, Antarctica - Antarctic Ace Lake Metagenome 02UKM (SPAdes) (version 2) | ecosystem: Environmental > Aquatic > Non-marine Saline and... | reverse complement strand
CTGTTTGGAGAAGGAATGGCGGGCAGAGTGCAAGAAAAATTGTAAAAAATAGACTGAAAATTCGCTTCATATCAGGCTTCGCTATTGTATAAATTGTTCGCGAGTAATATTGACGGCTTCGTAAAAAGTCCAATTTCTGCGTTGCGCTTCATTTCGTGTTCACTGCGGCGTACATAAGTACGCCTCATTCCACGAAATTTGCGACGCATTGAACTTGAACTTTTTACTTTGCCGTTCCAATTTTGACTTTTTACGAGTTTGTAAACATTGATTATTTTATAAAAAGTCGAATCCAGCAATATAAATAAAATACAATGTGGGCGAAGCGCTGTCAAACAAAAATAGGCATTAATTTAGAGTGGGGAACGTTCTGTGCGAACGTTATATATTACAGCTTTTTCCAGGAACATTTGTTTTTTTACCCTTCTTTCTGAACCGACAGCCATCCTTGGCGTCCGGGAAATGTCCTTTTGGTAATTCTGCTGCATTTTTTTGGAGGGAAGTGCTCGATGATTTTTCCCAGAGGAATAACCGTTATACCCATATGCAAAGCCTTGTTGAGAAATTCACTGAACATGCTTGCACAGCAGCCTCCTTCTACTTCTGCATGAATTGTCAGCACGTTCAGCCTGTCAGGTCTTAAAAGTGAAAGAATGCAGTTGTTAAAGCTATCCCGGGAAATCCCGTTTCTTCCGATAACCTCGTCATAGGTGGGCAGAGTAACCGGGACCTGCGGTACACACAGCTGTTTTCCGCTGACAAGGGGGAAAAACACTGAATCCCCCCTGCAGTCACTGTTATATAAGAAGCCGAACTCATCCTTGACCTCAAGGGATGTGTCTGTTGATCTCCACCCGGGAGCCGCTGATGTCACCGCTCTTTTTCCGGTTATGTCAAACAGGGTATCCGAGGCTTTTTTCAGGTGTTTTCTCACCCCGGTTTTATCCATCTTCCGGATATGTGTCTGCCAGGCATGGTGATCCCATGCGTGAAGGCCGATTTCATGACCGTCATCTTTGAGTGCCGCAATGGTTTTACCCAGTTTTTTTCCGATAACCGGGCCGGGCCGAAGCACGCCGTTAAAGATAATCTCCCATCTGTAAAGGCTTGGGGCCGACGATTTTACCATCTTGACAATGAACTTGGGGTTAACAAGCCTGAAGAGATGACGCCCCATGTTGTCCGGCCCCACCGTAAGATAAAACGTGGCCCTTATCCCGTATGTTCCGAGAATTTTCCTAAGTCTCGGGATTCCCTCGCGGGTTCCCCGGAACGTGTCCACGTCAATCCTGAGCCCAAGTATCATACGGCAATCCTCAAATCACAGTTGTTTTCTTTAACATACTCTTTAAGGAAAAAGTCGAGGGTTTCTTCCACGGACTGTTCAAGGAGTTTGGTGGTTTTCCAGCCCACCAGACGCCTTGCATTTTTAATGCAAGGTTTCCTGTGACACACATCCTGATACCCTTCTCCGTAAAAAACCTTGCTCTCTATCTCCCTGATGCCTGCAAAGGGCGGAAAGTGGTGGCGCAGAGGGTGACTTTGAAATTTTTCTACGAGTATTTCCGCGAGTTCACGGATGCTTGCCTCGTTATCAGGGTTTCCGATATTAATAATTTTTCCGTTACACCGTTTGCCTTTGTTTTCAATAATTCCGAAGAGGCATTCCACGCCGTCCAATACATCCGTAAAGCAGCGTTTCTGGTTCCCTCCGTCAACAAGCAGAATAGGCGTTCCGTCAACCAGGTTAAGAATTAACTGAGTGATAACCCGTGAGCTTCCTATTCTTGCGGATGAAAGACTGTCAAGCCTGGGTCCTATCCAGTTGAATGGCCTGAACAAAGTGAATTCCAAGCCTTCTGTCCTGCCATAGGCCCATATCACCCGGTCAAGCAGCTGTTTGCAGCACGAATAAATCCATCGCTGCTTGTTGATCGGTCCCAAGATCAGCAGTGACCGTTCTTCATCAAACGCCGGGTCACTGCACATCCCGTAAACTTCAGAAGTGGACGGAAAGATAACCCGTTTGCCGTACTTGGCGCAGTAGCGGATAATCCGAAGGTTCTCCTCAAAGTCAAGTTCAAACACTTTCAGTGGATTCCGGGTATATTCAATGGGCGTTGCTATTGCAACCAGTGGAATAACCATATCGCATTTTCGGACATGGTATTCAATCCACTCCCTGTGGATGGCGATATCCCCTTCGTGAAAATGAAAATCCGGATTTTTCCGAAAACGGCCGATGCTCTGTGAGTGAAGATCCATGCCGTGGACTTCATATTTCCCGCTTTCAAGAAGTCTCTCGGTCAGAGCATTGCCGATAAAACCGTCCACTCCCAGAATAAGAACGTGTTTTTTCTGTTCCCCGTCACAACAAAAATCCGTATACGGGCCGAAACGCATGCCTTTTACAAGGTTAAGCTCTTCGGCAAGCTGTGCACCGCTCATGTAGATACCGTTTTCAGCCTGACCGAACTCCACCTGCACCGAATTTTTTCCGCAGGCGATTACCAGGGGAGCTACAGAGACAATAGTTCCGGGAGGTTCTCCCTGGTTTGCTCCGTGCGCCGCTGCTACTTGCCAGAAAAAACACTTTCTGGTTCCCATGTGAGAAAATGCCCCGGGATAGGGAGCAGTTACCGCCCGCACAAGATTTCTCACCGTCTGAGCTGAAACAGACCAGTCTATTTCTCCGTGCTCCGGCCTCCGGCCGCCGAAGTAGGTTGCGGCCGAGTGATCCTGGGGGGCCTGCGGGATTTCCCCCTGTTTTATCCGGGGTAGAATTTGGTTCAGCATAACGGTTGAAGCCTGGACCATCTTTTTATTCAGTGTCAGTGCAGTGTCATCGGAGGATATGTCTACGCTTTTCTGGCAGACCATATCGCCGTGATCAGGTCTCGGAGTCATGTAGTGCAAGGTAACGCCGGTTTGTTTCTCGCCGTTTATCAGAACCCAGTTGATGGGGCATCTGCCCCGGTACCTGGGAAGTAGTGACCCATGGAGATTCAGGCAGCCTTTGGGCGGTATGTCCAGGATGTCCTTGCCGACCATGTTGCGGTAATAAAACGAGAAAATAATATCCGGTTTCAACCCCCTGATTTTTTGCACCCAGAGCGGATGGTTGATATCTTCAGGGGCGAAAATGGGAATTTCGTGCGTAGCGGCAAGCTTGGCAACGGAATCAAACCAAATGTTTTCGTTCGGGTCTTGAGTGTGGGTAAATACTGCGAGAATGTCAAACCCATTTTGCAATAAGGCGTTGATACCGGCGCAGCCGATATTGTGGTATGCTAAAACAACGGTTTTCATAATTTCTCCTTATACATGATTGATACGGTACAATAGCCAATGGTATGGCGCCAACGGATGTCATTCTTTGGATTGTTGCCTGCCGATAACCTGGTGAATGAAAAATCGGGGACGGGCCCGCACATCGTCATAAACCCGTCCAATATATTCTCCCAGCAGACCCATCCCCACAAAGAGTGCTCCGATGAAAATAAACAATATTGCAAACAGGGTGAAAACACCGCCTACTGCCCAATCAGAACCGTGAAACAGCCTCATAACAATGATGTAGGCGCCTATAGCAAAACCGGTGCCGGATATAAATATTCCTAAAAAGCTCAGCAGGCGGAGGGGAAAGGTGGTCATACTGGTCAACAAGTCAAATTGCAGATTGATCAGCTTCCATACACTGTATTTGGATTCACCGGCCCCGCGCCTGGCATGCCGCACCTGGATTTCCGTGGTGTTTCGTGCAAACCGGTTGGCCAGCACCGGTATAAAGGAACTCCGTTCGTGGCATTGCAGGACGGCATCCACGATCGGTCTGCGATATGCCCGCAGCATGCATCCATAATCGTTCATCATCACACCGGTGGATTTTTGCACGGTTTTGTTCACAAGGTTGGATGCCGCTCTGCGAAAAAGGCTGTCTTCGCGTGGCGTTCGGATGCTGCCAACCACGTCGTATCCCCTGTCGATCTGTTCGACCAGTTTTGGAATTTCTTCCGGCGGGTTTTGAAGATCCGCATCCAGGGTAATCACCGTATCGCCTTTGGATTCTTTAAATCCGGCGGTTACCGCCGCATGCTGGCCGTAATTACGGTTAAAAAATACGCCGGTCACCTTTCCCGAATTTTCCCGGGCCATCCGGGCGATGATTTCCGCCGACCGGTCCGTACTGCCGTCGTCAACCAGGATGATTTCAAAGGATCTATCCATCTTGTTACAGGCATCGAGGCATCGATCCAGAAGCTCTTTAAGATTGTCTTCTTCATTGAATACCGGAATTACAATAGAAATATCAGTTGTCATGGGTTAACTCAAAACCTCCTTTATGGCCGCTATCACCGAGTCGATATCCTTTTCAGTCATGTCCGGAAACAGAGGCAACGATACGATCCTGTCCGAATTCCATTCGGTATTGGGCAGCATTCCTCGACGGGTTTGCATGGCCTCGGTGTAATATTTTTGGAGATGGACGGCACGGAAATGAATTCCCGTACCGATATTTCTTTGTTTTAACTCTTCCATGAATTCATCGCGATCCATTCCCGCTTTTTCGATATCCAGGCGGACAATGAACAGATGCCAGGAATGTTTCATTTCATAGCACGGAATACCAAGGGGTGATATTTCATGGATTCCGGATATCTTTTCCAGGTATAGTGAGGCCAATTCCGAACGTTTCCGATTGAACTCTTGAAGTCGCGACAACTGTCCCAAACCCAGTACCGCTGCCATGTCGGTCATATTATATTTGTAGCCGGGCTCCAGTACTTCCGCCTGGGGAGACCGACTCTGGGTGTGTCGATCATAAGCATCCACACCCAGGCCGTGAAATTTCAATTGTCGCACCCGGTTAATGAGCTTCTCATCATCCGAACAGAACATTCCGCCTTCGCCGGTAGTAATATTTTTAATGGGATGGAAGGAAAAAATAGACGTGCCCCGCCGGCCCACCCGTTCTCCCTTGTATTCCGTACCCATAGCGTGGGCGGCATCTTCGGCAATAAAGATGTCCTGATCCGAATATGCGGATACGGTTTTGCGGAGGATATCCATGTCTGCCGCGGCGCCGGCAAAGTGAACCGGTATGATGAGTCGGGTTCGCGGGGTGATTTTCCCTTCCAGCGATTCGGCCCTCATCATCAGGGTTTCCTTGTCGATATCCACGAACACCGGTGTGGCTCCGGCCAGAGCGGTTAGGTTTACTGTGGACACCCAGGTCATTGACGGGGTGATGACCTCATCGCCCGGTCCGATGTCCAACGCTTTGAGCAACAGGTGCATTCCGCCGGTCGCTGAACATAGGGCTACGGCACCGGCACAGCCGGTATAGTCGCAAAACTTTTGCTCGAATTGGGCACTTTTCTTTCCCGTGGTTATCCATCCGGAGGTTAATACCTCGACGACCGCATCTATTTCTTGCCGGCTGATGGACGGTCGCGAAAATGGTAAAAATTCATTGCGCATGGTCAAAGTTTCCTGTCCGGTTCAAGTCCGGTTACCCAATATGTTTTTCGTTTTCGGTTGGTTTCACTGGGATGACTTTCGCCAATGATACGGTAAGGCGATTTTAGCTGTTCCAGTCGATCTAATTTTTTGTCGGTAACAATAACGCTGTCGTACTCCGGATCGATACCGTCCATGATTTTTCTTATCCGGTCCGGATTTCGAATCTGGGGTACGGACCAGTCACAATAGTAATAAAAATATGCACTCATGGTTTCACTGAAATTCAGGCCCGCGATTTTTGGTCTTTGCTCGGCAGGAATTTGTGCGTAAAATTCGGTGACCGTTTTTTGCATGCTCTTTTCCAGGTCCATAGCCTTTACCGGGCCTGTAAAAATACTGATGCAAAGCAAGGCCGTAGCCATAGTAAGGCTGATTTCAGCAGAAAACTTTTTGCGCTTTATTATTAAAAAGATACATGTGAGTAATCCTATGGCTGAAATGATATTACCAAGCCCCGCTTTTTGAGGAAAATTTGCCATTGGACCGGGAATAATTCCCATCCACAGGGAGTAAGTCAGGGGCAGAGTGCTCAGCAGGGCCATGATTACGGCACACAAGACCAGTAATGAAACAACATAGCCCTTAAACCATTGCGGCAGGGCTTTGTGTAGCGCCGCGGAACAAATGATGGCAAATGCGGGCAGGATCGGAATAAAATAGACGTTGCGTTTTGTGGCTGAAAGGGAAAGAAGCAGGAGCGTTCCTCCCACCCATACCAGTAAAAGAATATTTTCCTTTGAAATGTGCTTTTGTTTTATGAATTGTTTGCAGACCGAAACCAGCCATATAAAAATAAGCGGTAACCATGGAATGGTATAACTGGAAAGGGTTTTAAAATAATAGAAGTATTCCCCGGGGCGTATGTGTCCCTTTTTTGGACCGATTCCGGAAAAGCGTCCCACATGGTTCACCCAGAACCATTCATGCCATAATTCCTGCCCGCCTGAATTACGCATCTGGATAATCCAGATTCCGGAGAAAAAAACAAAAACCATGGCACAGATTACGTGCTGCAGCAGGAAAAACTCATTTTTTGCGACCCTTGCTTTTTCTTGGGTCAGCAATAACAAAAACATGCCTCCCCATGGAATGGCAACCAACAACGGCCCTATCAATCCTTTTGAAAGAAAAGCGCCGGCCAGGGACAAACCCGCCGGAACAAGAAACCATGGGCGATTTGCAATATAAGCTTCTGCAAAAGATCCCGTTGCCGCCATTACAAAAAAACAAAGGGCCGGATCAACCCGGATCCGGTGAAAATTACTAACAAACCCAGCCATGGTCCCAAGTACGAACACCGCCGAAAGTGCGCAAAGGTTTCCACTCAGACGCCTTGCCAGAAAAAATGTTATGATCAGCGTACCCAGACCAAACAAAGCAGAAGCCAACCGGATTGCTTGGGTGTTTCCGATAACCGGTCCGAGTATGCGGATAAGTCCGGCGGAAACGGCAAAATAAAGCGGGGGTTTTTCAATAAAGGGCTGTCCCGCCAGATGTGGTATTACAATATTTCCGTTCCGCTCCATCTCTAAGGATATGGCAGCGACTCTGGGCTCGTCGGGAGTCCACAGATCGTGATTAAACAGACCGGTAAAGCATACCGATAGGACTATAAGGATTAAACCCGTGTGATATATGTTTTTTTTATTCAAAGCGTTTTATTAACTCCTGAGCCAATTATGGAGTGTTGATGAAAATTATTTCCCATAACTCCCTATCTTCCTTCCAAATGTAATATTCTGGTTCTCTTCTTTAGCATTCTTAGTGTCAGGTATGCTCCAAGCCCGACTAAAAACAGACAAAGCCATTCCTTATCAATTATTAGCTTTCCGCTTACCATGTAATCGCCAACAAATTCTAAAACGGTAAATGATGAAATCATCGCAAAAAAAGCTGAATATTCCCGTTTTAGGATATGTCTGAATGAAAAGGGCAGCCTTGCCGTTAAATCCGTTCAATATATCCGGCAGGCTCTGATACTCGCCGTTATGTCGGATGTTGTTTTCTTAACTCATGAAGATGACAGGAACATTACAAAAAGATTAAGTTTTTTTAATTTTGAAAATTATCCTTTCAGCATATATATAACCCACAGGTTTCATTCCGATTGGAATGATGAAATGCCGGTATACCCGTTCCGGTGAAACAGAAAAAGGTTACACCGGATAAAAATACCGGGATTTATCAAAGATGTGCATGACACCACAGACAATAAGGAGATTCACGGATGCGGATTTTCGTTGTGGAAGATGACAAGGGGACGGCGCGCTTTATCCGGAAAGGACTTTCGGAAGAAGATTTTATAATGGATGTGGTATTCGGAGGCGAAGAGGGGATGTTCATGGCGACGACTGAAATCTATGATATGATAATTTTAGATGTGATGCTTCCCGAAATCAACGGCTTTGAGGTGCTCAGGGGGGGTAGGGTATGTTATCAAAACTCAGGGTTAATTTTTTAGCCGGTTTCCTTAGGATTTTGTCCGCAGTTCGTTTTCCAATTTAAAACCAGACGTATTTCACTGATAATCATTGTAACATCATGGAAATCATACAGATAGTTAATATAGCCGGTTCGCATAATTGATGATGTCCATATTTTTATCATAGACGGATGTGTTCACTTCCATTAATCCTAAAATTGTATGAAAAAGATTATCTTGTGAAAACTTTTCTGATGATATTGCATTTAATGATTTTTTATCAATTTTAAAATTGTCTCCAAACCACATAATAGATGCAATGTGTTTTTGAGTGTCCGGAGCCATAAAATATGGTAATCCATGTAAATACAAGCCGCTTTCTCCAAGGGACTCTCCGTGATCACTAAGATACACCATGGCTGTCTCAAATCTGTTTGAGTTTTGCTTAAGCATATTTATCACTTTTGATAAAAAATAGTCTGTATATAAAATAGCATTATCATAGGCATTTATTATCTCATCTTTTGTGCATTTTTCAATCTGGTTAGTTCGACAAACCTGCGTAAATTTTTCAAAATTTGCGGGGTATCTTTTATAATAGGCCGGGCCGTGATTACCCATTTGGTGAAGCACGATGAATATATCCCCATGTTTTTGTTTGTCGATGTACGCTTGTAATCCCTCCAACATCCCTTCATCTCTGCATTCAATATCACAGACTGGATTAAGCTGTGGGTTCCGGTAATCCTCATACGGAACTCTCAAAGCCACAGCTTTTGAATCTGAATTATTGTCTCTCCATAAAATATTTATTCCGGCATGACTTAATACATCAAGCAGGTTTTCGGTGGATTTTGCTTTTTTGTCACTATAATCCTTTCTGCCGAAGATTGAAAACATGCAAGGTACGGATAATGCTGTTGATGTACCACATGAATACATATCAGGAAAATTAATAATATCTTCTTTTTTAAGTAATGGATTTGTTTCTCTTGGGTATCCGTTGAGTGAAAAATGATCGGCTCTGGCTGCTTCCCCAACGACCAAAACGATCAACTCTCTGTCTATATCAGTTGACGGTATTTTCGCATCTGTGCCAATCTGCTTTATAGATACTTTGTCACTCCCAAATGCCATATTTATATATTTGCCAATAGAGTATATATAGTATGTCGGGTTCGTATAGTATCTTAATGGTTTATTTTCTCTTAAAAAAGACGTGTAAAAATTACTTAGACTCAGGGCGGTTAAAATAATTATAAATAATGACATCAAAATTATTTTTAATTTTGATGTTAATTCAGTTTTTATAGAGCCGTAAGTTATATTTATTTTATATATGAATATTGATGGTAATACACCAAGAAATAAAAAATATAAAACCAGTTTAAAATTAAACAGGTCAAGGGATTCACTACTGTTTGTTTGGAGTATGTTCCTTATCATATGGGTGTCAAAAACTGTATTATAGGTGTTCATGAAATAACTGACGATAGAAGATAGTAATACTATAGAAATCAAAATAGGCTTGGTGGTATATTTTGAGCAAACAAGAGTAAGCAATAAAGTTATAAAGATTGTTAATACGACTGCTAAAGAACCTAAAAAAGCTATATTATTCAGCGAGACGGGATAAACATTAATAGCATTTCTAAAAAATGCAATATTGTCAAATAGCACTAAAAATAGTGATACTAAAATAATTAGTTTAAAATTTGATATTTTTTCAAAGATTTTCAAAATAAATCCTTTGTTGGCCGGAGACTACTTTAGCCTGATATTCATTGACTAACGCCAGCCATAGACGCCAGCTGGGATGATTAAAATTGCCCATAATATGGCTTTAAAAAATATCCCATATTTATTCCTTCCCGTATGCTTGGTGTCAGGTGTCAGGTGCCAGCGCCTCTGTTCATCATTCCTGACACCTGACACCTGAAGATATGGAACAAAAATGGGATTAAAATTCCATCTGTATACACGGCGATTTTCACCACCCCAGTTGCCGGCTATGGTTGGCGGCATATTTTTTCTCGCAAGGAGTCCGGATAAAATATTATTGACCAAAGCAATGACGAAACCCAACAGATAACCAAAGAAAATAGATCATGACTTAGAAAATGTGCTCCCCTGATTTCTTGGGTTATGGAAAAACATATTCCAAGCATCAAAGGAATAACCAAGCCATAATACCGATACTTATTATTCATCGCCAACAAAACGAAATACACGGAAATAACTGCAAAGCCGCCACTTGAATGTCCTCCAGGGAAAGCATGACCTACTGATGACCCAAACGGTACAGCATCAAAAATACGAATATAGGGTTTGTCCCCTCCAAATATATTTAAACTCCAAGGTGTATATATATGAGTTGTATTTTTTAAGATATTTACTATCAATAGTCCGGTGGCCGAGGCTATCAGCACAAACAGTAAGTGCTTACGATAAGGCTGCATAGATTTAACAAAAAAAGACATAATGATGGCTATAATATTGAACGCTGCCAAAAGCACAACAAGATCTCTACCCCCTGTATGCAATATTTCATTTGTAATAAATAATGATTTATAAGGCCAAATACCTGTTTGCGAATTGAAAAAATAGCTTTCTATTAATACATCGAGCCCTGAATATTCAGACAATATGGCCAAAGACCCAACAATAAACGGAACAACGAAATGAATTAGGAATTGTCTGTTACCTTTCATAAATATAATTCTGTAAATTAACCGTTTGACGTAGGAGCGTTGACTGTTGTTTTATTAAAAGATAAAGATGACAATAACATTACAAAAAGATTAATTTTTTTTAACTTTGAAAATTATCTTTTTGACATATATATAATTTAAGGATTTTGCTCCGATTGGAACGATGAAATGACGGCATAGTGATTCCGGTCAGGATATTATTAAAAACCGCAGAACCGCAGAATAACGAACCGCAGAATATCGAAGGAATGTATTCTGGCAATTTTATAAAAAACAGAGCGAAGCGATTCCATACTTCGATATTCGATATTCATGTAATCGATATTCGATATTCGCAGTTTTCAACCGATTATTTTGCTAATGATGATAATATTCAATACAACTTTTTTGGTTCTGGCCCGTCCGCCTCACTCCGCTTGGCAGGAGGGCGGGCTTGTCCGGGTTGAGGACTGTGTGCATTACAACACAGTATGAAAAGTAATGAACGGATGCTTGTTGTTGAATATGCAATTCCATAACTGCTCTAACGATAAAGTGTATAAACAATTAGGAGGAGTCATCCATGCGGATTCTTGTTGTGGAGGATGATAAAGGCACAGCGCGTTTTATTAAAAAAGGGCTTTCGGAAGAAGGTTTTATGGCGGATGTCGTATCCGGGGGCGAAGAGGGGCTGTTCATGGCAACGACTGAAATCTATGATTTGATAATTCTGGATGTGATGCTTCCTGAAATCAACGGCTTTGAAGTCATTAGTGCTATCAGAAAAAAAGGCGTGTCAACCCCTGTGCTTTTTCTTACTGCAAAAGATGAAAAGGAGGATATTATTCATGGTCTTGACCTGGGAGCGGACGATTACCTGGTCAAGCCCTTTGCTTTTGCAGAGCTTCTGGCAAGGATCAGGGCAGTTCTGCGGCGCGGACAGACAAGCGACCAAATGCAGAAGCTGATCATCGGAGATCTTGTTTTAGACCGTGTTACGAGGCAGGCCCGGCGTGATGATAAGATAATAGAGCTTACCGCCAAGGAATTTCAGCTTCTTGAATATATGATGCGTAATACAGGGCATATACTCACAAAAACCATGATACTTGACCGTGTCTGGGGGTATGATTTTGATACACAGAGCAATATTATTGAAGTGCATGTGAACAGACTTCGGGCAAAGGTGGATAAAGATTTCAGCACAAAACTGATACATACGGTCAGGGGAGTAGGTTATGTTATCAAAGCTTAAGGTTAAATTTTTTAGTCGGTTTGATGTTAAATTAGCTGTTTTCTATACGGTTGCGCTTCTCCTGATTTCACTGATTCTTTCTTCATTTTTTTATTACAGGCTTCAGCATAATTTTCTAAAACAGATAGACAGAATACTCAAGGATGAGGTAACAGAATTAACTCTAGAAATTGAGGAAGACCATGACATAGTAAAGGGATGTAAAGAGTTCTTTGAAGACATATCTTACCGTGAATCTTATCCGGTTTTTTTTCGGGTTATGACTCATGATGGGGTAAGTTTATGGGAGTCAGAAAATTTTTCAACAATTTTATCTGACGGAATAAAAGAAAAAAAACATTTTACCGTAACAATAGATCAAAGGGAAAAATTACGCTACCGCATTTATGAGACAAGGTTTACCTTTAATGATCAGGGGCCGTTTGTCGTTCAGATGGCTACAAAGACAAAGCGGTCTGATAAAATTCTTGAAAATTCCCTTCAAAACATTTTCAGCGCAATTCCCGTTGTTTTTTTACTGAGTATTTGCTGTGGAATGTATATTGCGCAAAAACCCAGGAAAATATTACGGAACATAACTGCTGTTACAAGAAGAATAACTTCGCAGAACCTTGCGGAAAGGCTTCCACTGCCTCCGGGTCAGGACGAGATCAGAGATCTCACGATTACCATTAACTTCATGCTGGACAATATCGAGAGTTCATTTAATGAAATCAAACAGTTTACTGCGGATGTTTCCCATGAACTGCGGAATCCGCTTTCCGCTGTCAAGGGTGAGATTGAAGTCGCTGTTTCCCGTAAAAGAGATGCGGCTGATTATCGGGAAACCCTGCACAACTGTCTTGAGCGGATTGATGATCTGATAAAAATGGTGAATGATCTTTTTCTGATTTCCCGTTTTGACGCAAAAAAATATGAGCTTAACCTCAGCCGAATAAATCTTGCCGGACTATTAAAGGAAATGTATATTTTTTTTCTGCCCATTGCACAGGAAAAAAATATTCATTTTATTATTAAACGTTGTGATACGGTATTTACTTCTGTGGACAGGCACAAGATTCTTCAACTGCTGAACAATCTTATGGATAATGCGGTAAAGTTTACTCCCGAGAACCAATCCATAACCCTGTCCTTGATCCAACACAGCCATGAAGCCGAGTTGAAGGTTAGTGACAGCGGCATGGGCATTCCTGAAAGCGACCTTGAGAACATATTTAAACGTTTTTATCAGGTTGATCCGTCACGCTCAGGCGATGAGCGCGGGGCAGGGCTGGGTCTGCATATATGCAAAAGGATTGCGGAGGTTCACGGGGGATCCATTGCGGCCACAAGAAACAAAACAAAAGGGGCAACATTTACCGTAAGGTTGCCTTTGAACCAGAAACCGTAATGTCAAAATGATTTTCGAAAGTCTCCGGAAACTGAAATCCGAGGCAGAATTTATTTTTTGACAACCATCATATGCTATATAAATGTCTCTTTTTGAGCAGCGTAGCTGAGTTGTATAAAAAAATCCTCATAAAAAATTAGAAATTGTCTGTTGACAGCCTTCCTTATGACTGTTAAATATTTGTTATATAACGGTTAGATATTTTTTAATTGGTTTACTTTTTCCGTTATTAAATCATTTTTATCAGGAGGAAAAAGCGATGAAAAAACTTGCATTAATTTTAATCAGTATTTTTTGTGTTATGGGTCTGATGCTGACCGGAGCATCAGCGGCAGATACGGTAAAGGTCGGTATTGTACTTCCCCTTACAGGACCTCAGGCTAAATTCGGTGAGATTGAAAAAAAATCTTTTGATCTGGCCCTGGAAGAGATCAACGCCGCCGGGGGTATTAACGGAAAAAAACTCGAACTGGTTATGGAAGATGATACGGGCCGTCCGGATGTGGGCCGTTCTGTGGTTGAAAAGCTCATCACCAAGGACAAAGTGGTCATGCTCGGCGGCGGTTACAGCAGTTCCGTAACCTACGCTGTGGGTGGAGTCTGCCAGCAAAACCAGATGCCGTTTCTGGTCAATACCGGTTCCGCCGATAAAATTACCACATCCGGGTGGGATTATATTTTTCGCCTGAATCCACCGGTAAGCCATTATGCCGACGCAGTAACAACGCTTCTGGCCGAGAAGGTGAAACCCAAGACGGTTGCGATCTTGTATGAGAATTCACTGTTCGGGACCAAGGGCGCCAAATCCTTTGAAAAAATTTGTGGTAACGCCGGTTATAAAGTACTTTTGAAAGAAGGATACGAGCATGGCGGCATTGATTTCAAACCGGTTTTGGTCCAGATAAAAAAACTCAATCCGGATGTTTTATACATGGTATCGTATATCATGGATGCATCTTTGCTCATGAAACAGGCCAAAGAGCTGAAATTAACCCCCAAAATTTTTATCGGCGGGGCCGCCGGTTTTACCCTGCCGGAATTTGCGGAAAATGCCGGGGTTGCTTCCGACAAAGTCATCTCGGCAACCCTCTGGCATCAGGTGCTTCCATTTCCCGGGGCCATGGATTATTACAATAAATTCGTCGCCAAATATAACAAACCCACCGAGTATCACGGCGCAGAAGCTTATTCTGCCTGCTATGTGATTGCAGATGTTTTAAAGAGAGCCAAGTCGTTCAAGAACACGGATATCAAACAAGCCCTGTCCGAAACCGACATGATGACGGTTTTCGGGCCGGTAAAATTCACTACCTGGGGTGAAATGAAGAATCAGAACATCGCCGCCACCTATGTGGTTCAGTGGATCGATGGAAAACTGGAATTGGTATGGCCCACGGATCATGCGACCAAATCGTTTGTGTATCCTGTGGACTGGATGAAAACCTGGGGATATTAAAACTCTAAACCTATTAGCTTGAATGATTCGTTAGTGTCCATCCATAACTAAGGATGGACACTATTTAACAATCCGGTTTAACAAATATAACCCGCTGCCGGCAATTTTCCGGTAGCGGGCGATTCGCCTAAGTCGGGCTGTATTTTTGCGAAGAGATCGGTGCAGATTGAGTGACAACTCGCTAAATTTATGTTAAAAAAAGGAACATCACATGGAAGTCTTCCTGCAAACCATGGTAGCGGGGATTCTAATCGGCGGCATTTACGGGCTGATCGGAATCGGCATGACACTGATTATGGGAGTGATGGGCATTATCAACCTGGCACACGGCCAGTTGATGATGGTGGCTATGTACATCACCTTTGTTCTTTCCCATTTTCTGCACATTGATCCCTATCTTTCACTGCTGGTTGCCATGCCGTCTCTATTTCTCCTGGGCGCATTTTTACAAAAATTCTTACTCAACCCTCTGATGAAAATAGACTCTATCCTGCCAGAAAACCAGGTGTTGATGACGGTCGGTATCGGTATGGTCCTGGCGGAAATCGCCCGCTTTATATTTTCATCCGACTACAAGACCGTTAAAACATCTTACAGTTCCAATGTTTTCTTTCTGGGCAATATTTCTTTTAATATGCCCATGGTCATCGCATTTGGATTTGCGGTTGCATTTACCGTGGCCCTTTTCTTGTTCTTGCTCAAAACCGACATCGGACGTTCGATCCGGGCTACAGCCCAAGATAAAGATGCTGCAACCCTGATGGGGGTAAACAGCAATCGGATCACTATTATTACGTTTGGATTAGGTTCATCCCTTGTGGCCGCAGCCGGAACTTTATTAATCCCCATATTTTATCTTTTCCCGGATATCGGCGGTCCTTTTACCCTAAAGGCCTTTGTCATCACCATTCTGGGAGGTATGGGGAGTACGGTCGGTGCCATCGTGGGCGGCGTTGTGCTGGGCATTGCAGAATCTTTAGGCGCGACATATATCGGCATGGGATATAAAGAAATGGTCGGTTTTGTTATCTTTGTTCTGGTGCTGGTGTTTTTGCCCGGAGGTTTGAAGCGTCTGACCAGAGTGTAGAGGAAGCAATGAAAAAAAATCATTTATTTTTAATAAGTTTGGGAATCCTTTTCTTAATTTTCCCTCTGGTTATCCATTCCCATTATTACCAGCATCTTGTCATTATTATCTTTATGTGGGTTGTTATCGGGTCTTCGTGGAACCTTCTGGCGGGATATACCGGACAGGTTTCTTTCGGACATGCTATGTTTTTCGGCGTCGGCGCCTATACTGCCGGAATATTTGCATCAAAACTGGGAATATCCGCCTGGTGGGGCATGGCCTTTGGCGGAATTTTTTCGATGCTGGTCGGGCTTTTTGTTGGCTGGGTTTGTTTTAGATTGAGGGGCCCTTATTTCGCTCTGGCTACCCTTGCCGGCGGTGAAATTATCCGATTGATTGCAACGAACTGGGAAAGCCTGACCGATGGGATGGTCGGCATTCTCATCATGCAGTCCTTTAAAAGCAAGCTGTCGTATTATTATATTGCTTTTGCACTGGCCGTTGCGTGCGTTTATGTCATAAAAATAATTATGAAAACCAAATGGGGGTATTATTTTGTCTCCATCCGTGAAGATGAGGATGCTGCGGCATCTCTCGGGATCAACACCACCCTTTATAAAAATGTATCGCTTCTGATAAGCGCCTTTTTTACGGGAATGGCCGGAGCTTTTTATATGAATTATATGGCGTTTATTGATCCTGAAGTTGTATTTTCTCTACATTATATTTCTATTATGGCGATTCTTGTGGGTATTGTGGGTGGTGTGGCCACCATTTGGGGCCCTGCGGTAGGCGCATTTGTTATGGTGGGGCTTCAAGAGACATTCAGAAGTTCTTTTTTCGGTCTGGCCCCAAAGTGGATCAGTCAGGCCCATGCCTTGGTCTTTGGTCTTCTGGTTATATTTGTCATCATGTTTCTGGCAAACGGCATTGTCGGAGACTGGCCCAAAATTAAACGAAATGTATTTAGAATAAAGCCATTGAGTTCATAGCAATCCGGGGAAAAATCATGGCACTCCTTGAAATAAAAAAACTGACAAAAGCGTTTGGAGGACTCATGGCGGTAAACAAGGTCTCCTTTCATGTGGACACGGGGGAAATTGTCGGACTTATCGGCCCCAACGGCAGCGGGAAAACCACTACATTCAACTGTATCAATCAATTTTTTCCCATTACTTCCGGTGACGTTTTTTTCAATGGCAAAAGCATAAAAGGATTGAAAACTCATCAAATCTGTCATCTGGGTATCGGCCGAACGTTCCAGGTTGTAAAACCCCTTGCCAGAATGACGGTTTTGGAGAATGTCACCGCATCGGCCTTTTGCCGGGTGAATACCATTAAAGTGGCCCAGAAGGAAGCTTTAATGGTTCTCGATTTCTGTAATCTTACAGAACAGAAAGATAAACTGGCAAAAAGCCTCCCCATAGCCGGAAGAAAACGCCTTGAAATTGCACGTGCACTTGCGACAAAACCGAAACTTTTGCTTCTTGATGAAACCGCCGCCGGTTTAAATCCGGGAGAGCTTGATGAAGCCATTGAGCTGATTAAAAAAATCAGGGAAAACGGTATCAGCATACTGATTGTGGAACATATCATGAAAGTCATCATGACCATATCGGATCGAATTCACGCCATCAACTTCGGTCAGACCATTGCAGAGGGAACCCCTCAGGAGGTTGCCAATAACAAAGCGGTGATTGAGGCTTATTTGGGAGAAGCGCATGCTCAAGGTTAACGGGATAAACGTTTTTTATGAAGATTTACAGGTCCTCTGGGATGTTAGCTTTGAGGTCAAAGAAAAGGAAATCCTGGTTTTGGTAGGTGCCAATGGCGCCGGAAAATCAACGACACTTAAAACCATCTCCTCACTTCTTACACCAAAGACCGGAACCATCGAGTTCAATGGTATTCGTCTGGATCAGTTGCCCCCCAACAAGATCATTGGACACGGCATTGTTCATGTTCCTGAAGGCAGACGCCTGTTCCCGGAAATGAGTGTCGAGGAAAACCTGATCATGGGGTCACTTTATGGAGAAGCCAAGACCAAACGAAATGAAACCATAGAATATGTCTATTCCCTTTTCCCCAGACTTCAAGAAAGAAGAAAACAGATGTCCGGCACCCTTTCAGGGGGTGAACAACAAATGTTGGCGGTAGGCCGGGGACTCATGTCGCGACCTAAGTTGATGATGTTCGATGAACCCTCCCTGGGTCTTGCGCCCATCCTGGTACAGGACATCTTCGATTTAATAAAAAAGATCAACCAGGAAGGGGTAACTATTCTTCTGGTTGAGCAGAACGTCACCCAGACGTTGGCCATGTGCGATCGTGCCTACGTTCTTGAAAACGGGAGGAACGTGCTCCAAGGTACGGGTCAAGAATTGATGGCAAACGATCATGTCAAAGAAGTCTACCTGGGGATATAAGAAACCGTATAATTATTTATAGATATTCTAACGTTTCCGCTTTTGTACTCAACACTCCAACACTCCAACACTCCAACACTTTGGTATCTTATATTGATGCCTTGTATATCCGGCAGATACAGGGCTTGCAGAATTTAGGGTTTATTATATCCAAAGGAGTGTAATTCCGGAATAGGCCGAGAGCAGACAAAAAAACGGGATGGAGTTTGAAACTCCATCCCGTTGGATTAAACTTCATCATAAGGGTTTTTGGCAACGGACCGAAATCCGATTCTTTTTCCTGCGAGCCGTGTTTGAGAACGCAGAATTAGAACTTGTAGCGCACTCTCATGTCTATTCGGTAAATATCCTCATCAGAGGATCCGTCTTGTCTTTCGTCATAATAGTCCATAGCGTCATCAGCAAAAAGATAACCGCCATTAAGCGCCACTTCCACGTTTTTGAAGAGCTTGTGCTTGATATAGGCGTCAAATTCGACACCAATTGTGTCTTCTGACACGCTATTGCCGTTGTCGTCAGTATACTCCATATCCTCAGCCGTCATCATATGCATACCGGCGATTCCCACCTTGGTTTTTTCCGTGGCCTGGTAGTCGAGGGCCAGTTTGTTCATGATGAACCCTCTGTCCGCCATGTATGGCCGTTCGGTGAAGTAATCGTCGTCTGACCAGCCGCCTTCCATGAGACAGATATTGTCAAAAATGTCAGTATCCGTGGTCAAGAAGGCTTCTAAATCGTCATCCGTGGGATCGTCGTCCCCTGACGCGTACCAGAAGGTGTAAGTCAGGGTGGACTTTCCTATTTTCATGCCCAGATCGGTGTGGAGAAAATAAGCGTCGAGATCATAATCCTCCAACCCTGCCGAAACAGGATTATTATCCAGATCATACAAACGCACTCCGTCCAAACTTCCGGTCTGGTAAATGAGGTCCCATTTTAGGAAAAACGAACCAAAGTCCATTTTGCCGTCCGTACCCAGGCTGACCACACTTATGTCAATGTTCTTGCCTATTTGACTGAGCTCCCAATCTCGGGGGTTTATCTCGTAATCAAGCAACTTTTTTGTTTGTGGGTCTATATATGTTTGATCCTCATCATCGATGTTGCTCCATTGATACAGTGCAAATAAGCCAACATCCATACCGGTTTGGGGTTTCAAGTTCAGCCGGCCGTAAATGGCGTCCTGGTCATTTCGAAGATCCGTATCATCGTCGCTCGTGACGTCTGCCTCATAGCCCCGCATCCATGCTAACTCATAGTCACCAAGGCCGGAACTACCGTACAGTTTCACAGCGCCCACGGTTTCTTTCCACATCCAGTAGTTCACATTTATGGGCTGCAGACCGATGCGCACCCGGGCCTTCTGCTCGGCAAAGGGGAGTTGAAAATCCAAATAGCCCCAGCGAACTTCCATTTTGACCTGGTCACCTGAGTACTCCATCGATCCCGGTTGACCGAAGCGCAGTCCCCCAACCTCAGTGGCAAACACGCCCTTAACCTGGTCATCGTCGCTTGCCGCTTCAAACCAGAACCGATACTTGATTTCAGCCATGTTCTCGTACACGCTTTTGTCGTCAATCCTCTTGCCCTTATCACTACCGGCGCCTCTAATAAAATCATAATGGTTGGTGTCCAAAATGAAGCGGTGGTTCATGTCCCCGTTGAACTTGAGCTGTGTTGCAGTAGCCGGAACAGCGAAAACCACCACCAACAGGGCCGCAGCCGCCAGGCCTATAATCATCTTTTTATTGGCCATCATCGTTTTCCTCCTTTTGTTCACACACAAAAAAACTTTGTAAACTGAATGACTCTAAATTTTAAATTAAAACCGGTTACCTAATAATTTCCGATTTTAGCTTTTGCCTTTAATCCACCTCCTTTCCAGCGGAGCAGAACCCCATGCAATGGAAAAACCGGTCTCCGGTACGCTGATAAAAAGTTAAAAAACGCTGCCTTTAAAAGCTATGAGACAGCAGGATATTATCTCCTAAAACAGCTTTGTGATAAAATATCAAGTATTATTTAACGATTAAACAGGTCCTTATAGTTTTTTATGGGTGATTTTAGCCTTTAATTTTATTAAGTCAAGTAAAATTATATATAATTTCTATATAATTTTACTGAATTAGTATATATTGTACTTTGATAAGATAAGTAACCATATATTGTGTTTCTACAGATAGAGATATTATATAAAAACGGACTGTTGCATAACAATCTCTGTTTAAGTACCTCTGATTCTCGGTTTGCAGGGATTATTGCTTGAGATCAAAATAGAGCAGGGAACTTCTTCCCCCGTGTTTGAAGGCCGAACTCGATTTGGACACCACCATCAGGACCCGCTGCGAATCGATATCCAATCCCTGAATATTGCCATTAACCTGCCCGCCGAGGGTACCATTGATAAAGCGGTTCTGTTTGTATTTGAAGACTGCCAGCCCGCTCTGATTGCTGCCCCCCAATCCCGGGGAAGCTTTGCCCAACATGCCTTTTTCCGTGGACACTACAATGAGTTCATTCCGGCCATCGCCATCAACATCCTTAACCTGTGGTCGGATCTCAAAGATCGCGGTGTTGGCCATCAGGTTTTGTGTAGAGGTATCCATGTCGTAAATCAGCACCGAGTTGCTGCCTCCCACAGTTATAGAGGACGCGAACAGGGCCTTTTGACCGGAATAGATGAAAAGTTTATGGTTATGGATAAAGGCCGCTTCCGGATGTTCGTCTCCGGTCAGGTCTCCGAGGCAGCTTCCGATCACGTTGAATTGTCTGGGCAAGTCCGGCGAAGGATCGGTCCAGGTTAGCTCATCTCCTGAAATATCCCCCTGCCACTTACGGGTGCCAAAAATTTCGTTGCGGTCGAATTCCTGGCCCAGCAGGGTTTCGGGTTTGCCGTCCGTGTCCTTGTCAAACGTTCCCAAAATACGGGGAATCTCTTTTTTAAAAGGGATCAGACGGTTCTCTTTGAGAATAAAAATATAGCCCCAGACGGCTCGATCAGAATAGATTCGATCGTAATAGGTGTTTACCGTAAGATAAAGGGGACCGTCTGCATTGGGCTGCCACCATCCCAATGATAGGATCTGACCGGGATACTCCATGGTAAGGGTGCTCAGTCGTTTGAGTTTGTCGGTGGCCCGGTAAAGGGTTACCTGTACCCCGTCCGTGACCGCCAAAAGCTTCCCTTTTTCTGTGGGAACAAAATCAGCCATTGCCGTGGGTCGTGGAAAGGTGGCCATAGTTTGAAGTTGTGGAAAGGACTCTTCAAAACGGACCGTTTGCCCGGTACGTTGCATTAATTGCCGCTCCGGAGCGAGTTCCGGCATTCTCAACGCCGAGACCCGACGGGTTTCCTCGGGTTCCTCGGCAGGAGCTGGTTTTGGGGGGGTCGGTTCAGATCCATAAGCATGAAGAAGTCCGAAATCCGGGCCGCGGACTTCCAGACCATTTTTTTCAAGGATAAAGAACAGGGAGTTGTTGTGGTCTTTTGCCGGTGAAGACGGCGTTGCAGGCCGAATCGCTTGGGATGGGTCGTAATCCACCCATTCCAACTGGCGAATGGCGGACTGCAAGCGGGTGAACATATCCTGACCCTGGCCCGTGTAATCCCAGAACAGGGCCGGGACCTTGTCATATCGAAGAATGACGTCGCCTCTTTGGGGTTGCTTGGAGCCGGGAAGCAGCCGGGCAAAGGAATAACCGGACGCGGTCCGGGTTACGGCTATCAATGCCGTTACTTTCCCGTGGTACCCGATCACCTTTCCGGTTACCGGGTGAATAATCTCTTTATCCTTGGAGGAGATGCTGAAAACATCGCCGGGCGAGATCCCCTTAGATGCGTCCAAGTCAATGATGTATTCTTCTCCGGCCTGCTCCACCAAATAACCGGAAATGGAGCTGAAATCTTTGGCGATTTTATCTATGCTTATGCCGTCGCTTTGAGCGTTGCCATAATCGGGAATTGCCATCAGAAGCATAGCAGACAAAAGAAAACCAATATAACGGATGCATCGTAACCTTAGCATATTTTCCTCACATAGAAAAAGGATTTGTGTTCATGAAGCCCTGTTGTAAATAATCTTCTCATTTCATTGGATTGTATAATCTCGCAAAGATAATTGTTTGTCAAACAATTTAGTTGGCGGTCACTCGACGACAATTCGTTCTTTGGGTTCGGGCTCGACTTGTCCGACAATGGCGGCATCCTGAACACCTTTTTCTTTCAATGCCTGAAGCAGGTCGTCAGCCCTTTCATTCTCAACACATATGAGCAGGCCTCCGGATGTTTGGGGGTCAAAAAGGATGTCTTGAATCAAAATGTCCACCCCGATTCCAAAATCCACATGGCGTTCAAAAAACTCTCTGTTTTTATATGCGCCTGCCGGTACCAGACCCATGCCCGCGTAATTCAGGGTTTGGGGCAGTATCGGTACGCGGTTCGTCTGAATACGAATTCCTGTCCCGGAATCCACAACCATTTCGGCAAGATGGCCTAAAAACCCGAACCCGGTAATATCGGTGCATGCATGAACCGGGTAATCTTCCATGATTTCTGCCGCATCCTTGTTAAGTGTGGCCATTAAACGGGTAACCGTGTCTGTAATTTCTTTTGAAGCGAGCCCGCCCTTGATGGCCGTGTTGATAATGCCGGTCCCAAGGGGTTTGGTGAGTATGAGGCGATCCCCAACCCGGAGATTTTTCTTGGTAAGCACTCGGTCGGGGTGGATAAATCCCGTAACGGATAAGCCGTATTTCAGTTCTTTGTCTTCCACACTGTGACCGCCCACCAGAACCACGCCGGCCTCTTTCATCTTGTCCAGTCCGCCCCGGATGATCTGCCGAAGCACGGATATGTCCATGTCTTTGAGCGGGAAGGCCACCAGGTTCATGGCGGTTTTTGGAATTCCGCCCATGGCATAGACATCACTTAACGCGTTTGCCGCTGCAATTTGTCCAAATCCGTATGGATCATCCACGATGGGAGTAAAGAAATCCACGGTTTGAATTAAGGCAAGATCATCCGATACTTTATAGACGCCGGCATCATCCGCCCTTTCCAACCCCACGATTACGTTGGAATCCGTGGGAAATTCAAGTCCGCAAAGCGCCCTGTCCAGGTCCCCTGGAGGCAATTTAGACGCTCACCCTGATCCCGCCACGGTTTCCGTGAGGCGAAGCGGCTTTGCTTTTGGATCTGTCATGGGTATAATTCCCCGCTGGTTTAAATACTGATGAATTCGTAAAAAGTGAAACGTGAAATGTAAAATGTAAAGCGACTAAATTAAGCACATTAAAACAAAATACTATACAGCATATAGCCTTTTCACGTTTTACGTTTAACTTTTTACTGAAATATCAAATACTGATGAACTCGTAAAAAGTCCGATTTAGACGGTTTCGTAAAAAGTTCAAATTCAAGGCGTGCAAATTTTGTAATCATGAGGCGTACTTTTTCGTACGTTGAATGATTGCGAAATGCAGCACAACGCAGAAGTTGGACTTTTTACGAGTCCGTCAAATACTGATTACCTTGTCCGCCAGTTGCATGGCGGTGACGATATCGAGCATATTCGTGGTCTCGCCCACCTGTTTTTGGTCGAGAAGGTCAAAATGGGTCAGGCAGGTGCCGCAGACAAGGATGTGAAGACCATCTTTTTCATACTCTTTTAAAACCGGCAACACCTCCGAACGCTCAATGGTGAGTTTAACTCCGTTGTTCACAAAAACCAGCCGCCAAAGCTCGGGTCCCATCTCTTTGAGTGTCTTGATATAGCTGATCATGAGTTTTAACCCAAGCTCGTCATCACCATACCCCATGCGATCCGTAGCCAGCATGACCATGATTTTCTTTGTATCGGGTTTTACTCTCTCTTGGGTGGAATCTTTGGAAGGAATACCGGCTTCACGATTTCCAATAACATAAAAATCGTTTCCGTGCTTTTGTATATCGATGTCAAAGTGTTGGGATTGTAAAAACCGGCAAACATTTTGTTTCGAAGCCTCGTTATCAACGATGACGTTAATTACATCCGGGTTCACTTCTTCGACAGCCGCTTTTGTCTGAAGTACCGGGGCCGGACATGCCAACCCCCTGGCGTCGATCTCTTTCATATCGTTACCTCTTTTGTATCATTGGAACTTAAGGACTTCTTTCCATAAGTGCTAAGTTGTTTTGTAAACACTCACTGCTTAAATTT
>Ga0208279_1000661_pt1 | contig 24445 bp, 36 predicted proteins | sample AntAceMetag02UKM_FD_184766 | JGI IMG/M metagenome (GOLD analysis project Ga0208279, IMG submission 184766) | Saline lake microbial communities from Ace Lake, Antarctica - Antarctic Ace Lake Metagenome 02UKM (SPAdes) (version 2) | ecosystem: Environmental > Aquatic > Non-marine Saline and... | reverse complement strand
AGATCCTTGACGGTAAAGGAGGTGTCCTCAACCACATCATGGAGTAAGGCTGTCTCGATGGTAGTTTGATCCATTCCCCAAGAAGCAATGATATTGGCTACATGAAGGGGGTGTTGAAAGAAGGGTTCGCCAGAGTATCTTTTTTGGTCAGCGTGAGCTTCTTCAGCAAAATGATAAACTTGCTTGAGACGCTCTTGATCAACCGGAATTGATTCTTTTTTGATGGTATGGATTAAGTCTTTATAGGTTAGTAGTTTCACAGTGCCTTTATTTTACCCGAAGAAGAAGGATAAAATGTAAGTTAATCAAAATGAAAAAAGAAAGAAAATTATTACCAGATGAAGTACAAAAACTCTCTAAAGAGTTAGTCTCTCTTATGGAGCTGTTTATTAAAGCAGACAAAGAGATCTATCTTATCGGTGGAGCAGTGAGGGATTTGTTAATAGACAAGCCGATGGGAGACTGTGATCTAACCACTGATGCCACACCAGAAGAGACAATGAAGATTACCAAGTCACTTAGTCCTTTTTGTGACAATGATTTTGGTACGGTAAGCGTCCCAGCAGAAGAAAAAGAGTTAATGGAGATAACTACCTTTAGGAGCGAAGAAGGTTACTCTGATTTCCGCCGACCAGATCAGGTCACTTGGGGCAAGACACTGGAAGAGGACATACAGAGAAGAGACTTCACCATTAACACCCTAGCAATTAAACCGGTAACTGACGAGAAAAAGAAAATCACTCACTATGTAGTAATTGACTTGGTTGATGGTACTAGTGATTTAATGAGAGGACTGGTGAGAGCAGTAGGAGAAGCTAATAAGCGGTTTGGGGAAGATGCACTCAGAATGATAAGAGCGGTCAGACTGGCAACTAATTTAAAGTTCAAGATTGAAAAAGAAACCTGGGAAGCAATCAAACTTCAGTCTCCACTACTAAAGAATATTAGCCAAGAAAGAATCAGGGACGAATTATTTAAAATCTTGGCTTCGGGTGATCCGGCTGGAGGAGTAAGAAAGTTAATTGAAGGTGGACTGATGGAGTACATTATTCCTGAGTTAAAAGGGGCGGCGGGAGTAGAACAAAAAGGCCATCATATTTTGGACGTACTCGAACACATGATTCAGTCGCTTGAGTTTTGTCCTTCCCCTGACCCTCTAGTAAGATTGGCAGCCTTCTTGCACGACATTGGAAAACCAGAATCAAAAAGATGGCGTTGCCCTAAGTGTGAGTGGGTGATGAAAGACAAGGACTTAAAAGATGGCAGACTAACCTGTCCTCGCTGTTCATATCAGATGGACACCAGAGAGGCGACAACTTTTTACGGCCATGAGGTAATCGGGGCAAGAATGGTAGAAGAGATTGCCAAAAGGTTAAGATTGTCTAAAAAACAAACAGACAAGTTGGTCACTTTAGTTCGCTGGCATATGTTTGCCTATCAACCAGAGATGACTGATGCGGCAATCAGACGCTTCATTCGTAGAGTAGGTAAGGAAAACATTAGTGACATGATTCTTCTTAGAATTGGAGACAGAAAAGGTGGTGGCAGTAAAGCAACCAGTTGGAGATTAACAGAGTTACAAAAAAGAGTTGGAGAGCAGTTGTATGAACCAATGGAGGTAAGAGACCTGGTTATAAAGGGAAAAGAAGTAATGGAAATTTTAAATATTAAGCCAGGACCAAAGATTGGCAAGATCTTAAATCAACTATTTGAAGAAGTGATTGAGGACACGAGTAGGAATAATAAGGAGTATTTAACTAAGAGAGTAAAGGAGTTTGGGAAATAAAAAACCTGATACCTTATTAAAAGTTTCGTCATGATAGACGAGATTTCTTTTAATAAAATATCAGGCTTGAGAAGATTTAGAGATTTTTTAATCTATTTCTTGTTGGTGAAGAAACTCCAGACAGTGTGAAAGTGGACAAAAGGTTAAAAGGGTAAGTTCTCCCAATTCATTAACCGCTTCAAATGTTTCAATTTCTATCTCCAGTTCATCACCCTGATCAAGTTTCATTTTGGAAATAAAATTCTCCTCAAGAATTTGTATTATCCCTTCATCAATATAGTAACTGTCCCAGTCAAAAGCCAGGCCAAGAATAACGCAAATTTCATATATTGAAGGAGAATGTAATTCCGACACACCAGAAAGTTTTTTGATTTTGTTGCAAGTTTTTCTGGAGATGGGAACATCGGTGTGATAAGACCTAACCTGTTCTTCACAAGTACACTCTCTAACTATGCGACATTTCATAAAAACCTCCTTGAACAAGAATTTGAATATGAAAGAGCAACTAAGAGAAATATATCAAAAATAACCGCCTAAATCAAATATTATGAGTCTTTTTGAAAACTATTTCCCCCAGATCTTTTCCCAGACAAGTAATAGAGGTGCGGCAGTAAAAGTAGAGGAGTAAGTACCAAGGATAGTACCAATGAGTAAAGCTAGAGCAAAGTTCTTGATGGTTCCCCCACCCATAAGGACCATGGACAGAAGAACAAAGATAATGGTGAGTGAGTTATTAAGAGAACGGATGATGGTGTCGGTGACAGCTTGATTAATCATGTCTACAGTAGAAGAGTGAGTACGGTTACGAGCCAGTTCACGGATACGGTCAAAAACAACGATGGTGTCATGGACCGAGAAAGAAAGAATGGTAAGAACAGCGGTGACAAAAAGAAGGTCAACTTGAAAACCAATCAAGTGACCCAAGAGAGAAGCAGAACCGACAAGGATAAAGGTGTCGTGAAGCATAGCTAAGATGGCACAAACACCAAACTTGAGTTCTTTAAAGGTAAAGGATACGTAAAGGAGAATAACTAGGGCAGCCAGACCAATGGCGCTCAAGGTCTTCCTAAGAGTTTCCTGACCCAGGGCAGGGCCAACTGTTTCGAAGTCGGCCACTTCTATGTCTGGATTCTTTTCCTGGAGAAGGTTAATTGCTTGATTGAGTTGTGCTTGAGACATAGGAGAAGTTTTTAAAACCAGAGTAGAGTCCCCTTCTGATTCTGTCTCCACTGAGAACTCAGAAAAGGACTCGGATATAAAACCGCCTTCCTGGTCAGTATTCAACAAGGTGATGCTGGTACCACCGGTAAACTCGACTGAGAGGTTAAAACCATAGAAGATAATGGAGTAAAGACTGATTACCAGGAAAAGAAGAGAGAAAAGAAAATATAGAGGTTTAAATTTCATCCAGTTGATCATTTTTTCTTTTTCTTTTTATTAACTACTTTTTCTCGAGGATGATAGAAGAGACGGAGGAAAGTACGAGTAACGACGATACCGGTAAAGAGAGAGATGAAGATACCTAGAATTAAAGTAAGAGCAAAACCACGAACTGAGCCAGAGGTGTTTAAAAAATTAAAGTCGAGAGGATTAAAGAGAATGGTACCGGTAATGAGAGTAGCGATGTTGGCGTCCTTGATGGAGTCCCAAGCCCGACCAAAACCTAGCTCTAAAGCCACTTTCCAGTCACGACCTGCGCGAATCTCTTCTTTGTAACGTTCAAAGACAAGAATGTTACTATCAACCGCCATACCAACAGAGAGGAGGAAACCGGCAATGCCAGGAATGGTTAAGGTAACAGGAATTAATTTGTATATAGCTAGGGTGTAGAGTCCGTAGAGAACCAGACCAAAAGAGGCGATAATACCCATCCAACCGTAGTAGATAGACATGAAGAGAATGACTAGAGCTAGACCAATACCTCCAGCAGTCAGACTCTGAGTAACGGCTTGTTGGCCTAAAGTGGCAGGAACATTTTTCTGACTAAGAACCTTGATGGGAACAGGCAAAGCACCAGCATTTAACTGGATGGCTAGTTGTTGAGCTTCTTCTAGACTAAAGTCGCCGGTAATGATGGCTTCACCGGTAATAATTTCTGTTTGAACAGTAGGACGAGTAACAATTTCACCATCCAGGATAATGGCTAAAGGATAGTTGAGATACTGACGAGTAAGTTCTGCAAATTTCTCTTTACCTTCTTCACGGAACTTAATAGAAACGGCAGGTTGGCGATCCTGAGTCTCAAAAGTAACCTGAGAAAGACGTAGGTCAGCACCAGTCAAGTCGGTACCAGAAAAACTAGTAACTTGAGCTTCTGCCGAAGAAGTAGCATTAGGGTCAAGAACGGGTACGGCAAACTCCAGACGGGCAGTCTGACCGATTAAGTTTAAGGCTTCTTGAGGCTGATCAACACCAGGCAACTCGACTACTAAACGATACTGATCCTGACTAACTGAGGTCTTGATACCAGCTTCAGCCACACCATAGAGATCGACACGACGAGAGATGATATCCCTAGCTGACTCTAGAGCAGTAGAGCGGTCTTCAGGTTCAATCTGTGACATATCAGCTTCAAGAACAACCTGGATACCACCCTTGATATCTAGACCCTGTTTAAGCTCAAGGTTGCGACTAAAGCCAAAGAAACTAAGATTGGGCACAGTCTTGTCTATCTTTATCTCCTTACCAAAGATCTGGGTATCAATCTTGATCTGACGTGGAAGAGCAATAGAAATAGCAAGGGTGGTGATGAAGACAATGAGGAGAAATAGGCGACGTGAACGTTGCATGTTCTTGATTATATCCTCCAATTAAGACTTCTTGGTAGGAACTTTGGTGGTGGGCAACTTCATCTGACTCAAGCTCAACTGTTGAGGATTAATGAAGTTGTAGGTAATGGAGTTATCCTCTGTCTGAGTTGCCTCAACCTCGTCACCGGTCTTGATACTAAGATTTTTGACCACACGAGAAGGTAGAGTAACAGCAAGTGAGTTGCCAACTTTAATAACTTTTTGTTTAGCCATATACTAACTTAAGAGTTTATTTTCACTACCGATGAGCATGATGTGGGGATGGAGAAGAACATCAGTAATGAAAGGGTCTTTGCGATTTTTGCGATACTTAAACTCTTCTTCGGTCATGGAAGAGTAATTAATCTCTGTCTCGAGTTTCTTTTCTAGTTTCTTAACGATCTGATCCAACTGAGGCATGATGACTTTACCGATAATAACTAAATCGAGTTCATTTTCCTGACGAGGCAAACTACGAACTAGTCTCTCAGAAACAAAAGCATACTTGATGAAACCAAGCTTGGAACGGTTGTTGATGATACTGTTACCAACGGGAGTGGTCTTGGTAACCAGACTCAAGAGCTCGGAAAAGAAAGGATAGTTGGAACGGAACTGATAGTAAAGACGATTGCCACGCTTTTCTGCTTGAACCATACCAGCATTCTGCATACGAGAAAGTTCACGACGGACAGCATTGATTTCTTCGTCGATTATGCGAGTAAGTTCTCGGACGTAAAACATCTCTTGAGGTTGAGAAAGAAAAGTCTGCAGTAACTTGATGCGGACTCGGGAAGTAATAAAGTCAGATATCTTGGCCATATTTTTTGACTAATCGTACTAAGGGGGGCAGATTGAGTAGTATTTGGGTGCAGTATATATAAGTCTGAGAAAAAATCAAGAGGAATAAAAAGGCAAAAAAAAGACCACCGCCTCAAGTACGAGGGGTGGTCTAGTTTATGTAGACGTGATTTTATTTCTTTTTATCTTTTAAGAGCCTTTTTTGTTGATTTTTCCGCTGACGACTGGAATTTTTTTTTCTTATCCAGGATCCTACATCCAGGAGATAAAAAAGAGTGATTAACGAGATGAGAATGAAACCACTCGAGATGGCTATTATCGAGTAACAACCCAGATGGGTTTCAGGACTAGAAGCGTTCTGATAACAATCAGGGAAAGCACTAAAGCCCATTATCCCGATGATAAAAAGGATAGCTGCTGCGAGAAACCAAACTATTCCATTATTGTTCTTTTTTATTTCTTTTTTCTTCATAGAAACCCACCTTTTGATTGTTTTGTTTCTCTATAAAATAGTTGATGATCTTGGGAATGATTGGCTCACCTGTAGCAAAGAGAATAAAGAGAATAAAAACCACAGAAAAAGACAAGGAGCCCGAAAAGATTATTGTGGCGATGCATAACATGAAATCATTTGGGCTACAAGTGCCCCTTAAACATTCTGGAAAAAGATAGACGGGTACCAGTATGATAAAGATCAGAAGAACTACCAGAAAACTTATCACAAATTCCCGAAAAGATGTTATTACTTTCTTGTTATTCACAACTCCTCCTTTATGGTTTTCTCTTTCCTGAAAATAGATCTTCCGACCAGACGATTATCATCATCTTAAAACGGATGATTAAGTAACCAGTAAGGCCGAAGAAGAAGGCAAGAATCTTTAGGGCAAAGGGCTGGTATGCAAACATCAGGTCAAACAAATTAAACATGACCAGGATTAAAACTCCAACCACAATAAACATTGCCCCGACAAGATTCACCAGCATCCCTGCAACCCTTGATTTTTGTGAGAAATAGACTTCGGGACTTCTTGGCTTTTCATCAGAGATCAGAATGAAAAATAGGCCAAGGGTTAAAAGGGCGAAATGAACAAGTATGATAAGAGTGTTAATGTAATCAACACTCATAAAAAACGCCATACTTATAAACCCTGCCACTAAAATAAGCGCACCCATGAAGGCAAATCCTCTGTTTCGGTTCTTATACTCTTTCTCCATCGTCTTCTCCTTTTATATAGAATTTCAATGTCCACGTCTTAAACTAACGTGAGTATATCATGTTATAAGCTCATCCTGCTTAATTATCGCGATGGAGCAAAAAAAAGACCACCGCCTCAAGTGAGAGGGTGGTCTAGTTAGACATAATGTTTTTTAGGTTTCTGGTTCATTGTTCCTTTTAGAGTAACTGATGGCGATGATAATAAAGCTCAATAAAGAGAGTATGAGCGTAGAGATTAACCAAAAAGGGTCTTTAGTCAGATAGATTCTAGAAATTTTAAAAGATTTCTCTAAAAGACTCTGGAGAGAGAAAACAAAATTAAAACCGCTAATGATGATAATTGTTGCAATCATCAAAATCAGCGTAGACCACAATATTGTTGTCTTTTTTTTCTTTGTCATTATTCCTCCCAAGTTCTAGTTACACTTCCTTTTATTACAGTAGTTTGAATTACGGCTTAATCTTTTTAGTAAGGACATCCTCTAGCCAACAAGCTATCCAGATATTAAACCGGAAAAACATGAAGCCTGAGTAAATTGCAGCAAAAGACAAAATCATAATGCTGAAATATAAAATAGGATGGGTTAAACTCAAATCCTGATAGACTCCAACCCCAAATAAAATAAGGTTTAAAAAGCCCAATACCAAAAGAAAAATTCCTAAGTTCCGTAAAATTGTTTCCATAGTACTCTGCTTCTTATCCATGCTGAATACTCCTTTACTAAATTTGGGTGGTTGGATTAAATAAGCTTAAAAATGTCAACGTCCACGTCTTAAACTAATGCGAGTATATCATGTTATAAGCCTGTGGATAAAAGTTTTTGAGTGAAAGACAAAAAAAATGAAAAGTTTGGTTTAGTATTTAATACTATTCCCCTTAGGAACAATCTCTATCCAGATCTTACCTGGTTGGAACTGATACTCATCATCGTCCTCATCATAGAAGATGGTACGAGTAGTACGTTTGGTCTTTTCCCAGGTAAGCTCCTGTACTTGACCTTGAGTAAAGGCTAAAGCCTTACCATCATCAATAGTACCGTAGAGCATGTGCTTGACTTCATCAATAGGACCAGTCTCGGTAACAAACTGAATAATGACGGTGGTGGCTGATAAGATTTCTCCGGTAGTGAAATCAATGTGATCCTTGCCACCATTCTTTCTTAAGTAAACACCCTTGTCTGAGTTGTAGTTCCAGTTAACGGTGTACTGAGAAAAGTCATCCCAGAAATCAAAGGTAACGGAGGTAGCAGAGTCAGCTCCACTCAAAGGTTTTTTGGCAAACTCCCAAGAAGTGAATGTGTCATCCCAGTCATCACCGTCTTGATCGGTAGCAGCCCAACCACGTTTGTCAGCTAACTTCCAAAGAGATTCGGTGTAGCAGTACATGGTGTGTTCAGTCGCTCTAGACTCTCCAGTACGAGCATACTCACGAGCACACTCTTTGACAGAAAGACCAAATTGATTGAGGTCGTTCTCTCCAGACCAACCATAGTCAATGATCTGACCAAGAGCATCGGCCTTGTTAGGAGTGTTACCACCACCAACATGGAGATATAAAGGATTGAAGCTGTACTCAGAAGCCCAGTCTAAGAAGTATGTACGAGCACTACGAACAGGACCAATGGTGAGATCACCAAAAGCAGCGTCACAGTAGTAAACGGCCATAAAACGAGTGATACCACCCTCAGCTATGGCTTCATAAACAATATCAGCTTTAGAAAGACCAGACTGAGGACGAGCTTCTAGATGGTTCTCGATCATAGCGGTCAGAGGACGGCGTTCTTCCCAAAGGGCCTTCTCGGTCTTGGTGTACATGCCACCATTGAGAGGACACATTTCTGTCTTTGGTTCACCAGGATCTATAGTAGGAGAAGAGTCGCCTAGATTACCTTGAGGTGAGAGTAAACCGGAACTAGGCCAGAAAGCATAGCTCAAGATACTAGAACTGAAAAAGATTACAAATAGGGCGGCAATAATTTTGGGAGTGAGTTGTTCTTTTAACGACATTATTTACTGAGTGCTTGTTTTAGTGCTTGTTTCTCCTCAGCGGACAGGCTGGTGCCAGCTGATTTTCCTTTGTTAATAGGTTTAGCGTAAATCCGGGTGGATTCTCGACTATGTAATGAGCTTATCATAATCCCATCTCCGTTTTCATCTAGTAAACAGAGAGAGAAACTCTGATTACCACCGGTGTTGGTAAAAGGATTGAAGCGTTTAAAACCAATTCTTTGCAAATGACCCCTGTTGGCTTCCACTTCTTTTTTCAGATCTTCAGCAACGGCCTTGATGTCATCACTGTTACTTTTTGCTTGAGAGATTAACTGATTAAGAGAAGAGATTAAGTTCTTCTTAGAAATGCCTTTTGTCATCCTCTGGTAATGAGAAAAAAGACGAATAAAAAGAAAGGAGAGTACGAGTAGCCAAACGAAAAGCCCTCCTAATATGTAGTAAATATTCATGAAGCTAATTGTAGCAGAAATCAAGGGTATAATATGGACATGAGCAAAAAAAGACGCACCAAAAAGCAAAAAATGCAGACACAAAAAAGACGGACTCAACAAGCCAACTCAGGCTTTGTTATTCCAGAGGCAACGTTGAAGAAAAATATAAAAATGAAGAAAATTAAGGAAAGTTCAAGCAAAATGAAAAATGGTCATTTTCGGTCAGACTTGACAAAGACGCTCCTCGTGACTATGCTTGCTTTAGCCTTAGAGCTAGCCTGTTGGAGATACTTTTTTAAATAAATAATAGGCTCTAGGAAAATTGAAAGGGGGTGAAAAACAATGACTATGTACTGTGTAAAATGCCGAGCAAAGAAGGACGTTGGTGAAGAGTTTGAGAGAGTTACCATGAAGAATGGTAAACCCGCTTCTCGTGCCGTATGTCCTGACTGTGGCACTAAAATGTTCAAAATTGGGGCTGCTTAGTCCACAATTTTGTAAACACTAAAAGACCCGACCAAGTTTTGATCGGGTTTTTTAGTGGGAACAAAGATGACTAAGCATCAATTGAGCCTAAAAAACCAAGGTTTAAGGCTAGAATACAGGCCTATAACTTGACATTTTGAACCTAGCAATGTATATTGGTGGTATTGATTCATTGATCCAATACCAAAGTGAGGTAAGTCATGGATTATGGCAAATTGACAATTGAAGAATTGGAAAAGCTTGCACCGACAGACTCAGGAGCTTGTTGGGAATTAATTGATCGTAAAGTCGAAGAAGAAGAAATGGAGGATCAAGGTCTTTCTCCCGATAATGAACCGGAGGAAGAGGAAGCTGATCCGACCCAGGTCTTTTTTACCGAAGCACCAAGTGGCCATAATGGTTACGAATAGATTTATCCCAAAACAAACTTTGTAACCTTAAGGAGGATTACATGGATGTCTTAATAGAGGCACTAGAAATTGCAATAAAAATATCTGCTTTTGGACTTACCGTTTGGGGAATTTATGAACTATCTTTTACAAAAAATATAAAAAAGGTGGTTTTCATTGATTCCTTTGCCATTCTGTTTTTGTCGATTTTAGTTTATTGCTTTTAAACTTAAGTCTATTTTACGGAGGTAAAATGAATAAGAAGAAGAAAAGATACCTTTTAATTGGTATCATCTCAGTGTTGATCGGGATATTTATCCCCAAACCTAATTTGTTCATTATTATTACAAGTTCTGTTTCTTTAACTACTGGGGTGTATCTCATTGGTTACGCCGTTTTATCATCCCTTTCGAAAAGAAAGAACCAAGATTCATGAACACCCAAACCGACCATCAACAGAACACCGTTGATGGTCATTTTTTTGTCTAAAAAGTGGAGATAAAGGTGTAAGATATCAATATGAGCTCAAAAAAAAAGGCAGTAGTGGCAGTAGTACGACACGAGGGAAAGATATTGATGGGCAAAAAGAAGAAAAGTGATAAGAAAATGATGTCAGGAAAGTGGCATATTCCCGGTGAAACATTAGAAGTAGGAGAAACTGATGAGCAAGGACTAGTTCGTGGAATGATGGAAGAAGCAAGCATAGAAGTTAAACCAGGAAAATATATTGGGTCACACATATCATCGACAGGAAAACTTGTTAAGTGGTATGAATGTACTCCCTTAACTACAGATGTTGTTGCTGGAAGTGATCTGGAGGAAATAGCATGGATACCCTTTGAGAAAGTCCTAGATATATGCCAAAAAAGAATTACTTCTCTATGGCCACAAGAAGCATTGGAGTATTTTGAGAATAAAAAGAAAGTTTAGAATAAGTCTGCCCGCTAAAATTTTTTAAGCAGTACTCTACAAAAACACCCCTAAACAAAAACACCCCAACAGGAACGTATACACCGAAAACAACATTAAGTTCTTCTTCCTTAACAATATCTGCAGTAACTTCAAAGCAAACAAAGAGGAAATAAAACTAGCCAAGAACCCCACCAAGACAGGCAGAGCATTAACCTTACCCAAAACCAAGCCGTCTTTAAGACTCAAGACTAAACTACCAAGAATAGCAGGAACAGCTAAGAGAAAAGCAAAGGCAAAGGCAGTCTTTTGGTTAAACTTCTGTAAACGCCCAGCAAAAATGGTGGAACCAGAACGGGAGATACCCGGCATGATAGCCAGGGCCTGAAAGAGACCAACAATAAAAGCATTAAGAGAAGGAATCTTGGTCAGAGTAATCTTGCCCCAAGGAATACTGGAGAATAAAGCTAGGAAAAGAGAGGTAATAAGAAAAGAAAAACCAAGCAGTCGAGGAGTAGAAAAGATACCCTGAAAACGCTGATAGACGAGTAAACCAACCAAGATGGCAGGAAGAGTACCAACAAACAGAGGCATGATCAGTTTCTTGATCCCCTTCTTGTCAAAGATGACCTCTTTAAAGAACCAGAGTATGGCTAGAAGGCTACCGGTATGGAGAACGATGTCTAGGAGCAAAGGACTGTCGTAGGGGGCAAAGAGAGAGCGAAAAAGGAGTAAGTGACCAGAAGAAGAAACCGGCAAAAACTCGGTTAAACCTTGAAGTAAACCAAAGTAAATGGCTGATATGAAAGACATGAAGACTATTTAATCTGTTTCTTAAGATTCTTGTACCAATTTTCTAAGATCTTCTGAATCAGATCCTTAGAACCAAGGCCTAATCCAAGACCGAATGCCAGGGTAATGATGGCGATGAAGCCGATGAAGATGATGTTAATGAAGTACTGAGCAATCCCCAACTGAGCGATAGCGGCGAGGATGACGATGACCATGATTAAGTAACTGGTGAACTTACCCATGATACGGGAAGTGCGAACATCAAAACCAGATAAGGAAGCCTTGACTAATTTTTCTAGGAAACCAGCCAGTAAAGTACCAGCCAAGATGATAATCAGAGCGGCAAAAATGCTAGGAATGTAGTTAAGTAGACCACTCAAGACCTGGGTAAGAGTACTTAGACCCAGAAGATTTAAACTAGTGATGGAAAAGACGAGGATAATTAACCAACGAATAATCTCACCAAAAACATTTTCTAGTTTCTTCTCTATGTCGGCATTCTTTAAAAACTTAGACAAAGAAGGAGAGGAGGTAAGTTTGGAAAGCTTGAGAACAGAGAAAAGCTTAACAATTAAGTTACGGGCAAAACGAGCCACTAAAAGTCCAACCAAGAAGACAACCAAGGCCACCAAGAAGGTAGGGATGAAAGAGATGAAGTCGGTGGTGAGCTGATTAAAAACAGAGATAAAGGTGTCGCTAATGGACATTAGTGTATTGTTCATAAGTTCATTATAGATAATAACAAGGAAAAATCAAGAGATACACAAAACGATCTTGTCTTATAGTAATCTGGTAGAAACGTGGTAAAATATAGGGGCTCGTCTGTTGAGACCGGTGAGAAGTGCTCTACCTTCGTGGTAGAGAGGAAAGTCCGGACAGCTAATAGACAGGGTGGCCAGTGAAAGCTGGTCCTCTAGCAGGAAACTGTTAGGGCGCGATAGGGCCACAGAGACGATTAATGTGAAACGCCTTCTTTGAAGGATCTCTCCTGAGTAATCTTGAGAGAGTGGTAACCCGCCCCGCTGCAACCTCCGAGCTGAACGCCATAGATGTCTTTTTCAATTCCTCCGGGAAGCGTTCTAAGGTCGAGGGCATAGACAGATACTTTTCCCCAGCAATGGGAACAGAATCCGGCTTACAAGGTCTTAAAGTCGAGCTAACTAATACTAGGAAGTTCACCTTCCTTCTTAACTTGAAGGTGAGAGAAAACTACTTGAAGAGTAAGAACGATCGGAAGAGAGATAATGGCGAGGGTGGGACCACCCAGACGAAGACCAATGAGAATAGAGAGGATGGTGACGATAGGATTAATACCTGTAGTTTTTTGCATCACCTTAGGAACAAGTAAGTTGTTCTCTAGTTGCTGAACCAAGATACCAACGATGAAAGCACCAAGAGCATGAGCAGGAGAAACTGCCAGACCAACGATGATAGAAATGATGCTAGTAAGAAGAGGACCAATACTAGGAATTATTTCCAATATAGCGGCGATGACACCTAGAGCAATAGCAAAAGGTAAGCCAATGAGAGCATAGCCAAGATAGCTGAGTAAACCAACGGCTAGCATGAGGATCAACATACCTCTAACCCAACTACCCAACTTAAGTTCTACTTGAGTAAAGATGTTGTAGTAAAGTTCTTTCTTCTTAGGAAAACCAGTCTTTAGGTATTTCTTTACCTTAGGAATTTCTTGAATGAGATAGTAACTGATGATGAGCATGGTGATGAGATTAAAAACACCAGAGAAGGTACCAGCGGCGATTCTGATGACATGGTCGGAAACGGCAAAGGCAGGGGTGATGTCGGTAAGACTGATCTGACCTAGACCAAAACCAGCAGGAACAACCTTGTTAACTATCTGAGGAAAACTCTCTAAGAAAACTTGGACCTGAGAAGTGAGAGGTTTAGCAAAGGAAGCAACTAAAGCTCCCAGAGCAGAGAAAAGAAGAGCGATTACAAAAATACCGGAAACAGAACGAGGAATTTTTCTTTTTTCCAGACGAGTAACAAGAGGGTTGATGCCGATGGCAATCAAGAAGGAAACAAAGACGACAATGAGAACGTCGGTGATGCCAGAGAGAAACTTGAAACCAAGGAAAATGGCTACAATCCAGAAGAAAGTGGCCGGAGCGATACTAACACTAAGATTTCTTTTTTTGTGAATCATGTTTATTGATTAACCAGGCAGATAAATCAGTAATTAATTCTTGTCTGTCTGTATTTTCATCATACCAGATAATAGAGGGTTGTTTCTTGAACCAAGTCCACTGTCTTTTGGCATAAGAAACCTCCTGCTGAGTCCAAAGTTCAACTAGTTCATTCTGATCAATGTCTCCATCAAGGTGTTGCTTGATATGCTTGATTCCCAAAGCAGAAAGAGCGGGCAGTTTAGAAGAGTATTTTTCCAGTAGTCCCCCAACCTCCTGAAGAGCTCCTTGCTGAAGACGTTTTTCAACCCTGATTTTAATCTTATGATTTAAAGTATCCATGTCTGGTTTCAAACCAACCCAACGAAACTCCGCCCTTCTTTGTTCTATCCCCTTAAGAGATAGGTTTTGATTTTTTTTGTCACTTAAATTAATCTCGATGGCTCTGATTAAACGACGAGGATTATTTTTGTCTGAGTGATTAAGTTTTTCTAACCAGTCTGGATTAAGTTTTTTTAGACGAGACTGAAGTTTGTCTACAGTTAAAAGCTCCAACTCCTGTCTTAGTTGATTATCTGGAGGTGTAACTAAACGATCTAGAGATTGGGTAATGGCTTTGAGATATAGTCCGGTGCCACCAACGATGATAAGTGACCTACCTTGATCAACTGCTTGATCAATTATCTGCCAAGTAAACTCGACAAAGTCAGAAAGGTTAAGAACTTGGTCCGGAGAAAGCTGATCAACAGCCCAGATGCGAGTATTGCCAGACTGAAAATATACAGCGGGCTGATCAAGAAAAGAAATTTCCTTGGACTGAGAACGAGAAAAACCGGCAGGGATATCCTGACCAGAGATGATACAAGGACCTTGATAGAATTGGCGAGAGTCAACGGAGATGATGTCAACGGCAGACAAGTTAGAAGCTACTCCTAAGGCCAGGTCTGTTTTGCCAGAAGCGGTCAGACCAGCAATGACAAGAACATGAGGGAGAGATAAGTCTTTTGAGACCTTCATAGTTTTAACTCAGGACGTTGATTAAGATTGTCCTTGTTAATTATTTTATCTAATTTTTCCCAACGTTTCTTTTTAACGGCCGGGGAAACATCGTCGGGGAAAGCCTTGAAGGCGGCGGTGCCGGGACGAGGAGAGTACTGGGCAACAAAACCAATCTTGAAGTCGATCTGATTAACTAAATCGATGGTGGCTTGGAACTCTTCATCTGTTTCACCAGGGAAACCAACAATGATGTCTGTGCCAAAGACAACGTCAGGAATTTTGGTCTGAATCTTTTTGACTAACTTGAGATAGTCGGCAACGGTGTAACCCCGATTCATTAGTTTAAGAATCCGATCACTACCAGACTGGACTGCTAGATGAATATATCGATCAATCTTCTTGTTAACAGCAATCTCATCAATGAGCTCGTTCCAGAAGTCCCAAGGGTTGGCGGTCATGAAGTAGATTTTCTTTAAACCCTTTAGTTTAGACAGTTCCTGAAGAAGAAGAACAAAAGGAGGAGTGTTGCCAGAACGTTTAACGAAAGACTGGTAAAAGTCTTTGTCTAGTTCGACAGAAGGTTGACTGAGATGAAGTTTACGATTCTTGATGGTGAGTTGATCTAGACCATAGGAGTTGACGTTTTGTCCCAAGAGGGTAATTTGCTCGTATCCTTGAGAAAGAAGTTTTTCGGCTTCACAAAGAATGTCTTTCATGGGCCGAGAGATTTCCTTACCACGAGCATAAGGAACTACACAGTAAGAACAAAAAGAGTTGCAACCAGAAGAGATGGGTATCCAAGCATGTTTCTTGTCCTGACGGATTGAATTTTCATTAAAGCCGATCTTAAGATTAAGATTGGTGAACTCGTTAACAGTAGGAAGAATTCTTTTGAGTTCTTTTTTGGGCAGATGAAGAATACAACCAGTGACAACTATCTTAGGACGGGAAACTGATTTTTCGGCAAAGTACGCGTCAATATTCCTGACTAGACCAATGACTCGATCTTCAGCTCTCTGACGGACAGCACAGGTATTTATAATGATTAAACTGGATTTGCGCCAATCATCGACCAGGGTGTATCCCTGGGATTTGTAATGCGCTGCCATTCTCTCAGAGTCAGCCTTGTTGGCCTGACAACCAAAAGTCTTAATAAAACAGTTTTTCATGGTGATTACCAAACTCGTTTGCGAAGGGGTTTACCTACTTTGAAATTAATTACCTTATGGCTCTTAACGGTTTGTCTAGCACTTTCATTGCCGAAAGGAACGACTTGCTTGTCGTCAACACGGGAAACATAGAAGGTTCCGAAACCGGAAACCACTACTTTCTCCCCTTTGGATAAAGAGTTAGAAACCTCGTCAAAAAAAACAGTAATAGCTTCTTTAGATGCTTTCTTGGTTAAGTGTGCCTTTTTGGCTACTTGATTGATTAAAGATTGTTTAGTCATTTAAATTTTCACCTCCTCTAGTTTAAAACTTTTTAAAATTACAACTGATTGATATTACCACCAAAACAGCTAACTGACAACCCCTTCTTAGTTGGCTGTTTCAGAAGTACGGGTTTCGCGAATAACATTAACCTTGATCGTACCTGGATAAGTAAGATCTTTCTGAATATCGTCGCGTATACCTGTGGCTATAATGGTCATCTCATCGTCGGAGACTTTTTCAGGATCAACGATAACTCGAACTTCACGTCCAGCTTGAATAGCATAAGCTTCTCTAACACCAGGGTGTTTAGAAGCAATCTTCTCGATTTCGGAAATACGTTCAATGTACTCTTCAGTATTTTCTCGACGGGCTCCTGAACGAGAACCGGAGATGGCGTCGGCAATGTAGACTAAAACCGATTCGCGAGAACTAAAGTCTTCGTCTTCGTGGTGTTGAGCCACAGCGTCAATGACAACTTGAGGTAGGTCATACTTCTTGAGTAATTTAACCCCCAGTTGAACGTGACTACCTTCACCTTCGAGAACTTTACCGATGTCGTGTAAAAGACAACCCATCTTGACGATCTCAACGTCGGCACCAATTTCTTGAGCTAACTTGGTACCAATATTAACAACTTCTAGACTGTGAGCAACCATGTTTTGACCGTAAGAAGTACGGAACTTGAAACGACCAAGAATGGAGATGATCTCTTTAGGTAGGCTGTACACACCAACAGCTTGGCAGAGGTTTTTACCTTCTTGAAAGGTGATCTGCTCAACTCTTTGTTTAGCTTTCTCTAGATACTCTTCAATACGAGATGGTTGTATACGCCCATCCTTAACCAGCTCATTTAGAGCTAGACGAGCAACTTCACGACGGATAGAGTTAAAACTAGAAAGTTTAACTTCACCGGGAGTCTCGTCCATGATGACGTCAACACCAGAAGCTTTTTCAAAAGCTCTAATATTGCGACCTTCTTTACCGATGATGCGTGACTTGGTTTCTTCATTGGGGATAGGAACAGTAGAAACTGTGTACTCGGCTACATAATCAGTAGCACCAGCACGCATGGCTTCAACCAAGGTTTCTTTAGCTTTGTCTTCTGACTCAACTTTGGCTTTTTCCTCGGCTTCACGAATTTGTTTGGACATTTCGGCTTGAGAAGTTTTTTTAATTTGTTCTAGTAACTCTTTCTTTGCTTCAGAAGCAGTCATTGAAGAAGATTTTTCTAGTTTGGTAACTAGTTTTTGTGTATCCGTTTCAATTTTTTTCTTATCTTGATCGAGTTCTTTTTGATCAAGTTGAAGATTTTCTTTATGAGACTCAAGTTCTTGTTTTGAGCTTTCAATCTTAGACTGTTGTTCTCTTAAATCTTGAGTTTGTTTTTGAACTTCAATTTTCTGTTCTCGGGCCTGTTTACTAGCTTCATCTTTGATCTGAAGAGCCTGATCACGAGCCTCCAAAATTATTTCCCTAGCTTTAGCCTGGAAAAGTTTTAGAGAGTCGTTGCTTGCTTTGACCTGATTAGAAACAGGTCTTGAAGGACGTTGTTGGGTAGGACGATATGCGGGACGATATGTAGAACGAGAAGCGGAACGTTGAACTGGTCTAGGAGAAGGCCTTGTTGATCTGGTAACAGGTCTGGGAGTCGTTTTGGTTGGTCTAGCAACTGGTTTTGAGATTGTTTTTCTGACCGGTTTAGCCTGAGAAGGAGTATCTGAAATGATTTTTTTAACAGGCTTACCTGTTTTGATGGTAAATATAGACATAATAAATAAACAAAAATAATAAAGGAGATCAAGAAAACCTAGAGAAATACAAAATTAATCCCGAAACGAAAAGTGGTCAAGATTAAGAGGAACTAACATATATAAACAAAGATTTGTATTTAATAAGATTAACGTCGATCTGCGCCTATTGTACTCTATTAGTTACGGAAGCGTCAATCTTTTCTTTAATTGATTGATGTGAAAAACCGCGTGATTTTAACTGATTATAGAGTCTAATTTTGTCTTTTTGGTCATTAATTCCCTGAGGAAACTTGCGCTGGATAACCTGATCAATAGCCACACCTTCCTTTTCCCCATCAATCAACTCAACCATGAGTGACTTAACTAGACTAGAATCAGCCCCCAGTTGAAATAAACGGCGAGAAATAAAGTAAGGTCCTTTAAGTTTTGACTCCAGCTGAATTCTGGTGAAGTCTTTAATAAATTGAACATCATCAATTAAGCCCATTTCCCTTATCTTTTCAACAACAACAGGAATCATCTTCTCCCCTTCTTCACCGTACTGCTTCTTTTTGACTTCCAACTTAAGACGCTTAATAATCTCACCTTCTAAACGATCTCTGTAGGTGATAAAACGAAGAGCAACCTGATTTAAGCGTTGTTGAAGAGTATCGTTATCAATCATGAACGAACTTTAGCATAGACTTCCTTCTGAATCTTGTCAGCTAACTTATGATTCTCTTTTAAAAGCTGACGGGTAGCTTCCCTGCCCTGAGCCAAGACCTTACCCTCGTACTTTAGGAATGCGCCAGATTTCTCGATGACTTCTTTTTCGACAGCCACATCAATAAGGCTACCAAGATGAGAGATGCCACCATCATTAAGAATGTCGAGTTCAGCTAAACGGAAAGGTGGAGCAACTTTGTTCTTGACCACCTTGACACGGTGACGGCTACCAACGATCTGGTCACCATCTTGAATGTTACCAATCTTGCGCATATCAATACGAACTGAGGCATAGAACTTTAAGGCCCGGCCACCAGAGGTAACTTCAGGATTGCCAAACATAACACCAATCTTTTCTCTGAGTTGGTTGGTGAATATAACCATGGTCTTGGACTTACTAATGACACCAGCTAGTTTACGCATGGCTTTACTCATAAGACGAGCTTGTAGACCAATAACGGTGTCTCCCATCTCACCTTCCATCTCGGCTTTGGGAACAAGGGCGGCAACAGAGTCAATAACAATAACATCAACACCACCGGAACGGATAAGAGTTTCGACAATTTCTAAGGCCTGTTCACCAGTGTCTGGTTGAGACAAAAGTAGTTCATCTAGTTTGACACCAATAGCCTCAGCACGAGTAGGGTCAAGGGCATGCTCAACATCAATGAAAGCGGCGACGCCACCTTTTTTCTGAGCCTCAGCAATAACATGAAGACAAAGAGTGGTCTTACCACTAGCTTCAGGACCAAAAACTTCAATAATACGACCACGGGGTAAACCACCAACACCCAAAGCGAGGTCAAGACTTAAACAACCAGTAGAGATGGAAGGAACCTTTTTCTCCAAATTATCTTCACCTAAGCGCATGATAGAACCTTCTCCAAACTGTTTCTCGATCTGCTCCATGGCTATATTAACAGCGGTGAGACGTTCATCGGTACCAGTTTTAGTAACAAGAGGTGTTTTAGTGTTTTTAGAGCTTTTTCTAGCCATGTATTTTCGGGTTAATTTATGATCTTAGTAATTTCATTATAGGGAGAAAAAAGCATTTTGCAAGATGGATTTTACGGCTAAGAATGATAAAATATATAAACTTTAAATTCGGGATATCGTATAGTGGTAGTACGGGCGCATGGGGTGCGTCCAGCCTCGGTTCAATTCCGAGTATCCCGACAAAAACAAATGATTGATTGAAAGTGAAAGAAGGTTAACGCTTTGGAGATTGCTTCTTGAAACGAGCCTTACCACCACGACCAACTTTTCTGGTCTCCTTCATACGAGGATCACGGGTAAGTAATTTTTCTTTTCTTAAAAGAGGACGATATTTTTCAGAGTCAATCTTGTCAAAAGCACGAGCAACGGCGTGAACAAAAGCGTCCACTTGACCATTAATACCAGAACCATAAACCTTGACGGTGGCGGTGTAAGTCTTAAGAGTGTTGGTGACCTTGAAAGGAAGTTCATAACGAGCTTTTTGAGAAGCAAGAGGCCAGTACTTAGAAACAGGTCGACCGTTAACTAAGATTTCTTGTTTACCTGGGAAAATCTTAACTCTAGCAGAAGCAGTCTTACGACGACCAACAGCATAAATAGCATCCTTAGGAGCAACCATTTCTTTTTTAGAAGTAGATGATTTAGTAACGATCTTCTTCTTAGGTTGAATTGGGTTAGATTTTTTCTTGCTGAGTTTTTTAGCCATGTTTTAAATTATTTTTCTTTAATAACTTTACTAGTTTTAAGATGATCTTGATAGGTGTGCTGAGCATCAACAAAAACCTTAAGACGATGAAGACGAGGTTTCTGATGTTTGTTCTTAGGAAGCATTCCTTTAACAGAGTGTTCAATAACCTTACGAGGATCTTTAGCCATTAACTGCTCTAGTCTAAGCTCTTTGAAACCACCGGGGTAACCAGAGTGACTTTGATAAAGTTTGTCGGTCATTTTTTTACCAGTAACTTTGATGTCCTTGGCGTTTATAGCAACAACGAAATCACCATTGTCCATGTGGGTAGAAAATTCAGGTTTGTGCTTACCAATTAGGAGAGTGGCGATCTTAGTAGAGATACGACCTAAGGTTTCACCCTTAAGATCAATTAAGTGATAGGTTCTTTTAATGTCACCTGATTTTAGTTGAGTAGTTTTCATGATTTTAATGATTATTTTTTAGTAGTTTTAGTCGCCTTGGTTTTAGCGGTCTTTTTTGCTTTCACCTTAGACTCTTTCTTTATCTTCTTTGCTTCCTTTGCTTTTTCTTTCTTGTCTTTTTTGTCTTTCTTGTCTTCTTTGACTGGCTCGGGTAAAGGAACACAGAGTTCTAGAGTAGCCATTGGAGAAGCATCACCGCGTCTAATGTTGGTTTTCTTGATGGTAGTAAAACCACCAGTACGACCAGCCATTGATGGGGCTATGAGATCAACAAGTTTGTTGGCAGACTTAGGGCTGGAAAGAAAAGCGGCTATCTGACGACGAGAGTGAATGTCTTTCTTTTGAGCTTTGGCGGCCAACTTGTCAAAGTAACCCTTGGTAACTTTGGCTCGAGTAACAGTGGTGTTAATATGACCGTGCTCGATCAAAGCATTAAGTAAACCTTTAATCAAAGCCTTCCTTTGATTGTAGTTACGACTGAGAGCAATGGATCTAACGTTGTGACGACGACTCATTTCAAGTTATTTTTCAATGATAATCTCTTTTTCAGCGGCCTTCTTAACTATCTCATCGATAGATTTTTCACCTAGATTCTTGACCTGTTTAAGATCAGTTAAGGTAACACTATTCAAGTCAGACAGTTCTTCATAACCACCCTTTTTAAGAGCATTAGTAACACGAGTAGGAAGTTCTAGATCTTCGATGAAACCATCTGGGATCTTGCTAGCAGGAGAAACTTCTTTAACCTCTACTTTTCTAACAGGATTCTGTAAGAACTTGAAGAAGTCAGTAAGAATCTCTGCGGCACTTTTAACAGCGTCTTTAGCAGTGATGGAACCGTCGGTGGTGATGGTCATGCGAACACGATCAAAATCAATACGACGACCAACACGAGTAGACTCGATAGAGTAGGTTACGTTTTGAATTGGAGAGAAGGATGCATCCAAAGGAATGACTCCTCTTTCATCAACGGCAAATTCACTAGCAGCAACATAGCCGATGCCGGTGGCAACGGTGATGGTGGCAGAAAGTTTACTCTTAGCATCGGTTAGATGAGCTAAAACTTTACTTGGGTCGGCAACGGTGACACCAGCAGGAAGATCGAGATCTTTAGCGGTGACAGTTTTCTTACCAGTAACACTAAGTTTAACCTTGGCTTCTTTTTCGTTTTCAAGAGTGAATCTAACCTCTTTAAGGTTAAGAACGAACTCTAGAACGTCTTCTTGAACACCTTTAACGGTAGTAAACTGATGAGAAGCACCAGAAACCTTTACACGAATGGCGGCGCCACCAGGTAAAGAGTTAAGGAGGACACGACGAAGAGAGTTACCAATGGTGTGACCAAAGTTCTGTGGTAATGGTTCGATAATGACTTCGGTAGTAAGATCGTTGACCTTGTTGAAGGTCATGTCGAAGTTGGGTTCTAAAAATTTCATATTTTTTTAATGATTAATAAATTGTTAATTCTTAACGTGAGTAAAACTCAATAATGAGGTTCTCCTTAATGCTGTCACTCATCTCGTCTCTAACAGGTAGACGCTCCATCCTTCCGACGGTAGCTTTACGAGAGAGCCATTTTGGAGGAGTGGTTTTTTGTTCGAGAGCCTCTTTGATGAGAGCCATCCTAGAACCTCTTTTTGAAAGAGAGATTACTTGTCCGGGTTTAACTAAGTAACTAGGAATATCGAGTTTTTTACCATCAACCTGAACATTACCATGGGTAACTAGTTGGCGAGCTGAGGAACGACTTTGGGTTAAACCGAGACGATAAACAATGTTATCTAGACGGGACTCAAGTAGTTGAAGTATTCTTTCACCAGTGTTTTGAGGAGACTTAAGGGCTTCTTTGTAGTAACGACGGAACTGTCTCTCTAAAACAGAGTAGATTCTTTTAACCTTTTGTTTTTCTCTCAACTGAATGCCATAACTAGAAAGACGACGAGACATTTTTTTACCGTGTTGACCAGGAGGTTGAGCACCTTGCTTGTCGATAGGACATTTAGGGGTGTAACAACGAGCACCTTTAAGATAAAGTTTTTCACCTTCTCGACGACATAAACGGCATTTTGCAGCAACGTAATGAGCCATGTTATACCCTTCTTGGTTTCTTGGGACGACAGCCGTTGTGAGGCACCGGGGTGATGTCAGCCAAGAGGTTAATTTCTAATCCATTAGTTTTCAAAACACGAAGAGCGGCATCTTTACCTGTACCTGGGCCGCGAAGATATACTTCAAGAGTAGTAAGACCAGCTTCTTTAGCTTTACGAAGACCATCCTCAACGATGGTAGTAGCGGCAAATGGGGTGGATCGACGAGCACCTCTGAAACCACAGATACCAGCTGTACTCCAACAAACTACGTCTCCATTAAGGTTGGTGAAGGTAACGTGGGTACTGTTGAAAGTAGACTTAACGTACATACGACCATGACCTCCCTTGAAGAAGGCTGGTGTTTTTTTCTTTTTGGTGGTTTTAGCTTTTGCTTTAGTTGCCATATTTCTAATTATTTAGTGGTTTCTAGTTTAACTCTGGTGTCTTTGGTCATAGCACCAACAGTCTTTTTCTTACCTTTTTTAGTACGAGCATTGGTACGAGTACGTTGTCCACGAGAAGGTAAACCCATGGAGTGACGTAAACCTCGGTATGATTTGATTCTCTTAAGAGACTCAATATTATTACGAACTTCTTGTCTAAGTCCTCCCTCAACAGGAAGTTTCTCGATCTCTTGCTGAAGTTTCTGAACTTGAGCAGAGGTGAGTTCTTTAGTACGAGTGTTAAGGTCGATGTTAAGTTTATTAAGAATATCTTGAGCTACCTTAGAACCAATTCCATATATATATGTCAAAGATATCTTGACTGGTTTTTCTTCTGGTATGTTTACTCCGGCTATTCTGGGCATATTTTTATCCTTGTCTTTGTTTATGACGAGGGTTTGAGCAGATCACAAAAACCTTGCCATGACGTCTGACAATTTTACATTTGATACAACGAGGCCTTACAGAGGCGTGTACTTTCATAATATTTATTTGATTAAGGAAACGGGACTATTTAGACCGATAGACGATTCTGCCTTTGGTGTCATCGTACCCACTCATTTCGAGTTTGACGTTGTCGCCAGGCATAACGCGGATGCGATACATACGCATCTTACCAGCTAAATGAGCCAAGATTTCTCTATCGTCTTCTAGTTTTACCTTAAATTGAGTATTAGGTAAAGCTTCGAGAACGACTCCGTTTACCTCGGTCACTTGTTTGTTATTAGCCATAATTTAATGGACTTATGTATTTTAGCAAGAAATGGACAATTTTGCCAGTTTTAGTTGAGGCTGGGGAAATAAATTGCCAATCTTCCTTAATCTGTTTAATTTCCTCGTGAAAGGCCTTTGGTAATAGACCCTACTTTGGATTCTTATTCTTTTTTCTTTTCTGCTCGCATCATTTGCCTCAAACCACTCCAAAAGGGTTTTTTTGTCGACTTTACCTTTTCTGGAAACTCTTTGTCTACAACAGCCTCACTAGTAGGTGGGGTTCCTTCATCTGGTTCTACTAATGGCTTCCAGTCTTTAACAGCCTCACTAGTAGGTAGGGTTTCTTCATCGGGTTCTACTAATGGCTTCCAGTCTTTAACAGCCTCACTAGTAGGTAGGGTTTCTTCAT
>Ga0208279_1000658_pt1 | contig 24516 bp, 17 predicted proteins | sample AntAceMetag02UKM_FD_184766 | JGI IMG/M metagenome (GOLD analysis project Ga0208279, IMG submission 184766) | Saline lake microbial communities from Ace Lake, Antarctica - Antarctic Ace Lake Metagenome 02UKM (SPAdes) (version 2) | ecosystem: Environmental > Aquatic > Non-marine Saline and... | reverse complement strand
GACTCCTGAAACTCCCGGAGGCTGGCCCTTTCGATCAGCCAGACATCCTTCTCGCGCCTGGTGTCCACCGCCCCATCCTGGATCATCCAGTGCAGGGTCCCCAGGTCGTGCCCTGACAATTCGGATGTCTCCTTCATCGTCAGCCGCTCTGGGGCAGAAGCCCAGGAGACCAGAGTCACTATCCTCGTCGCTGGCACATCTACCGTCTCTCCAAGAGGCGCCACTGTCCGATAAGTGACCCGCACAGGACTTGAACCTGTAACCAAGGGACTAAGAGTCCCTCACTTGGCCGAGTTTGCAGTGCTGGCCGGCCTGCAGGTCAAGGGGATCCCAACTGATCTGGGATCCCCTGTCGACATCCTGACGCGCTCCAACCTTGGCCCGTGAGCTTATGTCATACCTTTAGATCCCCCTCTTGCCTTCCGCGAGCGGCGAAAACCGGCTGTGTCGCTCCTTTAGTTCCTGTTTGGTCCAGCGGCTGTAAAAGCGTAGCGTGATCGCCTCATCTTCGTGGCCGAGCACTTGCGCCACGTCGGCCAGGTTCGTGCCGTTCGCTAATGCCTCCCGCGCCCAACCGTGGCGGAAGGAGTGGGGGTTGAAGCGACCCTCGACCCCACCCCGCTTCGCCAACCGCTTGAGAACCTGGTAGACTCCGCCGGTCGTCAGCGCTTCACCGTCGTTCTTGCTCACGAATACCGCATCGGTACCCACATCCTGCCGCGTTTCCAACCACCTCGACAGCGCGGCCTGGGTGCAACCGTTGAAATATGCGGTGCGGGTTTTCCAGCCCCCTCTACCTTTCTCCCGGACGACAGCGCATCCACCCTCCAGGTCTAGATCGCTGAGTCTCAAACCCACCAAGCCGCCCACGCGGCAGGCGGTGTCCGCCAGGAAGCAGACGATGGCGTAGTCACGAGGATCCGGCCTGGCGGTTTCCAGCAGTCGCTCTCGGTCGTTCGGCGCGATGGCCTTCGGGGGCTCCTTTGGCAGATGGGTAGGTTTGATCCGCGTCGCAGGATTAGTCTCGATTACTCCCTCGTATTCCAACCAGCGGAAGAAAGTGCGAACCACACACACGTAGCCGTGGATGGTATGAGGACTGAGCCCGGAGTTGGACGGCGGGTGGTACGGGTGATCGGCCCAGCGGATGGTCTGCTCTCGCAGGCTCACGATGAAGGCTCGCAGGTCTGCGGTGGTCACCTGCTCGACCTCAGCGAAGCCCTGCTCGCCCAGGAACCGGGTCAACCGCGACAACCGCTGGCGATACCAGCGGGTGGTAGTCGGGCTGAGGCCACATGCCTCGGTATCCAGGGTGAACTGTTCAATTGCATCTTGTAGTTCCATTTTCGATCTCCTCCATATTGAGATTCAGAGACTAGCACGTAAAAGGCCCCCGGCCGGCTGGTCGGGGGCAGGATGGTGAGCTTTTCTAACGATCCACTGGCGACTTTGCCAGGAGTTTGTTGAGTTGGTCACGAAGCGGCTTTTCTCTTTGCTGAATACTGTAGCACAGCAGGGGAGCAAGGGGAAATGGTTGCGACTTGTGTTGCAGAATCCTCGCGTGACAATGGGCGCGGTGTCGCAGTATCCGGGCTATGTAGAGAACACAAGGTGCCACGTTAGGTTGACACGGGGGCGGAGGAGCGAGCACTCTGCCCCCTGGCCGAACAGCACGCGGCAACATCGGCTCCCCAGCGCTCCTCCCCACCGACTGGCATCCAGGAAAAACAGAAACGGCCACCCCAACTGAAGGTCGGAGTGGCCGTCTGGCTTTTCCTCTACGCCGAAGCGTAGTACAATAGATGCCAGCTCTGCCAACTGTTACGTCAGTTGGTGGGGTTAGCCGTCGGTTGGGGCTCCTATCCCCGGCCGGCGGCGCCTTGTGCTATTCGGTTAACTATATTGTAGCCTGTTGGGCCATTGGTGTCAAGTCCGGATACCATTCCCGGTTGGCTACGCGTCTTCCACGGCTGCACCTCTATTACTTGACATCCCGCGTTGTCGACTCACATCACAATTATACACTGAACGGATACAATTGTCAAGGAGAGGCCCTCTGTCCCTCTGTCTTCTGGGGAAAGGCATGTGTCAATCCGCGGACGGCTCCCGGGGCTTTGGACCAGGGTGACGCTCCTTGGCAGCGTAGGTTTCCACCGAAGCACGCTTGACCATCCAGGCATGGCCAAACTTCAGCGCCTCAATGACGCCCTTACGCGTCAAATAGCGCACTTGGTGGGGTGTAACGCCGATCAGTTCGGCTGCTTCCCGAGGAGTGATCCAATCGTCTAGTACCAGGTGGTCTGGTGCACTTGTCTTGTTCATGCTTGCGTCGGCCTTCTTTTCATCAGTCAGTCCCGTATGCGCTTGAACTCGTCACCACCATCCCATCGCTCGCGCCAGAAGGAACAGTAGCACAATCACTACGACCAGCACGGTCACAGTGATCACCTCCCAGCGCACCGCTGGCCGCCCTGCTAGCGCCGACCCTACCAGCGACGGCGTTGGCACGCTTGAATCCGCCACCAGGTCAGCCAGGAACTCATCCTGCCGATGGCCAACGGCGGTGATCACGGGGGCGCGCGATTCGACGATGGCCTGCGCAAGCGTGCAATCGTTGAAGATAGCCAGTTCGGCCTGACTGCCCCCACCTCGGGCGATGACAATCACGTCTACATTGGGCTTAGCGTTAAGCACCGCCAACGCTGACTTGATCTCCTTGACAGCCTCGGGCCCCTGCATTAACGCCGTTTCAAGAACCACGTGTGCTTCTACGCCCGCATCTTTCAGGCTGCCGATCACGTCCGTGCGTGCTTTGCTCTGCTCTCCGGCAACCAGCCCTATCACCTGGGGCGGACGGGGCAGCGGGCGTTTGCGGTCCGGCTCAAGCCATCCGGCGGCCTTGACTTGGACCTTGAGCGCCTCTATCCCGCTCTCACCGGTCGTGGTCGTCTCCAGTTCCGCGTGGTGGGCGACGATCTGCAACTCGCCCCAGACTGCATCCACTGCTATCTCGCCCTGGACCAGCAACGTCTGCCCATCTTCGATCCAAAACGGCAACGCTCGCGCTATGCTGCGGAACACGACGCAGCCCAGGCCATACTTCCCCTGGCGCAGCCGCAGATGGATGTGGTCACTACGGGTGCGGCTTACATCCATGGCTACACCTCGCACCCAGACCGATTTGCCCTGGGTCTTGGCCTCTACAATGGTCTTGAGCCGTCGGTTGAGCACCTCCAGCGAGACCAGGCTGGCCTCATTGCCTCTCACTGCTTGTTCGCTCATACTCGCTTGTTCCCCTCGTCACTCAGGCCAGCCATGCGCTTGAATTCGTCTCGGGTGAGTGTCCAGTCTCTGAGCTGGCCTTTCATCTGCTCGTAGGCCTCTGGTGGTAACAGGTAGGGTATGCTAATCCGGTAGCTGCTCACCCCGCTGTCCAGGCGCAGGAAGACAAATACCACTTCCCGCCTGGGGTCATAAGCTTTGACCATCCGCTCCACGTCTTCGTTGGGCCAGGCGACTGACCATTCTTTGACGTTTTTCTCTGAAACGTAGGCCCCTGGCGTTTCACCGACCCGCCACGGGGCACGCACTTTGCCCCACTCCGATACCACCATGATTGCGCCTCGTCCCTGTCGCTGGTATTCTTGCCATGCAATGGCCGCTGCCGGTTCCCAGTTGACGAGAATGAACTGCTTATGGATTTCAGGGCTTTCTACCAAGCCACTCACTGTCCCCTCTTATCGCTCCTGCTCTTTCGAAATGTGCTTGTCCATTGTCCAGAACACGACGTTCATCGGATTGAAGAAAAGGCGCTGCCTACCACACTTTCAACCCACTACCGAATGTAAACCCGTCTAACCAACCAACTCCCACAGCCGCTTGAACTCCGACTCACAGACCCCCTCACGCTCAGGAACTCGAGCGCGTGCTGACCTCAAGTAGGTTGCAGCGTCTTGCCTTTTGATCCGAAGGTCGGGACAACGATCCGGAACTCTCTTGGCTTCTGAGAAGCGACCTGCGGCGCACAGTGCCTGGAACTCTAAGGAGACCGGTGTCAGCCAGCTGGCCGACGAACGCCTCTGCACATCCCGCAAGATGACAACCAGCATGTCCATTCGATGTGGCTTGTTCGTGTACGATAGCCATTTGGTTACAATTCCTACCAAAGTTGGGCCTTCGATGCGATGCTTGCGAAGCGAGGGCCAGACTGCCGTATCATCTTGGAGAGGAAGTCAACCAATCGTCTATCTGTGCGGCCCATGCATGTATCTGCGCAACATCCCAATCAGCATCGCTGGGGATGTTGGGATTGGGTAGATCGCTCTTTCCGAATCTCGTCGTACGCATTGTTGACTATCCGCATCATCTGGTTGGCCCATTTCTGACGCCCGGGATTCGCATCTGGGTGCAGCTCACGGGCGATGACACGGTAGATACGGCTGACCATGCGCGAGGTGGCTATGGGCTGCACTTCCAGCACTTGATATGGAGTCATATCCGGTGCCAGATGCCAGTCTGAGGGCCGCAGATCTTGCAGCACTTGCCAATACGCCGTTTGAAGTTCCGCGGCGCTAACCGGTGGAACCTCGTTGGTGATTTCAGTGCTGCGCACTTCAAATGCCTTGTGAAGGACAGGATCGTGAACAAGACGTTGAATCCGCAGCAGATCGTGTGGATTCAATGCGGTGGAGGCGGCCAGGTCAGGGGCCTCCGAGCCAATGCCATGCTCTTGCCCAGCGTACTCGTTCTCCGTATATATGCCGTTGAACTCTTTCCGGCGCCGTGCACGATAGACGAAGGGAGCAAAATCGCTCAGCATTTCTCGGTCAAGCAGGAGATGAATCAACCGGGCGGCAGCAGGCTTGCTTAGCGCCTCATTGCGCCGACCGCATTGGGCAATCTGTGTACAGTACGGGCATCCCTCTATTGTGGTGCAATTGCAGTTGTGTATCGTGGTCCAACTCGCTTCCAGCAGATCATTGATCTGATCGAAGACTTTCTCAGCCGCCCCAATGCCACCCTCATAATTGTCAAACCAGAAAATAGTAGGACCACCAGTAATGGGATGACCGAGCGTTGTGTAGGAGCCGAGGTCACTCTGATGACCAAGAGCAACCGACGGGTAGCGCATCACCACTGTGTGTTCCACAGTATGCATAGCAGGCAGCAGTACACTGGTTTGGCATTTGCGGCACACATGGCGCAACTCATCAGTGACGGGATAGCCGGTAACGGCAGCAAATATCTCCAGCGCGCGTGCTTCAGGCATTTCCTGGCGCAAGACTCTCAACAGGCACTGCCCATACACACCTGGGTATAGAATCGTCTCCCTGGGACTCCCCCTACGACGCCGCAACGCTTTGCCCGCTTTCTCATAGTACGAGTGAAGAACCTGTGCTTCGTCTTCTGTGAGACCCAGGCGGCCAGGTAGCCTACTCAGATCAAGAGGTTTTCGCAGGAATGCCATCACACGATTCTTGTCGCCAGGGAGCTTGCAGGGCGAGGCGTCGTAGAGACGCTCTTCAATCTCTGCGGGAATCACCATCCAGGCGGCTACCGTCTCTAGTGGGAGGCTGAACCCCCTTTCGTTGTATGGTGGAGGAAACTCTTGGTGTTCCGGTTTGGGATGGCGAAAGAAGGTCTCCGTGGGACGACCGCAGGTAGGGCACACATCCGCAGTCTCATCAAACTCCTTGCGGCAGCGACGGCAGCGACGGGCTGGGATAAGCGTGTATGAGTAGTAGCCATCGAAGCTGCGCGTGACCCTCACTTTGCCCCAGGCCATCCTCACACCGCCAGGGAGCGCTTTGGAGCCTCTAGCAGAACCAATGATTTCTATGGTCGTTGTCTCGTCTACGAAGGTGCGTTCCAACGTGTCGTCGGGCAACTGTCTGGCGCGTACTACGCGATTGCGCTCATCAATAGACACAATGCGGTAGAACCTTCCCCGATCGCCTGCTTCATAGATCGCACCAGGATGGCAGTCGCGATAGACGTACTGTCGGTCCATGAGGCTTATGCGGCGCGGACAGCGATTTTGCTCTCTGACTGGAGGTGACAGACAAGCGGATGTGATCTGGCATGCAACGCCATCATCGAGACAGACGGCGTAGTTGCACTGGACATTCGAGCGGATATTGTGAATCGCATAGACATCTTTCAGGTTCTTGTAGTTCCTTCGTGTTCCAAACAGCCTGTCGTTGACCCGCCGCATCACCCTATCTTCGGCAGCGCGTTCCAGCATTTCGTTCAAGTGTGATCCGAAAATACTGGCTTCGTTCATACTGATACCATTCAGGTGGAGCGCTGCCGCGTTCAAATGCTTGCGCATGATATAGGGATTCTCGGCATCCACAACAAAGACCTCGGGCTTCTGCGTGAGTAGGAGCCCGGGATCATAGCGGTAGTACTCGTCCACTGGACTGGCCGGATGCGGTACGAAGAGCACCAGCCCTTCATCTCGTCGGCCCACACGACCAGCCATCTGGCGCATGCGCATGACGGTAAAGGGAAAACCAGCGATTATGCAGGCGTCAAGTCGCCCGATGTCTATGCCTGCTTCCAGAGCATTGGTCGAGACAACACCGACATAGCGACCGTTGCGCAGCCCTTCGTAGATATCTCGCTTCTCACTCAAGGTCAGGCGGGCAGAGATGAACTCCCGCACTTTCCCTACTAAGCCAGGGCATCGCTTCTCCAGATTACGCACCACGATCTGATAGGCTTTATTGACATCACGCATGGATTTGGCGAAGAGGATAGTGTTGAGCGGTGAAGGACGCCCGCGACTGTCTCTGGCGCAGAGCAGGTCCACCATGGCTGACGCCGCTGCGTCCAGATAGCCACCGTAATTATCTCCACTTGCACCTGCATCAGGACTGTAGATGGCCCAGTGCTTCACTTCCTGAGCGGATCCGTCGCTCTTCTTGTCCAGAAGGGTGAATCTGGATGCGGGCAAGGAGGTAAGCCGAGTGGCCAGATCGAGCGGATTCCTGACAGTGGCAGAGCTCAGGATGAACTGTGGCTCAACACCGCAGTGGTGCGTGGTAAGCAGTAAACGCCGTATCAAGCCTGCCGCGTGTATACCTAGCAATCCCCGATAGGAATGCACTTCATCCAAGACAACGTAGCGCAATCCCCCAAAGAACTGATGCCAGTGTCCCCCCTGGAAGTCCCCGAGCATGACGCTCAGCATTTCTGGATTGGTGCAAACAACCTGGGGGTTGCGAGTCGCTATCCTGAGACGCCGATCTCTGCCGATGCCCCCTTGGAGCACTCCGGCGTCAATGCCAAAACCGCGTGCACCCAATTGCTTGCACAGATTGTCAATCTTCTGCTTCTGGTCCATCATCAGGGCATTGAGAGGAAAGACGTACAGGGCGTGGACATTGTCGTCGCTGGAGCAGAACGCTTCAAAGATCGCGGGATTGTAGGCCAGCGTCTTGCCACTGGCCGTCTGCGTGACCAGCAGGACATTCCGCCCCACACGAATAGCGTTCAATGCCTGGGCTTGATGCAGATAGAACCTGAAGCCGGGTGTGTCTCTGCTTATCGCCTGATAGACCTCATGTCTCAACGGGGATTGGGGATTCACATACCGAGCGGCGACGGCAGAGCACATGCGGTACCACTCGATGTGCCCCTGTTCACCGTGCTCTTTCAAGAACGCCATAATCTCATAGCGATGCCCTTCACGTTGACGTTCGGCGAAGTAGGCTGGGTCAAAGCCGACCTCGGCAATCACCTCGGCCGCTCCCCTATCCTGTATCTGCTCCTCTGAGGGCAGCCCTGCATCCAGGATTTCAAGGATTTCAGCTATGGCATATTTGTCCTGCGCATAGCGGCACTTCAAACGCGTACCCATCTGGGGCGCTACAACATCGCCTGGCCACTGGGAAAGCAAGCAATTGACTTTCCCGCCCTCATCGAGGGTGACGGTCAGATGATGAGCATAAACATGAACAACGCTGCCCGTGCCGACACGCATGCGCACAGGAATTGATGGCTGATCGGATGGGGCTGCTGACGGTCTCTTCCGTGATTCTCCAGATAGGTGAGTCACGGAAGAGGGCGGAGTAGGAGAGGGCGTGGGGACAGGTTCGCTCACAACCTCTAACGTGTATTTGGCCTTGCCATCCGCCTCTACCCTGGGGGCAACCTGCAACTTGATACCCTGGTCAATAGACGCCCATATCTTAGAGTCAGCCGACAGTCTCAGCGTGAGCGTGCTGCCGTCCTCCTCGGCAACCACAATCCGTCCTTTGCGCTGATCGCATTTGGCAACGCGCACTACGCGTGGGGGTAGGCTGTACACTGACGCCCGGTGAACCACGCCGTCTTGGTGTGTCACTTTCAAACGGGCGCCATTCGGTAGCTGCTTGCTGAGGATCGGAGAGATCAACTGCTCGTTTACGAGCACCTGGCGCCCGCTCTCAAGCTGCACTTCGTAGCGCCGCTTCACCTTGCCGCCCCTAGCCTTCTTGAGGTTTATGCCTTGGATGATGCCTATCTCTTCTTGGACAGCCACGACTTATCTCCAGTGATTAGTTGCCTCCGATGGTGTTTGAATTACTGAGAAGCACGGTCAATTCTTTTCCTTACTCCAACCCCATCGCCCGGAACGCCGCGTTCACCGGGTCGGAGAAGAAGATGATCTGCAACTTGTCCAGCACATCGCTGGGGATGTCGGCGAAGTCACGCTTGTTCTCCGAGGGGATGAGCACTCGCTTGGCCCCGTTGTCCATAGCCAGTTGCAGCCGCTCGGCCAGCGCGGGCACCTTGAGCAGGCTGCCGTGGATGCTCATCTCGCCCAGCACCACCGATTGCTCCAGCACCGGCTTGTCGAGCAGAGCGCTGAGCATGGCGATGAAGAAGGCGACGCCCGTTTCGCTGCCCTCCTTCGATTGCATCAAGTTCACGATCTGCACGTGAAAGTCGTACTCGTTGGGGTCTTTAGAGATACCAAGCCGGCGGCTGTGCCCCTTGAGGAAGACGTAGGCCGTCTGAATGGCGTCCCGCATCGCCCGCGATGGCGCGCCGGTGATGCGCGTGCTGCCCCGGCCCTTCAGTGCCTGTACTTCGACGCGGAAAATCGCGTGGCGGCCCTGGTCGCGATCGGTGCCGACGGTGAAGACGACGCCTGGGTTGGGCTGGCCGGGCGGGATCAGCCCACCACCACCCTGCTCGGGCACCGGTACGAAGGTCTCCTGTCGGGTCTCGTTGTCCAGGTAGGAGAAGTTGACCGCCCAGTATTCGAGGCCGCCCATTTTCTTAAGTTGTTCCTTCACCCGGCGGCGACCCTCCAGGGCCAGTTCGAGGTACTCTTGCAGTTCGTCCCGGGTGAATTCCCCGTCGGGATGCAGCAGTTTGATCAGCCCGGAGACTGTCTTGCGCACGGCGCGCACGTCCCGCTGGTTGAGGTGGCTGCCCAGGCTGAAGTGGCGGTCTATGGCGTCGCTGTAACTGGTCTTGCGCAGTTCGCGCCACACCTCGGTGATGTAGTCCACCACGAAGCCATAGTGGTCGGTGAGGTACTCGGGCTGCATCTTGCCCAGGTCCCAGCCGGGCAGGTAAAAGTGCAGCCGGTCAATGAAGGCCATGTCCTGCAAGTGGGGCGACAGCGGCTGGAACAGGTGCGAGGTCCTGAGCAGGCTCTGAATGTCGGCGTCAATGTTGCCGTTAAAGACGATGGAGGCGTCGGCCGGCACCTCCTCCTTGCCGCGCGAAAAGCTGCCCGATTCCATATAGTCCTTGAGGATCTGGATGCCGTTGGGGTCCTTGAAGCGCACGCCCGCCACCTCGTCGAAGGCCACCACGTCCCACAGGCCCACCAGGCCGATGCGCCCGGTGCCCAGGTGGATGAACAACTGCGCCACAGTGGTCTGACCCCCGGAGATGAGGATGGTGTAGGGTGAGATCTCGCGGTAGACGAAACTCTTGCCCGTACCGCGCGGCCCGAGTTCGATCAGGTTGTAGTTGGACTCGACCATCGGCGCCAGTCGCATCACGGTGAGCAGTTTCTTGCGCCGGTCAAAGTCTGGGTGGGTGGGCTCCAGCCCGACCGAGCGCACGAGCGCGTCCAGCCACTCGTCGCGCGTGAAGTGGGCGCGGCTGGCCATCAAATCGCTGAAGTCGGTGCTAGGCTGCTGGATCGGCTTCAGGTTCTCAATGATGAAGGGGCGCGTCTGGCCGCGATGCTGAAAACCGGCGTCGTAGCGCAGGTTGATGATGGCCCAGATACCGCCAGCCAGCAACTTGTCGTATTGGCGGACGATTCCCTCGGGGATGTTGACGTACTTGACGCCCATGTTGGTCAGTTCGGCCCAGTACTTGTCCTCGGTCTCGACCAGGCGGACTTTGACCTTATCAATGATCCGGTGAGTGCCCGCCTCGCGGGTCAACGACTTGATCTTTTCGCCTTCGTCGGCGCGCACGTAGTTGCGGCTGAGGGTATCCCGCACGTAGTCCAGCCCCTGGGTGATGACCTCGGAATCGGTGGAGGAGCAGTACTTGCCCAGCAGGTACTCCAGCACGTAGACCGGCACGTTGAAGCCGGTCTTGGTCTGGCGCACCAGGTCCTTGCGCACCACCCGGCCGGGGAAATGGGCCGTTAGCTTTTTGTCCAATGCGTCCATCATCAGTGTGTTGTTCATAGTGTCGTCCATAGAAGAGCACCTCGGATCAGGAATTCGTGGCACAGATCTTGACACCGCCATAGGGTATGCTATACTTCTACTACATTTGCCATAGGCGCAAGGCAAGTCGTTCCAGGAGAGTTTATGATGTCACCGCCAGTTGTCATGCTCGATGAAAGCACCCCCGACCGCCTCCAGTTGGTGGTCGAAGTACCTGCTGAACAGCAGGACGCCATCCGGGCGGCGTTGAAGGCCCTGACCGAGGCCGGAGACGGCACAATGATCCAGCGCATCCTGTCGGAAGCGCTTCTGACCGCGGTCGAGCAGCGATATTTCTGGACGCCGGAATGGCAGGCCAAAGAGCGGGATGCCGATGAGGCCATCGCCGAGGGTCGCGTGTGCAGCTTTGACACGATGGAAGAGATGCTCGCGTTCCTCGACGCCCAATGAAGTTCCGACCCACCGAGCCATTCTGGAAAGCCTACGCCAAACTGCCGAAACGGGTGAAAGAGAGATCCCGGCGAGCCTTTCAGCTTTTCCAAGATGGGGCCAAAGATTCACCGTTTCATCCTTCGCTGCGCATCCGCAAGATGCAAGGCCACTCCGACATCTGGGAGGGCCACGTGACGCGCGAGTACGTGTTCACCTTCCACATCGAGCAAGATCCAGACACCGGCGAGACGATTTTCGTCTTTCGCAACATCGGCACTCACGAGATCTATCGCAGTCCGTAGCGTCCTCCACCTTGAGCTACCAGTCCAGATCGACCTGCACGACCGCTGGCTGCTGCGCCAGCAACTCCCCGGTATCGGCATCCCAAGCCCGGATGGCGATGGCGTCGCCCACTGCCAGGCCGGAGTCCGGCTCCAGCCCCAGTGACATTTCGACGACGTCTCGCTCTACGACGGCCTCCCACTCACGAGAGACGCGCTTTCCTTCGCGCGCGATGTCGACCTTGATCCGGCGGGCGCGGGTCCACAGGTCCACGCCCTGAGGGACGAGGCGGACCTTGAAGATGGCATTGCGGATCTCGGGGCCGGTGACCAATTCCAGCGAGACACCCACCGGCCGTTCCGTCACCGACTGGAGCACCGTGACGTGGGCGGTGACGAGTTCCTGCAGCGAGATGCCGCCGTGCATAAAGTCGTAGGGACCGGGCGTGACGAAGCAGCCGATCCCGCGTGGGAACCAGGCCGTCAAGTCATCGCTGCCCGATACGGGCATCGTCGGGAGGTCAGTGGGCGGCAGACCTCGCCCGACCAGATAGCGCTCCGCCTTCTTCAGAACACCCTCGACGTCCACGGCTACCTTGTCGCTCTCGCGGATATTCTCCCGCAGCAGAAAGCCGTGGTCGGAGACGACGTGGACCTCGGCGCAGTCCAGGGCCAGCAGACGGCGCACTGCCTGTTCCAACCGGTCCAACAGTGCGTCGAGGGTGTGCCAGGCGACGGCGCCCGCCCCCTCGCCCACTGCGTCGATCTCGGTCGAGGTGACGACGATCCAGGTCACGTCTTTCGCCACGTCGGTCAGCGGCGTAGAGAGCCACTGATCGAGACTAAAGACAGTGACGCTGGTCAGGTGGTGCTCTAGCCAGGTTAGCCTTTGGTCTTTCACGGCGACGTTGCCCTCGAATCCCGGAGCCGTGATGACCCACTTGCCATCAGCGTAGTCCACCCGAAAGTCAGGCCAGCCGGGCAGCAGGGCAGCCATCCCCAGCGCGGTGACCGACGGCAGCGGACTGAGTGCGGCGTCCGGCGTCGCCTGGGGGCCAGGCTGCAATCGCTCGGCGAGTTCCTGTCCCAGTTCATAGCGCAGAGCGTCCACGAAAACGACGGCGCGACGGCCCTCGCTGCCCGCGGGTGGGCCTTCCCACAAATCGCCAGCGCCGAGAGCCATACCGTCTGGCGGCCACTGGCCCTCTTGGGTCAGGGCTTCCACCAGGCGCTCGTTGACAGCCTCCAAAAAGTCCTGGTAAATGCGTTGCGTCCATTTGAGCGCACTGTCCAGGTGGCTCACGCTGCGGTCCAACTCGGCGCGGAAACGGCGGTAGGCGCGGTCAACCTGCCACCATCCTTGAGTGTAGCGCCCGATGAGCGCCTGAGGGGTCGCACCGGCGTAAACAGCCGGTGCTGGGCCGGTTCCCTGTCCCAGCGCCGTCTGTTCCACGGCGGCGCCCAACTCGGCCAGCGCGTCGTCGGCGCCGATGACGACCTCAGCCATGCTGGTCATGGCGGCCCAACCTGCCAGACTGCCCTCCCTGGCCCAAAAGCCCTGGGCGCGCTGCCGGAACGTCTCGCGCTGTGAGCGGCAGAAGGCCACCGTCTGGGGCTTGTCGGCGATGGAATCCAACTGAGCACGCACTCCCTCCCAGACCGCACGCTCGACGTTGAGGAAGGCACTCGTTGTGGGGGGATGAGGCAGCCCCTTCACCCATCCGGCGAGGGAGTACTGGCCGTCAACGGCTCTGGCCCGCCCGGTGAAGGCGTCCTTGAACATCTCGTCCCGCTGCCACTTGCGCAGGAAGTTGCGACAGCGGTCCCAGTGGACGGGGTCCGGCAGGACGCTCTGGAACGGGAAACCGGCGGGCTGACCCGCGGCGAGATAGACGTCCACCAGGCACAGCGTGGCCGTGAAGCGGTCCGCCCATTCATTCATCTCAGAAACCGGGTTTTTTCCGAAAAACCCGGTTTCTACCTGCGGCGGAGCCACGCCAAACTGGCTCCCCAGCAGATCGAGGAACGGCCCGGCGACCTGGCGCGATTCCAGTTCGGCCATCGTGCGGGCCGGGAAGGCCAGCAGCCGCAGCAGAAGGTCCTCAAAATCGGGAATGAGGCGTGCTAATGCGGTCTCCAGGTTGACGATACCCTCCCAGAAGGCCCGCCCTTTGCCCATTGAGGCGACGGCCAGCGCCGGCAGCAGGGGGCGAATGGAACGCATCGCGCCGGGCGCACTGGGCAGAGCGACGGATTGATCTCGCAGAACGGCCTCAATCGTGGCGTCGAAAATCTTCGAGGTGTAGACAAAGGGCCGCATATACTCGGCCTCACCGCGCTCGGCCGCCGACTTGATTGGCTTGAACGGCAGGTAGACGACGAACCGCTGACCTAGTGGACGGCCCACCAATTGGTAGCGCAGGTGGAGCTGGCTGCCCTCAAAGATCAGCAGCGGCAGATGGGGCTTGAGATATGGCAGCAGTCCTTCCCATTCCCTCTGAGGATCGAACCACAGGATAGCACAGTGGTCTGGGCTCTGTTCGAAGTAGGTGTTGAATTCTTGGACAAGCGATTCTATCAGCATGGTCTACACACCGCCTCTCAACACGTCAATGTTTTCGCGGATGCGCCAGCGAGTCTCCAGCCCCCCGCCGCCCGGCCCGTGAGGGTCCAGGGGATAGACGTGTCCCCCCACCAACCGGGCGATGTCCGCGATCAGACTCTCATCTACCACCTGCAGCGTGCTCAGACGCTCCAGGATGAGGCCCAACCGCTGAGTCAGGGCCTGGTTGCCCATCCGGTTGAGGTAGTCCAGGAGTCTGTCCGACGTTATCTCTTCTAGCAGGACGCTGATGGTGCGGGCCACTTCGTCTACTCCCCCGCAGAGGTCAAAACGTTCCAGGCAGTCCAGGATGGTCTTTTCGCGGTCAGACACGTTGAGGTGGGCCTCGTGGTAGGACATCTCCCGGAAGCCAAAGAACTTGGGTCTCTTGAGTTGGACAAACTGTATCCGCGCCTGGCCCAGTTCGATGGGCCGGCGCTGGTGGGGTGTGGCGACCATCAAGGCAAAGGGAAGTTGGTGAGCGGCCCCGTGAAGGGCTGCCGCGCTCTGGTAGGCGACGTAGTAGAGATCCCCTGCGCCGTTGGCCTTCATCAACTCGTCAATGATCAGGTGAGGATCAACGACGTAACTCTTGCGCTCGTAAAGCACGTCGGGCGGGATGACCACGTAGCGACCCCGTCCGAAACGATAGAGGGCCCCCTTGCGGGCCATGCTGGAAAGCAGGTTGACGGCGTGCTTGTGCGAGACGTCAACCAGGCGCGTGACGACGTCGGCGTTGAGCAGGTTCACGCCTCGCCGCTGGCTGGCGAAGTAGATGGTCTGTTCCAGGTGGCTGAGTTGAATCACTCCGGGCTGTCCAGCCATTTTGTGTTCGCCTCGTTCGCCTCTTGTTATTCACGCAAGCACAAGGCAACTGAGATTGTGGCATTGTGCATATAGAAACCAATTATATCTGGCCGATTGGACTTTGTCAACTTTGGACAGGATTAACAAGATTCACAGGATTTTCTCTTGCTCTTATCCTGTTCATCGTGTAAATCCTGTCCATTTATCTGCTCCGTGCGGAGAACTGAACAGCCCTGCACCCCTGACACAGATTTGACAGGATTTACGAGATTGGGAAGATTCTAAGCGGTGAGATAGTTGACCAGTTGTACCTCATGGGCTTTGCTCAACGCTCGGACGGCCTCTATCTCAACGATGACTCGATCCTCAATCCATAGGGGCCGTAAGAGAATAACTTCCCGCTCAATATGACAGCGAATAAAGAGGATTTAACGAATGGGTGCTCTCACCTCACGACTGCGACGTCAAACCTGTCGCCCCGCCGACGATTGAAATTATCGGCTGATACCACGAGGTGCGTCAAGAATGCAGTGGAGTCGCCTGTTTTTTGACGGGTCTGGGGTGTCAGCGGGTGTTTCGATGCTCCGCGTGGCTGATTCGGTTAATCCTCCTGATTCGTTGTCATATTCGGGCCAAGCGAAACAACTGTGTTGTGCACCTTGAACGCACATCCGATGATCTTCTTGGTCAATGCTTTGTTCTTCATTTCATCTCCAAGGGTTTTGGACAGGATTAACAAGATTTACAGGATTGAATGAACATCTTGTTAATCCTGTAAATCCTCTCTAACATTGCTTACACCACCCGCTTCACCGGCAACAACCCCGCCTCCTGCAACGGCAGCAGGTTGGCCCTGACGCCATCATCTATGTCGGGATTGTAACCGCTATCAATGACTTGCGCCAGCCGTCTCTCCGTCTCCTCCAGGTCGGCCAGTTCGTCCTCCAGATCGGCGATGGCTTTGACAGATGCCCGCACCAGGACCTGACCGGCCCTGGCGGCGGCCAGGCGGGTGCGCACCTCCTCCATCTGCGGCCAGAGGTAGAGTGTCTGCACCTTGGGCAGTGTGTCGCGGGTCAAGCGGTGATAGTCCACCAGCACGGCAAAGTACCGCCTGGGGCTGGTGAGGTGCCACAGGATGGGCCGCTTCTTGTAGAGTTTGACGTGGAGGCGGGCGAAAAAGTAACGCCGCAGCCACTCCTCCACCGGGCGGCCGAGGTAGGCGGCCCCGTCCTGCTCCAGTTGGTAGGCGACGGCGGGGCCGAACTGGGCCTCCAGTTGGGCGCGCACGCGGTCTACGAGATACGGCTCGCGGGCGGCGCAGCCGGCCAGGGGAACGATGCCGTCCTCGTCCTCGCGCACGGCGCGGCGGGCGTAGTAGGAGAAGAATCGCCGGACGTGCTCGCGCCGTTTCTCCTCGTCCGGCTTGCGCTCCAGTTGGGGCCAGACCAGTTCTGGGGGACGGTCGCCCAATTCACGCTCGATGAGGGCGCGGTCGGCGGGGCTGATCTCGTAGAGATTATAGACGGCTTCATCAATCTGGGCTTGCAGGGCCTGCAGGTGGGCATCGGTGGCGTTCTCGATGGCGCGGGCGCGGTCGAGCAGGTTGGAGAGAGTGTGGGGATGTGGGGGTGTGGGGGTTGGGGGGGCGTCGTCGCCGAGCAACTCCAGGACGCGGCCGAGGCCCTGGGTGAAGGCGTCGCTTTGGGGATGGGTCAGTTGCAGCAGCCAGGGAGTGCTGAAGCGGGTGCAGATTTCGTTGCCGGTGTCCCAAGCAGCTTTGAGATCGTGGGCTTTGTGAGCTAGTAACGCAAGCCTATCACGTTCACTGTCATTCAATTCAGGAATCGGTACGCGTCGTACATACATCCTCTCTTTATGAACACCAGCCGTCAGCAACAGGAAGTAACAGACTGGCGCGCCATTAAGCAACCCCAAAAACGGCCACACATCCTCTGAATTGATAGGGAAAATGGACTGCCCTTCACTTGAGAAAATACTGCCCGCTGGTAGGTGTTGAACACTGAAGTACTCAGACCGTTTCCCATAAGTGATTCCTTCCAAAAAATAGTAGTCTTCGCTCTGAACAACGAATCCGTAATTGCCTTTCAAGTAAGGGTAGCGGCGGCACACCTCAGCTTTAGGGCGGCGACCGTTATCTTCCCAATCACTGACTTTCTCAATGTCACGATAGCAGAGCGAGGGAGGACCACCATTTGCATATCCTGCCCACTTCCGTTCACGACCGATAGCCACTCTGTGAACCTCCCAATGGTAGCGACAGAAAAACCTGGGATGTGAGGTTCCCTGACCAACGTACGCAAAACGTGGATAGAGTTTAGGCAATCTGCTGAACTTGCGCCTTAGCTTTTCCGTAGTCCAGTAGCAAAGGGGCGAACCGGGAAGTAAGTGGAATTCAGATGGCGACGCTACTGACACTACACTGTGCTTCTTAGCCACCTGCAGTTCTGCTAACGCCTCCTGAAATGATCTCTCCTTGTACTCCTCATCGTTCAACCTGAAAAAAGTGGCCGAGCTGCAAGTGTGGGAAGGAGCCACTATATAGCCAGCCGTTTCATTCAGGGCATCATCCAGAATCCCCCAGCCCAAGTCGGCAAGTGCAAGCACACTGTTGGTGTCAAGTAATACCCTCTCGCGGAACTTCTGAAAAGTGGTTAGCCGAATGAACGTTCGTGAAGTGAGAGCACCAAGATAGCCTTTTGTTTTCTGTACGAGATCCAGGCCGCGTTCCACGAACATACAGTAGAGATCATTGCAAGTGTCGGGGTAGAGTTCCTTGACCAGAGATTTGTTTTCATCGAGGCCATGTCCATATGGTGGATTCATCACAACCACATCATAGTCGTTGAGAAACACATCCAGCAGCCGCATCGCCTTGTCCGCCTCGGTGGCAAAGAGCTGGGCGTTGAGGTCGTGCTCGTCCAGCGCCTCGCGGGCAAAGGCGCGCAGGTCGTCGCGTAGTTCCTGCAGAGTGTAGTGGGGCGTCCAGGCGGCGGCCTGCTCCTCCTCCGCCAGTTCGGCCAACCCCATCTGGCGCACGTCCGGCTCCATCCCCGGCAGTTCGCGCTGGTGGCGCGGGTCCAGCCCTTCGGCAACGGCAGCATGCCCGGCGCGGGCCAGCAGTTCGCGCAACCGCTCCTCCACGCGCAACAAGCTGCCCACCTGGGCCACGTTGTCCATATCGTCGAGCACCTGGGCAAAGGCCCGCTGCACGCGCCTGTCGTGGGCGTAGCGGGCCAGGAACTTTTCCTTGATGCCGCTATCGGGCAGCGTGGCGTCGGCCACCACCAGGTTGACCTGGCGCACCTGGGCCTGGGGGTGCATGGTGCGGGCCTTCATAAACAGGCTCAGGGCGGCCAACTGCACGGCGCGCCGGTCTATGTCCACGCCAAAGAGGTTGTGCTCTAGAATCGCGCTGGGGATGCGGGCGCCATCGATCTGCACCTCGCCCCAATCGCGGGCGTCGCGGTACATTGCGTCAAAGACCTCGCAGGCATAATGCCCAAAGTGCATCGTCCCACATGCCGGATCGAGCAGTCGAATCCGGGTGATCGGTTTAGGCTCCCGCCTCGGCGCAGCCTGCGGGTTGTTGATGGGGGAATCGGGATCCAGCCGGAACTCTCTGTCTCCTTGTCCCCCCGTCTCCTTGTCTCCCCCTCCCCCTGTCTCATCTACAGAGAGCGGCTCCGGCACCAGGTAGTCGCACTTTTCCCGCACGCGCGGCGAACCCGGGTGCATTTCGAGCCAGAGCCGGCCCAGGGTGTTGTCCACCAGGAACTTGACCACCCAGCGCGGGGTGAAGAACTGGTTGATGACGGCGACGTCGTGGGGCGTCTGGGGCTTGCCCCGTTTGCGGATGGAGACCTTCTCCTCGGCGTTGTAGAACTGGTAGATCCAGCCGATGATCTCGTCCTCGCGCCAGACGGCTTTGTCCAGCGCGTTAATCTTTTCGATGCAGGTTTTGAGCACGGCGTAGCGCGGCCAGACCAGGCTGTGATCGTCGTCGGGGTCAAAGAGGTAGCCGATCATCTCGTCGTTGACGCGGCGGCAGACGGCACTGATGGCAGCGGGCAGGGCGTCGTCGGGGGCGCGGGCCTGGCGGGGGTGGTCGTCACGGTAGTCGCGGTGGGCCTTGCTGCGCCCGCCGTAGATACTGCGGGTGGTGATGACTTCGTCTATGATACCACGCACCTCCAGGCACTTGAGCCCCACCAGCCGGTTGAGGAAAGTGAAGGCCGACTCGCGGACGTAATCCTGGCTGGCCTCGGGCAGTGTGCGGCCCTCCTGCATCCCGCGCCGGACGGCGGTCACGATACGTCGCCAGATTTCGCGGTCGGCATCGTCGGTCAGGCGAGCGGGTGGCTCTTCGAGCGACCACTCGCGGTCGGTGAAGAGGCCGTACCGCTTGAGCACGATGGTCAGTTCGTCCTCTAGCGTGTGGCGCAGGTCGAGGACGAGGGATTTGATGGCGGATTTGGTTTGTGGGTTCATAGAAGACCCCTTCAGGGAGGCGGTGTCTGCTTGTTTTCCAAACTATCCACCAGTTGACGATAGACCTGACGCTCGCGGCCGTAGGGATCGGCGGCCAGCCGTGCTTCCCCCGTGGTCAACTCACGGAGAAAGGCGTAGGCCCGCTGCACGCCTTGCACGATCTCGTCGGGAGCGACAAGCCGGTCACGTCGTACCAGGCGGCTTAAGTCGGACCAATCGTATTTCCCTTCTGGCAAACCGGCCAAGAAAGCAGCGGGATCAAGCGCGTAGTGCGTCTCCCAGCACTTGATGACCGCGATCCGCCGCACCACGTCCCGATTGTACGGTTGGCGGGCCAACTGGTACAGGTCGTAGAGGTCGCGCACGCGGCTGCGTTGGACTGCAGCACGGACCTTTTCGCCGATTACTTCGTGCAGGTTCAGCGCCGGCACATCCGGGGGCTCGACGTCCATCCAGTCGAAATAGCGCTCGCGGCGCAGCGGCGTCGGCTGAACCGGCAGCAAGGGTTGAGCGCGGAAACTGACCTGCACGCCAAAGCGACCGGCGGTCACCCAATCGTGGCGGTAAGTGATCTCTGCGCCACAACCGCAGGCGTCATCGGTCACGTAGTAGTCGGGGCCGGGGATGGTGAAAGTGAGTCCATAGCAGCTCTGGTCATGCAAAGCACCGACCAGATCCAGTACCATGGTGTCGGGCGCGATGTCGCCGACGGCGGTAAAGTCCAGGTCCAGGCTAAAGCGTCCCGTCCCGCCCAAATAGAGTTTACGGATTGCCGTTCCGCCTTTGAACGCCAGATGGCTGAGCAGCCCCTCGTCAGACAGGATACATAACACGTAGGTCAGGACGATCTCCCGCTCGGCGATGTCGAGGTCCACACCGGCGTCGGCGGCGTACCACTGGATCAGTCGCTTCTCGATCATCATAGCACCTCTATCTCGGCCAGCAACTCCTGGCGTGGGACGTTGTCCACGATACGCCAGGTGGCGTCGTATTCACCACCTGTTCCCCAGCGGCCTAGGCGGCCCAGGTAGGGGGTACTCTTGCCGAGTTCATCCAAGAGGCGGTCACGGGCTGGCGTCTCCAAAGGTAGATGGAGGAGATCGGCCAGATAGCCCAGGCGCTGGCCAAGCGCCTGAGACTTGATGCGGAGGGCGTATTCAGCCAATCGGTTCCAATCCAGTTGGTTCCTGCCCCGCCAGAGCATCGCGGCGATCTCCGGTACGTCACCGGCGTAGGCAGGGCGGTCGAGGGCGTCCACGACAGTCTTTTCCGGTTCGGCCATCATCACCTGGTTGCCGTAAGCGTCAACTTCGACTGCGCCAAAGAACTTGTGGGCCGGTTGGACGACCAGGCGGTACGCTTTGCCGCGCACGGTGAGTAACCGTCGCCCTTTGCGCACGGTGGTGGCGATGTAGACGGTGGCCGCAGCCTGGGTGGAGAGGCCGTAGAAAAAGGCAGCGGTGGCAAAGGAAAAGTAGTAGGGTTCCACCAGTGTACTGCCGATGAACAGAGGATTGGTGTCGGGAAAGGCGTGTTCGCCTCGCTCGGCAGGGATCAGCTCATAGGTGCCAGGCGTGATGCGGGCCAGCCAATGCCGCTGGGCCAGGCGGTGGAGCACCTGCCGGGTGTGGTCGTAAGAGCAGCCGAGGATGGCCATGGTTTCTTCGATGGTGACCACCGGCTGCTTTTCCCACTCCAGGTGCAGGATGAGTCTGGATTCGAGAGGAGAGAGAGAACGAGGCATCGGCACCCCTATCGTTTCTTAGGGTTATCGCATTTTGTAACAGTTACAGTAACAAAGTGTGATCTACTTAAGCAGATTATACCAGACAACAGGGGGGGAGGCAAGTTGGCATGCCACCAGCGTGTGGCGCAGGTCGAGGACGAGGGATTTGATGGCGGATTTGGTTTGTGGGTCCATAGTCCTCCGATGTGTGCAATGCCAACTACCCCATGCAAAGCATTGACCGCAATCCAACAACTCTCGCGGACAACGCAAACCTGCGCTCTACGTCGTCCCTGCGCCGCCTATCTTGGAAGGCAGCATTTGGGCGGCGGGCGAAGCCAGCAACCGCGCATTAGGTGACGTGCTGGTGGTGGTTACAAGTCTTCGAACATTCTCTCAATTGTCCAGTAGACTCCGGCGGGTCCGTTACGCCAATCATCATAATCCGGTTCCGGTTCGAATTCGGGCGGCGGTTCAACGCTGCCCATGAGTTCTTCAAGCGTCTCGAGTTCATCGGGAATTGGGAACGGCGCCCATTCGTAGAACTCGCGTGCAAGCGTCACGAGACTATCTGTATCTGCATACCAATCATCGTAATCACTCTTAATACTCGTAATACTCATGTTCCCAGTCCTCACCCTCTTCCCAGGCCGAGAGGTTTTCCCCAGTTCCTATTAGTTCTTCGAGTCTGTTCCTAATGCAAGTGTCCCAAGAAGCCATCAGCCGGTTAGACACAGTCTGCCTGATGACAAGTGGTTCTGAGTCTTGGATCAGGGTCGCGAAAGCAATTGCAGCTTCTGTTTTTGCATCGGCGAGGTTCTTAGCCAGATTAGGCGCAAACTGAACGCGTGGAGGCGGTACTAGGTAAACAGCCAGATCATAGTACTTCTCAAGCAGCATAGTCCACCCTGTCAACGAGTATCGCTGGTTTCTCTCAAACGTCTCTTGACATCCAAAGGAGCGCACGACCGCCTCGACAACTTTGCCTGCCCAGGACTTGCTGAAACTAAGCAAGTCGACCTCAGTTGGCGGCAGCTTTCTTTTAGATGAATCACGTGGAAGTAGTAGATCAGTCGCTGAGAGAATAGCGTGCCAGTCGCTTGGGGGTAGAACGCTAGAAGATACCTCTGCGAGTCGCTCGAGCAGAATGGACAGCTCTTCCTCGTTCCTCGGCTGCAGAATGTGGTCATCATCCTCTTCACGCAGCGACAATGCCACACCCAGAATGAGATTTGATAAGCCAACAGGGCTAGCAAGCTGGATGTAGCGGCGTCGTGCTAGATCATCCTTTCTTAGTTGCGACAGTAACATGTCTCTCAACATAGGGTGTTGAAAGTCTATGTACTCCTGTCCCGAATAGGGCGTGGTAACCCGAAGAAAACTGTGCTTTAGTCGGTTTACGCAATTGTCAAAGTCAAGTCGTGGACGATCGAGTTGCTTACAACGCAACTCGTAAGCCCTTTGTATGCCGCTGAGTGATGCTCCGGCGTTGAAATCTAGCATCGCTGCCAGCAACGTCTGCTCGGATGCGCTCAGATTCCTATAGGCTTGAACCCAGCGCGTCCCTGGATCTTTCAGAAACTGTTCGACATCCTCCCAACTGACAGTCGCCTCTTTGCCCTGACTGAAATCGGTGCCGCTGGGAAGAACGTTTTCAACGAGTTGGCGGATTCTCTCGGGGGTAAAATTCGGATGATGCGCTATCTTACTAGCGTTCTCACGGATCAGCGCCCGTGATGCCTCAGATAAATGGGCCTGCTTGGCATGATTGTAGAGAATCTCTGCCTTCTGAAAAGGAGATAGCTTGCCCACCTCAACAAGCACCTCGTGAATGCCAGGAAAGTCCCTAATCGCTTCACCCAGTCTAGATTCGGCGATAGCTTCCTCCAACACGTAGCTCCGGGCGGTCCAGATCAACAGATGCATCCTGTCGAGTTTCCTTAAAATCCCCTGAAGATCTCTACTCCAATTGTTGGTCAGCGACGGGTTGAACGAGACCGAGCCGACTGCATCGTCTGCCACGAAGAGCTGCGACCGGCCTGAGTCGTAGATCTTGAAAACCTGCTCGGGGGTTCGGATGTCAATTACTTCAAAACCATCCGCTGCATATAGGAAGGCCAATGCTGCGGCAATAGTGCTCTTGCCAGCCTCCGGCGGACCGTCGAGAACAACGAAATGATGACTTATAAGGGTGGTTAATGCCTCTCTGTATGCTTCTGTCCGAACGAACGTCGCTAGACGTGGCTGCCACTGTTGAATATATGCCTCACTTCGCACATATAGTTCGCGATTCAGGATATCTTCAAGATCAGTAAGACCAAGCAACTGCGGGTATGACCGACGCACCTGCGGGAAGAGATCGAGGAACTGACAAACTTCTTTGCCGTCGATAGCACAGAAGTTGCCGCGGAAGCTACCTTCTTGCACGAGTGTTTCAAGTTCGTCGCGATTGTTGCCGGTGAGGGGCACATTCGTTATCAATACATAGTTGTCAGGCAGATCTTTTTGCTTTCGCCTAGCCAGAATTGACTGAAGCTCTTTCCGAAAAGTGTTCTTGATCTGCGTGCGGGCCGCTCTAGTGCCCTGTTCAAGATCAACATACTTAACTTGAAAGACCCAGTAACCGTCCCATTTCGTCTGTTCGCTGGGGAAGCTAGCTGCTCCAGCAAAAGTCGCGTCCCGACCACCGTCTTTGGTTCCGCCAAATGATGTGACACCGGGACCGATCACGCCCTTAAGGAGAGTTTGCACGAGCGTCTCGAAATTGTACCAGCCGATGGCTCCAATTCGATACTTTAGGCTCAATGTCTCTTGCTCCTATTTGATGTCAAGTTCGTTGCGGCTTCCAGCGAAAGCCCAGTGTGTCACTTAACGATTTGCGGATAGAAGTTCTCCGACAGGCGAACTTGGGCGAAGGCGCGTAGCATCAAGTCTTTTGCCCACTGTTAGCTGCCGTGCCCGTTACTAACTATCCGGCAGTGCTAGAAATGCCTGGGCAATCTCTTTTAGTTCGTGACGCTCGACACCATCATCCTCATAGCGATCCATCTCTAAAATCTCATCACACGACATATCTCTGATAACCTTGAAGACATTCCCGCCAAAGGTTTTCTTCATGTCTGTGAAGTCATCATAGGTCACCAAAGTGCGGCTTGACCTTGCAATAGCATTCGAGTGAAGGTAGTTTTCCATCTCACGCTTTCGTAAGACAAAGAATATCCCATCTCGATCTTCAACTTCCTTTTTCCAGTTCAGTACTCGGCCAGGAATACTATCATGTTCACTCTTTCGGTCGCTATCCACCACCACGCCGAAGTGGTGATTCAACCGGTGCACAGCTCTGAAGTTGATCCAATGCTTCAGGGTATCTTTCCCACCAAGCATCACAAATCCAATTTGCTTGGATATTTACCCCAAAAGTTGCACCAGTAGGTACTGTGTGAAGTTGACCTCCTCTGGCAAGTGTGAGATCATAGAAATTGCACAGAGGAGGCAAATATGGCCAAGCGATACTCAGCGAAA
>Ga0208279_1000644_pt1 | contig 24928 bp, 24 predicted proteins | sample AntAceMetag02UKM_FD_184766 | JGI IMG/M metagenome (GOLD analysis project Ga0208279, IMG submission 184766) | Saline lake microbial communities from Ace Lake, Antarctica - Antarctic Ace Lake Metagenome 02UKM (SPAdes) (version 2) | ecosystem: Environmental > Aquatic > Non-marine Saline and... | reverse complement strand
ACCCTACGCCGCCATCGGTCATTTCATTGATTGCGAATATCCTGATTAGAAATGTCAAAGGCAACATTAAATTGCTGGACCCGTGCGCCGGTGAAGGCAGCGCACTGAAACAGATCGGTGAATCTTTGAGCGCCGAAACCTATGGCATTGAGTTGGATACAGAGCGGGGAAGGATTGCCAAAGAGAGCCTTACGCAATGCCTGATCACCGATTACATGGCCACTCGAATCAGCAACCATGCGTTTTCCATGTTGTATCTGAATCCGCCTTATGACTGGGCTATTAGAAACGACGAGGTATCCGCAAGCGAACGATACGAGCGGACGTTTTTACGAAACACCGTGAGGTATCTTATCCCCAACGGAGTTCTGGTCTATCTTATTCCCCAGAGAAGGCTGGATAAAACTATCGCCAAGATCCTTGCATACAGGTTCAAAGATGTGAGTGTTTTTCGGTTCCCGGAAGACGAATATAAGGCTTTCAAGCAGATTGTTCTGTTCGGTGTACTGAAGAAGCGGCCAGACAATGATGAGGATTTTGAACAGTATCTAACCGATGTGGGACACTGTAAAGCAATCGTTCCTTTCCTGAATAAGGCAGAATGTAAACATGCCGTTCCATCCTCACCTAACATCAAGAATTTCCTTTTCAGAACCACCAGGATTGACCCCAAAGAGCTTGAAGTCGAAGTCCGGCAACATGGATTAAGAGAGAAAATCAACCGCATGGTCAAGCCATTAACGCTGTCAGAGCAGATAAAACCGATCATGCCCCTGCGTCAGGGACATCTGGCACAGCTTCTTGCCTGCGGAATGATGAATGGTGTGGTTTTTGACAGGGATGGACGAAATCCCCTGGTGGTCAAAGGCATTACACGCAAAGAGGTTGATACCCGGACCGAATACGAAGACGGAAAGGAAAAGATTATCGAAACGGACAAGATCGTTATTTCTATCAACGCCATCAATGAGCATGGCGAATTTATAACCATTTCATAAAGGAGGTGATCGCATGATCTTACCAGTTATCAGGTCAAGAGGTATAGAGACGTATTGCTCTGATCTTGTGGAGGATGAAAACACGATGGCTTATTTGCTGTCCGTGGCCGGTTATCAGACCGCTGTCAAAGGTATCATCGCATGTGTTTTGGAATACCAGGGCGCGACCGTGGCCATTAATGGCAACTATGAGAATGTCAACAGATCTTCAGAATCTTATTGCGTTCATTATCAGAAACTGCCGTCAGGTCTATATCAGGGGACAATTCTGCCAAAGACAGCCTTGCCGAATTACGAAGAATCAAAGGATAATTTTCTGATTCTGGCGGAACACACTTCAACGGCAAAAGCTCTGTTTTTCGATCATCTGGAGCAAAAGACCGGGATACCATTACACAGCACGTGGTCAGACTGGCTGTGGAGGACTTTTTCAGATGAAGATTGGTTGACCCCTTTGGAAACTTTAATCGGCGGCTACAAGGGCTTTCTGGTGGATATTTACGAGGATGATTTAAAGGATGCGATAGCTGAAGCAATCAGGAACAAGACACCTGCAATCATAAGATGTTTTGAGAAAGGAGAAACTCATGCAGATGAACAGTCTCAAAGATTTTCTGGATAATTACGGACCTTTTCTTGCTGAAAGGATCGACAAGGAGCTGGAGGTTATTCACGATCCATTGAGGGATCAGGATAAAGAGATGGATATGTTCATGAACAGTCTGAAAAAGAAGCCATTCCCGGTGCAACGAGAAATAATAAAAGGAGTGGTTAAATCCTTTCAAACTGGAAACAGAGCCGTTTATATCACCGCCGAAATGGGAAGCGGTAAAACCTTAATGGGCATAGCAACGGCGCTGCTATTGAAGGACAAGCCAAGGGTATTGGTATTGTGTCCGCCTCACCTGGTCAGAAAATGGGTAAAGGAAATCAAGGATACCATACCATTGGTTAATGTTTTCAACCTGAACGGCAAGCACTGTTTATCCATGCTGAAGAGCCTGGAAACTTCGAGACAGCCCACAAGACCTGAATTCTATATTATTGGAAGGGAGCGAGCCAAGACCACCTATCAATGGAGACCGGCTGTGATTCAAAATCAAAGGGGTATATTCTGCCCCGGATGCGGTGGCTTGCTTCTGGATCAGGACGGAACCCCTCTGCCGATATTTGACCGGAACAATCAGGGTAAAATCAAGAAAAAGTATGCCTGTCAAAACACGGTTATCAAGTGGAAATGGGACCCGGAGACCGGAAGCCACAAACGCACTTATGTGAAATGCGGCGAACAGTTATGGCAGGCGGATGCAGATAATCCCAAATACAGGAAATACATGCCGGCGCTATTCATAAAGAACAAGCTGAAAGATTTCTTTGACGTTCTGATCGCCGATGAAGTTCATCAGTTCAAAAACCTTTCCGGCCAGGGATATGCGTTTGCCGTATTATCTTGCGCTTGCAAATATACTCTGGGATTAACCGGAACATTGATGGGCGGGTATGCGTCGGATCTGTTTTATCTGATTTATCGCACGCATCCCCAGGAAATGCTGGCTGATGATAATCCATGGAGCAATCCAACCAGTTTCATGAGTAAATATGGCGTTCTCGAACGAGTTACGATTATTCCGGAGGAAGACGGAAAGACGGTCAAATCCAAGAAAAGGATGATTGTAAAAGCCAAGCCGGGAGTCAGTCCCTTATTGATGGGAAAGATGCTGTTATCGAATTCTGTATTCTTGAGGCTATCGGACATGTCTGAAAACCTGCCTGAATATGAAGAGGAAGTCATTGAATTAAAGATGAATCCCCGGCAGGCAGATGCTTATGAATCCTTTGAAAAGACGATGAAAGACGCCTTAAGACAATCCCTGGCTGTGGGCGATCATTCGCTTTTAGGTGCCTATCTGAATGCGCTTTTGAGTTATCCGGACAGAATTTACCAGGGCGTGACGGTCTATCATCCCCGGACCGATGAACTGATTGCCTTTGGGCCTCCGATTCAAGGTGATATGCCAAAGGAGATTGAGTTATTGCGGATCATAGATGAGGAAATTTCCAAGGGCAGAAAGGTTCTTGTTTATATTCAGAATTCTAACACCACCGACATCAGCCCCAGGTTAGGCAAAATGATGGAAGACAAGGGATACCGGGTAAAGGTGTTAAGAGCTGGAAATACCGAAGGCAGAGAGGATAAAATCAACAGATGGGTCAGGAACGGTCTGGATGTTATGATTTGCAATCCCAAGTTGGTTGAAACCGGTCTGGATCTTTTGTCCTTTCCTTCGATTGTATTTTATCAGTGCGGTTACAGCATCTATACCTTGCGCCAGGCGTCACGGAGGTCATGGAGAATCACGCAGAAAAATCCGGTCAAGGTTTTTTATCTGACATATTCAGACACCATGCAGACACGCGCAATGAAACTGATTGCCACAAAATTGGAGGCCAGCTTGGCGCTGGAAGGTGAATTGACGGATAAAGGTTTATCAGCATTATCTGAAAGTTCAGATTCAATGACCCGGCAACTGGCCAAGGCTTTACTGGAACAAATTGACGACAGTGGCAGTTTAAAAGATATGTGGGCGGCATACCGCAGGAAAGAGGTTCAAGTAGATTGTAATGTTTCTGGTTCAAAGCCCGTTGAGGTGAAAGCGGATGAATTGCCGGCCAATGTTGAGAAAATGAGCTTTGAGGCTGAACAGATCGGGGATAAGGTTCTTAAGGTGTCGTTTACGGAATATGTTGGCAGGCGCAAAAAGACAACCAGAATTGAGGTTAAGAAGTCTGAACTGGATAAAATGATGAAGGAAAAAGATGGGCCGGTGTCGGTTCAATTGAGGCTGTTTTGATATTTGTCTTTAACAAATAAAATTGATAGAAAAAACAAGGAGGTATGAAAAATGGATTTTGACGATTTTGATGATGGCGATTTCATGGATGACGATTCTTTTGAAGACGGATTTGATAATGATTTCGGGTCAGAGGATTCCCTCGATGATGATAGCGGAATTGAGGAGGAGCATACTGGAGAGGATGTGTGCGATGATGAATTTACCGTGGAAGATGCTGTGATGTCCGGCGTCGCTTTTGGATGGGGCTATGAAGAGGGCATGGAGGAGGGCAAGCGCAGGAAACTTGAAAAAAAGATGGATGATGATAAAAAAGCATCGCAATAGCGATTCCAAAACCTGACTTGATCTTTTATGCTTTTGTCTTTATAAAGCATGAAAAAAGAATTAGGATCAGAAATCGCCATAAACAGAAACTGTTAAAAAGGAGGAGGGTATGGGAAAATTAGGAGCTATTACTTTGTTAAAAGATGGAGAAACAGAAGAAATAACGGGAGAAATGAGCGAAGTTGCTAAAGGATGGCTAATGGCATTTCAAGAGGTAGAAGGTTCAAAGATGCTCACCTTTCAGAAAATGTCTGATAACACCATCCGCAGTTATTGGGTATCTGAAGATGCCGATTTAGAATATATGCGGAAAACGCTTGATGAACAGAAAAGTGGCGAAGCTTTCGCTTCGTGGATTGTTCTTTGGACTGCACCTACAAAAGAATCATTTGTAACGGAAATAGCTCCAATATTTAGTGATCTTAATTTTAAAAAGGATTGATCAAAGCTAATTTATGAGTATCCTTGACAATTTTTTAATTATGGATTAATTGTTTGCGAAATTTCCATAGCACATTCACTTAAAACATAAACGGTGAAAGGTTATATTATGCTGAAAAGAAACCCCTTAACTCCATAAAGAGATAAGGGGTTTTGTGTTTTATGATGAATTTTCTCAGCAAAACTAAAAGCCCCACACGCATTTGTGCTAAAAATATTCGGCGTCAAAGAAAGTGGCTGAAGTTTTATCTTTTTGACATCTTAAAGAAAGAGATACAAACTGGAACCTGAAAAGGTAATGAAAGATGAGATGCCGGATTTCAATAGAAGGAGCATAGAAAGAGATTAACTTAGTCAAAACCATGGATTGAAAATATTTAAGATGCGAACCGTTTCACCATTTCAGGCCAAATATTATGCTTATCAGCTGACAAAAAGATGTCCTTCTGATACACCTGAAAAACTTAGTGCAATTTTATCAAATGCACAGGTTGACCTTAATCCACATCAGATAGACGCAGCGCTATTTGCCTTCAAATCCCCTCTTTCTAAAGGCGCAATACTTGCGGATGAAGTAGGTTTGGGTAAAACCATTGAAGCGGGTATTCTTATTGCACAGAAATGGGCAGAACGTAAAAAGAAGCTCCTAATTATTGTCCCTTCCAGTCTCAGAAGTCAATGGAGCCAAGAGCTTCTTGATAAATTCTATCTTCCTTCAATAATCCTTGAGGCAAAATCATTCAATCAGCTTATAAAACAGGGAGTTAAAAATCCGTTCGATCAGAATAAGATAATTATTTGTTCCTATCATTTCGCTCGGAACAAGGAAGAATATGTAGAACGATCCAACTGGGATCTTGTTGTCCTTGATGAAGCGCATAAGCTTCGAAATGTTTATAGAACTGATAATAAAATCGGAAAATCCATAAAACATTCCCTTGAAGAGTCAAAAAAAGTATTGCTGACTGCAACCCCTCTGCAAAATTCACTTCTGGAACTTTATGGTCTTGTCAGTATTATTGATGAACATATTTTTGGCGATCTCAAAAGTTATAAAAGCCAGTTTGCACGTATTGATAATGACACCCGGTTTATAGACCTTAAAGAAAGATTAAAACCGATCTGCAAGCGGCATCTGCGGAGAAATATCCAGGAATACATTAACTATAAAAACCGGATACCCATAACAATTGAATTCATTCCAACTGATGACGAACAAGTTCTTTATGAAATGGTATCCGAATATTTGCGAAGAGAAAATCTCCAGGCCCTGCCAAAAGGCCAGCGCCATCTGATGATTCTCATATTACGCAAACTGCTTGCTTCTTCAACTTATGCGATTTCACGCACACTCGATATGCTTGCCAAAAAATTAAAGAAGAAGCTCAAAGATGCGACTATTGTTGATACATATGATGATATTATTGAAGATTTCAGCGCTGCTGAGGAAGTTTGTGATGAATGGGATGATAATGACAATGAAGCCGAAGTCCTTACCAAAGCAGATGTCAAGGTTATCGAAAGCGAAATAGCAGAACTTGAAGCGTTTAGAGATTTGGCTGAAAGCATTGTTCATAATGCAAAAGGAGAGAAACTTAAAACAGCATTGGAACAAGGATTTGCAAAAGCCAGGGAACTCGGCGGCAGAGAAAAAGCGCTTATTTTTACAGAATCTGTCCGCACACAGCAGTATTTGAATAGAATTTTACAACAGGTACCGGAGTTCAAAGACAAAATAGTATTATTCAGCGGATCAAACAGCGATGAAAAATCAAAGAAAATCTTTGCAGACTGGCTGGAAAAATATAATGGCACAGATGTAATTACAGATTCCAGAACATCCAATATCCGCTCTTCAATTATTGACTATTTTAAAAATGAAGCAAAGATAATGATTTCTACAGAGGCTGGCGCAGAAGGGATAAACCTTCAGTTCTGCTCGCTTGTTGTCAATTATGATCTGCCCTGGAACCCCCAGAGGATAGAGCAGCGCATTGGCCGCTGCCACCGTTATGGCCAGGAATTTGATGTTGTGGTTGTTAATTTTGTAAACAAGGCAAACAAAGCTGATCAAAGAGTATTTGAACTGCTAAGAGATAAATTCCAGCTTTTCAGCGGTGTTTTTGGGGCATCTGATGAAGTGCTTGGCGTCATTGAATCCGGCGTTGATTTTGAAAAAAGGATAGCCGGAATCTACCAGTCCTGTAGAACAAAAGAACAAATTCAGGAAGCATTTGACAAGCTTCAGGCGGAAATGGATGAAAAAATAGCCACCAATATGAAATCCACCCGCGCAAAGCTTTTTGATCATTTTGACGATGAAGTGATTGAAAAGCTCAAAGTAACCCGCAAAGACAGCGAAATATATCTTAATCGGTATGAACAGTGGTTGTGGGCTATCACGCAGTTCGGCCTTAAAAGACATGCTGTGTTTAATCACAATGCTCCTGTTTTTCACCTGAAAACAAATCCATTCACAAACATAAAAATTCCCACCGGCATCTATAAACTTAAAAAAAACGTAACAGATGCCTACACTTACCGTATAGGTCATCCTCTTGCACAGGCTCTTATCCAACAAGCAAGAAAGCTTGATACGCCTGAAAAATCCTTAACTTTTGATTATACCAATACACAAAGCCGAATTTCCATTCTCGAAGCGCTTATCGGAAAACAAGGGCATCTTGCTGTATATAACTTTACTGTTTCAGCGCTGGAGGATGAGGATTATATTATCCATGCCGGGATTACAGATGATGGGAAACTGCTTGATTCAGAACAATGCATGCGCCTTTTATCCATACCTGTAAAAAATGAAACCCGTATTAATGGTTCATTGAATGTTAACGAGTTAGATGATATTCAGAAAAAGAAACAGTCTGAGATTATCGACGACATTGCTGAAAAAAATGCTGAATTCTTTGAAGAAGAGATGGACAAGCTTGATAAGTGGGCGGAAGACAAAAAGAAAAGCCTGGAAATACATATCAAGGATCTTGATATAGCGATCAAACAACAGAAAACAATGTCCAGAAAAATCACCAGTTTGGAAAAGAAAGTTGATCTGCAACGAAAAATTAAAGTAATGGAAAAGAAAAGAACTGATCTTCGTCGAAAGCTGTTTGATGCACAAGACGAAATAGAAAAACAGAAAGATAACCTTCTTGACGAAATCGAAGCTAAAATGAGGCAACAAATTAAGACAAAAGAACTTTTTCAAATTCATTGGAAACTTGTTTGAGCGCTTAGAATATTTAATCAACACACGGAGATCGGCATGAAAAACCGACAAAAACTTGAACTTACCTGGATCGGCAAGGATAACCAGCCGAAGCTGGAACCGAGAATACTAATAGAAGACCCTGAAAAGTCTTACGGTGATAAGAACAGCGAAAATATGCTGGTATTCGGTGACAACCTTCTTGCATTGAAAGCGCTGGAACAGGATTTTGCGGGGAAGTTCAAGTGCATTTCTATCGATCCGCCGTATAATACTGGAAATGCGTTTGAACATTATGATGACGGGCTGGAACATTCGTTTTGGCTAAGCCTTATGAAGCCTCACCTTGAACTGCTGAGGGCACTTCTTTCCGACAATGGGAGCCTGTGGATTTCGATTGATGATGATGAATCGCATTATTTGAAAGTGCTTTGTGATGAAATATTCGGGCGCAGAAATTTTGTGGCGAATGTTATCTGGGAAAAGAAATATACAATTGCTAATGATGCAAAATGGTTTTCGGATAACCATGATCACATACTCGTGTATGCAAAAAACAAAGATGGTTGGAGGCCTAATAAACTTCCAAGAACATCAAAAATGGATAAAGCCTATAAAAATCCTGACAATCATCCAAAAGGGTCTTGGAAGGCAACACCTCTACATGCAAAAAGTGGTTCTGAAAAGTTAAAAGATTTTAGTTACACTTTTAATAATGGAGTTAAATGGTACCCTCCATCTGGAACATTCCCAAGATTTTCTAAAGAAACTTTGGCACGATTTGATGACACTAATGAAATTTGGTTTGGTAAAAATGGCAACTCAGTCCCTTCTCGCAAAACATTTCTATGCGACTTAAAAAGAAATGGTACTCCATCAGCAACTATATGGAAATTTAATGACGTGGGGCATAATCACGAAGCAAGAGAAGAAGTTAAGGCAATAAATCCTGAGGAAGTATTCGCAACCCCAAAGCCGGAGCGTTTGATCCAGCGTATTCTTACACTGGCTTCAAATGAAGGTGACTTGGTTCTTGATTCCTTCCTTGGCTCAGGGACAACTGCGGCTGTCGCACACAAAATGGGCCGCAAATGGATTGGGGTCGAACTGGGTGAACATTGCCATACGCACTGCCTTCCGCGCTTGCAAAAGGTGGCTGACGGAACCGATCAGGGCGGCATCTCAAAATCAGTAAAATGGAAAGGCGGGGGAGGATTCCGATATTACTATCTTGCCCCCAGTCTGCTCAAAGAAGATAAGCACGGCAACTGGGTAATTGATGAACGGTATAATGCGGATATGCTGGCGGCTGCCATGGCAAAGCATGAAGGATTCAAATATAATCCCGATGAAGAGATTTACTGGAAGCAGGGGCAATCCACTGAAAAAGACTTTATCTTTACCACTACGCAGTTTGTTACTATCGAAACCTTGGACAAAATCAGAGAAGAAATGAAGCCCGGCGAAAGCCTCCTTATCTGCTGCAAATCCTTTCAGAAAGCCTGCGAAAACCAATATTCTGAAATCACCATCAAAAAAATACCTGGGATGTTGTTAGGTCGGTGTGAATTCGGCAAGGATGATTACAGCTTTAATATTGTTACCATGCCCGTTGATTCTGATGCCCCTGATTTCGTGCCGCAGGGGCCCGAAAAAGAACCAACCGGGAAAAAGAAAAAGAAGGGTATGGAACAGGAAAAGCTCTTCGATTAGCCCTTGTCATAACAAAACCGGGAGATAATAAAAATGGATCGTATCGCAACTTCCATCAAAAACCGCCTGAGCCTGAGGCCGCCTCAAACAGAAAGCCTGAAAATACTTGCCGAACTGGTTGGCAAATTGACTCTGCAAAAAGGCGTCGATCTTCAAACCGAGCTTGACAAGGTAAAGGATGCGTATCCGACATGCACGGATTTTGAAAGAGATTTTCCATCTGTCTGTTTCGCCCTGGCAACCGGTGTCGGCAAGACCCGTCTGATGGGTGCGTTTATTGCCTATCTTTATCTGCATAAGGGAATCAAAAACTTCTTTGTCCTGTCGCCCAACCTCACTATTTATAACAAGCTTATTGATGATTTTTCGCTGCCGACCAGTCCCAAGTATGTATTTCAGGGCATAGGTGAATTTGCGACAAAACGCCCCCGCATAATTACCGGCGATAATTATCAGTATTCTTCTCAGAGAACCATGTTCGATTCCGAAGTTCATATCAATGTTTTTAATATATCAAAGATAAACGCCGAGACAAGAGGAGGAAATATACCGCGGATTAAGCGGCTTTCGGAATATATTGGTGAATCCTATTTCAACTATCTTTCTAATCTCAACGATCTTGTATTGCTTATGGATGAATCGCATCACTATCGCGCGGACAGGGGAATGGAAGTTATCAACGAATTAAATCCCATCCTCGGATTAGAACTGACGGCTACTCCACAGGTGGAACGTGGTCAACACGCCATAAAATTCAAAAATGTTGTGTATGAATATTCGCTGGCAAAAGCAATTCCAGACGGATTTGTCAAAGAACCTGCCGTGGCTACACGTAAAGACTTTGATCCTTCGCATTATACCGATGAAGATCTTGACAGAATTAAACTGGAAGACGGCATACGAATTCACGAGGACACCAAAGTGGCCCTGGATATATATGCGCGGGACAATAAAGTACAGCAGATTAAACCTTTTGTGCTTGTCGTTGCCAAAGATACCAGCCATGCGGGCAAGCTTAAGGAACTGATTACTTCCAAGTCTTTTTTTGAAGGGAATTATGCTGACAAGGTCATGGAAATTCACTCTGCTCAAAGAGGGTCTGAAAAAGAAGAAAATATTGCCCGATTAGTTTCATTAGAGAGCCCGGACAACAAAATAGAGATTGTAATTCACGTTAATATGCTCAAGGAAGGTTGGGATGTGACCAATCTTTATACCATTATTCCCCTGCGGACTGCGGCATCAATGACGCTTAGGGAGCAGACTATCGGAAGAGGATTGCGCCTGCCTTACGGAAAAAGAACCGGAAACGACAAAGCAGATAAACTGACTATTGTCGCGCACGATAAATTTCAGGAAATCATAGATATAGCGAATGATCCCAAGTCAATTATAAAAAAGGAAAATATTATTGAGATAGATACGGATGAGTTTATCCAGAAAAAGGAAGTGATTACCTCGCTTTCAAATATCGAAGAAAAATATAAGGAGGAACGAGCACGCATTGAAGATATTGTAGAACCGGAAGAAAAAAGAAAGGCATGTATCAATTTGGAGTTGAGAAAGACAATTCTTGATACCCTTCCAGAGCTGAACAAAGATGCAAAAAATGTAAATGAGCTGACAAGATCGGAAATCAAGGAAATTGCTGTTGAGAAAATAAAGCGTAAGATATACAGCGATCCTCAACAATCTTTATTTGTCAAAGAGACAATAGCGGAAGTCGAGAAGGTATATGATTCTGTTGTAATTGATTTTACTGACAATATTATTGAAATTCCAAGAATTATAATCCAGCAGAGCAATGATGTGCTGTCGGGATTTAAGAATTTCGACCTCGACACCAGGAATCTCAATTACCAGCCTGTATCTGAAGAAATTCTAATAAAAAAGCTTCGTGAGCAGGAGAACAGCACGGATACTATTATAGGCAAAGGCAGGATTGTTCCAGATAGTCTTGAAAATATCATAGTCAACGAACTGATCAATTTCCCGGAGATAGACTACGATAGTCAGTCTGATCTGCTGTTCGAATTGGCGAGCCAGGCAGTTGAAAAATTCAGGACATATCTTGCTGAAGACAATGTTACCAATGTTACTCAATATCACAAGAAAGAAATAGGAAACTACATTTATTCACAGATGATGGCCCATTTTTATTACGAAACACCGGGGTTTGTGAAAACTACTGTACGCCCTTTTACAAAAATAGAAGAGCATAATTTTTCAAAATACACGAAAGACAATATTTATCATTATACGGAAACAATCACGCCAACCAACTCCATACCAACAAAAGTATTCAGCGGCTTTAAAAAGGCCTGCCATAATCTCTATAAATTTGATTCCAAAACAGAGAAAGATTTTGCCTGGATACTGGAAGATGACAAGAAGTCGGTATTAAAGTGGCTTCGTCCTGCCGAAAAACAATTCCATATTTATTGGGACCATAATTCGCGACGGTATCATCCGGATTTCGTGGTTGAAACAGATAAAGCCATTTATCTGGTTGAAACAAAAAAGGAAAGAGATGTTGATTCATCAGATGTTCAGGAAAAGGCACGAGCGGCAGTTCAATATTGCACTCATGCGACAGAGTTTACAACCCGCAACGGAGGCAAGCCCTGGAAATATATTTTAATACCGCACAATGCCGTGAAAATAAATATGAGCGTTGACAGATTGGTTAGGGCTTATGAATATGCAGGGGGATATTAAATATTTCATAAAGCTGCCAGGATGGTTTCAAGTGCCCACACCTATTGGCAGCTATAATCCTGACTGGGCAATATTAAGGGAAAACGGTGATATTGTTTATCTGATAAGGGAAACAAAATCTACCAAAGATCAGCTAAAACTACGTGGCTTTGAAAGTGCAAAAATTCAATGTGGTGCGCGTCATTTTGAAACAATTGGGGTTGACTATGATGTTGCAACATCGATTTCTGATGCAAACTTATAAAGAGCCTTTTTTAAATAAGGGTAATGAGAAATTAAAAAAATCCTCACCTATCGCCACACAAAACCCGGACAAATAAAGTGTAGCATTGATCTTTCTCGATTGTTTTCAAACAACCAATTAAAATCATTTGAACGCAAACTGCCATTATTTATTAAATCTGATCCATATAATCAGAAAATCTACAAATTTAATAAAGAAAAACAAACTCTGACCTATAAATCTGAACAACTCATCCCTATTAAAACTGACAATAAACCTCCCCTTTTATTGGTTCTTGGAAATCCAGCCAGCCATTCTGTAGAAAATGGAATGTTCTTTTCTTTTGAAAAAGATGGGATAGAGCATCGTTTTTGGAAAATTATGAGGACTTCGGGAGTTCTTGACCTTCCAGTCCAATCCCATTTATCAATTAAAGACCAAAATATTCAAAGAAAGCAGCATTTATTTAAATTGGAATATGAAACGCCGTTCCGTATCGGTCTCTGTGTGTTCATATCAATGCCCAGTGGCCCCAGTAAGGATTATTCAGGTGTTTTGGGAATTCAGAAACTTATCGGCGCGAAAACAATGAGAGAGATAGAAAAGGAAGAACGAAAACGAGTGTTAGAATGTGCGAGGGAGTTTTTATCTCCAGATGGCGCTGTGATTGCATTTCAGAAGAACGCATGGAACGGTCTACGCTCTGAAAATGATCCAAAGTATGATGTGAATCTTGCAAAATCAGGAAAATTAAAAGGATCATTTATAGGAAACCCAAAGATTCCTTTGTTCTGTGTACCACCCACGCGTTGGGCAGGGCCTTGCAGTAAAATTTTGAGACAACTTTTAGCAGAAAAATACCCAGGTTTGCTACGAGATAAAAACAATAGGAATTGAAATGGCCATAGCAATGAATACAACATATAATTCTAAACTAAAAAAGGAGGGAAACTGATGACAAAAGCTGAACTGATTGACCAAATGGCAAAAGACGCAGGAATTTCAAAGGTTGCAGCAGGAGCCGCTCTGGACTCTTTCATTACCAATGTCACAAAGGCGCTCAAGAAGAAAGATGGCAAGGTGACTCTGGTTGGTTTCGGTACTTTTTCAAAAGTCCGCCGGAAAGCTCGAAAAGGTCGGAATCCTCAAACAGGCGAATCTATTAAAATCAAGGCAAGAAATGCCGTAAAATTCAAAGCTGGGAAGAAACTTAAAGACGCTGTCTAAAAAATGATTATGGGGCGGTTTATTTATTTGGCATTTGCACGCCAAATATGCCGCCCTATTTTTTTGTTATATCAGTTCCAACACGCCATCCGGTCCTTCCTTTAACATCAACAATCCCCTGTCTTTCCCCAACTTTTTTAACTTCCATTTTTTTCAAATCAATTCCGGCCAGTAACAAAAGCCTCCAACTTTCTGCATTAGCACCCTTACCCGCGTCGAATTATCTAACGGTCGTTAATAGAGAAACGCATAACTTTTCTAAAAAGCCCATTCCAATCGCCGGAATAAACTAACCTCTCTATTATACAGAAGGGGCAATTTTTTCAGCCCCGGAAAATAAATCTTATGGAGGAATAAACATGAAAGAAAAATTTGAAACTACATTCAGTATTGGCGATGCCAGCAGAATTACCGGTGTCAGCCAGCGGAAACTTCGCGCTTGGGAAGGAAAATACATCCCGGAGCCAGAGCGGCTTGTCTGTGGCGAAAGGGCTTATCGCAGATATACCCAAGCCCAAATCGACCTGATAGTTCGAATCAAAGAATATCAGGATCAGGGATTCACACTTTCCGCAGCAGCAAAAAAAGCCACTGGTGACCTGGCAAGGAAAGGAGGGGTGAACAATGCGTAAAAAACAATCGAAAACAATAACCAAGATATGCCCCTTTCTTGATGAGAATTGTGTGAAAGAAAATTGTGAAATTTACAATACAGTCTTGGATCGGTGTGAACTTGGGTTACTGAATTACAACATTTATCAGCTGATGACGGTCATGAAACAGCAGATTGAGATTGAAATGAATAAAATAAAATAGATTTTTCAGAAGATAGTGATGGTGCCTTAGCGGGTTAAATGGGGAGTGCCTGCTCCGCTCCCCAGCCAGACTTTCCTGCGCAGGAGGTAATGAATGGAAATATTAACGCAAGAACAAATTAAAAAATTAAGTGTTGAAGAAACGAGTAAAATTCACAACTGGTTCATAGAGGAATATCTCCTTCCAGAAAGAACAAAGGAACAAAATAAATTCATCAGAAATTTAAAGGCCCACTTCGAAGAATTAGGAGGGGAAATCAAAAAAAATCCCTATGAAAAACATAATGCTAAATCAGGGCCAGTTTCGAAAAAGAATCGGTATGATGACTTTGATTTTAAACCTAAAAAAAATGAGCATAAGCAGAAACCAATTAACGGCCAGTTCTTGGCATTAACAGACGAAAAATTCTTTAATAACGAGGAACTTATGAAAAAAATCGGAAATAAAACCGGACTGCTATTAGTCCTGTTAAGAAATAAGGTTGACTGGGATAAAAATGAGAGATTGAATCTTTATCAGGAATATTTTTTAAAGAGAAAGTTGGTAGTAGCGTCAATATCCAGGCCGAGACTTTCAGAAATTTTTGGTAAGGAGAAACGCAGGATTACAGAATGGGCGAGAGCGCTGGAAAGAGACGGGATCATCAAAATAGAGCGAGTCACCTGCATGGATGACGACGATCACCGGAAAAAATATAATGTTTACATTCTCGGCGAGGTCAATGATGACGCGAGCTATACCTTCTATTATGAAAAATAGGAACCGAAAATGGTATTGAACTTTACCAATTTCTGGTAAGTTTGATACCATAAACGGTTTTTAACTTACCAAAAATGGTATCGTACTTGACCGAAAATGGTATCGTACTTACCAAAAGTAGTACCCCCGTATTAAAGATTTGTTTTAAAGAGATCATCAAAGAGATCTCTATGCTAAAGTTTCTCACGAATCAAAATCTTTGCTGGAACAAGCGAATGTTAAATTCGTTTGTTGCTGATCACAACTGTTACCATAAACAAGGTTATGATGTTTTTGCTTAATTCGAGCTGCCCGAACTTTAAAATATTACTTTGTTCCTGATAAGATTTTTATCTTTCTCTGTTAATGTCTCTAACAGGATCATGATCCCGCGCTTAAACCTGTCATTCTGATAAAGCTCCTTGAACAATCCTGGTTCGAACTCGCCGGGTGAGACCTCTTTGAACAAGCTGAATTCTGTCCCCTCATAAGCAGTAAATTACTCCTACCCAATACCTGAAAATGTCCATTCTGGCTGGCTCAGAGCGTTTCTGGCGGGTTTTCTTTTCAAATCCATAGGAAGGGTATGGGTTTCGGAAAGCGTTCAAAATAAATTAAATAAACTTTTGTGGCCGGCGCTCTGGAAAGGTATTTTCCGGAATCAATAGAATAATAAAATCGTATTGTAGAATAACCCCATAAAACTCTCTTAGTATTAATCCCATCCCTTCTCATTAGCATAGTGTGAGCACAAACAAGGGTGTCTGAAGGGGAGTTTTTTGCTGGAGTTAAGGGCTTTCAAACTTTTTGATGATTTCAATGAGGGTTTTTACAATTGCAAAGGAGCACCTGTCACAATGTGGCAATTTTTGTAATATGCTTGACATGTTAGGTTAAATATGTGAAAAAACATAAGATTTAAAAATAGCCGCTTAAACCTTTAAACAAAGGAAGAGCATATGATGTTAGAAGGAACCCCGTTTCTCACATAGAGAGGTGGGGTTTTATATTTTTACAGATACCGATTAGATATCTGAAATTTGAGGACATCACATTTTACAACTTTTCTGTATACCATTACAATTTGCATTATAAACAGAACTGTATAAATAATGGTTAGAGATTGTAGGAGAAGTCATGCATTGGTCAAAATGGAAAGATGACATCGATAGAGCTATAGCAAAGGTGTGTATCCAGATCATCAAAGAACCGCTCAGTTATTTTTCCGAAGCCGATATCCAGCAATTGCTTGTCGAAGAACTAAGTAAGATCGAAGCTATCAGCAAGCCCTATCCAACATCTGTTCAAAAAGGAAAGGGATCCAAGAGCACCTACAGAACACCTCTTGTTCACCGAGAATACGGCGGCGGAGATGGCAGACGAATTGACGTCGTGGTAATGGATCCTGATGACGTTCGGAAAATTGACACCGTGAATCTGACAATAGGGAAACAATACCTTCGACCTGCGTACGCCTTTGAACTGGGTACGGAGAAAACGTCTGACACATTTGCTCACTTGCAGAGCGACCTGAGTAAGTTGAGCGAACGCACCAAGGAAAAAGGAACTGGATACCTCATACATTTCTACAAGGATGTTACCCAAGCGAGAACGGGGACTATAACACGAAATAAAACCGAAGCGAAGATTCATAAGAAGTTCAAGCAAGTCTTCAACGAAAAGCAGACCCAAGGAAACATGAAGGTGAAGATTCTGGCGATCCTTCTGCGAACATACAGGAGTCAAGAGAAAATGCGAGGCAAGTGCGAGATTTTCAATGGGCAGGAATGGGTCAAGACGAACGTCAGCAGGGATGCTGCACTTCGAAGCGCAATTCTAAAACAAGTCGCATAACCAAGGAAGAAGAATCTCTACTCTAACAAGTCGCTGCAGCTTGCCATAAAGGCTAAGCGGCTTTTCCGTCAGCTGAGCTCGATCGTTCATTTTTAGCACTATCTGATATTGATCGCAGGCTTTTTGGGGCTTCGAAAATTTGAGATATCTCCAAGGTATCTCATATTTAGCAATTTATGTGCTCGTGGCAAGGTATTTGAAACTTGAGGACATCACATTTTATAGCTTTAATACGTCCGGGGCCTATCAAATATCAAAAGGAGGTGGAGAATGAAGATGAAGAAAATCGTTTTACTCGCTGCATTTATATTGTACAGCACAGCAAATGTGCATGCCGGACAAGCGTGGCGTGATTGTATTCCGGGTTCCATCGGACCAGGCGGGTGTGACTCTATAGGCCCAGGTGGCGGTCAATCTATAGGTCCAGGTGGTGGTCAATCCATCGGCCCTGGCGGGGGATTATCCATCGGCCCTGGTGGCGGTCAATCTATAGGTCCAGGTGGTGGTCAATCCATCGGTCCAGGTGGCGGTAAGTCTTTATTACGGGATAGAAGTAGAGGTCTAAATACGGACACGATGCGCCCATATAAAAATCCATACGGCATTATTAAACTGCCCGATATTGCGCCTAATAAGGCAGATTAACTCGGACTCGAAACAGGTTTTTGATAGCTGCAATTTATATGGAATTCTGTTTGTTGTTTAGGTAGTTGTGATATCGTTCGACGAAAACTCTACTGTTTTCCCTTATGCATGGTCTCAATGGCCGGGAAGCATCCTTCACCGGCAACGGTAGCATAGTAAAAGTGTAACGTAGAACAACCCCAACCTCACACCCTCATCACATACCCTATAACCCCATCCCAGATTTAGTATAATAAATTGTACAGTAATAGCATCCCAACCACCCTGTAAAACCCTCTCCGGTCAACCGGAATATTCGGATTTTAACTTTTTACTAAAAGTTAAGATTCAGACCGCCTGAAACCCACAATCCCTTGTTTACCAAGCATTTACACTGATTCTGTTTCAACGGACAATTTTGGATTTATTTCTGTATTTTAACTATCACCATGCTGTTTAAGCATTAGTTAAAACTGCGATGCTTCCAAACAGCGAAAGGAGACGTCATGAAAAAATCAAACCAGCACAACCATCCAAAGAAGGGCGACAATATAACAGTAGAGCCGATCAGAAGGATCGAGGACATAAAGTCCATATCAAAGCTGCTCTCCGATTCGCCCAGAAACCACCTCCTGTTTACCCTGGGGATCAATAACGGACTTCGAGTTGGAGACCTGCTCAAACTGAAGATAAAAGCCGTGCGAAACCTGAAAATCGGAGATACGCTAAAGATAACAGAATCAAAGACCGGAAAAGTGAATATACTTGTGGTCAACAAGGCCGTTCACAAATCCCTGAAAAATTACTTGGAAAAGGTTCAACCGAAAGACAGTGACTATCTGTTTGCCAGTAGGAAGGGGAACAAGGAGATCACCATCCAGGCGGTTAACAACATGATCAAGAAATGGACGAGAGCGATCAACCTGGCGGGTAATTATGGCGCTCATACATTAAGAAAGACCTGGGGGTATATGCAAAGGACAAGATACGGCGTCGGGTTTGAAATCATATGCAAGCGGTACAATCATTCGAGCCCGGCGGTAACAATGCGATACTTGGGAATTGAAGATAAGGAGATTCATAATACGCTTATGAATGAGATTGGTTAAAGTGTCCCAACCACCCTGAAAAGGGAAAGGTTAGGGGGTGTTGGCTATGGGGATTGATGATAGAGCCTCGTTTCAATAATGTTTCAAGAAATTGGCCAGCGCTGGCCAATTTTCAAAATACCTGCTGACTTGATAATTTAACTCTTTCACCCCGATTCTTTTTGTTTCTGTTTTGCCAAAAATTTGGATTGGTTAGAAGCATTGGCACATCTGGTTGAGCAATATATTCTTTCTTTTGCCGTGCGCTGGTAATAAAATCCTTCACATTTTTCCCAACCACATTTTCCAAACCGGCTCGGCATAAATTCATTGGTTTGAATGTAATCTAAAAATATAAGATCGGCTAAATCCTTTTCCTCTTCTATGCCCAGTTGGCCATCAGACTTAACCGTATCAGGCCAAAACCCAAATAAGAACTTATCGTTATTTGGATCAATAAGAACCCTGCGGCTTCCTTTCATTTCTATCAGTGTATCAGCTTCGCCTGCAGTTACTGATTCCACAGAATTAATGATTGTCTGGAGTCTCGAACGGAGATGGCTTTGTAGTTGTTTAAAAAAATCTTTTCTTTGATCCAGGACTTCACGCGATTCATCCTCCATTATTCCAGCGGTGTACCGTTTATATTTGCCACGCAGAGAAAGATAGGGATAGTTGGCATCGTATTGTCCCAGGAACTCTGTGTATTTGATTAAGATTCGAACAAAATCTGCTTTGTCCATCGGCTGGATATCTGCATTAACAAACTCAATAAAGTTATCAAGGACATCCTTGTCTATTTTTATCATTGGTTTCGAAAGGTTAGGCATAAAGACCTCCATCAATCCCTCAAAAGGATAAGAAAAATTAAATAATTCTATTTATCGAGATACCTCTCAAATAAGTTCAAAGTGCTTACTTAAACTAATAATAATGTCATAATAATAAAATGTCAACAAAATTATAAATTTTTAATTTAATGTTATATCAACATTATATGCCATTTATTAGCGGCTATCGATAATTATTAATAAGTGCATAACTTGACAAATACAATTAAATGCTTATAATAGGGTAAAGTAAAAGTGGAGTAAAAAAAATATGACAAAAATTGAGAATAAAACTTGGTCGAAGAAAGGATTCAAAAAGGTGGATTTCCCAATAATAGCAAAACTTGCTGGAGTAACCTATGGTGACGCGCAGCAGAACATTAAGAAATTCGGTTGTCGGGATATCATGACTTACGCCCTCATCCGTGAGCCGGATAACATTCATGATCCTAATGCAATAAGGGTATCGCTTTTCGACCTCTTTTTCATGGGGTATGTGCCAAAACAGGTAGCCAAGGATCTTGCACCACTAATGGATTCTGGCAGGAACTTTCGAGCCTACTTTGTTCAAAGGAATGAACATCCTTATCACGACCAGGTGGGTATTACGGTGAGGATAGTTGAGACAACTGAAAATTAGAACAAAATAAATTACGGAAGGAGGCGATGTCATCGAATTTATCTGTTAGTCGTTATCTTCGCAGGCAATTTCATAGGATTAGTAAATAGTGCGAAGACATTATCAACAAATTTAATATTCGGGATGGGTTGGTGGGATAGTTTTGATGGCAGACACCTTGGACTTTTTTTAGATGTAAAATAAATAGGGGGAATAGGATTATGACAGCAAAAACAAGATGTATCGAATGTGGAAGTGAAGACCTAAAAGTTTTAGAATCCAGAGAAGGTGTTGATGGATACGGAGCATACGAATTCAAATGTAATGAATGCGAAGAAGAGTTTGGTATTTTTTTTGATAATGGAAATGTTGTAGAGTATTTTTTCGATTAAAACACATAGATAATAGCGAGCGCTTCGGATCGGAGCGCTCCAAACAAAAACTTTTAACGAATTATGGAGGACTTTTAAAATGGAAATACAAAAAGAAAAAACAGAAGTTTATGTAGAAGGTGAAACTAACCCAGAATATTATGAAGACATTTTGGACTATGCTGAAGAAAAACTGGAGAATGGGGGTCTGAAATCGGTTTTGGAACCCAAGATCGTCAACTCAGAAGGCGTTGTAGTTTATTCCGGAAAATTACCAGAATCAATGTGGGGTTAAACTAAAAACAAAAACGGAGGATATATTGTACTTTTTTGATAGTCCGGGGACAAAATATTTTTATTTTTTAGAAGTTTTATTGAAAAGAGCACCCACTCTTTAAAATGGGAACAACGTCTCGTTATCTCCTTTGCGGGACAAAAGAGCCTCCAATGGCTCCAGGAACAATCTGAACAGCAGAATTTTTCAGAAACATTGGAGGTATGACTTAAAAACCTGGAGAATTCTCGCTGTTCGGACATGAAAAGGAGATTTAACAATGTCCGAAAATAAAATCCAATTAGAAAAGGAAAAGGGAAGAAAAGGCAAAGACACCTCCAAGAGTTCACTTTTGGGAGAAACACAGGCGATATGCATGCCATCGAACAAGAAAAAGATGGATATTACCGATCTATTACCATTCAATCTGCTTGGTAATAAAACGGAATTATTGGCCGATAGCATAGGCAGTTTATTAGAAAAAGGAGCAAAAAACTCAGACCGTGTTATCGACGCATTCTCTGGAACAGGCGCTTACATCCATTATTTGAGAGATAGCGGAAATGATAAACCTATTATTTTGAATGAATTCGATCCTTTTCGATTCGTAACTCACAAACAGATAAAGGACAATCCTTTATCTGTGAGTTTTGCTGTCAAGTATTACCAAGATAAAGTTTCAAACAAAGTAAAACATTTGAAAAAAGGGGATCGTTTCGACTCTGCTGCAAGAGAAGCGCGTAAAAATGTTGTTGATTACATGCAAAAGGAAGCTGAGCGTTTGATTCAGCCTTGGCAAAATATCACGGAGTTGAACGAGCATAAATTACCTTTAAAAATAAAAAATACGCCTGAGTCGGCTTCATTGTACATTGTTATGCAAAATCAAAAGCAACACTATTTTCCCATTAATGCAGACGCTTCAGAACGAGGGTTGGCACAAGTAATGGAATATAAGCACAACAAAACAGTCGCAAAAGAAAATGAAAAAATAAAGCTCTTCAGAACAGGCGGCCGTATTTTGCGTAATCCCCGTGAAAGAATACTTTCTGTCAGCAAAAGGTTGAAGAATGTTGAAATAAAATACGGGGACGGCTGGGAACTTATTTATGAAACTGCCAGTGACGGAGACCTTGTTCTCGTGGACACATCATATCTTGGGAAAACAACTGAAAATTACAACCAGTTCACCCGGGAGGATAGTGATCCAGGTGTTTATATGGAAAAGGTTCGAAAGTACATTTTGCCTGCCTTTGAGCGCGGAGCAAAATTTTTAATAACCAACAATTGGAATGATGAAATAGTAACCGAATTCCGTCAGCTCGGGTTTACCGTATTTAAAGCAAAAAGAGCTAAAATGCAATCCAAAGGAAAGCCGGAATTGGTTGCGATAAATTTTGACCCTTTTACAGGAAAAATTACCACCGGAAGAAAAACTTCGTTCTTTGAATCTTCCACTGGAATTAAGGAGGCAGCTTAACGAATCAAAAGAACACAGGAAAGAGCGCCTATCTATAAAATAGGAACGTCCCGTTAACTCCTTTTTCGGGACACAACGCTCCATTGTTGAGCGAATAAAAAGTAAAAGGAGAAGGATTATGCATTATCACACAGAAATTTATTTGGAAAAATTGGAAAATGTAGATGAACAGATAGCAGAAATTATGGAACCCTATGATGAAAGATTAGAGATAGAAAGGTATGAAGAAGACGGCGAACAATTATGGAGAAATCCTCGTGGTTTTTGGGATTATTGGGTTATTGGTGGAAGATGGACTGGTGATCACACGAGTTATGATCCAAGAGAAGACCGGTTAAATTATTCAGAATGTATGTGGTGTAACGGGACTGGTTTCAGAAATGATTCAGTTGGACGAGAAGCGAGAGAAGAAAATCCCACATATACATGTAATAGTTGTGGAGAATATAACTCTGAAACTAAAACATGGTCTCATGGCAAATTTGGTCCAGGATTGAGCATGGCTTGGGTCCCCAGACTTTATTACGGTGATGTAATTCATATAGCAGGGATTAAAGACGACCTAACTTGCTACACACTCATAGTAAATGGAAAAGTTTATCACAAAGAACATATTGATTATGAGAATTTAACATTTCTAAAAAATCCAGACTTTGATGGTAATGTGATGAAGAAGTTAAACGAGTTAGGGATTAAAGATGGATATTTAGTCACAGTAGATTATCATTGCTAAAAGCAGCGAGGAGGACACAGATAAATTTTTAGGAATACGAGAACCCCAACTCGTAAAAATGGGCGGGGCTTACCTCTGGCCTCAAAAGACCGCTCAGAGCGGTATGGACACGCCATTATATGGCGATTGTCATATCAAGTTAAAAGAGGTACAGTTTAATGGACGATAAATTATGGGAGAAGGAATTATGGACACAGCAGGAAGTTTCAGATTATTTTAGAGTAGTACCGGCTACGGTGAAAAATTGGAGAGACCGGGGATTATTACCTTACATTCAACCATCGGGTTCAATAAGAGTTCTAATTCCTGGATATGCGGTAAAGGATTTTATAGATAGATACACTATTATCAAGAAGGGCGGTGATAAAACCAGGTGTTTGGCTAAAATTAAAAGGAAAAAGCCTGATGTATCATCCACACCAGACAAAGACTGGAGGATATAATCATGGCGAAAAAGAACAAGAAAGACCATCATTTGAAAAAGCGTAATGATGTCTGGTATTTTGAAGCAATGGTCAGGGGTAAACGCATCAAAAAGGCATTATCAAGGTCTATCACGGAAGCGAGAAGGCTCCGGGATGATTACATAAATGAAATAAACCTTTATGGCTCTATCAAAAAAGATGAGCCTGTAAAGGAAACCAAATTGTTTGGCGAAGTCGCTCAACAATGGGCTGAAATAATGTCTCAAAAGGTAAAATCTTCAACATTGAAGGATTACCGTGGCGCTATGAATTATTACATTCTGCCCAGGTTTGGAAATATGCCAATCAAGGATATTGATTTTCTGGATATTGAGGAATTTAGAAGCGAAATGAAATGTTCCAATAAAAGGAAAAACAATGTCCTTGTGCCGATGCGTTCATTGATGAAGTTCGCTCTTAAAGCAGGATTGATAGACAAAAACCCAATGGACTTGATAGATAATCTTAAAGTCAGCAAACCTGAAATCCATCCCATGTCCATAGATGAGGTTCATCTGTTCCTGGATGTTGTAAAGCCACAATACAAAAACTTTTTTACTGTGGCTTTTTATAGTGGGATGCGTTTCGGCGAGATGGCTGGTCTAAAATGGAAGAATGTTGATTTTAGATTAGGTGTCATCAAGGTCAGGGAAACAAGGGTTAGGGGCGAAGAAGGTCCCCCCAAGACCCCAGGTTCAATCAGAGACATTAAAATGTTGCCCCCGGTGGTTGAAGCGTTGAGAGACCAGCGGAAAGCCACGATGGGGAAATCAGATTATGTGTTCCTGAATTTTTATGGTCGCCCACTGCTTCCCAATGCGGTGAATTATCGTATCTGGAAATCGGCATTAAAGAAAGCAGGGTTGAAGCCAAGGTCGCTTTACCAGACCAGGCACACCTTCGCCACATTAATGCTGGATGCTGGAGAACTGCCAGGATGGGTTCAGAAAATGATGGGGCACGAGAGCCTGAAAATGATACTGGAGCGATATTATTCCTATATCAAGAACTATCAGCGTGATGACGGCTCTGCGTTTATGGATAATGTCTATAATCCGAGCGTAAAAGAGACTGACGAAACACCAGACGAAGATGAAAAATCTGAAAATTTTACACCAAATTTACACCAAAACGAAAACAGGGAATTGATGTGATTTCCAATCTCCTGTAATCATAGGATAAAACAATTTATAAAATGGGGTGAGTGACGGGACTTGAACCCGCGGCATCCAGGGCCACAACCTGACGCTCTACCGACTGAGCTACACCCACCATACAAGCTAAAAATGCCTAAAGTGATCTAAAGTGCCTAAAATGC
>Ga0208279_1000642_pt1 | contig 24966 bp, 23 predicted proteins | sample AntAceMetag02UKM_FD_184766 | JGI IMG/M metagenome (GOLD analysis project Ga0208279, IMG submission 184766) | Saline lake microbial communities from Ace Lake, Antarctica - Antarctic Ace Lake Metagenome 02UKM (SPAdes) (version 2) | ecosystem: Environmental > Aquatic > Non-marine Saline and... | reverse complement strand
GCGGATACATATCCACTGCACGGAAGAATGGATACCGTGTTCTTGACGCTATTCAAAATGCGTTTGTGGGAAACCCATTCATACCCGCGGTCTGCCCTGTCAAAGAGTCCTATAGCTGAGTAGTTACCCTTTTGATCTCTTTTACGTCTGCTTCGACCTTGAAATCATCTGGACAAAAACCGATCAAGTTGACTGAGCCTTCAGTCATATCGCACTCGTCCATCAATGGTGCTAATCTTAAGAGGGCTTCTTCGTATCCTGATCTCATGGAACCGCTGAACCCTGCAGCCTCCATCCACACAACGTCCTTTTTCAAAGGGAGGCTGTCTATAATTCCCTCAACGTCATCCCCAATTATCGAGGGCACATTTCCTGCGATGACCAAGAGAAGAGGCGCGTTGTAAAGCTTATCAGCGCGCTCCAGCGCCCTTCTGAGCGACTCTTCACCACCAAAGATGACCTCGCGTTCGTGCATCACTGTGCAGGCCTGCCTGACGTCGGCCTGATTCGAGATCGTTTTGAACATCCCCGCCCCCCAGTTACATCCGACAGGGGCATGATTAAGCACCACAGCATCCTTGATCCCGGAAAAAGCCCGATAAGCGCCGAAAAATTTGTCACCACCCATTTTAATCGCTCCAACACAGGTTCTGTCTAGCTGTTCAGACAGCTTGTCATCCCAAATTTAACACCATATCTCCGACCACATCTTTCTCGAAGATGAGCACATGGGATCTTTGATCATCGGATAACAATCCTCTTCGTAATCGAACCTGGAAGCTATGAGCTTTCGATGCGGATTCGGATTCGAAGCTTCCTTTTGCAGCCTCCAGGTGAGATACTTTCCGAACTCAACGGTGCCCCTAAACCCAGTCTGATGAATCAAATTGCTCGCCGTCGCGATGTTTACCGCCCCGACATCTCCACTCTTTGGGGAAGGCAGCCCGCTTCGATCGGTGAGCAAGTAATCCACCTCCTTTGCAATTTTGGCCATCTTATCAGAAGAGGGATCCACGAGGATTTCGACGGTCTGGTCCAGCTTTTCGGCCACATCCCTCAAGTTTCCGACCATCATCCCGATGGTCTCTTGAGATATTTTCATGCTTCTCATAGGCTGAGAATCAATGCAGATACACTTCAAAGGCATCTGAAGGTCTTGGGCATAGACGCTCAAGAGGTTGGGGTTGAATATGAAGCTCTGGGTAGAAATTGCAAAACTGTGATTCTGGAAGAATCGGTGACTTTCGCTCAGCTCTTCAAGAGCCCCTTTTTTCTCGCGCTCGATTGCATCTTCAGCCTCGCCTTCTAAGCCGAGCTTCGACGCCATTTCGATGAAGAACTTTCCGACGTTATCAAAACCGACGTAGAAATACCAATTTTTCACGTAATCGGTCCCGAACCTCTCTTTCATCCTATCGGCCCATCTCGTGTTCCTAGTCACAACGATGTTAAGAGGCGCTGCAGGAGCACGTTTGATCGCGTCGACGGTCGCCGTGGGGATCGTCGTGTTCAACTCGATCCCGATCTGTCCTAAGACGCGCTTCATCTCTTCGACGTCGTTCCAGAATCGGCGCGTATACCTTCCGAAAGCCTCCAAGTTCACGGAGTTTTCGACCACGTCTTGCTCTTCCATCAGCTGATCTGCCAAAGAAAACATCATCTCTTCGTGGCCACAGCCCCGAAGTTCCTGAGCCGTAGGAGGAGTTGAAGAACATTTCATCGATTTTGCGGCATTTTTGAGCGAGACCTCGACCGAATCGCCGTCTCTGTGGGAAAATCCTTCTGAAGGCGCATATAATATGTCGCAGGCGATCTTTGACCTGAGGCTCTCGATCACGCCGAGAATATCATCGCCGATCAAGCCCGAGACGCATGTCGGCAAAACCACGATCAAGGCGGGATCATATCGCTGGTAAACGTCGATTATCCCTGCTCTGAGCTTGTCTTCACCACCTTGGATCACATCGGTTTCGTTCATATCTGTGCAGGCCAGATCGCGAATGGGCGAAAAGAGCTTGCGTGGAGATAGTCGATGGTGAAAAGCGCACCCAGAGGGTCCATGTACTAGCGGGACTGCGCCCTCGATCTCCGAGACCACATAAACTGAACCTGAAAGCTTGCAGTTGATCCCATAGAAGTGGTTCTGGCGCGCCATGATTTCGTATATCCCGTTGAAGGCGCGCTCCCGAAAGGCGCTCCGAATCAGGGATGGTCCTTTCCTTGAGGTATATTGTGGCTCCTTGTTCATGGTCCTACCGCCGATTCGTCTGTACTGAGTCATGTTCTCCGATTTTCAAGTAGTTCCCATGTTCTCTGATTATATAGCGGTTAACTCTGCATGATTTAGGATGAACTTGTCACATTTCAGATCCAACCATTAAATCGGCATGTTTTGGGACCATGCTACAGCTTAGGGCCCGTAGCGAAATAACTTGCGCATATACGTGTACACCCATTATACGAAACCGACATGATGTGGATTCAGTATAATAATTACGCAGCACTCATATGACAAGGTTATTTCTTCGCGGGCCCTTAGATAACTTGGCATTTTCTTCCTGAGATTCGATCTAACGAATTTGTGTTCGGTGGAAACAAATGGTTTAGGTAGTGGTCGATAGGTTGCAATTGCCTAATCTGACAAAGTCGAGTTAGGAATTCGTACTATAGTGCTTAACGATACCTTTCGGACAAATCTCTAACTCGTAAGAGTTTAGGATTTGGCCTATTCGTATCGTTAAGCACTATTCTGGCGAGAACTGATTAGATTCATCTAATCGGTTCTTGACTATACTCTAGGCACCCCAAGATCGATCGAATGGTACCCAAAATACTGCAGGAAAACTATTATGTACCTTGAAGAAGGCTGAAAAAAATGTGTCTCAAAAGCGACCGTTCCATGTAATGCTGGTCCCCACTTTGGGCGGTCCTTCTAATTGTAGTTATTGTTGGAGCTCTGAAGAAGGATCTCCGATAATGAGCATTGAAACCATAAAAGAAGTGGTTGAATGGCTCCAGAATTTTCGTGATGATCCGGTTACGTTCACCTTTCATGGTGGAGAACCGCTCTTAGCCGGCGCAGATTTTTACCGAGAAACGTTGCGACTGCTTACAGAAGGGTTAAGCCATATGAAAATGGCATTCGCACTCCAGACGAATCTTTGGAGGCTTACCCCAGAATTAGCTGAAATTTTTGCAGAGTATCGCATTCCCCTAGGCTCCAGCCTGGATGGTCCAAAAGAGCTAAACGACCTGCAGAGATCAGAAGGATACTACGAAAAGACGATGAGCGGGTATGAAATTGCCAAGGCACATGGCCTCAGCGTGCAATTTATCTGCACCTTCACGTCTTATTCTACAAAGTTCAAAGAAGATATCGTTGACTTCTTCTTGGAGAATGGTTTAATGTTCAAATTACATCCCGCACTTCCTTCGTTACGTGGTAAAGAGCCTGAAAAGTGGGCTCTTGACCCAAAAGAGTATGGTGAGTTGTTAGTCTATCTTCTAAACCTATACCTGGAAAAAATGGATGAGATTGAGATCAGGAATATCAACGATTTGTGTAGAAGAGTCCTCACAAACAGGGGTACTGTATGCACTTATGTTGATTGTATGGATAGTACCTTTGCTGTGGGGCCTGATGGGAGCATATACCCTTGCTGTCGCTTTGTAGGCATGCCAGAATACATCATGGGCAATGTTTATGACCACCCAAGCATGGAAGACCTCGCCCAATCCGACGCAGGAAAGCTTATGCGCAAATTTAAGGAGTATGTGGACGAGGAATGCAAGGGATGTAAACACATAAGGTACTGTCGTGGTGGATGCCCCTACAACGCCATAGCGCCCACTGGCGGAGAGATAAAAGGCGTCGATCCCCACTGCGTCGCTTATAAGAGAATATTCGACGAGATTTCTGACCGACTAAACAAGGAGTTCTTCGAATCCCTCGAAATGGATATGTGCACGCTCCAACCACAACTTGCAAAGGACGCAAAGCCAGGAATAATGGCACTGGTGCGTAAGATGACAGCGGATTAGAAACTCAACCTATACAACCCATTTTTCAACGTGGGACATAACACCGATCTGAAGATGCAAGCGTAGTACTGGATCTGAGGGATACGGCCATCCCAAAAGGCAGATCATAGATAATTTTTATGAAGTGACGAGGGTAAGCTGACGTTCGGCACTTCTGAAAAGAATATTTCGTGAAGAGGTGTGACATCATTGCTTGTCAGGGAACTTGAGAGGGAAAAAAGCATCGTGGCCAGGTTCGATTACGGCGCAGATCTGGTCGAGTCGATAACTGACCTTGCCGAGAAGATGAAGATCCGAACCGGGATCTTCAGCGCCATTGGGGCGCTCCAAAAGGCAGAGATTGGCTACTACGACCAGGAGACTCATGAGTATCATGGAAACTTGATAGATGCGCCCATGGAACTTGTTTCCTGCTCTGGCAACATATCGATCAGAGACGAAAAGCCCTTCGTCCACGCCCACGCATCCCTGGCCGACAGAAATGGCAAAGTTGTAGGCGGCCACCTCCAGAGCGGAGTGATCTTTGCGGCTGAAGTTTATATACAGGAGCTGAAAGGAGACATTCTGGTCAGGTCTCACGATCCCATGACAGACCTGTACCTTTGGGGAGACGCGGATTGAATAGCAAGGAATACTTCGAGGGCCTTCACTCTGGCCTTTCCGAATCCATGGTGATCGCAGGGAAAGCTCGCCAGCAAGGAAAAGATCCCAGCACCTCAGTCGAGATTCCGACAGCCGTAGACTTGGCTGAAAGGGTCGAAAAACTGATCGGAATCGAGGGAATTGCAACGCGGATACGTGAGCTAGAACGAGAAGGAAAGAGCCGAGAAGAGGCGGCACTCGCGATAGGTATCGATTTTGCAGAGGGCAGAATCGGAAACTTTCCCGAAAAGATAGATGCCATCGACAACGCCATCAGGACCTCTGTTGCCTTGCTTACAGAAGGCGTGGTGGCCGCGCCAATCGAGGGAATCGCCCGCGTCGCTCTTGGAAAGAACGACGACGGCACCGATTATCTGAAGGTCTATTATGCAGGCCCCATCAGGAGCGCAGGCGGAACCGCCCAGGCTCTGAGCGTTCTCGTGGCAGATTACGTCAGGAGTAAAGTAGGGATTGCGCCCTACAAGCCTCGACCTGAAGAGGTCGAAAGGTACGTCGAAGAGATAGGGCTCTATAGGCAAGTTGCAGGCCTTCAGTACGTTCCTTCCGATGACGAAATCAGAACGATGGTGAAGAACTGCCCCATCTGCATAGAAGGCGAGCCCACAGAAGAAACTGAGGTTTCAGGCTACAGAGATCTCGAACGGATCGAGACAAACAGGATCCGGGGGGGCGTGGCCCTAGTCTCTGCAGAAGGAATCGCCCTCAAACGACCCAAACTCAAAAAACACGTCACAAAGCTGGGGATCGAAGGTTGGGACTGGTTGGACGAACTTGCCAGCGGCGGAAAGAAGGGTGGCGGCTCATCAAACGAGAAGTTTCTAAGAGACATTATCGCAGGACGGCCCGTATTCAGCCACCCATCGAGGCCAGGAGGTTTTAGGCTCCGGTATGGCAGATCCAGGAACACCGGACTTGCTGCAGCTGGGTTTAGCCCTGCCACTATGACAATCCTGGGCGAGTTCATAGCTGCAGGAACTCAAGTTAAGGTGGAACAACCCGGAAAGGCGGTGGCAGCATCTCCTGTGAGCACAATCGAAGGCCCCACCATCCGGCTTAAGAATGGAGACCTGGTGCGAGCCGATACAAAAGAAGAGACGCTACAGTATGCAGACCAGGTCGCCAAGATCATCGACGTTGGCGAGATCTTGATCTGCTACGGTGATTTTCTCGAGAACAATCGACCTCTGGCACCATCATCTTACTGCTTTGAATGGTGGTCTGCAGAGCTCAAAAAGGCAGGAGGCAATCCTGCGGGTTTAGAGGAGATCGGCGGCAAAGACGCGATCGAGATATCTCGAGGGTTTGGAATCCCGCTCCATCCCAAACACACATTCCTCTGGCACGACATATCCGCCGAAGAATATAGTACCCTGGCCAAAATCGTCTCGTCTGAAGGCAAGATGAGAGGTGATGATGATGATGATGATGGTGATGGTGATGATGGTGGTGGTGATGATGGTGGTGGTACGCTTCTCTTGCCCCTGCCGGCGAAAGAAACCTTGGAAACTCTTCTCGTCCTTCACAAGGTGAGAGAAGGAAAGATCGTGATCCAGGACCCTTGGCCGTTTTTGCTCTGCCTTGGAATCGATCCAGACGGATTGGGACTAACTTCGCAAGAGATGGAAGGCTCTGCCCTGGAGATGGTAAATGTGGTTTCAGGGATCAAGGTGATGGCAAGGGCTCCAACCAGAATTGGAGGCCGGATGGGTCGGCCCGAAAAATCTGACAAGAGGAAGATGAAGCCGCCACCTCACGTGCTGTTCCCAACAGGCGAAGTTGGCGGAAAGAGTCGTTCTGTGGGGATGTCTGCGAAATCCCACAAAGGAAACGGCAAGATAGGCGTGATCGCAACCGATATCGGAAAGAGGGTATGCCCCAAATGCGGCAAAGAAACGCACGAGTTTCTCTGCGATTGTGGCACCCACACACTTCCAAAAAGGGTTTGTCCTAAATGCAAGCTCGGTGGAAAGGAACGATGCCCAAGATGTGGGAGCGCAACCACTGCAGCGGCCACGATGACGCTTGACGTGAAAAAGCTCTACTCCAAAGCGCTGGCACATCTTGGAGAGCGCGAGCCAGACCTAGTCAGGGGCGTTCTCGGCTTAACTTCCAGAGACAAGACTCCTGAGTCGTTGGAAAAGGGGATACTGAGGGCAAAACATGGAGTCTTTGTCTTCAAGGATGGAACCGTCCGGTACGACTTGACCGATCTGCCTCTCACACATTTCAGGCCTCGGGAGATCCATGCCGATGTTCTGCGGCTTAGAGATCTAGGGTATACCGAGGACATATATGGCCAACCTCTAACAGACCCTGAACAGATTTGTGAACTTAGGGTTCAGGACGTCATCCTTTCTTTTGATGGGGGTGACTACCTCCTCAATGTAGCTCATTTCGTTGACGAAGAGCTAGTCAAGTTCTACGGGCTCGAACCATATTACAAGGCCCAAACCCCCAATGACCTGATCGGGGTGCTCATGGTGGGATTAGCGCCTCACACTTCGGCTGGAGTCTTATGCCGCCTGATCGGGTACACCTCGGCCTCTGCTGGATATGGCCATCCCTTCTTTCACGCAGCCAAGAGGAGGAACTGCGATGGCGACGAGGACTGCGTCATGCTGCTGATGGATTCGCTCCTAAATTTCTCCATGTCATATCTGCCTGAAAAAAGGGGCGGAAAGATGGATGCACCTCTTGTCATGACCACGAAGCTCGATCCTTCCGAAGTCGATGGCGAGGCTCACAACTTGGATCTTTTGCCAACATATCCACTCGAATTTTACGAGGCCACATTGAGCAACACAAGCCCCAAGGACCTAGAAAAGTCGATGGACGTGGTCTCAGGAAGGCTCGGAACCGAGGCCCAGTACGAAGGGTTCTTCTTCACTCACGACACCGATGACATCGCTTCTGGCCCTATTAACAGCTCTTACAAAACGTTGGGCACAATGGTCGAGAAGCTGGATGCCCAGCTTCGTCTTGCAAGAGAGATCCGGGCCGTTGACGAGAGAGATGTAGCAACGAGGGTTATCAACTCTCATTTCTTACCTGACCTCATAGGGAATCTTCGCGCGTTTTCGAGGCAGAAGGTACGGTGCGTCAAATGTGGAGCTAAGTTTCGAAGACCGCCCCTCAGCGGGAGCTGCCCCACGTGCGGTGGAAAGCTCATCTTGACGGTTCACAAGGGCAGCGTGAAGAAGTATCTCGAGGTCTCGATGAGGGTGGCAGAGGAATTTGGCGTGGACGAGTACACAAAGCAAAGGCTCGAGCTTATCAAAATGGACATCGAGTCCCTTTTCGAGAATGATAAGTCCAAGCAGATGGGGCTTATGGACTTTATGTAATTATACCTGCATTTAAATGAAAAGGTCCTATATGAATTTATTGCATAGCGATTTTCATACTCTGAGGATGTGTCTGCGACCATGACCCATTCTCTTCTAATCAGTCAGACAGTTTTATTTGTGGTCGAGGACAATGCTCCCTTTCGATGCAGGAGATCATCCAAAGGTTTGCCGAAAAAGGCTATCTGATAGACCCAGAAGCTTTGGATCTGATTACGTCCTATCCCGGAGCCAAAACGTCTCTGGTAAAGCGAGTGATCAGTTCACTGGATTCTTCGACGATAGTGGTAACCGTTTCAGACCTAAGACGCTCTATTGAAGAAATGAGCTCGACCAAAGAAAAGGACGCATCAGACCTTCTGCAGCCTGATCTTCTTAAACCAAAGACTTGTGTCGACTCTGGAATAAATCTTCCAAATGAAACCAAAAATACAAATTGTGCGTCACATATTCAGGTTCTGAAGAAGCCTGCATTAGAGGGCAACGGGGGAACTAAGGCCTCAGCCGTTGGAGGGGATAGGCACGCCCATCTTACGAGACTTGAAGAAAAATATTCGGCTCATGATGTAGCTTGTGTATCGTTGGAATCAGTCTCTAACCCTCTTGTCAATTCGGCAATCAATCCTCCTTCACCACCTTCAAATACATGTCAAACACCCTTTTCCGATCTTGAGCTATTGGCCGACATAACCGGGAAATCCACGTGTGTCGGCCAGTACCAAGATTTCATCAAGTACTTTAGAGATAGGTATTCCAAGATCGGAGATATTCTCTCGTCGCGGCTGAACGCCCGGCCCATAGAGAGCTTGGGAAAAAACGTCGCTGGAAGGGAAATTTCCATCATCGGAATGGTGATGGACATCAAGACCAGCACCAAAGGCAACAAACTGGTCCAGCTGGAAGATCCCACCGGCATGGTTATGGTGATATTCAAGAAGGGGACGCCACCTTTCGAAGAATCGAACTCCCTGGTTTCAGACGAGGTGATCGGCGTTTCTGGAACCACCGACGGCGGAGGAAGGGTCTTTGCCAATTCCTTAATCTGGCCGGACCTTCCAGAAGGAATGCCGCCCAAGTCTGGAAACGGTGGCGCACTCTTAATGTCCGACTTTCACGTGGGAAGCAAATACTTCGTAGAAGACGGATGGCAGAGGTTTACGGCCTGGATCAACGGCGAGATGGATGATCCGTTAGAACTCGTCTCTAAGGTGAAGTACATCGTGATCGCAGGAGACTTGGTGGATGGTGTGGGTGTATATCCAGGCCAAGAAGATGATCTTTCAATAATGGATATCCATCAGCAGTACGAATCTGCGGCTGAATTGATCTCGGAGATACCAAGCCGGATCCAGATAGTGATCTCGCCCGGTAACCACGACGCAGTCAGGCAGGCTGAGCCGCAACCTGCATTTCCTGAGTCCATCCAGAAACTTTTTGGGAATAACTGCACCTTTGTGGGAAACCCTGCCTGGTTCAAGCTGGGTGGGATCGAATGGTTGGTCTACCACGGCAGAAGCATGGACGACCTTGTGCTCAAGATTCCGGGCTTATCCTACAGCGAGCCTGAGAAGATAATGGTGGAGATGTTAAAGCGAAGGCATCTCTCACCCATTTACGGTAACCGAGTCTCTATCGCCCCCGAAGAAAGAGACATTTTGGTGATCCAAAGGCCTCCTGCCGTTCTCCATTGTGGTCACGTCCACACCTTTGGTGTGACCAGATACAAAGGTGTCACCGTGATAAACAGCGGTACCTGGCAAGGTCAGACCGATTTTCAAAAGAAGATGAATATCCAGCCCACGGCTGCCATTGTTCCCTATTTGGACCTTGAAACCATGAGGGTTCGAAAGTTAATCTTCGCCTGAAGCATCGCGGCGAAATTTCGCGTATTCTTCAATGGCTTGGAATTGCAAGATTTGCTACTGTAATAATTGGATCTCGACTACAAAACAGATCTCGGTAGCCGTTTTCATGTTTTAAAGCTGGATTTCAGGATGCTCACATTTTAATCGGATTTCGCCCCGAACGGGTCTGCATATCCACAACGTTACCAAAAAATACTAATATGGCCCCGACCTAACTGTGTCTAACTCACGCAATGAAGGGGTGATAGCATAAAGAAATTTGTAGCGCTATTTGTTTTAGCCGCGGCGTTCTTTGCACTTCCAGCCGTGGCACAGTGTGATGCGTCAGGAGGTCCGGACTTTATGAAGGATATGGACATGATGTCCTTTGGCATCTGGCCTGGAAACATGAACTTCGACGCTATCAACGTTGGTCAGCAGGATGCATTGTCTCTCGGACGGATGGCCTTTGCAACTAACGGTTTTACAGTTGACAAGGAACAGAATGCAGGGGAGCTTCGTTCAGAGGACATCTGCGTGTGCGGAGACCAACGGGGTATACTCAATCTGGAAAACAAACTGGTTAACATAGAGATGATCAACTCTGATGGCCAGTCCGCCATCGCGGTTGGCGACGGCACTGCGATCAACAACGTGGCTATCAAAATAAGGCAATGCTGAAGTTCGACCAAGTTTTCTGACCGAAATAGGATTCGAGATGAAAGCGAAAGATATGTCCATCGGCTTGATGCTGATGGGCACAATTCTTCTTTTTGGCTCAGTTGGCTCTGCAGATTTAACCAGCAATTTTCCTTCAGAGATAGACTATCCAGATTCTCTCGACAGTGTCATGGCATTTCACGAAGAATTTGTCCATCCAGCATTCTCTCAGAAATTTGCCGAGGGGGGCAAAGGGCTCAACGCATCTTCTGACATCTTTATGGACCTTAAACGATCCTTCTTTGGCGAGCCAGAACCTCAAGAGACGTTCCGTGGGGTGGTGGCCATAAACACCGATAAAGGTGGAACTGTTACCTGTGAAGGTCAGTTCAGAGCTGCTCCTGCTGACGTGAACCTGATGGACATAGATATTAGCAACATAACTGTGATATCTATCAACACGGCCAGAGGTGGAAAGGCTATAGCAACTTCTGAAATCATGCTAGAACCCGTCCAAAATAACGCGGATCCATCGTGAAAATGCCCCTGAAAATGGGGTCATAACATATCGATTTTTCATATTTTGGGCATTTACAGGGCCACAAAACAAAAACAGTCTGGAAAAATGCAGAGCATTCAGCCAGCCCTAGAAAAGCCGGTCATCCCTCGGCTGCCGAGCTGGAGCGATCTAACTTTCTCTCCAGCCTCGATGACGTCCTCGGCTCTTGCGAGCACATTCACCTTCTTTAGGGTGATTTTCTTTCCACAAGGACATGATCTGGTGCAGGTCCCCTCCTCAGCGTACAGGTGACGACCGCACCGACTACATCTGAATATCAGGTACATCCAAAAAGTGATTGGAACGATTGTGTTGAATCACTCGGTGAAGAGGATGGCGTTTATGAAACCTTCCTGGCCTGGCCTGTTGGTGATCTGGGCGTTGCCCATATCAGTCTTGATTATAGCGCCCTTTGTGAGGATGTTTCTTCTGACGTAGTGAAGGTTAGCGCCGTTTTCCACCACGCTTTCGATCTTCGCGGTCTTGGACTTTCCAGTCGCAGGATCTGTAATGCAGGCTACATTACACCTTAAGAGACGGATCTTAGTATTGCCGCCACGAGTCTTGATCGTCTTCTTCCTGGTGACGTCTACGTTTGGCTCACCAGATTCTCTGCCCAATTCGTACTTGCGCTTTCCCCGGCTGGATATCCTCCTTCCGCCGGTATACTTCCTCTTGGAGCTTCCTTGACATTTCATATAATTCCCCAGATCGGTGTCCTTCTTTGGAGAGGTGTATTTATACTTTTGCTCTTTCCGTCGATCCGGCCAAGCGCTGTTGGCACGGGTTCTGCAACATGTAGCCCATATGTATAGTGTTTAACGGTACCTTTCGGCCAAATCTAAAAATCGCAAGATTGTTAGATTTTGGCCTATTCGTATCGTTAAACACTATTCGGGCGAGAACAGATTAGTCTCATCTAATCGGTTCTCGACTATAGTCGATCGCTCCTGACGGGCAGCCTTAATATACAGTCTTGTATTTGCTTTCCGATGAAATTCTGATTTTATGGGATGATGATCACATGCCATCTGAAGACAACAGGTTATCTGCTTTATCTCCCAGGGATAAGCAGGTGCTAAAGGAGATATCGGGGGGGCTCAGCGATCCTGAGGCCATCGCCGAAAGGCTCAGGATCAAGCCGGTTTCGGTGATATCGGCGGCAGAGGGCCTTGCCGATATGGATCTGGTACAGGTCGAAAAGAAGGTCGAAGAGGTTTGCGTCCTCTCCGAAGAAGGCGCGAGATACGCAGAATTGGGCTTGCCTGAAAGGCAGATTCTGGATTTGGCAAGCACCGAAGAAATCTCGCTATCAGCGATCAAGGATCCCGACCTCAAGGTGGGGATCGGCTGGCTCAAGAAGAAAGGCTGGGCCTCGATCGATAAAGGCGTTGTAAAGCCCGTCGAAGACGCCCCCCGGGGCGTTGACGAGGTCGCTCTTGAAACTCTCGCCTTCCAGGGCGAAACCCGCGCTTCTGCCTTGGACGGTGAAGCCCTCAAGATCCTGAAAAGTAGAGGTCTCATCGAGTCAGTCACCACCAAATCCTGGAGATACGAACCTCTGCAATTTGATATCAAATGGGACGATGTGGATCTGGCCGTAGAAGTTGGTCAGATAACCTCTGACATGATAAAGAACGGGATCTGGGATGGCACTAACGTTCTCTACAATGGAACGCGTTATCGCGTGAGAAAGTACGACGTCTCGCTTCCGGCTGAAAGGATCTACCCAGGAAAGATGCACCCTTACCAGAGGCTCATTCGCTGGATGAGGGAGATCATGATGGAGATGGGGTTTGCTGAGATCAAGGGCGAAATAATCCAGTCCAGCTACTGGAACTTCGACGCCCTCTTCCAGCCTCAAGACCACCCTGCAAGAGAGATGCAAGACACCTTCTACTTGGAAACAAAAGCCGAAGTGCCCGATTACTCCAAGACAAAAGAGATGCACGAGCGTGGTGGCAACGTGGGCTCTACTGGCTGGGGCGGAATTTGGGACCCAGAGGTTGCAAGAAAAGAGGTCTTGAGAACTCACACTACTTCCCTTACCATAAAATACCTGGCAGATCATCCCAAGCCACCGGTGAAGGCATTCTCGATAGATAGGTCCTACAGGCGCGAGGCGATCGATCCCACTCACACCCCTGAGTTTGAGCAACTCGAAGGTATCGTGATGGATGAAGGCGTCACTTTCAGGAACTTGTTGGGCATATTAGAGGAGTTTTACGCCAAGATGGGATTTGAAGAGGTCAGGTTCAGGCCAGCTTATTTCCCCTACACCGAACCCAGCGTGGAACCTGAAGTCTACATCGACGGCCTTGGATGGGTAGAACTTGGTGGGGCTGGCGTATTCAGGCGAGAAGTTACGGCGCCATTCGGGATCGATGTGCCGGTTCTGGCCTGGGGGCTTGGTGTGAGCAGGGTTGCAATGCTCACTTTGGGGCTAAAAGACCTAAGAGAGCTTTACCAGTCTGACATTGGGTGGCTTAGGGATACTCTGGTGAAAACACTCTGATTTGGGAGGTAAAGTCGATGCCAGTTATCAGACTCTATTACGAAGATATGGAAGAACTGGTCGGGGTCGATCGGGACACAATCCTAAAGAGGGTCCCCATGATCGGTGCCGATATCGAGCGCTTGGAAGAGGATTATGCTGACGTAGAGTTCTTTCCGGACAGGCCCGACCTTTACAGTCCTGAAGGCGTGGCCAGGGCCCTGCGCGGTTTCTTTGGCCTGGAACTTGGCCTTCCTGAATACGAGATTCAGCCCGGCAATATCGTGATCGAGATAGACCCTTCAGTCAAAAACGTGCGGCCGTACCTTTGCAGTGCCGTCGTCAGGGACCTTGAGTTTTCCGATCCTGCAATCGAGTCACTCATGGATCTGCAAGAGGACCTTCACTGGGGACTTGGCCGGAACAGGAAGAAGGTTGCGATCGGCGTTCACGACATATCCAGAGTGAAACCGCCGTTCAGATATCTTGCTGCAGATCCCGATTTCGAGTTCGTGCCACTAGATTTTCAAAAAAGCCTCTCAATGAGAGACATACTAAAAGAACATCCCAAGGGCATATCTTACGCCCATATCCTCGAGGGGATGGATCGCTACCCCTTGATATTGGACGCAGATGACCAAGTTCTTTCGTTTCCCCCAATAATCAATGGCAATCTGACTCGGGTACGAGATGACTCTCGCGACCTCTTCTTAGACGTCACAGGCACCGATTACGTCGCGGTCCAGAGGGCTTTGAACATAGTCGCAACGGCACTTGCCGAAAGGGGCGGCTGGATCGAGAGCGTTCTTGTCAAGAGTGCCGAGGGCGATAAGGTCCTTCCGAATCTCACTCCTGCGAAGTGGACGATCGAAGCCGAGGATGCAAACAATTTGATTGGAACTGATTTATCGCCTGAAGAAATCGCCCAGTACCTGGAAAAAATGCGTTTTGGCGCAAAGGCCAAAAACTCTCAGATCGAGGTTTTGGCCCCGGCCTACAGGGCCGATATCATGCATTCTTGGGACATATTCGAAGATGTGGCTATTGGATACGGCTATGAGAACCTGGTGCCAATGATCCCAAAAACGGTCACTGTTGGCCAAGCTCATTCTATCGAAGTCAGAAAATCAGAGTTAAGAGAGATCATGGTGGGCCTGGCATATATCGAGACGATGCCTTTCACGCTCACCAACGAGGCTGTCAACTTCGAGAACATGAGACGTTCCAGAGACGAAAAAGCCTTCACCCGGGTTCTTCATCCCATAAGCGAGCTTCACACCATGGTCAGAACCGACATCCTCCCGAGTCTTCTTGAGATCTTCTCCTTAAACCAGCATCATCCCTTGCCTCAGAAGATCTTCGCCCTGGGCGATGTGCTCGTGGATAGGAAGACCAGGCAGAACCTGGCAACAGCCTCCATCCACAGTGGGGCCGACTTTGCCGAGATCAGGTCGATGGTAGATGCTATCTTCAGAGGTCTTGGGATCGAGCCCGAGATAGTTCCTTCCAGGGACGGGGCGTTCCTCGAAGGGAGGAGAGGCGACCTGGTCGTGAACGGCGTGAATGTCGGATCTTTCGGCGAGATCCATCCTCAGGTTCTGCTCAGCTTCGGGTTGGAACAGCCCGCTGTGGGGTTGGAGCTGAGATGGGACGAAATTTGGAACAACTGAGAATTCTCGCGATAGAAGATCTTACATGGTCGAGTCGAGCCCCTTTCAAAGCTTGAGGGGCAAGACTTCGACCTCGGTTTAATATGCGGTGATCTTCACAATCACGGCACCTGATCAGATGCCAGATCTCCGGTCGAGGCGCTGGCATATTTCGGCCCGAAGGTTTCGGCGCATCTCCGCCGCACCCTGTAACACTTTTTTGTAATTTGATGTGATTCATTGTGATTTGTGTCGCGCGATTCCCACAGGCAAATTTGATATAAGCTGTGGACAACTAAACAAGGATTTGGAGATAACTTTGGCTATGAAAGTTCGAGATCTCATGACTTATCCCATAGTCACGATGGAACCTGATGCCACGGTCTTTGAGGCGATACAGGTCATGGTGCGGGAGAATAAGGGCAGCGTTCTTGTGGCCTGGAATGGATTGTTAAAGGAGATCATGGGGATAATAACCACCAGCGGGATGTTCAGGCGTGTCTTTGCGAAGGGATTAGATCCCTCGAAGGTGAAGATTTCAGAGATAATGACGCCTGCACCCCTCGTGACAATAGGATCCAAAGAGTCTGTGGGAATGGCGGCCCAGCTCATGATGTCCCACAACATAAGGCGCCTTCCAGTGGTGGAACATGGTGCATTGGTGGGGATCATAACCAGCAAGGATCTTCTCAAGTGCGTGAGCCTTCTAGAATGTGGGCTGGGAGATTGAAGGGCGACTTGACTAGCTTGAGCGGCACCGTGACGCAGAGCTTAAATATTGAAAGGACAAAGGAATGGCCGCGAGTCGAGGTAGCCAAGCCTGGTATGGCGCAGGTTTGCTAAACCTGTGTCCCTTCGGGACTCGAGGGTTCGAATCCCTCCCTCGGCGCTCTTCCACAACTTATCTTTAACGATTTCTCCTTCGAAATCTCTCTTCAATGACTTTTGCGATTTTGACTGATTTTTTCCTCTGTTCTCATCCAGGCGATTCACACCACTCAATGATTATCCTCTAAGCTTCTTACCTCTGATCCAGATCTTCTTCAGGAAAGCGCTATAAAGGAACGCCACCGACCAAATAGCGTCTTGTTTTGCGGGGAGTCAAAATAGGGGATGGATAGAAAATTATATAAAAATTGGTGGGATAATAAACATGGACGGCAATGAGATGCGAATAATGAGGGCGATCCGGCCTCGCAATCTGCTTTCTTTTGGACCCGATACAGAGCCTATTGACCTTGAAAGCTTGAACGTGCTCATCGGCCCAAACGGCTCTGGAAAGTCCAACTTCATCGAAGCCATATCCCTCCTGCGCGCCACCCCTGGCGATATTCGTGCGGTCATCCGCCGGGGCGGAGGCGTGGGCAACTGGATATGGAAAGGAGCGCCAGAGGAGGTGGCTTCCCTTGACGTCGTTATCAGCAACCCCCAAGGACACCAGCCGCTCCGTCACCACCTTGCCTTCTGGGAGGAGAACCAGACGTTCCGCTTGGTAGACGAGCGCATCGAGAACGAGAAGTCTTATTCAGGTCACGAAACGCCCTATTTCTACTACAGCTACCAAGACGGAAATCCAGTAATCAATGTCAGGACAGGAGAAGAAAACGAACAACGCAAGCTGAAGCCTGAGACGGTCAAGACTGACCAGTCCATACTCGCTCAACGGCGAGACCCCGAGACGTATCCGGAAGTTTCCTACCTGGCGAACGTCTACGATGATATCAAGATATATCGGGAGTGGTATTTCGGACGCAACGCGACCTTCCGCGAGCCGCAGCAGGCGGACATGCGCAACGATAGACTGGAAGAAGACTTCTCGAACCTGGGACTATTCCTGAACCGGTTGCGCGGGGTGCCGAAGGCGAAGAATGCCATTCTTGAAGCGCTGCGTGACCTCTACGAAGGCTTTGACGACTTCGATGTGAGCATTGAGGGTGGTACTGTCCAGGTGTTCTTCACCGAAGGAGATTTTACGATCCCCGCAACCAGGCTGTCAGATGGAACGCTGCGATACCTCTGCCTGCTGGCGATCTTATGTGACCCCACACCGCCGCCGCTCATCTGCATCGAGGAGCCTGAACTCGGTCTTCATCCCGACATCCTACCCGAATTGGCCAACCTGCTCAACGCCGCCTCAGAACGCACCCAGTTGATCGTCACCACCCACTCAGACATTCTCGTCGATGCGATGACCGAGCGGCCTGATGTGGTCCTCATTTGCGAGAAGCACGACGGCCAGACCAGGATTAGCCGTCCCGACGGCAAGGAGCTGGAAGAATGGCTGAAAGATTATCGTCTGGGTGAGCTCTGGACCTGTGGCGAGCTTGGGGGAACGAGATGGTAAGCGTGCGGATATATGTTGAGGGGGGCGGCGACAGCAAAAAACTTCATTCGCGGTGCCGTAAAGGGTTTAGCAAGCTCATTGAGAAATCAGGCTTTGAGGGACGGATGCCGAGCATCGTTGCCTGTGGTGGACGCGATAAAGCCTACGACATGTTCAAGAAGGCTTTGACCTCAGCCAATCGGGATAAATTTCCGATGCTTCTCGTCGATAGCGAAGAGCCGGTTACCGTGGCCGTCTGGGATCATCTGAAGGATCGAGACGGATAGGGGCCGTCCCGTCGGCGCGAAGGATGAACAGGCGCAGATGATGGCAACTTGCATGGAGACGTGGATAATGGCGGATCGTGTGGCTCTGCACAATTTTTTTGGCGCGAATTTGCAGGAAAGCGCTCTCTTTCCAGTGGACGATTTGGAGCGCAGATTTCGGCATGATCTGCTGGCGGCGCTGAAAAACGCTACAAAGGACAGCGGCAGTGGGAAGGGGTACGACAAAGGACGGCGTTCGTTCCAGATTTTAGCGGAATTGAACCCCAAAACGCTCAAGGAGAACTTATCGTATTTTCGCCGTTTCAGCGAAACACTTGATCGGTACCTGTAAGTGACTAACAGATAGACGCCTTCCGCCCTCCTGAAAACCTATTTATCGAGACTCAGCAATCGCCAATCCAAATGCCGGACCTTTTGATACTTCTGGCTGCATCGTTGGGTTTTCTCTTGGGAGTGGCAAGCGGCCTTGTCCCTGGCCTTCACACCAACAACTTTGCAGCCCTCATCCTCGCAATTTCGCCGCCCCTTCTTGCAGTGGGGGTCGAGCCCTTTTACTTGGCCGTGGCGATCCTTGCGGCGAGCGTCTCCCATACCTTCCTTGACATAATACCATCGGTCTTCATAGGCGCGCCAGATGCGGATACTGCCCTTGCAGTCCTTCCTGGCCACAACATGATGCTCGAGGGAAGAGGAATTGAAGCGATAAGGCTCTCGGCTTTGGGTAGCGCATCTTCAGTCCTGGTGGCCCTCATCTTGATCTATCCGTTGGCATTTCTCTTTGGCCGCTATTACGACCTTATGATGGCGAATATGGGACTCGTGCTCCTCGCGATAGTTGCGATCATGATCCTATCTGAGAAGGGGCGGTTTGTGGAAGGTCAAGGATCGCTTGTTCCTTTGAAGTACAAGTTTTTGGCCCTGGTTCTCTTCCTTTCCAGTGGATTTCTGGGTGTCTTCGCCTTCAACCATGAGGAACTTGCATCCTCCCCTTTTGGGGCTGGGGGTCGAGCCAGAGGTTCTGCTTCCCTTGTTGAGCGGCCTTTTCGGGGCGTCTCTCCTGATAATAAGCCTCGTCACGGGCGCAGAGATTCCGGCACAAAGAGTGACCGAGTTTGAGATATCAGGACGAACTGCCGCAAAGTCCGCCTTCCTTGGCGGGTTTGCAGGATCTGTGGTAGCATGGGTTCCGGGAGTTACGCCAGCGGTTGCCACCGTGGTTGCAAGGTTAGGATCGGAAGGGTCAGATGAAGAGTTTTTGGTATCGGTCTCCGGGGTCAACACCGCCAACGCCCTCTTCGCCCTCGTGGCGCTCCAGGTGGTGGGAAGGCCAAGAAGTGGCGCCGCCGTTGCCATAAGCGAGCTCATCGAGGTGGACCAGGGGATTTTGTTGACGATGGTAACGGTGGTCGTCGCGACGTCAGTTCTCTCTTACATTGCCACCATCCGGGCAGGTCGAGTTGCAGCGAGATTTGTCAGGATGGTGAACTACAGGTTGCTTTGCGGAAGCGTCCTCGTCTTCCTCACAGGGATGACGTTTGCATTCACAGGTCCTTTTGGCCTATTTTTGTTCTTCGTATCAACCGTGGTTGGGCTGATTGCGCCGTTGGTCGGGATAAGAAAAACGCATGCTATGGGTGTTCTTATGTTGCCGCTCTTGATACGTTACCTTTGACGTCGCCTTTTGTCCTGTCCAAAGGTCCATCGTCTAAAAGCTATCGAATTTACGATTTTTCACGGAGTTAGAACCTGCTTTCGACTTCGCTTACCGATATAGCAGAGCTTTCCATCGTGTCGCGGATGTAGGCTGCAAGGCTGTTGGCCCTATCTCCTTCGGGGTGGTAGACTATCGTCGCCTCCGGCGAGACCTTCTCGATCATCTTGGTCAGGCCTCGAAAGTCCAGGTGGTCGCTCAGGTTAATCCTTGGAAAGTTTATGTCACACCTTCCTGTGAGGACGTACTTGTTCCAGGATTTGACGCTTGACAGGTTCCAGGGCGTAACCACGCTGATATCGGTTTCGTTCTCCTCGACTGGGGTGAGGGGTCCAGCTTTGGGCATCAGCTCTTCGGTCAGGGCGAGGCACTTTTCGTCCATCCCGATAGGGTCTTTGTATCCAAAGCCTCTGATGAGCGCCACCGCCCGTTGGGCCTTGCCAAAGGCGTAAGCTCCAAATGCCGCACCCCATGCAACTGCATCGCCAAAGGCCATGATGTCATCGTCAAAGACGCATCCTGGATCCAGCGGATCGCCGTAGTTGGCCTCTGTCACCAGAAGGTCGCATTTTGGAAGTGAGTCGTAGTTCTTGACGTCGCCAGTTACGAGGACTTTTGTTCCCACTTCGTTTTCCCAGTAGAACGCGTTCGATCCGATGGTGTGGCCGGTTGTGCATGTCTTAACTTCGGTTTCGCCAACGAAAATGCTCTCGCCCACCGAGTAGGTTTGGCCCTGGTAAGTTCTATCGTGCCTTATCTCGAGAGCGCGGGCGGTTTGGGTCGATGCTATCGCCTCGGGGGACAACATGGCGGATTTTCCGTAGTGGTCGCTGTGGGCGTGGGTGATGAGGTAAGAATCTGGCTGGAGACATTTTTTGGGCGCACGGCTCGTGTCGATCGAAAATAGGTGTGAGTCGAACTGAAGCGATAAGTGCGGCGCAAGCCCACCTCTGCTATTTACCCTCCGAATGGGCTCGATTCCAAGCTCCTCGATGGCTTTCTGACCCTCGCGATCCTCCATGACCAAGAAGTTGGGGCCGGCCGAAATAAAAAGATGGCCCTAAGAGACGGGCTTTGCAATCCTGGCATCCAGACGAAACATTTTTCGTGAAATATGTCACATTCTCGGTCCGCATGGAAAACAGACGAGCAAAATCCAGCCTCACCTCCTCGTCATCTCTGGCGATGCCACCTTCTGGATCGGCGGGCTTATCCTCGAGAGAGAGTTTTTCGCTCGGTGGCGGGGGCGATAATTTTTGATTTCTTTTGCACACATTTCGATCTGGTGTGGTCGAACTTTTTAAAATTTATTCGGAGAGTTCTTCTTTTGCGTCAGGGCAAAAAGTTTCCTAGAAAAGTTGGGATGCTGAGCAGAAACGCCCAGCAGTTGAGTCATCACCCAGAGGATACTACATGTACGATTTCGATCTCTCCAGCCTCGACAAAGTCGTCGGCGGGAATGGGAATTCCCTCTTTAAGCGCCACCACGGCTTCCGGATTCAAGTCCAAAATATCGAACAGATCTTCGTAAGTCAGACCTTCTTCCACCGTCGTATGCGTCTCCTCGATCCGACCGTTCCCTGCGATCTTTATGGTAAGAGAGATCACTCTTCAGTCTCACCGCCTGTGCCAGCCACCAGATCGTCCAGGTTGTCCTCGATGAGCTTCTTTTCCAAATTTTCAGCTTTCTTGTCGCCCTTTCTCTCGACGGTTCTCTTTTGGAACTTAGGCACAAGCATCACCTCTAGGTACTTATCTTAACCTAGGTGCGTATTAACTTTTCGTATTCTTCACCTCTTTGCAACGTAAGCCCACTGGTCATAAATTCCGAAATCGTCTCTGTTGTCAATCACTTCTCCTTTCCATCCTGCCTTCCCAAGAGTTTCTGCGATCCATTCGGCTTCAGGTTTGGTGTAAGTTGTGTATATCACCATCTTCTTTGCAAGCTTTGATCCTTCCAACAAAATCTCTTGCCAGAGGGATCTGTTGACATCGTCTACCAACCCCACCATGAAACCGGCCACGATATCAAAATCTTCTGGCCCAAAGAAGCTTCCAAGTTGCCGGGCGTCTAGCAGCATAGTCTTTTTGGGATCCAAAAATCCTGCCTTCAGGGCTTGACATACCTCGCATTTTTCCACATCCTCAGTCCAAGGATCAAAACCCAGCCTTCGGAGCGATTGGGTTGTCATGCCGTTTCCACAGCAGATCTCCATGACCGTCCCTTCAGGGATGAGAATCTGCCTTAGGAATTCTTCTAGCCGCTCGATCCTGCTTTGGACGTGGAATGGCGGGCCAGTTTCTATGCAGCTTTCGCAAAATAGCTCGTCACTCAAGGAGATTGCAAAGTACTCGACCAAAGCTTCCTGGAACTTCTCTTCAGAGGACTTGACCACCCTCTCCGTTGGGAAACTTTCCAGCACTTTTTCTTTAGAATAACGATCGGTCAGCACCAGCCAAAACTCCACGGGCTCAGTCAACTTGAAGGCAATGCCGAGCCCTTCATCTATCCTCACCATTTCGTTGAAGTCCAGCCCTGAATCGATGGCCGCTAAGGTCACTGGCAGATTGATCAAGTCCGCCAGCGATTCTTCAGCCAGGAATATCTGTGTTCCCTCTTCAACACCTAGAATCTCATGAATTAGCACGATTTGTTCTTTCGGGCCAAGCTGATATCAACTTTCTCGTTGGGGAAACGGCTATATTATCCCTCTAAAAACTCTATCAACTGCTTTGAAGTTGAAGGATATACCTGGCGTGGGTGCCAGGCTGGAAGAGCGACTCATCACCCATTATGGGGATGAAGATCAAGCGCTCGATGCCATACTGAAAAGCGATGTTGCTGGCCTTATGAGGCTGAAGATGAGCCAACGCCAGGCCATCGGCTTGGTCCAGCGAGCCTTGGGTTTGAGGTATGAAGTATCACCTGAAAACTTTCTGGCCACCAATGAGGCTATCCGAATCTACAAATCTTTGATGGAGAAGATGACTGGATTTGCCAATACCGAATACGCCAGGCTCAAGATGGGAACATTTTTCCCGTCGTCTTGTGTCGACCTGATCGAAGAAAACCAAAAGACAGCAGAGTTTGCCATCAGATCGGCCAACATCCTCGAAGGAACTGGCCTCGAACAGCTCCTGTCCGCGATAAAGCCATTTCGCTCAAGAGCTGCCCCTCGCATCAGAAATCGGTGTCTTGCAGCGGATTCTGCCCAAATTTTTGAAGAGCTGAAGAACAGAGGTCTAGACAAGGTTATAGACGTCCACCTGGTTGAGAACGCGCGAGAACTAAGAGATCTCGCGCTTGGCTACGATCAGGTGATTCATCTGGGCGAGAGGTTGAACACCTTCGACCTGCCCGAAGTCGAGGACTGCGAATTGCAAGACGAATGGTATCTGGTGCCAGAATTGGTCCTTCATCGTTACCGTGAGAACTTGGCCACACTGGACTCGACTCTAGAAGCTGCCAGGATATTGGAACGGGTCGATCTCTTATCATTTGATGGGCTCTTAGACTTGGAACGTGCGGTCAGGGAGCTTGGGCAAGACGAAGATGAAGAAACTTGCCGGTTGGAACGAGTTCTTGAAGTGCTGGAGGCGCGGACAGAAGAAGTGGTCCGTTGGGCCAACTCCGAATTGAAACGGATCATCGAAAGCCGTTCAGTGACCCTGGCAGGTGAAGACATCCTTCAGGCCTTGGGCAAAGGCGAAGATCTGAGATATTTGATAGAATCCCAGATGGGCGACGCCTTTGGGCAGGTTCTAAAAGAATCGAGGGTTAGGTTCGCTTTGGACCTTGACATGACGCCTCTAGAAAAGGCTCGCCTGGAAGAAGTGTTCCCTTCAATGGCGAAGTATCCTCTTGAAGAAGATCGAAACGCATTGCTCCGGTTCCAGGCGGAAGGGCGACGAAGGCTTGAGGCAAGAAGGCTTGACGCCAGACGAGATATTGCCAGGGATCTTGCGGATAAATGGGGTCGGGCAGAGAAGCTGGTTGCAAACCTTCTCGAGTTTGACGTGATCTATTCTTTGGGACGGTTCGCTTTAGAAGAGAACTTGATCATGCCCCAGTTCGTCGATGAGTCTTGTCTTGGATTTGAGAAGGGGCGAAATCTCTTTCTTGAAGATCCTCAGCCTGTAAGCTACTCAGTCGGCACAACAGGCCTTGCAGATCCCGTGGAAAAGATCGCGATCCTAAGTGGCGTGAACTCGGGCGGAAAGACCACCCTTCTGGAGCTGGCCGCCCAGATAGTCATACTGGCCCACATGGGAATGCCGGTTCCAGCTGACGTTTGCAAGCTTTGCCTATTCGAAGAGTTCTACTACTTTGCAAAGAGCAGGGGGACCCTTGGAGCTGGTGCTTTTGAGTCCACCATCAGGAAGTTTTCCGTCCTCGTCAACGAGAAACGGAAGCTGGTTCTCGCCGACGAGCTTGAAGCCATAACCGAACCTGGTGCTTCTGCCAAGATCATAGCTTCTCTCCTGGACGAACTGGCCAAGAGAGATTCGGTTGCGATCTTCGTAAGTCATCTTGCCGAAGAGGTCCAGAGGTTTGCAGAAACCGACGTTAGGATAGATGGGATCGAAGCCAGAGGCCTCGATGAAGAAAACAATCTGATAGTCGACAGAAACCCCTGCTACAATCATCTGGCAAAGAGCACGCCCGAGCTCATAATCGACAGGCTCGCAAGGTCCACCTCTGGCGAAGAACAAGAATTTTATTCGCGCCTCCTTGAGAAATTCCGGTGAATTTTTATACCCGGCAGACTAATTTATTCGATATGCCCCTCTCATCCCCCCATCTGGAACTCTGGCAGATCGCGGCGTTATGTTTGTTGATGCTTCCGATATTTTTCATCTTCAACTACATCGTGGTAAAATACGCTGCTAAAAATCAGAAGATGCGGCAAGATCGGCACGACAGGGTGATCGCGGCAAGTGTCTCTCGGGACATGAATCCGAAAACGAGGCTCAAAAGAAAGCCGAGGCGCAAGTTCTGATGTAATTTTGAGAAGTAATGTAAATGTGAACCTCAATCGTTCTTTTCCACATATTTGTATTTTTGTTAGGCGGCTGCGTAGGTTGCATTAGTCGTAGGTGGCGAAATTCTCTATCACATATATTCTTTCTGATTTTTATTATAACTGTGTACTATTATTTAAGTATTTAATTTACTTATATTTTATTAACTAATTGCATTGTAATTTATGTGCTGCTTATATGAGCTAGGTGTCCACACAAATCATTCAACATGAAGAAAAATCGTAACTACTCAGCTATAGGACTCTTTGACAGGGCAGACCGCGGGTATGAATGGGTTTCCCACAAACGCATTTTGAATAGCGTCAAGAACACGGTATCCATTCTTCCGTGCAGTGGATATGTATCCGC
>Ga0208279_1000641_pt1 | contig 25077 bp, 19 predicted proteins | sample AntAceMetag02UKM_FD_184766 | JGI IMG/M metagenome (GOLD analysis project Ga0208279, IMG submission 184766) | Saline lake microbial communities from Ace Lake, Antarctica - Antarctic Ace Lake Metagenome 02UKM (SPAdes) (version 2) | ecosystem: Environmental > Aquatic > Non-marine Saline and... | reverse complement strand
GACGAGGTTTATGGTCAGGTGCTGGAAGGCTCTTCCTTGGAAACGGACACGTTGGTCACTCGCTCCCCCTATTCCGCCTCCAAGGCTGGCGGGGACCTGATGTGCTACGCCTACTTCGTCAGCTTCGGCGTGCCGGTCACCATCACCCGCGGCTCCAACAACGTCGGCCCCTATCAGTACCCGGAGAAGGTCGTCCCTCTCTTCATTACCAACGCTATTGACGACATTCCCCTGCCCCTCTACGGCGACGGGCGGCAACAGCGGGATTACCAGTACGTGCTGGATCACTGCCAGGGGATTGACGTAGTATTGCACAGGGGCACGCCCGGTGAGACCTACAACCTGGGCACCGGCGTGGAGACGGAGAACATGGTCATGGCCCGCTTGATCCTCGATCTGCTGGGCAAGCCGTACAGCCTCATCCAGCACATCACCGACCGGCCCGGACACGACCGCCGCTACTCCCTCAACTGCGACAAGATCGGGGCGCTAGGCTGGCGCAGCCGCCACTCCTTCGAGAACGCGTTGGAGAAGACCGTGCGCTGGTACGTGGACAACGAATGGTGGTGGCGCAAGATCAAGACGGGAGAGTATCGGGAGTACTACAAGCGGCAATACGCAGGGCGTGAGATCAAGTAGTCAGCGCAAAAGCGGAAGGTGCGGAACGTTCTATGTCCGTTCCTCGCATCTTCTCCCCCCGCCGATGGCGTTTCACCACTCCACAAGCACACAGCCTTCCAATTGACGAGTCCGCGGGCCTGTGAATGACCGCTGTGAAGCACTTCGTCGAATTGCTGCACTTCGTCACTCTTCTTTGACTTTGCCTCGGACTTGGGCTATAATCCTACGCCGGAGGAGGAGACGGAGGAGGCAGATGAGGCGTCAGGTAAGACGAGGGCCGCTGAGATGGTTGGTGCCTGGGATACAGGTCAAGCGGTGGCTGCTGGTGCTCATCGCCGGCATCACGCTCTTTGGCCTTGGCTGTGCCTACCTCCTGCGTGACCTCTACGAGGTTCGTCCTCTGCCGCCGTTCTTCTACTATCTGACGCTGCAATTTGTCCCCCGCTGGGGCAGGGCGCTGCTTTTCGGCCTTGTGGGGAGCGGACTGGTGATCTTGGGGCTAGTGCGCCTGAACCAAGCGCTGCTAGCCCCTTTCCTGCGCCCCGGCCAGGAGAAGGTGGTGGATGCGCTCTATCGGCATCGCCAGCGGCAGCGAGGGCCGAAGGTGGTAACCATCGGCGGGGGCACGGGGCTGTCGGTGCTGCTGCGGGGGCTCAAGGAGTACACCGATCACCTCACCGCCATCGTCACCGTGGCCGATGACGGGGGAAGCTCGGGGCGGCTGCGCAAGGAGCTAGGCGTGCTGCCACCAGGCGATTTCCGCAACTGCATTGCTGCCCTCTCGGAGGCTGAGGGGCTGACCTCCCGCCTCTTCCAGTACCGCTTCGGCGAGGGTGTGGGGCTAAACGGCCACAGCTTCGGCAATCTCTTCATCGTGGCCATGGCCGGGGTCACCGGCAGCTTCGAGCGGGCGTTGGTGGAATCGAGCCGCGTGCTGGCTGTGCGCGGGCGCGTGCTCCCTTCGACCTTACAGAACGTGACCCTTTGCGCCGACCTTCGTGAGGAGCAAGAGGGGACAGAGGCTGCCTGGCGGCGGGTGGAGGGGGAATCGAGCATCACCAAGCAGTTGGGCACCATCGAGCGCGTGTTTCTGGAGCCGGGAGAAGCATCAGCCTACCCGGAGGCGGTGAAGGCGATTCTGGAGGCCGACTTGATCGTCGCCGGGCCGGGCAGCCTCTACACCAGCGTGTTGCCCAATTTGCTGGTGCCGGACGTGACCCGAGCCATTCGGGCTTCTGGAGCGATGAGGGTATACATCTGCAACGTGGCCACGCAGGCGGGGGAGACCCATGGCTACAGCGTGGGGGATCATATTCGAGCCATCCAGAAGCACGTAGGAGGAGATCTCTTCCGCACCGTGCTGGCCAACAACCGTTTCCTCGGGCCAGTGGCGGCACCGTCGGGGGCAGAATGGGTGTTGCTTCCCCAGGAGGAGGATGAGGACTATCGGCTGGTAACAGCGGACCTGGTGGACGAGGAATCGCCGTGGCGACATGATTATCACAAGCTGGCACGCCGGCTGATGGAGTTGTATGAAGCGCAGGTGCGAGCAGAGAGCTAGAGCGCAATACCGAATCACAGCCATCGTTGTGATGGAGGCGAGTGGATGACGATACAAGAGCAATCTGAATCCCTCTGGGTTGTCGTGAAAGTCGAGAGTGGGATTCCTGTCATGGTCCAGGCCTGTCTTGACAGGCAATGTGCCCAAATGCGAGAACAGGTCTTGCGGCAACATATGCATCCAGAGAACGACGAGACTGGTGTCTTTGAAATCCAATCCGATGCAGAAGTTATGGAATACAGGACCACGCAACAGTTTCGATACACGACAGCATAGTCAACATAACTGTCGAAAGGAGAATGAACATATGCCAACGAGAATCGGCATCAACGGTTTCGGCCGCATTGGCCGGCAGGTCTTCAAGGTCATTGAGGAGCAGTATGACGGCGTGTTGGAGGTCGTGGCCCTCAATGATCTCTTCCCTCCGGAGACCAACGCCCAGCTCCTCAAGCGTGACTCCAACTACGGCAAGTACGAAGCCGACATCTCTGTAGATGGCGGCGATCTGATCGTCAACGACGAGCGGATCAAGGTCTTCCAGCAGCGGGACCCCAGCCAGCTCCCCTGGGGCGAACTGGGCGTGGACATCGTGGTGGAATCCACAGGCGTCTTCCGTAAGCGGGAACAAGCCGCCATGCACCTGAGCGCTGGGGCGAAGAAGGTCATCATCAGCGCCCCTGCCACGGGGCCGGACATCACCATCGTGCTGGGGGTCAACCACGAAGCGTACGATCCAGCAAAGCACCACATCATCTCCAATGCCTCCTGCACCACCAACTGTCTAGCGCCGGCGGTCAAGGTGGTCAACGATAACTTCGGCATCGTCAAAGGGCTGATGACCACCATTCACTCCTACACCACCGATCAGCGTATCCTGGACTTGCCACACAAGGACATGCGCCGGGCGCGGGCGGCGGCCTTGAACATCATCCCCACCACCACCGGCGCAGCCAAGGCACTGGCCCTGGTCATCCCCGAACTGGAGGGCAAATTCGATGGCATGGCCATGCGCGTCCCCACGCCCACCGTCTCCGTGGTGGACTTCGTCTGCGAGCTGGCCAAGCCGACGACCACCGAGGAACTGCGGGCAGCCTTCAAGGCCGCGGCCGAGGGTGAACTGAAAGGCATCTTGGGCTACAACGAGGAACCGCTAGTGAGCATGGACTTCAAGGGCGACCCCCGCTCCAGCATCGTTGATGGCCCGTTCTGCCAGGTGCTGAACGGAAACCAGGCTAAGGTCGTGGCCTGGTACGACAATGAGTGGGCTTACTCGGTACGCGTCGCCGATCTGGCGGATTACATGGCCAAGAAGGGGCTCTGACTGAGACAAGGGACAAGGGACAAGGAGACCAGGGGACAAGGATAATGAACAAGAAGACCGTCAGAGATATAGACCTGCGCCGCAAGCGCGTGCTGGTGCGGGTGGACTTCAACGTCCCCCTCAAAGATGGCGAGGTGGGCGACGATACCCGCATTCGGGCCGCGCTGCCCACCATCCGCTATCTTCTGGAGCAGGAAGCGGTCATCATTCTCATGTCCCACCTGGGGCGGCCCAAGGGCAAGGTGGTGCCTGGTCTCTCCCTCTCGCCCGTTGCCGCTCACCTGCACACGCTGCTGAGACGGCCCGTGGCCTTCGTCGAGGAGTGTGTGGGGCCAGAGGTGAAGGCTCTCGCTGCAAAGCTCCGCCCTGGCGACGTGCTGTTGCTGGAGAACCTCCGCTTCCATCCTGAGGAGCGAGGCAACGATCCCGACTTCGCCGCCCAACTGGCTGCCTTGGCCGATGTCTACGTGAACGACGCCTTCGGCACGGCCCACCGCGCCCATGCGTCCACCGCCGGCGTGCCGCAACATCTACCTGCGGTGGCTGGCTTCGTTATGAAGAAGGAGTTGGAGTTCCTGGGCCAAGCGCTGTTAAGCCCGCAGCGCCCTTACATCGCCATCCTGGGCGGGGCCAAGGTCTCTGATAAGATCGGCGTCATCCAGTCCCTGCTGAGCGATGTGGACGCACTGCTCATCGGCGGTGGGATGGCCAACACTTTCTTCCTGGCCCAAGGCCATGAAGTGGGCGACTCGCTGGTGGAGGCGGACAGTGTGCCCCTGGCGCAGCAGTTGATGGAGGAGGCGGGCGAACGGCTGTTGTTGCCGGAGGACGTGGTTATTGCCGACAAATTCGACGCCGATGCCGCGGCTCGTGTGGTACCCGCAGACGCCGTGCCCGCCGGCTGGCGCATCATGGACATCGGCCCGGCGACAGTGGAGCGCTACAGCAAAGCGTTGGCTGCGGCCCAAACGGTAGTCTGGAACGGCCCGATGGGCGTGTTCGAGTTCCCGCGCTTCGCTGAGGGCACCTTTGCTATCGCTCGGGTGCTGGCTGAGGCAGACGCTGTGACCGTCATCGGTGGCGGCGATTCGGCGGCTGCCGTGCGCCAGGCGGGTCTTGCGGACAGGATGACCCACATCTCCACCGGCGGTGGAGCGTCGCTGGAGTTCCTGGAGGGCAAAGAACTGCCTGGCGTGGCGGCCCTGATGGACAAACAGGAGTGAGAACGTGAGCTTCTTGAAGAGGTTCAGCAGAAGCCTCGCTGGTGGCAATCAGGAAGACCCCTATGCGCTATGGGTCTACGTGCGCTGCAAACGGTGCGGCGAAGCCATTGGCACGCGCGTTAGCCTGCGCAGTGACCTCTCCATACGCTACGACGAGAGCGGGCGGGCTCGCGGCTACGACGTCCGCAAGGTACTCATTGGTGGTAAGCGGCGCTGCTATCAGCCTGTCGAGGTACGCTTGACCTTCGACACCAAACGCCGCCTGGTGGATCGGGAGATCATAGGCGGCGATTTCATCACCGCCGAGGAGTTCGCCGCGGAATCGGCGAGCGAGTGAGAGTCCAAGAACAATACGACCAACCCTCCCGCAGGTCAACTCTCGTGACCCGCGCGGGAGGGTTCCTGTTGAGTTCAGGAGCACATCATGCGTAAACCCATCATCGCTGGTAACTGGAAGATGCACAAAACCATTGACGAGGCTGTGGCCCTGGTGGATGCCATGCGGGCCAGCCTCGATGAGATCGAGGCAGTGGAAAGCGTCGTCTGTCCACCCTTCGTCGCCCTCAGCGCTGTGGCTGAGGTGCTCAAAGGCAGTCGCGTGAACGTTGGCGCCCAGAACATGCATTGGGGGGAGGAAGGGGCCTACACGGGGGAGATCGCACCGGGCATGCTGGCTGGCCTCTGTCAGTACGTGATCCTGGGACACTCCGAGCGGCGCGGCTACTTCGGCGAGACGGACGAAGGAGTGAACAAGAAGGCCAAAGCGGCGCTGGCCCACTGCCTGACCCCCATCATCTGTGTGGGAGAGACGGAGGCGCAGTACGACGCTGGCGAGACCGATGCTGTTGTGCGTCGCCAGGTGGCGGCGGCGCTGCAGGGGTTCAGCGCTGAGCAGGTGCGCTCACTGGTTTTCGCCTACGAGCCCATTTGGGCCATTGGCACGGGCAAGGCAGCCACAGGAGAGGATGCCAATCGAACCATCGGGGGCGTCGTGCGCGGCGCCATCGCCGAACTGTACGGCCAGGAGACGGCCCAGGCCGTGCGCGTCCAGTACGGTGGCAGCGCCAAGCCCACCAATATCGCCGAGTTCATGCAGCAGCCAGACATTGACGGCGCGCTGGTGGGCGGCGCAAGTCTCACAGCGGACAGCTTCGTGGACATGGTGCGCATCACGGCCCAGCTTGGGAGCTAGCGGAGTGTGGACGCCTGGAGTGCGCTGATCTGGTTTCTGGTCAGTCTGACGACCCTGGCCTTGTTTAGCCGCTGGCTGAGCGGGCTGGTGCAGGGTGTCGGCTGGTTGCTCTTCCGCGATGAGCGGGCTGTGTTCCTTCTGACCTACGTGGTCTTTCTCCCCGGCATCCTCATCCATGAGTTGAGCCACTGGGCTGTGGCCTGGCTGCTAGGAATGCGCCCACGGCAACTCAGCCTGTGGCCGAAGCTGCGCGGCCGGCGGGTAGAGATGGGCTCGGTGCGCGTGCGCTCAGGGGGGACGCTGCGCGACAGTCTGACGGGGCTGGCGCCGCTCCTTGTGGGCAGTCTCATCATCCTCCTGGTTAGCTACCGGATTTTCGACGCTGCGCCATTACAGCAAGCCTGGCAAAGGGGCGGCTTCGGCGCCGCCTGGGATGTCTTCTGGGCCTCCTTTGCGGTGCCCAACGCCTGGCTCTGGGCCTACCTGGTGTTTGCTGTCAGTAACGCTATGTTCCCCAGCTCTTCAGATCGGCGGCCATTGCTCCCCTTGCTGCTCTACGTTTTCATCACCGGGCTGTTCTTCTACCTGATCGGCTGGCTACCCCGGCTGGTCATCCCAGCGGGCATGATGGCCCAGGCAAGCGGGGCACTGCGCACGCTGACCACTGCCTTTGCTTTCACCATCGCCTTGGACATACTCATTGCCCTACCGCTATTGGCCATGCAGTTCCTGCTGGTGCCGTTACGGAGCGAGTGACAGCATTGTGCCATTCCGGCAAGATCTCAGGGAAGTCGGCAGCGCGGCTTGTAGCAGCGACTTCGGTCGCCGATCGAGCGGAAGAGGCGACTGAAGTCGCCACTACGAACCCAGCAGTCCAGCATTGCCAACACTGATGGAGTGTTGGGCGACCAGAAGCGAATCGCATTTGCAGAAGAGGCGCTTGAAGTTGAAGTTGCCACTACGAACCCATCAGTCTAACATTGCCAACACTGATAGAGTGTTGGGTGACCAGAAGGGAAGCGCATCTGCAAAAGCAAAGAGGCGGGCAAATTGCCCGCCTCTTCTTTGTCTGCATCAGCAGACCCTCGCTATCACAAGCCGTAGCACTTGCGATGGTAAGGGACCTTTCGATTTCGGGACCGACCGCTCGGTTCCATAGCCATCACGCGCACCATCAGCAGGTCGCCTTGGGCAATCTCTTCGCCGCACTTGCTGCAAGCGTGACCCGTTGACCTCCGGCGGCGAGCCTCCAGCGTAGCGGTGTCGGCGCCCAGCTTTGTTGCCTGTGCCATCTCTTCTTCCTCCAAATATGATCATTATGACTGTCCGAAGACACAAGCAGAGATCATACTCAGAAACGAAGGTTTGTCAAATCCCGTACAGCACTTTCGCGGGCAGTGGCAGTGGCTAAGTGGACAGGTACACAAGTAGACAAGGGATGACTTCCTTGTCCACTTGTTTCCCTGTGTGCTTGTCTACTTCCCACTTCAGGCCGGGATCTTGGGCAGTTCCAGCAGAGCTTCGTCGATCTTCTCTTGCTCCAGCGTGTAGTCGGGAAGCTCCTTCCGATGGTAGGCATCGTAGGCTGCCAGGTCGAAATGGCCGTGGCCACTGTTGTTGAAGAGAATGACCTTGGCCTCGCCTGACTCCTTGCAAGCCATGGCTTCATCATAGACAGCCCGGAGAGCATGGGCTGTCTCAGGGGCCACGATGATGCCTTCGTAGCGGGCGAAGCTGTGGGCTGCGTCAAAGACGGCGTTTTGCTGATAGGAACGGGCTTCCGCTTTCCCCTGGTCCAACAGGGCACAGACGCTCGGCGCCATGCCATGGTAGCGCAGCCCTCCGGCGTGCACGGGGGCGGGGATGAACCCATGGCCCACGGTGTGCATCATGGTCACCGGTCCTGTCATGGCCGTGTCGCCCCAGTCGTAGGCATAGGTACCGCGTGTCATGCTCGGGCAGGCGGTGGATTCCACAAAGATGGCTCGCAAGTCTGGCTTGTCACCAGTCAACTTGTCCTTCATGAAGGGAAAGATGAGGCCGGAGGCGTTGCTGCCACCACCCGCACAGCCGATGATGATGTCCGGGTAATCGCCCGCCATCTCCATCTGCTTCCTGGCCTCCAGGCCGATGACTGTCTGGTGCAGCAGCACGAAGTTGACCACGCTGCCCAACGAGTACTTCCACCCATCATGGGTGACGGCATATTCCAGGGCCTCGCTGATGGCGATGCCCAGACTGCCCGGAGTCTCAGGGTCCACAGCCAGGATGTTCCGACCGGCTTGGGTTTCCGAACTGGGACTGGGCACGACGTTGCCCCCCCAGGTCTCCATGGCGATGCGCCGGTAGGGCTTCTGGTGATAGCTGATCGCAACCATGAAGACCTTGCACTTCAGGCCGAAGAACTGGGTGGCGAAACTTAGCGCGCTGCCCCACTGACCGGCCCCTGTCTCAGTGGCGAGCCCCTCCAGGCCTTCCTCCTTGGCATAGTAGGCCTGGGCCACAGCGGTGTTGGGCTTGTGGCTGCCCGGAGGGCTGACTCCCTCCCATTTGTAGTAGATTCTGGCCGGAGTGTCCAGGGCCTTTTCCCACCGGGCTGCTCGATAGAGAGGAGAGGGACGCCACATCTTGAGCACATCCTGCACCTCATCTGGGATCTCGATCCACCGTTCTGGGCTGAACTCCTGTTCGATCAAGGCCATAGGAAAGACCGGCGGTGGCATGGGAGGATCCTTCATCAGCTCAAGCGTTGCCGGATGGCGGTAGAACGGCGGTGGCTCCTTCATGTCCACCAGGATGTTGTACCAAGACGTCGGTAGGTCCTTCTCGTCCAGAAGATACTTGTACTGCGTCATCTTTCGTTTCTCCTTATGATGAGTGTGTTTGGTGTAGCCTGAAGTCAGGCTGGTTTTGATGATCCATAGCATAGCCCCTTGCGGGCGTCCGGACGGGCACTAGACCCTATGCTACACGACAGTGTCAGGCTGGTTTTGATGGTCCGTAGCATAGCCCCTCGTGGGCGTCCGGACGGGCACAAGGCCCTATGCTACATGACTTGTTTCCCTGTTTGCCTCGATAGCCCCTCCTTGCCTCACGATGCCTCATGATGATCAGAAATGCCTCATGCATCGAGAAAAACGGACCGGTCGGTGAAAAACTGTTTGTAGAGCCTATATAGCATCGTGTCTTCGTACTCCACTTCCTCGATGCGGGAAGAGTCGAAGCTGAAGATCTGCGCCCCTGGATAGGCCAACAGGATGGGTGAATGGGTGGCCATGATGAACTGGGCATGACCTCCCGCCTCCAGTTGCTGCAGTATCTTCAGGAACTTTACCTGACTCGCAGGCGATAGAGCGGCCTCGGGTTCATCGAGGAAATAGAGCCCCTTGATGTGATAGCGGCCGCTGAAGTAACTCAGGATCGCCTCGCCGTGCGACAGTGTGTTGAGGATACGACCACCGTGGTACTTCAGCCGGCCAGGATCGCAGAGCGCAACGTCGTCGAGAAAGTCAGCGAAGTCGCGAAAAGTCTCGGCTCGGAAGAGAGAACCCGGCACACTGCCGTTTGCCCACGTCGCCGTGATGTAGTCTGACAGACGGGTCTCGTAAGGGTTGTTGTGGGCGAGGTGTCGTCTGGGCTTGTCCCAGATGTGGATGTCGCACTTCCTGGCGATGGCGTCTAGCAGGGTGGACTTCCCCGTGCCGTTCTCGCCCACGAAGACAGCGACAGGCCTTCTGAACGTCAGTTCCGACATCTCCCTGAGAATCGGGATGCTGAACGGATAGTGACGACTCGTAGGATACTGTTCGCTGTTGACCTTGACACTCATGAGATGCATACTACACATCCTCCTTCAGGTCCATGCTTGCTGCCGAAGAAAAAAGCCCCCGTCCCGAAAAGGGACGAGGGCTTCAACATCAGAAGCACCCGCGGTACCATCCTTCTTAGGCAAGCTCCAGGCACGACCGGCTTTCATCCGCCGACGTTGGCGGTCCGGAGGCCACATGCAAAAATCCCTGCCGTGATGGCAGGGAAACCCTGTGAGCCAGCCTCACTCATTGCAGGGACGGAAGGCGCGTCCATGCGCTCCAATCCCCTCAGCCCTGATAACGGTGGCGTCTCCGGCACAGCATAATCGTCGGCGAACCGACTTTCAGCCTGCAGCTCCCAGGTCCATTCGACGACCGGCACCGGCGTCGGGCTTCCACCTGTTCCCAACTCTCTGGGCCGGGCACTTGGCCGCCTACTCGTCCTGTTCGTCGCTTTTGCACACTCTTCAATTACAGCAAGTATAGCACACTCTGGAGAAGATGTCAAATTCGCTTCTGTATCGGCGGGACATCTCTTGCTGGCTGTTCGTTGTCGAAGTTCTGTTGAGCCACTTCGCGATCGGACATGAGGCCGAGACAGCCTACACCATCAGATCACTCGGTTGAAAGCCGTCGCTCACCGCGACCGAGCGTAGCGAGCCAAGTTCAGCCAGAAGGGGAGGTTGATGGGCTCTTCTCCGCTGTTGCCCAACATCCCCACGTCGGCCAGGACGAGCACCTGACCCCCTGAGTCGCCATAGTCCACCAGAGCTGCGACGGGCTCTCCGTCTATCTGCGCCAGCGTTTGCCCTCTGGTCATGGTCAAGGGTACGCCGTTGGCCTCGGCCAGTTTCAGGATCTCGACGCCCTCAACCAGCGGGCTCCTCCCCCTTGTCCGAGCCTCCGTGCCCTCCAACACTCCGTCGTGATAGGTGACCCCAAAGCGTGTAGCCAAACTGTTGGCATCGCCCCAGTCCTCGTTGGGGTCTTCCACCCTGTTGTTGTACTTGAGGCGGTGGGCGCTGTTGGTCAGCACCAATAGCCCGCCCTGGGCCACGTGTGCTTCCAGCGCCGCGATCTCTTCATTGCTCCAAACCTCGTCATACAGGTCGGTGTCCCCTGCCAGGCTCGGATAGTCCACGACAGGCAACACTACCGTCAGGTCGGCGTCTTCCAGGTCGGTAGGGGTCACAGCTTGGCCGTAGGGGATCAAGTCCACGTCGAACCCTTCCCAGGACAGGGCCATACCTAGGTCGGTGAACGTGGTGGGGGACATGTGCACCGCTTCGGTATGGCTGGCTACGAACAGAGCACGGCTGTCTGGTCGGCGGGCAGTGCGCAGGGCAGGGTCATCTCGACCGGTCTCCAAGGCCGCAGCCAGTGCAACACCCGCCATCTGCTCCAGCACATCGCCCACCTCCCGCGCCAGCTCCACGGTGTCGTAGGGATCGTGCATGTGACCAGCGTAGTGGACACCGCCAATCGGCTCCATCTCCGGATAGTTCATGTAGATCATGTTGGCGTTGGGCACGTCGAAGCCGCTGAAAGCCGTGTTGTCCGATTCGACTCCGTAGTGGTTGCCTGCGTACATCCACACGCCTCGTCGGTCAGCCTGGCGCTTCAGATAGTCGGGCCAGGTGAGCCGCTCGTCACCCAACCGGCCATAGGACCAGGCAATCAGATTTAGGTACGCTTCTATGCCGTCCAGGGGACGCAGGAGGCAGTCCGTCTGCAACATGGCCAGTGTCCGATCGAGCAGTTCTTGGTGAGTGGAGGCGAAATGGTAGGAGCCGTAGAGCCCTAATTCCTCGCTGCCGAACCACACCAGGTAGAGGTCTGTCTCCGGCTGAGTCTGTGCCTCGTTCAGGACGCGCGCCACTTCCAGCAGTATAGCAGAGCCGCTACCGTTGTCCATCGCGCCGGGGCTGTTGGGGCTGTCAATGTGAGCGCCCAGGATCACGGCCTCCGGGGGATCTGCGCCAGGGCTTGCCCTGAGCGAAGTCGAAGGGATGCGGGCGGCCAGATTGGCCGAGGCGCCAGGGGAGAAGACGTCGGCATCCCAGGTAAGGCGGGCTGCTTCGATGCGAGCCAGGTCGTCCCAGCTAGCGATCCCGGCCTGACCCATATCCTCCAAGCGGACGTACAGGGTAGGGGGAAACGTTCCCTTCTCAACGTAGTTGAGGGCGCTCACGTCGCCAACGAAGGTTCCATGGCTCTCACCCGCTTTATTGGAGAAGCGAGTCACCAACACCAACCCGGTTGGCTCTTTGGCCATCAAGTTCGAGGCAATCTGCGCTGCCTCCTGTTTGCCCAGTATTGCACGGTCTATGGCTGCGTAGTCCACGAACAGCACCCTGTCCTCTAGCTCGGCTGGCGCCAGTTCGTTGATCTCGTCGGCAGAACGGGCCAGCACTACCGGCCCTTCTACGACCGTCGGATTGGGCTCGGAGTCATTGAGTCTGCCATCGGAGTCGCAGCGAAGCGCCTTGACGATGTCGTCGCGGTGACCCCGCAGGCCGTCGGCGGGAACCTCAACCTCCTGGCCGTCCACGGTCAGGTGGAGCCTGGTCTCCCACAGCTCGGTGGCCGTGAAGACGTGGAAGCTCTGTCGTTCCAGTTCCAGGCCCAGGCCCTGCAGATACTCAAACTCACGCAGCCGCTCGGTAATGTAGTCTATGGCTTCCTGCTCGCCCTCGGCGGCAGAGCTGCGCCAGCCAGAGTAGGGCTGGATGGTGGTCAGATCTTCCATCGTAGCGAAGAGACTCTCCTGGGAGATCAGAGTGAAGGGGTCAGCCGATGGAGCCGAGGCAGAAGCAGCCTCAATCACGGCGGACACAGGGGCGGGGGTGGGGAAGGAGAGAGAAGCGGGGAGCGAAGGCGAGATGACCGGGCCAGGCTGGGATGTCGTGCAACTTGCCGGGACCAGTAGTGCAAAGAGCAGAAGCACCGTTAACCATTTGGTTTCCACAGTTGTGTCCTCCCCTGATTATGTCTTGGTGTGAATAACACCACTGACGGTCGCATTGGGTTCATCAGCCGGCGACAGCCAGAACGACCGGTGTTCTAGGTCAGGACCAATGCAGTTCAGTTAGGAGGGAGTTGGACTCCCGACTTCGGCAGTGCAACTGCCCCAGAATGACTTATCTACACCGTGTCGAGGCCAGGACTCGGTTTTTGCCAAGATCGCCACCTTGTGCTATAGTAGCGCGGTCTCGTGACGAGGGACGGGACTGGCCTGGCCCTCGTTCTTTCTGTTCGCGAGGGAATGAAGCAGCTAGGGCGCGTGTTCCTGCTCGCGGGCAAGCCCAAAGAAAGAAAAGGCATGTGCAGCGAAGTCCCCGAAGCTGTGGGGGGCCCCTCACTTCGTCATCCTCTCTCTTTTGGCATGATGCCCCCTGGCTGCGCGCAACCACTGCACAAGCCCGAGAAAGGAGTTGAACAACGGAGAATGGTGATACACAGCGAGTATGAGTTGGTCTTCATTGCTCATCCAGAGTTGGAAGATGAGGAGGAAGGAGTGCCGGCGCTCACGGCAAAGGTGCAGGAGTGGATTGAGGCTGTCGGCGGCGAGGTGGCACTCACCGACGTCTGGGGCCGGCGGAGGTTGGCTTACCCTATCCGCAAGCAGACGGAGGGGACCTACGTGCTGGTGCGGGCAACGTTGCCTCGGCAGGCCCTTGTGGAGTTGGAGCGAGAGTTGAAGCTGTCGGAGCACATCCTTCGCTATCTGTTGGTGCGGGCTGAGACGCCACTGCCAGCCAGACCACCAGCGAAGGTGGAGCCGGTTGCCGTTCCGCAGCCATCCGTTGAGCCCGAATCAGAGCCTGAGCCTGAATCCGAGCCCAAGCCAGAGCCTGGGCCTGAATCCGAGCCCGAACCCGAAACTGAGTCCGCGGAGGAGTAAAGACGTAGGATTGTCGTTCAAGGAGTTCAAGCTCAGCGAGTATGCGTGAGGAGCGGGTTGTCATGGGAAGAGGTCTGAACAAAGTGATGCTCATCGGGAGTCTGGGAAGCGACCCAGAGATGCGCTACACGCCCAGTGGCAGGGCCGTGACCACGTTCAGTCTGGCATCCAGCCGGAGTTGGATGACCAGCACTGGCGAGCGGCGGGAAGCGACAGAATGGTTCAACGTAGTAGCCTGGGGCAATCTGGCTGAGATCTGCAATCAGTACCTGAAGAAAGGCTCCAAAGTGTACGTGGAGGGCCGCTTGCAGACCCGTCGCTGGGATAATGCTGAAGGTCAGCGTTGCTACCGCACCGAGGTGGTAGCCAGCGAGATGATCATGCTTGACAAGAGAGAGAGAGAGAGAGAGAGAGAGAGAGTAACTGACGAGGTAGAGGCATCCGACGACTACAACATGTTCTAGCGCCGCCGTCGAGCGGCTTGTCGTCGGTGATCGCGGGAGAAGTTATCCGTTTACAAGATCTTCGTAAAACTTCAACGTTCAGGAGGTTATTTTGCAGCAGAGATCAGAGCGTCCAAGAAGGCCACGCCGAAGGTACGTGAAGACTCCCAGACGGTGCGCCTTCTGTGTGGATCGTACTAAGGTCATTGACTACAAGAACGCAGGGCTTCTGCGGCAATATCTCACTCAGCATGCCAGGATTCGCCCCCGGCGTCGGACTGGCACCTGCGCGAAGCATCAACGGCAAATAGCGCGAGCGATCAAGCGGGCACGGCACCTCGCTCTGTTGCCCATTAGCCACGAGCACGTGCGGAGCCGCCGAGGCTAGCCCGACGCGTGGCCCACGTATTATCATCGTAGGAAGCGATCAACAAGATGGCCAAACGAAGGAAAGCCAGGGCCAGGGAGGCTGGCCCAACGCCCAAGGAAATCGTTCGCCGCCGGCAGGCTAGGCTGCAAAACCGCTACCTCTTCATCGGCCTGGGAGCTGTGGCCGCAGTGATCATCGGCTTGCTGGCCACGGCGCTTATCCAGGCATTCGCCATCAAGCCCAGTTCGCCCGTGGCTCTCGTGGATGGAGTTAGGATCCGCACCGATGACTTCCAGAAGCGAGTTCTCTTCGAGTGGGACAGTGTGCAGCGGCAGCTCAGTCAGTGGCTGCAGCTTCAGATGCAGTATGGTCCTGACGAGGAAGGAGAAGGAGAAGGGCTGTTTGAGCAACAGATAGCTCAGTTGCGCTCTCAACTGGAGAATCCGGACATGCTGAGCTTGCAGGTGCTGGATCGGATGATAGATGAAGAGCTGATTCGGCAGAAGGCAGTCGAGGAAGGATCCCAGGTTACCGAGGTCGAGATTCGAGAGGAGATCGAGCGGCAGTTCGGCTACGTGCAGAACCCTACACCCACACCCGCGATCACCCCCGCGGTGATTACCGGCACCAAGGTGATCACCGGAAGTGATGGCGTGACCACAACACAGGTGACCACGGCCACTGCCACGCCCAGGCCCACCGTCCGTTTGATGACGGAGGCGGAATTCCAGCAGAGCTATGATGGCACCATGCAGCGACTGTCTGAGACCTTGAGCTTCTCCGAAGCGGACTTCCGCAAACTGATCGAAACCAACCTGCTGGAGGAGAAGCTGCGCGAGAAGCTGGGCGAGCAGGCGCCTACCACCGAAGAGCAGGTGAGGGCACGGCATATCCTCATCACGCCAGACGCAGAGGTCGAGGATCAGGCCGTTGCTCAGCAAGAGGCGGAGGAGCGCGCAGAAGATCTATTCAACCGCCTGCAGGCTGGTGAGGATTTCGCCGAGTCGGCCCAGGAGAATTCGGAGGATACTGGAAGCAAGGACGCGGGAGGCGATCTGGGCTGGTTCGGTCGCGGGCGCATGCAGCCCGAGTTTGAAGCTGTGGCCTTCAGCCTGCCCCTGGAGGAGATCAGCGAGCCTTTCACGACCACCTTCGGTTACCATATCCTCCAGGTGCTGGAGAGGGATTCCGAACGAGAACTGGACGAATTCACGCTGAGTCAACGCCGCGACCAGGCCTTCGACGATTGGCTGCAAGAGCGGCAGCAGACAGCGAACATTGAGCGGTTCTGGTCGGCGGACAAGGTGCCGCCCACGCCAAGGCCGCCTCAACTGCCGGCGCAATAGTAGTTTCGCACCGTCAGTACGACAACCAGAAAGCCGAAAAGGGCATCGTTCACCTATCACAGTGAATGATGCCCTTCTTCACGCCCAGCGCACAGGCAGGCCAGAAGCCGCATGGCCTCATGGCCTCATGGCCGCACTGCCGCACGAGTGCAGATGTCAGGTGCGTGTCGGTGATCAGGCCAGCTCGCGGCGCGCCTCCAGAACGCTGGGCAAGCCCTCTATCCTGGCCAGGATGCGTGCCAACTGCGTGGCGCTGGAGACTTCCAGCGTGGCCGTGAACAGAGAGGTGTTGTCGCTTTGATTGACGGTGGCCGTAACTTGGGCCAGATTCACCTCTTCATCAGCCACCAGGATGGTGATGTCCCGCAGTAGGCCCGGACGATCGTAGGCACGCACACTGATCATCACCGCGTAGGTAGGCGATGCCTCGCCCCAGTCCACTTCGATGAGCCGCTCCGGCTCATGGCTGGCCAGGACATTGGAACAATCCTGGCGATGGATGGTGATGCCCCGGCCGCGCGTGATGTAGCCAATGATGTCATCCCCGGGCAGCGGGTTGCAGCAGCGGCCCAGCGTGGTCAGCAAATGGCCCGTGCCCCTGACTTTCATCCCCTCTACGACCAGGGCAGGAGCCCGCTTTCTGGGCAGTTCCAGCGGAGCGACTGCCTTCTCCTGCTCCTCTTGTTGCTCCCGCTTCAGTTCTAGCACCTTGGTAGCGACTTGCTGGCTGTTGATCTCGCCATAACCGAGAGCGGCCAGGAAATCATCTACCTTCTCGTAGTGCAAACGCTGGGCGATGTCCTCATGACTCCGGCTGATGTTCAGGCGACGGAGTTCTTTCTCTAGCACCTGGCGTCCCAGAGTAATGTTGAGTTCCATGTCCTGCTGGCGGAACCAGCGCCGTATCTTGCTGCGGGCGCGGGATGTCTTCACGTAGTTGAGGTTGGGATTGAGCCAGTCGCGGCTGGGCCCACCCCGCTTGGCAGTGATGATTTCCACCTGGTCACCGTTGTTGAGTTGGTGATTCAGGGAAACCAGTTTGCCGTTCACGCGTGCGCCGCGGCAGCGGTGGCCGACCTCCGTGTGCACATGGTAGGCGAAATCAATGGATGTGGACCCCGCCGGCAGGTCAATGATGTCCCCTTTGGGGGTGAACACGTACACCCGATCTTGGAAGAGATCGGTCTTCAGAGAGTCCACGAACTCGTAGGCGTCAGTGACATCCTCACGCCACTCCAGAATCTGGCGAAGCCAGGCGACTTTCTCCTCGAACTCCTTATCTGGCTTGACGCCGGGTTCCTTGTAGCGCCAGTGAGCAGCGATGCCGTATTCGGCCGTTCGGTGCATATCCCTCGTTCGAATCTGCACTTCCAAGGCGTGACCATCGGAGCCCACCACAGCCGTATGCAAAGAGCGATACAGGTTGTCCTTGGGAGTGGCTATGTAGTCGTCGAATTCGCCCGGGATGGGAGACCACAGAGTGTGCACCACTCCCAAGACCGCGTAGCAATCGCGCACTTCAGGCACGATCACCCGCACGCCATGTACGTCGTAGATCTGATCGAGACCGACCCCCTTGCGCTGCATCTTGCGCCAGATGCTGTAGATGTGCTTGGGGCGACCGGATACCTCGGCTACGATACCGCTCTTATCCAGTTCACGCCCGAGTACATCAATGATGTTCTCCACATAGCGTTCGCGTTCTTCACGCCGCTGGGCAAGCAAGGTGCCCAACTCTTTGTAAACATCCGGACTCAGATAACGGAAAGCCAGGTCTTCCAATGCCCACTTGATCTGCCAGACGCCCAACCGGTTGGCCAGCGGAGCGAAGATGTCCATGGTCTCCTGGGCAATGCGTTGGCGCTTCTCAGACGGCAACGCCCCCAGAGTCCGCATGTTGTGCAGACGATCGGCTAACTTGATCAACACCACCCGCACGTCATCCGCTGTGGCCAGGATAAGCTTACGCAGACTCTCTGCCCTTCGCAGGTCTCCAGACGCGCCTGCCGGTTGGCCGATTTGGCCCAATTTCGTGACCCCGTCTACCAGAGTCGCGATGTTCGGGCCAAAGGCTCTATGGATGTCGGCGGAGGTGTACTCTGTGTCCTCGGGAACGTCGTGGAGCAAGGCCGCAGCGATGGTTTCCGTGTCCATGTGCAAGTTGGCCAGGATGGCAGCGACGTTCAAGGGGTGGATGATGTAGGCTTCTCCGCTGATGCGCTCCGCGTTCGCGTGCGCGTCACGGGCCGTCTCATAGGCGCGATGAATCAGCTCAACATCCTCGGGTGGTAAATTGGACGGCAGCTTTTCCAGCAAGCCCTCGAATGTCATCATCTATTGCTTCTCCACAAAACCATTATAGCTCAAAACGTCAGTCCGCGCAATCGTTGCCGTGGGGACTGCCCGCCCCCGCCAGGCGCAGAATGAGCCCGTGGGCGCGCGGCAGTTGTCAAACAGAGAGCCTGTGGTATAATCCATGCCGACTCTCAGCAAGCAGTAGCAAACGATGGCTGAAGTGCGATTGGAGAGTGTTTCTGTTTGAAAGGCATAGGGGTGAATGCGCAACCAGGCAACAACACCTGACAGCGAGGTACGATCCAAAGCAGAGACCATCTACCGCCTACTGGTGGAGGAGTACGGCCAACCCACTTGGCGGCTCCACTACGATCCAGTGAGCGAGCTGGTGCTCACTTTCCTCTCGCAGAACACCAGTGATGTCAACTCGCACCGCGCCTTCGAACAGCTAAGGGCCCGCTACCCGACGTGGGAAGCGGTGATCGCCGCACCCACAGAGGAACTGGCCGACACCATCCGCTCCGGTGGGCTGGCGGACATCAAAGCGCCTCGCATCCAGGGGGCGCTGCAGCGCATTCAGGAAGAGCAGGGCGAGTTCAATCTGCACTTCTTGACCGACCTGCCCTTGGAGGAAGCAAAACAGTGGCTCACCTTGCTGAAGGGGATCGGCCCCAAAAGCGCAGCCATCGTGCTGCTCTTCTGCTTCGGCAGGCCCCTTTTCCCTGTGGACACCCACGTGTTTCGCATCAGCCGCCGCTTGGGCTTCGTCTCTCCCAAGACCAGTCGCGAGCAGACGCAGACAGTGTGGGAAGCGTTGGTTTCGGACGACCTCTACTACCCCTTACACCTGAACCTCATCACCCACGGCCGCCGGGTATGCAAGGCCGGCAACCCCCTCTGCGCCATCTGCGTGCTGCAGGCGCATTGTGACTGGTACATTGGTACACTGGCAAACCCGTAAGTTGGTTGGCCGACTGGGGTGGTAGAGCCCAATGTACCAGTTCACCAACTTGCCAGTCTAGCTATGTGCCAACTCCTCCCGACGCTGACGCATTTGCGCCCGCAGGCGGGCCGCATCGCGGGGATAGACGACGTAGAGCAGGCCGTAGATCAGCCCGCCGAGAAGCCAGGGGAGCGGGATGGTGTACAGAAGCGCAGTCGTCAGCCCCAGACGGTCAGCCAGGCTGCCGGCTAGCAGCCCAGCCAGGGCTGATACGCCTCCTTCGATAAACTTGAGCGACGCGAAGGCGCTGCTGCGCAGTTCCGGCGGCGCCACACTTTGGATAATGGGCTGCAGACTGCCGGGTCCGGTCCAGTTGGTGAAAACGGCGGCGAAGAAAGCCAGGGCGAAAAAGGCCATCCCCCCCAGGTTCGAGGTTAGAATGAAGTAGCCGAAGGGTACGCCGGAGAGCAGCGAGAGCTGTCCTACCAGCACCCGCCCGTAACGGGGCAGGCGACGGTCCAGCCAATCCCCCAGGCAACCTCCCAACAGGCTGCCAAAGACCGCCCCCAGAGCGATGCCAGCGCCCATCAGTGGAGCGCTCCCCCGCGGGTGGCTCAGCGTCAGATGGGCAGCCATCCCCTTGACCTCCACCAGCCAGGTGTTCATCATCGAGCCCAACACCACATAGGGCATGAGGCCGAAGATGCCTTCGGCGTAAGCTACCCACAGGGTGGGGATGCGCACGATCTTCAGGAGATCGCCCGGGCGGATGACAAAACGCTGTGCGGCCTCAGGGGTGATGGCAGCAGCCAGCTCCGGTTCGGCCGCGCCGCGCGGCGGTTCATGCACGAAGAGGGCAATGACCAGCCCCGAGAGGAGGCTGGCCAGTCCCAGGCCGATGAAGCCATATCGCCAGAGGTGAGGGTGGGCGGCGAGCCCCAACCCCAGGATGCCAACGATGATGCCCAGGGTTCCCACGGCGTAGAGTGTGCCCACTGCCCTGCCCCGCTCGTGGGGGCCGAAGAGGTCAGCGATGAGGGAGAAAGTGGCAGGCATCAGGCAGCCCAGACCCAACCCCGAGAGCACCCGAAGCCAGAACAACTGCTCAAAGGACTGGGCCAGCCCGCAGGCTAGAGTCCACAGCCCCCAGATGCCCGTGCCAAAGACGATGACCCACTTGCGGCGTAAGCGGTCGGCGGCGTAGCCCCAGAAAGGCATGCTGACGGTCTGCAGCATGTTGCGGGCTGTGGCGATCAGGCCCAGGTTGCCGTAGGAGAGACCCCACAACCGTTTGATGACAGGAAAGAGGATAGCCAGGGCTTGCCCCTCTCCCTGGTCAATGAAGTGGCCGAAGCTGAGCGCGGCCAGCATACCCCAGCGGCGCCGGGCGAAGCGGGCTTCTTCCACGTCTTCCGATGGTGACGCCGTTCGGAGCGCCATGCCTTGCTCCATTGCTACCGGAGGAGATATCCTCTTGTTCAATGCAGTGAAACCTGTGACCCCTGTGCGGTCTTGATCACGTCTATGCGCACGGGGAACATATCCTTCAATTCCTCGATGTGGGTGATGACCAGGATGCGATCGAAGTCCTCCTTGATGGCGTTGATGGCCTCCACCAGCCGCTGCCGCCCCTGCGTATCCTGGGTGCCGAATCCTTCGTCAATGAACAGGGTTCGCAGTTGCGCACCGGCGCGGCGGGCCAGCAGCTTGGAGATGGCGATGCGCAAGGCGAAGTTGATCCGGAACGCTTCCCCGCCGGAGAAAAGGTTGTAGTTGCGCGATCCCAGCTCGTCAGCGATGATGATATCCAGCGTCTCCTGCTTCGTGCCCTTCTTCAGCTCCCTCTGCGTATCCAACTGCACGCTCATGCGCCCGTCGCTCATGTGGCTCAGCAAGCGGTTGGCCTCGGCCTCGATCTCCGGCAGCCCAGCCTCAATGATCATGGCCTGCAAACCCCGTCGCCCGAAGGCCTCCCGCAGTTCCTCGTAAATGGCCTGCACTTCCGCCGCCTTCCGCTGCGCTGCCTGCTTGACCTTCCGCTCTTTCGCCAGCCGGTGACAGGTGTCCACACGCTGACGGGCCGCTCCCAGTCGCAGCCTGGCCTGTCGCTCTTGTCCTTCAATCTCCTCGACCTGCCGCGTTGCCACGACCAGCTTACTGGAGACCTCGGGCAAGCGGCTCGCGGCGGCGGCCAGCGTCTCCCGCTTGGCCTCGTCGGCGGCCAGCGCCTCCTGCCAGCGAGTTTGCCGCTTCTGAAAAACGGCCACCTGCTCGCGCTCCGCTTTCACCTGTTCGGAGGCCAGGTCCAACTCCCGCTTTCGTGTCTCCCAATCGGACAAAGCAGCCGCCTGCCCCCGCGCCTTCTCGTGCGCCACCTCATCGTAGCCCAGTTCTTCCAGCTTGGCCAATGCCGCCACCAGGTGCTCCTGCTCCGCCGGAGCGAAGTCGTGTGCCTTCAGCCGGGCCTGCAGCGCGGCCAACTTAGCCTCGACGTTGCTCAATCCCTCCATGGCCGCTTTGCCATCGTCTGCCTTCGTCTGCGCCTCCGCCAGCCTCCGCTGTTGAGCAGGTAAGGCTCGCAGCGCCCGCGCCAGCACTCCATCATCTTTTCGCAGTTCGACTTTCTGCGCCGCCTGGATCTCCAGCCGCTCCTTGTTCGCCCGCCACTGGTCTCCCTTGGCCTTGCCTTCGGCCTGGAAATCGGCCAGCAGTTGCTCGCGGTGCACTTTGTCCAGCGGCTGCTGGCAGAGGGGGCAGGCCGCCTCTGCGGTTTTCTGCAACAGTTCGATCTTCTCTTTCAGATCGTCCATCTCGGCCCGCAGTTGCTCGTCTTGTGCCTTGAGCGTTGCCGCCTCCTCGGCCAGCGCGGCCAGTTCCTGGCGCTGTGCTTCCCGCTTCTCCTGCTGCTTTTCCAGTTCCGCCAGCATCGCCTGTGCTTTGGCCAACGGTACTTTCTGCGCCTCGCCCGCCTGCACGCGGGCCCGCAGATTGTTAACCTGGGCCTTCACTCTCCCCAGTTCTTCCGACAGTCTGCCCTTTGCCTCGCCGATGGCCTTATCCAGATGGCGACGCTCCTCCATGAGTGGCCTCTGCGCAGCCAGCTTACCATTCCAGTTCTCGACCGCTTCTTGCGCTGCCAGCAGTTCTGCGTACTTCGCCTCGATTTCCTCTTGTTGCGCCAGTGTCTGCTCGCAACCGGTCACCTGCGCTTGTGCGGCACGCAGTTGTTCAGCGATCTCCGCCAGTTCCCGTTCCCCCTGCGCCAGCCGCCCCTTCAACTCCTCCAATTGCTGCTGTTGATGCAGAAGCGCCTGCTGGGCCATCTGCAACTGTTTTCGCTCCGCCTCCGCATTGCGCAGTTGCTGGCCCAACTCGGCCGCTGTCGTCTCAGCTTTCTGTAACTGTGTTTCATATTGCGGCAACCGTTCTAACTCTCGGTCTATCTCCCGGATCTGGGCGGTGAGCTCCGCCGCCTCCCGTGCCTTGGCCTTGGCCCGCACCTTGGCCCGCTCTGCGTACTCATCGTAGATGCTCAGCCCCAGGATTTCGCCCAGGATGCGCTTGCGCTCGCCCGGCGGCTTGGTGGTGAACTCATCGGCCCGACCTTGCACCAGGAAGGCGGAATTGATGAATGTCTCGTAGTCCATGCGCAGCAAGTCGATGATCGTGGCCTGCGTCTGGCGCATGGTGGGCTCGGTGAGCGGGAGGTAGCGGCCATCGGCCCAGCCTTGCAGTTCGAGCACAGATTGCCCGCGCCGGCTGTCCCGCTTGCGGATCACGCGATAGAGGTGAGGGCCGAGCTGGAATTCCAGCTCTACCTCCATTTCCGTCTGGTCCAGGTGGATCAACTGGTCGTCGCGGGTGACCCGCGCCTTGCCCCACAGCGCCCAGGTCATGGCGTCCAGAAGGGCCGACTTGCCGTGGCCGTTGTCGCCGGCCAGGCAGGCCAGGTGGATGCCGCGCAGGTCGAGCGGCGGCACGTTGTCGCGGTAGCACATGAAGTTGTGCACTCGGAGTTCAAGAGGGATCATTTACTCACTCACTCACTCGATTGGTCAACGGGCGACAAACAGGGTATAATCTCGTCTCTTCCCCGGCTCTCCTTGCAACCATTGCCCGTGATCGGGGTTCTAACAAGCGAGAGTGATCGCCGAAACGGAAAGGATGGCAAAGTCAATGAAACGAGTGGTCAGCGTCAGCTTAGGCAGTTCCAGACGGAATCATCGTCTGGAACTGGAATTGTTGGGGCAACCAGTGCTTATTGAGCGTATCGGCTGCGACGGAGATGTAGCACGCACCCGTCAACTGTATCGTGAACTGGACGGCAAGGTGGATGCCTTCGGCGTCGGCGGCATGGACCTGGGGTTGCGGGTGTACGACAAGTACTACCCCCTCTACTCCGCTCGCAAGATAGTGCAAGATGTGCAGCACACACCATTGGTGGATGGCGACGGCGTGCGCGGCATCGTGGAGCGGGGGGTGATGCAGCGGGTGGAGGCAGAAATCGGCGACGAACTGCATCCCAAGCGGGCCATGATCACCACCGCCGTGGATCGCTTCGACATGGCGCTGTCGTTCCACGATGCTAGCTACGATACGGTCTATTGCGACCTCATGTTCTCCCTGGGGTTGCCCATTCCCATCAGAACATTGCGCGCGCTGCGCATCGTGGCTGCAACGCTGTTACCTGTCCTGGGTCACCTGCCCTTCAGCATGATCTATCCCATAGGAGAGAAGCAGGACATCATTGTGCCCAAGTGGGAGCGCTGGTACCATTGGGCCACGGTCATCGCTGGCGACTTCAACTACATCAGGCGGCACATACCAGAGCGGCTGGATGGCAAGAGCATCGTTACCAACACCACCACCGCCGAGGATATGGAGATGCTGCGCCAGCGGGGCGTCAAGTACCTGATCACCTCCACGCCGCGCCTGGAGGGACGTACCTTCGGCACTAACGTCATGGAAGCGCTGCTCGTCGCTCTGGCGGGCAAAGGTCGTCCCCTCAGCCACGAGGAGCTGCTGGAGATGATGCAGCAGGTGGACATCAGCCCCACGATCACGCGTCTTTAGAACAACGGATTAGAGCAACGGATTGGAAGTGTCCATTTGCTGTCGCCGGACTGTCAAGTCCTGGGAAAGACGGCGGGCGTGGCCGTCCGCCGCGAGCTTTCGTGAGATACAGAGAAATAGGATTAGTCCGTGTCCATCCGTGTCCATCCGCGTCCCCTAATCAGAACCCCTGCAGCTTGCTCAGGTCGGCGATGCCGTGGGGTAGGGCGGCTATCTGCTGCACCAGCGCCAGGCGGGCCGCTCGCAGCTCCGGTTCCTTGGCCATCACCAGCACCGCGTCGAAGAAGCGGTTGATGGGCACAACCAGCGTTCGTAGTGCCTCTCCCAACGGGTCTACGCGGCCATCGGGAGAAACCGTGGGGCGTACGGCTTCCCAGGCGCCGTGCAGATCGCGAGTGGCTGGCTCCACATAGCGTTCGGGAGCCAATTCGAAGCGCTCGGCCAGTGGCCGCACGATGCGCTTGCAACGGGCATAGGCAATGAGAACCTCGTTCCAATCCTCCTGCTCGACCCAGCGGGCCAACCCCTGCGCTGCTGTGTAGGCTCGATAGGGGTCATGGCCTCGCTGGACCAGCACCGCTTCCACAACGTCGTGCGGCAAGCCCCGATCGCGCAGCCAACCATAGAACCTATCGCGGATGAAGGTCAGCACCTGATCCAGAATCGCGTCGCCGGCCTCCACCGGCAACAGCGCCACAGCCTCGGCCAGCACTTCCTGCAGTGGCAGCGACACCTGGGCGTGAATGAGGTTCTGCACGACACCCAGAGCGTCGCGGCGCAGGTGGTACGGGTCGGCCGAGCCGGTGGGGGCCAGGCCGACGGCGAAGAGACCCGCCAGGCTGTCCAGCCGGTTGGCCAGTCCCACAACGAGACCAGGTTTCGTCTCCGGCAGCCGATCGCCAGCGGAGCGGGGCAGATAGTGCTCGAAGATAGCCTGCGCCACCTGCGCCGTCTCCCCCGAGCTCAGCCCGTATTC
>Ga0208279_1000640_pt1 | contig 25133 bp, 20 predicted proteins | sample AntAceMetag02UKM_FD_184766 | JGI IMG/M metagenome (GOLD analysis project Ga0208279, IMG submission 184766) | Saline lake microbial communities from Ace Lake, Antarctica - Antarctic Ace Lake Metagenome 02UKM (SPAdes) (version 2) | ecosystem: Environmental > Aquatic > Non-marine Saline and... | reverse complement strand
GGCGTCCTCCGCGCGGAGAGTGTGCAGGACGCGTTCAACTGGGCACACTTTCTCGCCGATGCTCCTCTTCCGAAGGGGAAAGAGTCTGTCATCGTAACCAACGGCGGTGGAATTGGCGTTTTGGCGACCGATGCCTGCGAGAAGTACCAGGTTGATCTGTACGACAACCAGGCGGTATTGAAGGAGACATTTGCTCCAGTGATGCCCAGCTTCGGCTCGTCGAAGAACCCGATCGATCTGACCGGCCAAGCGACGGTGGAGGACTATGAGCGATCGCTTGAGGCGATGCTCGACAACGATGACATGCACGCGGCGATCGCCCTCTACTGCGAGACGGCCCTGTTCGACACGGATGCCTTAGCTGATCTGTTGCAGAAGGAGTACGAACGCTACAAGGACAAGAAGCCGATCATCTTCTCGTTGTTCGGCGGGGAGAAGCTGGAGGAGATCGTGCGAAAGCTGCGCGCCCAGGGTATTCCTGTCTTCTCTGACGTCTATGATGGTGTATCGTGCCTTGGTGCACTATACAGGTCTTGGCAGAACTTGAACGCGCCAGTGGATGAGCCAGAGGATATACAGATCGATGTGGCGGCGGTTGAAGGGATCCTCGATCGTGCTCGTGCGGAGAAGCGCGGATTTCTCCTCGCCAACGAGGCGCAAGAGATGGCGAGAGTTCTTGGCCTGTCTATGCCGCACTCGATCCTGGCAAGCAATCTTGATGAAGCTGTGCATGCCGCGGAGAAGATCGGTTACCCGGTGGTAATGAAGGTTGTTTCCAAGGACATCATCCACAAGAGCGATGCTGGCGGTGTCGCCCTCGACCTGGTAAACCGAGATGAGGTTATCGATGCCTACCAGGCGATCATGCGTAGTTGCCGCGCCTACAAGGCGGACGCACTAATCCAGGGAGTGGAGGTCGTGGAGATGGCGAAGCCGGGCGTGGAGACGATCATCGGTGCGCGGCAGGATGCGTCGTTCGGGCCAATCGTGATGTTTGGCCTCGGTGGGATCTACGTTGAGGTGATGAAGGATGTCGCCTTCCGCGCCGCCCCAATCAGCAAGCGTGAGGCGCACGCCATGGTTTCCGACATCCGCTCTTACCCGCTGCTCCTAGGAGTGCGCGGTGAGAAGCGCAAAGATATCGACGGGATCGTCGATGTAGCGATGAAGCTGGGCGCGCTGATCGACAAGTGTCGCGATATCACAGACATTGAGATTAACCCGCTCGTTGCTTACGAACACGGGCAGGGAGTGAAGGCAATCGACGTGAGAATTCTTTTTCAGACTACACGGGAGGTGAGGTAGAGATGGGTTCGCTAATCATCGCCTCAACGCGGAAGAGCGCGGGAAAGACGAGCGTGTTGGTAGGGTTGGCTAAGGCGGTTGACAAGAAGTTCGGTTATCTCAAACCGTTGGGGGATCGTTTCCTGTATAGGAAAAAGCGGTTGTGGGACTACGATGCCGCCTTAATGGTGAACCTGTTCTCGCTCACCGAGGAGCCGGAGACGATATCTCTCGGATTTGACCACTCCAAGCTTCACTACATGTACGATCGCGAGTCGATCCACGCCGAGGTGGAGCGAGCTATCGCCGGTATGGAGAAGGACAAGGACTCGGTGTTCATCGAATGTGGCAAGGACCTTGCCTACGGCGCCTCCGTCTACCTTGATCCACTTACTCTGTCGCAAGCGACGGGGAACAAAGTGCTGATCATTGCTGGCGGCACGGAAAACGAGATTGCTGACGACATCGCGTTCTTGAAGAGGTTTGTCGGTTCGGACGAGGCCCACGTTGGCGGGGTGATCATCAACAAGGTCATGCAGCCGGACGACTTCAAGGCGACCTACCTGCCAGAGATCGAACAGATGGGTGTGAACGTTCTCGGAATCATTCCCTACGAGAAAGAACTGACCACCCTGGCGGCGAGTTACCTGGCGGAGAAGTTGTTCGCGCGGGTGATCGCTGGCGAAGATGGACTGGAGCGAAAGATCCGCCACGTATTCGTCGGGGCGATGTCCGCGTCAGCCGTCCTCGCCGATCCGTTGATTGGAAAGAGCGACAAGTTGATCATCACCAGTGGCGATCGTAGCGACATGATCTTGGCGGCACTGGAGGCTGGCGGAACGTCGTGCATCGTGCTGACGAACAACATCGTCCCTCCGGCGAACGTCATCAACCGCGCCAGTGAAGAGAAAGTCCCGATCCTACTTGTTCCGAGCGACACCTACGCCACCGCGCGGCAGGTACAAGAGCTCGAACCACTCCTTACCAAGGACGACACGGACAAGGTGGAAATCCTGGGAAAACTCGTGGCGGAGAACGTTGATCTGAAGGTGCTTCAGGCTCTGTAGGAATAGGTTCCGCGATAATGACGACGAAGCGCCCGTGCAATTTGCGGGCGCTTTTCTTCGTGAAAGGAGGAAACAACAGTCCTACCGGCAGGCCGTCCAGTAAACACGCACATCTCGGCTAGGAATATCTGTCGTATAACGCTTGACGTTTAACGCGCTAGGTTATATAATCTCGTCTGTGATCCGCTCGTTTAAGTGTAAAGAAACCGAAAAGATCTTCTACCGTCGGCGCTCCCAGAAACTTCCGCAGGAGATCCAGCAGGTAGCTTTGCGTAAATTGCGCATGCTGCACCGAGCAGTAACACTGACTGATCTACGCATCCCGCCAGCCAATCGTTTGGAGAAGCTGCGCGGAGATCGAGCAGGGCAGCACAGCATACGTATCAATGAGCAATGGCGCATCTGTTTTGAGTGGCGTAAAGGTGATGCTTACAGCGTCGTAATAGTAGATTATCACTAGGGGAGGAGGGTCATGGCAGAAGATAAGCTTAACCCGGTGCATCCGGGAGAAGTGTTGCTGGAGGAATTCTTGAAGCCAATGGGCTTGAGTCAGAATCGTGTGGCGATCGATATTGGGGTGCCTGCGCGACGCATCAACGAGATTGTGCTGGGAAAGCGCCGAATCACGGCAGATACAGCGCTACGACTTGCTCGCTACTTCGACATATCCCCACAGTTCTGGTTGGGGTTGCAGATGGACTATGATTTGGACGTGACAGAAGATGCCATAGCAAAGCGATTGGAGCGAGAAGTGAGGCCATACGCTGTAGCCAAGTGAAGCTACAGTCTGTTCGTAGGTGAATGCTAATTGAGCTCTGGGATGAGACGGTGCAGCGTCGGTTTACAGCATTTCATGGTAGGCATCTTCTACGTTCTCTTGGAGTTCTTTGAGCGTCTCGCCTTGCCTGAAGACCCCGGAAACCTCTATCAGTTTGCTGATAAACCAGTTATCATCCTTCCAATACTCTACTGTGAAGAATCGTTTCATATCTCCATCACCTTAGCAAGAGGTACCATCTTGCACTTTGGATATCAATCTGCCATTTCATGTGAGACACTAAACGCGCCCACCACCGTGGGGCACAGTGGAGTAGTGGACATCTGCAGCGCCTTGTTATGCGAATGCCGTTGCGATTTACGCGGTGCCTATCCGATTCGAGAGGGTAGTGGGGGCGCGGGAAAGAGGACCTCTGGCAAGGCCTGTCCGCATTCGAAGGGAAAAGGGGACAGGTTCGTGCGTGGATGGATACGCAAAGCTGGCTCGGTGGGTCGAGAAGCAACGTTGCACACGAGGTGCAACGCTACACAAGATATCCATGCTTTCGCGGCGCGGTAGCTTGACTGCCACGTTGGGTGCTCATCATGCATCACTGCTTCCAGCCCCTGGACCCTGGACTGAAGACTCTCTCCGCGATCTCTGCCCTGCCTGCGGTGCAGACACGTACAGGCAGGCCTTGAGTGAGCGATAGCGAAGGGGCGCGCGAACAGTGTTTATGCATTTCCGGTCAGGAGTTCGCTGCTCACTCCCAACAGCGGCAAGCTGTCTTGTTCGACTTGCCTTGTTGATCGTAGTATTGGCTCATGAACAGGGCTACGTTTCGCTTCTACGCCGAGTTGAACGACTTCCTGCCACAAGGACGGAGGAAGAGAGCGTTCGACTACGAGTTCAACGGAAATCCGGGGATAAAGGACGCGATCGAGGCGCTCGGCGTGCCACACGTTGAGGTGGAAGTCATACTGGCTAACGGTTTCTCTGTAGGTTTTGCCTACCGTTTGCAGGATGGTGATCGTATTGCTGTCTATCCCGTCTTTGAAAGCCTGGATGTAGGTCCGCTTATCAAGCTCCGTCGCGAACCGTTGCGGAATACCGCGTTCATCGCCGACGTGCATCTGCGCAAACTTGCTCACTACCTGCGACTATTGGGCTTTGACACCTTGCACGAAAACGATTATGCGGATCAGGAGATCGTGGAGATTGCAGAAAGAACAGGCCGGATAATCCTCACCCGCGATCGGATGCTGCTCAAGAACGGTGCAGTGACACACGGTTACTGGGTGCGCTCGACCGACCCAGTGGAGCAGGCACGTGAGGTCATCCGTAGATTCGATCTACGGCGGCAAGTGAGGCTGTTCTCCCGGTGTCCCTCCTGCAATGGTGAGATCGTGCTCGTATCAAAGGAAGCAGTGTATGATCGCATCCCGCCAAAGACCGCTCTGTGGCTCGATGAGTACTTCATCTGCACTGGTTGTGGCAAGCTCTACTGGCGAGGGACCCATTATCCGAGGCTCGTGGAGAAGATCGATGCCATCCTTGCAGGTATAGACTGACCAAGAATATGCAGAAGACATGCAGCCTTGACCAGGAATTACCTTCGTCCTATACTGCCAGCGGGTGAATAGCCAATGCAAGAACACTATTTGAACAATGATCAATCAGTAATGAACGTCCGTCTATCCGAGGAGCTTCCTCCCGAGACAAGGTTTGATTCGGCGATGCGGCGTGCCCCTGATCGGGGTTACAACCTATCGCGCGCGGAGACGATAGTGGCTGTCAAGAACGCTCTGCGATATGTCCCGCCCGAACTGCACGTAGCGCTTGCTCCCGAGTTTCTGCAAGAGCTGAAGACGCGCGGGCGGATCTATGGGTATCGCTATCGGCCGCAGGGGCGCATCTACGCCAAGCCGATCGATGAATACAAGGGCAAGACCCTGGCTGGAAGGGCGCTGCAGGTGATGATCGACAACAACCTCGATTTCGCCATCGCCCTTTACCCCTATGAGCTCGTGACCTACGGCGAGAGTGGGCAGGTTTTTCAGAACTGGATGCAGTACCAACTTGTGAAGAAGTACCTGGAAGCGATGACCGATCATCAGACCCTGGTCATCCAGTCGGGGCATCCGCTGGGGCTTTTCCCGTCCGAACCGGATCAAACGCGGGTGATCAACACCAACACGCTGATGGTCGGGATGTTCGACGACGACGAGAATTTCCGCAAGGCGGCAGCGATGGGAGTGGCCAATTACGGCCAGATGACGGCTGGAGGATGGATGTACATCGGCCCGCAGGGGATTGTGCACGGAACGACGATCACCTTGCTCAACGCTGGTCGGCTGTTCCTTGGAGTATCGCCATCAGATGATCTGCACGGCAAGACGTTTGTCACCTCCGGCCTAGGTGGGATGAGTGGAGCACAGGCCAAGGCGGTCGAAATCGCTGGCGGAGTGGGGGTCATCGCCGAGGTTGACCTATCGCGGATAGTGCAGCGTAAGGAGCAGGGTTGGCTCTCCAAGTGGTCGGACGATTTCTCTCAAGTGATCTCCTGGATGAGGGAGGGCGCGGAGCGCGGCGAGGCAGTGTCGATCGGCTATCACGGGAACATCGTCGATCTATGGGAGTACATCGTGGAAAACGACATCTCGATCGACCTCGCCTCCGATCAGACCTCATGCCACGCCGTGTACGATGGAGGCTACACTCCCCAAGGGACGTCCTTTGAAGAGGGGAGGCAGCTTCTAAAGAGCGATCGAGAGGAGCTCAAGCATCGGATCGACGCATCCCTGCGCCGTCAGTTCGCCCTCATCAAGACGATGACTGAGCGGGGCACGTATTTCTGGGATTATGGAAACTCGTTCATGAAGGCGGTGTTCGACGCCGGGGCGACGGAGATCGCTACCAATGGGCGCGACACGAGCGACGGGTTCATCTTCCCTTCCTACGTGGAGGATATCATGGGGCCGCTTAACTTTGATTACGGGTACGGCCCGTTTCGCTGGGTCTGCCTATCCGGAAAGCACGACGACTTGCTGGCGACCGATTGCGCGGCGATGGAGTGCATCGATCCGACCAGGCGATCGCAGGACAGGGACAACTACGAGTGGATCAAGAACGCCGATCGCCATCAATTGGTTGTCGGCTCACAGGCCCGTATCCTGTACGCCGATGCCGGCCTGCGGGTGAAGATCGGACATCGATTCAACGAGCTGGTGCGTGACGGTGTGATCGGGCCAGTGATGATCGGTCGCGACCATCACGATACCGGATCGGCCGACTCGCCGTTCCGGGAGACGGCAGACATCAAGGATGGATCAAGGATCATGGCCGACATGAGCGCGCACAATTTCGCTGGCAACGCTGCTCGTGGGGTGAGCCTCGTGGTGATGAGTAACGGTGGTGGCGTAGGTATCGGTAAGGCGATTCATGCCGGGTTTGGCCTAGTCCTCGACGGAAGCGAGCGCGTCGATGCGATCATAGAAGACGCTCTTATTTGGGATGTGATGGGCGGAGTCGCCCGGCGTGCCTGGACACGCAACGCAAATGCGATTTCTACGGCCGCGGAGTGGAATAGGACACACGGAAAAGATGGCCAGATCACTATTCCACAAGTGCCGGAAGACGGCTTAGTGGAGGATTTAATCGATCAAGTGCTGGCGTGATCGCTGGGAATGACAACCACTCGTCCCAGGTTGAGTGGCTGGGTATCCATGAACGCGCAACACACCTCGTCATGAAAGAGGGTGCTCGCTCGTCCGCGATGTTGCAGAACACACAGCTAGTCAGCATTCTTCTTCGATTAGCTGGCGATAACGGAAGCAATCGACGGTGTGATCGTTCACCATCCCTACCGTCTGCATGAACGCGTAGCAAATCGTCGGGCCAACAAACTTGAAACTCCGTTTCTTTAACGCTTTACTCATGGCGATGGACTCCGAGGTTTGTGCCGGTATCTCCTTGATCGAAGTCCAGGCATTCTGAATTGGTTGCCCACCGACAAAGCCCCAGATGTAGCTATCGAAGGTTCCAAATTCCTGTTTGACCATGAGGAAGGCGCGTGCATTGGTGATCGCCGCCTCGACCTTGCGACGATTGCGGACGATTCCTGGATCCTGGAGGAGTGATTCGATCTTGGCGGTATCATAGGCAGCAACCGCCCGTAGGTCGAACTGATCGAATACCTCGCGGTAGTGATCGCGCTTGTTGAGAATCGTTGACCAGCTTAGTCCCGCCTGCGCACCCTCCAGCAGGAGGAACTCAAACAGGATCTGGTCATCATGAACAGGCACGCCCCACTCCTCGTCATGGTAGCGCACATAGCGAGGATTGCTTCCTGCCCACGGACATCGTTTGATCGTCATAGCTGGTCCTTCCGCTATTGAGAGGTTGCTTTTATCTTACCTGCTTGTTCTGCGAGGTGCGAGGCTGGTCAGCGATTATTCCGACGATGCTTGAGTACTCGCCAATCCCTCAGTTTATGGCAACATGTAGGCAAAAGCGTATGCCAGACCTGATCACCCGCGAAACGAAAGAAGAGGAGGAGCAGTGCCTGGAAACGTGCCGCCATGTGAACAAATCGGATCGTCTCGCCGCCTGCATAGTGAGATCGTTCCACCACTGTGTACATCTGCTCCCACAAGATACTCATGATTACCACCCATCTTGTCCACATCAATGGAGGATACTTGATGCACATCATTGAGCGGAGGAATCATCGATATGAAAGAGCGCCTCAAACTGTGGAGCGGGCTCGCTGGTCTGCTATTGCTTGCGGTTGCCCTTGGTGGATGTTTGGACAGGATACCCCTTGCTGGCGTGGATCACGATAGCGAGCAACTGCCCTCCTATGGGCTGGTAACACCGCGAGAAGCAGCCACAGTCATCCTCAGCATGGAAGACAACCCCAGCTTCGTTCTGCTCGACATTCGCACGCCGGCTGAGGTCGAAGCAGGGCATATATCTGGGGCGGTCAACCTCGATTTCTACAGTCCAACATTCGAGCAAGGCCTGGAGGCCCTTGATCGTGACAAGACCTACCTGATCTACTGTCGAAGTGGAAACCGCACCGGACAAGCGCGTGCAATGATGGTGGGGCTAGAGTTCTCCACGGTCTATGATCTCGATGGTGGGATTAATGCGTGGAACAACGTCTCCTATCCCATGTGCCTCGGAGCGTTGGACGCTGAGCACGATTGCAGCGGGGAATACCCGGCGCTGTAAGCGTTCCGATCAGGGCACTTTGCCGACTGGAGTAAGGCAGAAAGCTATTTCACCACGCAGCACGAAGGCGGAACGGGATTGGTCAGATGTTGCATCCAATGCCGCTAACCCCAGTTCTCGGACTACGTCAAGAGCAGAATTAATCGTGCGACTTGGAAGCCTTCCTGATTTGATTCTTTGTGCTCTTCGTGGTGAGCCTTCTTGACCTTGCCATTTCAGATCTGAACTCTTCTGCTATGGCTCAATGATCCAATCGCGTTTTTTCACGCTCGCAGTGGGGTCTTTTTTCATGGACAGGGAAATCCGGCCTCGCGCTACGTCCACGTCGATCACTACAACCGTGACGTTCTGTTGCACCTTCACCACTTCAGACGGGTCATTGACGTATCGGTCGGCAAGCTGGCTGATGTGAACAAGGCCGTCCTGATGGACCCCGATATCGACGAACGCGCCGAACTTGGTCACGTTGGTCACGATCCCCGGAAGCTTCATTCCAGGAACGAGGTTGTTTACGGAGCGAACATTCTCAGAGAAGGCGAACGGTTCGAAGGACTCGCGCGGGTCGCGGCCGGGCTTGGCCAGCTCAGTTATGATGTCGGTCAAGGTGGGAAGGCCGAGTGTGTCGGTGATGTATCGCTCCAAGTCGATCTGCTGGCGTAACTCCTCTTGCTTCATAAGCTTATCGATGGTGCAATTGAGATCTGTAGCCATGCGAGCGACGATCTTGTAGCTTTCGGGATGAACAGCGCTTGCATCGAGCGGGTTCTCACCGTCCCTGATGCGGAGAAACCCGGCTGCCTGCTCGAATGCCTTCGGGCCGAGGCGAGGGACGCGCGTGAGATCTTTGCGGCCGCGAAACGGTCCGTTCTCATTGCGATATGCGAGGATGTTCTTCGCTAGAGTAGGGGTGATGCCGGATACCATCGCCAGGAGCGAGGCGCTCGCCGTGTTCACCTCCACTCCGACGTTGTTGACGCAGCTCTCTACCACATCAGAGAGGCTTTGTCTCAGCCTTGCCTGATCGACGTCGTGCTGATACTGTCCCACTCCGATCGACTTGGGATCAATCTTCACCAGCTCCGCCAGGGGATCCATCAATCGCCTTCCGATGGATACGGCTCCGCGTACGGTGATATCTTGATCCGGGAACTCTTCTCGCGCGAGCTGCGATGCTGAGTAGATTGACGCTCCGCTCTCGTTCACCATCACAACCGGGATCGACTTGTCAAGCTCAAGCTTGCGGACAAACGCCTCCGTCTCGCGCCCGGCCGTCCCATTTCCAATAGCGATCGCTTCGATCGAGAAGCGCTGCACGAGATCGCGAATGACCCTTTCCGCCTCAGCGATCCGTTCCTTTGACTGGGTGGGATAGATGACCGTGTTGTCGAGGAGCTTGCCTTGCCGATCGAGGCAGACCACCTTGCACCCGGTGCGGAACCCTGGATCGATTGCGAGGACCGCTTTCTGTCCTAATGGGGGCGCCATCAGAAGCTGGCGCAGGTTCTGAGCAAAAACGATGATTGCCTCTCCGTCAGCCTTCTCCTTGACGACGTGGCGCGCTTCCGTCTCTAGCGATGGTGCGAGAAGCCGCTTATAGGCATCGTCGACCGCAGCGGTCATCTCGCCTGTGGTGGGGCGATGCGCTTTGATCGTGCGTAGATGAAGACGTGATAAGGCTTCATCCTCTGGTGGTCGGAGCGCGAGCTTCAATACACCTTCTCGCTCACCGCGCAACAACGCTAGGATGCGATGGCTGGGCGCCTTGGCGAGCCGTTCCTGCGCATCGAAGTAGTCGCGGTACTTCGCCCCTTCCAGGTTCTTCCCCTTGGCAACCTTGGAAGTGATGATCCCCTTTTTGAGAAAGAGCCTGCGAATTTCGTCCCTGACAGCGGCGTCCTCGTTCACCCACTCAGCGATGATGTCGCGTGCACCGGACAGTGCATCCTCGATCGTTCCGATCCCTCTATCGACGTCGATGAACGCACGGGCCTTGTCCTTCGGATTGATCTCATGATCCTGAGCGAAGATGAGCTTGGCGAGCGGTTCGAGTCCCTTTTCGCGAGCGATCGTCGCCCGTGTACGTCGCTTTGGCCGGTAAGGAAGGTAGATGTCCTCTAGTGCGGGCAGGGTTGTCGCTGCCTCCACTGCGATACGCAGGTCGTCGGTCAGGATTTCCCGCTCCAACAGCGAGCCGAGGATCACGTCTCGCCGTTTGTCGAGCTCGGCAAGCTGCGCCAAGCGATCGCGAATGGAGGTGATCATCACCTCATCGAGCGATCCTGTCCGTTCCTTGCGGTAGCGAGCGATGAATGGAACCGTCGAGCCATCGGAAAGAAGCGTCGCAACAGCGCGGACCTGCGCCTCTCCAATCGTCAGTTCAGATGCAATAGATGCGGCATGTGCTTCAGACAATATTCATCCCCCTTGTCCAGATTCTTGCACGCGATGCCTCAGATCTTACCTCATCTCTATGCTTGGCATCCTTCTCTTATGGCGTAGGTTGTTCCCTCCTGGCTGTGATGGCTGCACTTGGGTATGCTTCCCCGCGTGCCAATCGACCGTGGGGAGCCGACGGCGGTGCGACTGGGGGAGGTGTGTCATCAATATCGCGATCCTGTTTGCCATGTGTAGTGCTGCCCTCTGGGGCGGGGGACAGGTCGCTGCCAAGCGCGGACTTGAGGACACGTCCCTTGCTCTGTTCGGGTTTGTCCGCTCTCTGGCAGCCCTCCTGTTTGTGATTTCGTTTGGGTTACTGACGACCGGGTTCCCTATTCCATCGTTTTCCCTGCTTGTTGTGGCGATCTTTGGCGGTTTCTTGGACTCGTTTGTTGGTTCGTTGCTCTACATGATCGCGCTTCGGGCCAGCCCCGCGCACGAGGTGGTTCCATTGGCAAATACCGCGCCGTTCTGGGGGGTGGTAGCGGCTGTTATGTTTCTGGGCGAGCCGCCACGACTCGTCTCGTTTGCGGCAGCGGCGCTGGTGATACTCGGTGCCTACTTCCTCTCCTCCCATAGGGTGCGAACGGACACGCCTGTCAACCGCTTCGGACCGTGGCTTGCTCTTGCCGCGGGTGCGGTGTGGGGGATTGCGGAGATCGTGCCAACTAAGTACTGCCTCTCTCAAGGAATGGCTCCGACTACTTACCAGTTGATGGTCGTTGCTGCTTCAGGCGTGGGATGGGGTGGTTATCTCCTTGTGCGGCATCGCTTGCGTGCCGTTTCTTGGTCCAGAAAGGGGCTTGGAATTGCGGTGCTCACGGGATTCACCAACCTTTTTCTCGGCTGGATCTTGTGGTTGTACGCTCTCGACCGCGCACCGGCGAGTCTCATCTCCCCAGTGCGAGGCTTGGTGGTCCTTTTCGGATTTGTGGCAAGCATCCTCATCCTCAAGGAACGGCCTTCCAGGCGTTCTGGGGTTGGTGTCTTGCTGATCATCGCTGGCGTGACTCTAGTGTCGATAGCATGGTAGCCGCGTATGTTGAAGCATGCATGATTCAAGGAGGTGAGGCGGCTACGGGATCAATGTTATCCCCTCGGAAGCGCACACTCCCATGTACGCTTCGTGAGGTATTGCCTAGCGTTATTGCTACTTTTGTGCAGATGCGCGCAACAGCTCTTGATAGCGAATCAGTGCGAGATCTTCCGCGGGTCTCCCAATTAGCTTTAGCATCTTCCCTCCTCTGACTCATACAACCTTCACAAGAACAACTCCATTTCAGCCCTGCCAAATTAGCAGGTATCACGACAAGCGATGCCACTAATCTGACCTATCAAGCCCTATAGCTGGTAGAGCGATTCGAAGTACTTCTGACCTGCGTACTACTGGCCTTACGAATTACACCCCGCCAGGAAGACATTCTACTCCGCAAACACCATTCTGTCACGGCAAGAACGATGCTGGATGTCGATGTTCACAAGACTGGCTTTGGATAACCTCATCTGGAAACTGAGACGAGCGGGATTTGTAGTGGTCCGAGATGTACTCATGGTGTATCTACTGACGACTCCCGTTATCATTGATGGCACTTTGCTGATGAATACTTCAACTGATAGACGCACACTGATTGCACTCGCCGTGGCTCTGGTATTCTGGTCGTCGGCGTTTGCGGCGATTCGTGCAGCGCTTACAGCCTACGGTCCCGGTGAGCTCGCATTGCTGCGCTTCCTGACAGCTTCGGCTGTGCTTGGCGCCTACGCGATCGCGAGCCGGATGCGCCTACCGAAGTTGCGCGACCTGCCGCTGATTGCACTACTTGGCCTTCTTGGGATCACCGGCTATCACCTTTTGCTGAACGTCGGGGAGATGACGGTGACCGCGGGATCAGCGAGCATGCTCATCGCCTCCGCGCCGATCTTCACCGCACTGTTTGCCTACCTGCTCCTTGGAGAGAGGTTTCGTGCAATGGGATGGGTGGGAGTGGGCTTGAGTTTCACAGGTGTTGTCCTGATCGCCTTTGGGGAAGGCGGCGGTGTGCATCTTGAAGCAGGAGCACTCCTCATCTTGCTTGCAGCTGTGCTCACGAGCGTCTACAGCGTCCTGCAAAAGCGGTTCATCGGGCGATACACACCACTGGAGTTCACAACCTATGTGATCTGGGCAGGCGCGCTGCCGATGCTCGTCTTCCTGCCACGCCTTATTGTAGCGGTCCAGCTTGCACCGTTCTCCGCAACCGGCGCCGCTTTATATCTTGGCGTATTCCCAGCGGCGATCGCCTATGTCCTCTGGGTCTATGCCTTGTCTCGCTCACCGGCATCGAATGTGGCGAGCTTCCTTTATCTGAACCCAGTCCTCGCTATTCTCATCGCCTGGATCTGGCTTGGCGAGATTCCAACTTGGCTCTCTCTCCTTGGAGGAGCACTCTCCATCGTTGGAGTGCTGGTGGCTAACGTTCGCAGGACACGCACATGATCATCGCCCCTTGGGATGAAGTGGATCTGCAGGATTTGCAGCTGTGGCTAAGCAATTTCAGGAGCTACACTTGCTCTTTCAGCTGTCCTGTAGCGTGGAGGTAATCAAGGACCCCTTGCAGGAGGCCTTGGGCGATCTTCTCTTGATAGGCCGGGTCGAGGAGCTTTGCCCTTTCTTCCGTTGAGGAGAGGAAACCGACCTCGGCGGATACAGCCGGTAATTCAGTGTCTTTTAGGTAGAGGCCCTGTGAGCGCACGCCGCGATCACGCGCGCCGGTGGCGGCAATGAGAGCATTCTGGACTGATTCCGCTAGCTCCCAGCTTGGATCATCCTGTGCGCGTGTGTCATCGACGAGGGTCTCCGCCCCGTGCACGCTTGGGTCGTCGTAGGAATTGATGTGCACTGAAAGGTAGAGAACCGCGCCTGCTCCTTCCGCAAGCTGGAGCCGGAGCTGATTGTCAACGGTGACATCAGCTGTGCGGGTGAGGATAGCCTTCAGTCCTGACTGCGCATCGATAAGCTCCGCCAGCCGGTTTGCGATCTCTAGGTTGACGTCCTTTTCCAGCACATCCCCGGCGACTCCTCCGGGATCGCGCCCACCGTGCCCGGGGTCGATGGCAACCGTAACAACCGGCCCGACCGGCTCCACGACCACGGGCTCAGGGGCAGGAGGTGTATGGCGATTGAAAACGCCTGCAAGTGCGAGAGATCCGATTACCACAACAACAACTATGATGAGCACTTTCCCTCGTGTGGTCATGCCCTTAGCTTACCGGACATTGGCACGTTGATCGCAGCTGTCTGTCCGATGGGAAGCGTCCATCCGCCCGATGTATCTACTTGGCATCTGTCCACTTCAATTCTTGGTCACTTGTATCACGAGCGCGAGAACTGTTCAGAGCCACTGTTCATGTTTGACTGCTCGCTCCATGATGACAATGATGGAGCATGAGGTGATGAAAATGGGGATTCTCCCGTGGAGCGAAATAAAGAAGGTTTTCAAGATCCTGAAGTCGTCGCTGTCGCCAAATCAGATTGCGTTCTCATTTACGCTCGGCGTGTTTGCGGGACTTCCGCCAATAGGGTTACACGTGATCATACCGATAACGCTGGCCATGCTCATGCGTGGCAGCTTCCGCGCGTTCTTGCTTTCGATGGGGCTGTTCAAACTGATCTCAGTCGCCGTCGCTCCAGGGAGCTACGCAATTGGGCGATTCTTCCTCGATAGTCGTCGGGGCCTGGATTCCATGTGGCGGGCGCTCTTTCACCTTCCGGTAGCTGCGCCAATGGGGTACGGCCGCTACCTCTTGCTGGGAGGCCTCGTTCTGTCGCTCGTGATAGCGATTCCTGTCTTCTTGCTTATGCGTTTTCTCGTGATCAAGTACCGCCGTTCGTTTACAACGTGGGTTGCTGGATGGAACATGTCAGGCAAACTGCGGAACAAGAAGTGGACGAGCTTCTTGCGCTGGCTCTTTGTCGGCGGCGAGGCAAAGTACGCAAGCACCAAGGTACCTTGGGGGCCGTTTCGTTACATCAGGCGTGAGATGCTCATCATCCTCCCTATGATCTACGTTGCTTGCTACCTGCTCGCGGCGGTGGTCGTCCCCTTCTTCGCTGGCAGGATTGCCACTTCCGCGGCGTCGTATGTTGTGGGCGGCGAAGTGGCGGTGGAGAACAGTTCGTTCAGCCTGTTCACTGGAAGGCTTGGCCTTGAAGGCTTTTCCGTGCAGGATCCGAATAAACCAGGAGAGAATGTGCTGGAGGTTCCATCGCTCACCCTTGATGCCGGGATACTGCCTCTGCTCGAAAAGAGGGTTGTGTTCAACGCAATAGAGATCGGGGATGCCTATCTGCACGTCGTGCGAGAGGTCGATGGGACGCTCAATGTCGATGACTTCACCTCGGGGTGGAACGCCGACGGGTATGTGGAGTGGGCAAGAGGCCATGCGGGGGATGTCGACTGGTTGAGCCTATTGCGGCGATTCATCGACTACCTGGGGCAGCCGCGTCCACGCAAGCCGAGAACGGATCTCTCCCGCTACGCAGGTGGCCGATCCTTTCCCGGGTACGTGCCGTCGTTTGCGGTGGAGCGACTTGATATCGGGCGTGTTCACCTGAGTCTTGAAGATGTGCGTAGCCCCGATGAGATCCTCCCGCGCTTGACGCTGACCGGTGTGGAGATCGAGAACCTCGCCCTTCCGGCGCGGCTTGCCCGTGAGCCTGTTGTGATCACCCTGAATGGACAGGTAGAGGATGGTACGCAGGGAGACGATTCACATGCGACGTTCACTCTGACAGCGAAGCTCGACGATCGCGGCGAGGTCCCTGTTCACTCGTACACGCTTGATGTGCGAGATGTCGATCTCGCGCAGATGTCATGGCTCTACAATACGATGCTTCCTATTGAGATCTTGTCTGGCCGGGCGACGCTGAGTACGTCCGTGACGATCACCGGAGACGAGACGACGGGTGAGGTGTCTCTGGTCCTGAGTGGGCTGGTCATCTCGCAGCTGCCGGGTGAAGAACTGTTTGGCTTATCACCGGAGCTTGCGCAGAGCACAATAGAAGGGATCAATCGCTACGCGCAGGACTTGCCGATAGTGATCGGTGCGGCCGTCGATGGGAGCGCGGATGCTCCGCAGGTACATTGGGAGGAGCCGCTCTTAAAGATCGCTCGCGAAGGGCTGCTGCTTGAGGGGCGGCGTGAACTTCAGGGGGCGATCGATCAACTTGGCTCGCAGATTGACATCCTTGGACCGGGAAGCGAGGTCAAGCTGCCTCCTGGGTATGAGGAGCTGCAGAGACAGGCGGAAGACTACGTACAGCAACATCTTGTCGGTGATGATGCTCAGCCAGCGCCGGACGCGACGGACCTGATGAAAGGGATACTCGATCAGCTTTTCCCACCGACCAAGACGGGAGACTGACCTCGCATGGGCGATCAACCTTGGGTAATCTTAGCACATGGTAAAAACTAAGGGTTACGATGTTGCTGTGATCGGAGGAGGACCGGCGGGGATGATCGCCGCTTATCATGCCGCCCGTGCTGGGGGACGTGTCATTCTTATCGATCGCATGCGTCCGCCCGGGCAGAAGATACCCCTATCCGGTGGCGGAAGGTGCAACATCCTGCCACTGAACCCATCCGATCCACTTGACTACGTCAGTGATTCATCACCGAATACGCTCAAGAAGATTCTCCTCTCCTGGCCACTTGCCGAGGTGCGTGCGTTCCTCTCCGGGCCAATGGGGCTGAAACTTATCGACAAGCGCAAGACGGGAAAGGTCTTCCCCCTCTCTGGAGGCGGCGAGGAGGTGCGCAATCACATCCTGGCGGTGCTGCGACAGAAGGGGATACAGGTGCGCACCGGTAGTGCAGTAGTTGATATTGCGCCCTCGCAGAGACGGCGTGTTATCCTGGAGAACGATGAGACGATGGTTGCTGAACGGGTTATCCTGGCTACCGGAGGTATGTCCTATCCCCAGACAGGGAGCGATGGGACAGGATTTGAGATCGCTCGCCGCCTGGGGCACACTGTGATCGATCCGTATCCGGCGCTCGTCGCGTTGCGCGGCGGGCCGCCAGCTCATCATCACCTTGCTGGTCTGTCGATTCCCGTTACCCTATCCACGGGGAACGGGAAATCGCGGCTACGTGTGCACGGTGATTTCCTATTCACCCATCGTGGCTACAGCGGGCCGGCGGTCCTCAACATTGCCCACGTCGTTGCTCGCGCCAGCGAATCAGATGAACAACCGACGATCGCGGTGGCGTGGAGTGACAAGACATCAGCTGAGTGGGAGGCGATCCTCTCTCCCAGTGCAAAAACCGTGCGTGGGGTCCTGAAGGAGATTCTTCCCGATCGATTGGTCGACCTGCTTCTTGATGAGCTCGCGTTGGCCGATGCTTGCACAGCAACGCTAGCCAGGGGTGATCGCAAGAGATTGATCGCCGCTCTTGTTTCGTATCCTCTTCCGTGGCGGCGCACCGGTGGATGGAATGAGGCTGAGGTTACAGGGGGGGGAGTGGCGCTTTCCGAGGTCGATTCCCGTACGCTACGCAGCAGAATCGTCCCACAGCTCTACTTCTGCGGAGAGATCCTTGATGCCTTCGGTCCGATTGGGGGGACGAACTTCATGTGGGCCTTTGTAACCGGGAAACTGGCGGGTGCGGGTGCGGCTTCGGATTGAGCAAGTGAGAGATTCATGGCGGCAGGAGCCCCTCGGGGCAAGAGTTCCTTGCGACAAAGGTCCCTCTTGCGAGTGCGCGATGTCCGCTTGCATTAGCCCACGGGGGATTGCTGCACATCGCAGTGGAAGCGTTAATGAGTGTGGGTAATCAAGATCACATTTGTATGAAAACGTGTGGTGAAGTGCGGGTAGTAAGAATAGAGGAGGGATTGCCCTTAGCAAATGGCGAGTTTCTAAGGCCTTTGCCTCCTTGAACCTGCGGCGGAGATGCGATGCCCTCCTGCGTCTCCGCCGTATTCTGTGAAGGGTGAGCCGACGAGCAATCGTCGGCTTTCTTCTTCGGACACATGGCGGACAAGCACGACTTTGCAGGACCACTACCAAATTGCAGGCAAGAATGGAAGCATTATCTCCTGCAAAGGCCTGTTTGCCGCCGTGTTCTGAGAGACGGGATGCGAAGGAAAGCGCTAGAGACGGGAAAGAAGAACACGATACGTCTTTTCGCTACACTGGTATCTTGAGCAAGCACGAATGGTTACCCGACTTAAGTAGCAGAGAGCTGAGAAAATGACCTGCCACAGGGTAAACAGCATGTGTGGCAGGTCTAAGTGGGGTTAAGCCTTCTTTTCCTCACGATTGAGGTACTGCAAAATCGCGTCAACGACGAGGTAGTTGATCGAACGATCGCGCTTGTCGCTCAACCGAATCAGTCGTTCGACTGGCTTTTCTTCCATTTTCTTCTGTGGAATGTAGATGGAAAGCTTATCAAGGATCTCTTTCTTTGCCATGCTATTCACCTCCTCATACAGAGAATCGTTTTTCACGGTCTTTTCATCAAATCCCTGTTAACTAACAGGGTAACGTGTGGCTCACGATAGTCCATACCAAGAATAAGAAAAACACATGGAAGAAACATGGAAAACACGACGCAAGCCTCGCTTTCTACATTGTGATTCATCCAAGAGCTGCGGCATTCACATCGCCCGTGTGCCGTGCTATACTTAACGGGTACACAGACTTGACAGGAGGAGGTACAGGATGCGATTGATCTATCGTGCGTTCGGGCTGATGTTGCTGGTCGGCATTCTCGGAGCCCTGGGGGGATGTGGGCCGGGGACGCTGGCGCTGATTGATGCAACACCGCTTGTTGGTGTGGTCCCGCTTACGGTTGCCTTTGATGGTACGGGCTCGACATCTGCTGACGGCATAAGTACTTACAGTTGGAGCTTTGGGACTGATGATCCGGATGTTCATGTGGAAACGGGCACGCATACGTACGAGCATGCGGGGACGTATGCGCTGAAGCTAACCGTGCGTGGGTCGGATGGATCGACGGCAACCACGAGTGTGACGGTGACGGTCGACCCAGCAATGTGGATCACCGATGCCAACCTGAACACGGTCTACAAGCTGGACATGCAGGGAACTCAAATTGAGTCATTCCTCCTTCCGTTCACCGAGCCGCGGGGGATTACGGTAGGAGAGGTTGGCGGAAAGATGTGGTTGTTTGTCGCCTGCTACAACGGCGGGAACCAGCGCATCCTGCGCATAGATCCAGCGACGGGGAATGTGGTGCAGAACTACAGCGCACCGGCGCAGTCGCCGCTTAATCTCACCTATCAGGCGGACATGCGGAAGCAACTGTGGCATGTCGATGGATTGAGTCGCAAGTTGTACCGCCTAAACCCGCCCGATATGCAGGTCTACGATGCGTACGGCCAGAGTTACTTCAAGGCCAGCTCTCCTCAGGTGGCGGACCTCCCGTTCCTGTGGGAGCCGCAGGGGCTCGATTGGACGCCGGCACCGAATGCTTCCGGCCACCTGTGGTACTTTGAGGGCCAAAACCGGTTGTTGTACAAGATCAAGATCATCCCGGGATACGATATTCAGTCGAACACGCAGTTGCAGGTCGCCGGCGATCCCGTGAATGTTCCGATCTTCTCTGCCTCGGCGATCGACATGTACGATGGGATGCTATGGGTGATCGATGTGAACACGCACGCAATCATCGAGGTTGACCCGGCAAATGGAGTGCTTACGGGAGCGAAGATTACCGGTTTCCCCGGGGCATTGCCCTCCGGGCTAGAGATACAGCACTAGTTGGTAGTGTGGGTCAGCCACAGTAACTGGAAATGATGGGCTCCAGGGAACTCGAAGGTGAAGGAGGGTGCTTGCGCTCGATGCAAGTTGTGATGCAGGCTAGCTAATCATGCGACTTGGAATACTCACAAGCGGGGGCGACTCCCCCGGGATGAATGCGGCGATCCGAGCTGCCGTGCGTTGCGGGACAGCGCAGGGGCTGGAGATGGTGGGGATCGAACACGGCTATGTGGGACTGATCGCTGGTGATGTGATACCCCTGGATAACCGTGCAGTCGGCGGGATTATCGAACGCGGCGGGACCTTCCTCGGCAGTGCCCGATCGAAGGAGTTCATGGAGCCGGACGGGCAGCAGCGAGCGCTGCGCTCCATTGATGCTGTGGGTCTCGATGGGCTGATCGTGATTGGGGGCAACGGATCGCTTGCTGGGGCACGCTGGTTGCAGGAGAATGGCGTTCCCTCTGTGGGGATACCGGCATCGATCGACAACGATGTCTATGGCTCGGCAATGGCAATTGGGGTGGATACGGCGTTGAACACTGTTGTCCAATGCTTGGATCGCATCCGTGATACCGCCATCTCCCACGATCGCGCGTTCGTCGTCGAAGTGATGGGGCGTAAGTCGGGGTACATTGCGTTGATGGGCGGCCTCGCGGGTGGTGCGGAACTAGTCCTCGTCCCCGAGTTCCCCGTCTTGCTTGAACAGGTGTCGGAACACGTACTTGCTGGGCTGCGCAAAGGAAAGCATCACTCGATCATCGTCGTTGCCGAAGGATTTGCCGCAGCTGGGAGTTCACATGCTAAGAAATCTTCCGGGCAAGTCTTGAGCGATTTTCTTGAGCAGACTGGAGCGATCGAGACCAGACTGAGCATTCTTGGACACCTGCAACGCGGTGGATCGCCCAGCGCGTTTGATCGTATCCTCGCCTCGCGCTTGGGAAATGCCGCTGTGCACATGTTGGCTGATGGAGAATCGGGGGTGATGGTTGCCCTGACCGGCCAGGAGATAACGACTGTGGAGCTTTCACAGATTGCACGCCCGGCCAAGAACTTCAACCCGGAGATCTACGATCTCGCTTACGAGATTGCGAACTAGCTTCTGGCGCGTTGCGCAAGGACGATGGCACCATACTCGACGGCCCTCTTCTCGAGTGGGGTGATGCGCACGCTCGGCGGCGAGACGTTGAGGTGCTTGCACATCTCGGCGTGCATCGGCTCGACGATCTCGGGATGATTGACGGCGATGCTGCCTCCGAGTGTGATTACCGTAGGGTCGTAGGCGTTGGCAATCGCCGAGAGGACAATCCCCCCGTAGTGGATGAAGTCATCGATGACACTCCTTGCCACTTCGTCGTTCTCTTCGGCGGCACGGAAGACGAGCTGTGGGGTGACGAACTCCAGGAGCTGCCACTGCAGTACTTGCCACGGTGCGGTCAACTTGCGTGGGAGCGACAGGCCCTTCTCCTCTGCTTTCTGTTGCAAAAAACGGACGAGGGGCGATTGCGTACGAAGGCCTCTGTTCGCGAGGCGAATGCGCGTGTTCTGCACGATTCCCCTTCCCGAGCAGTACGCCTCGGCGCATCCATCATTCCCACATCCGCAACGAATCCCATTCTCCTTGACCAGGATATGTCCAATCTCGGCAGCGTTCCCCTCCTTTCCCAACAGGAGGTGCCCTCCGCTCCATACTCCGCCTCCGAGGCCTGTGCTCATCGTTACGTAGACGAGGTGCAGACTCTCCTTGTCGGCGACGTCACTTCCCACGCCGAAGAATGCCTCTCCCAGAACGGCGGTGTTGCAGTCGTTTTCCAGAAGTACGGGAGCGGAAAACGCGCGCTCAAGTGGTTCGACCAGTGGGACGAAGAGCGGGGAGGAGGGGACGCCCTCCGGTACGCTGACGGCGAAATTGGGCGGGTTCTTGATCGCGCCCGACTTCAGCGGTCCGGCTGACCCGATGCCGATCCCCGTGAGCTTGTTGATCCCGGCATCCTTCATCATACCGCGTAGCATCTCTTCGATCTGTGTGGACGGACCGAACCAGGAGACACCATCATGAACACCGCTTCCGGCCTCTTCGCTCTTGAGAACGAAAGCTCCACCTGTGGTGGATAGTGGCTTCTCCTGGCGGGCGATGATATTCCCGACACCATTTATGATCAGCGTTGTAACCTTTGTCCCGCCGAGGTCAACCGCGGCAAGGTATATCTCATTTGTCGTCAAGTATCCTCCTGATCCGATCTTGGCTTTCCCTGCCAAGTCCGACTTTCGACCCCATTTCCAATTTCCACTATTGCATAATCGTAAGGGTGCCGTGAGCAGAGTGCAACAGAACGCTTATCGTGATTCTTGCCTTTGTGTGCGTTCACGGTAACACTTAAGCTTGAGATAATGGCCCGAAGGAATCTGAAAAGGGGAAGAAGATGAACGAATTCAAGAGCATGATCAACAGGGAGTCACCTTCTCCTATCTATCAGCAGCTTAAGGAAATTATCAGGCGCAAGGTCGAGGACGGTGAGTTCATGCCGGGGGAACGCATCCCCACGGAGTATGAGCTGTGCGACATGTTCGCCGTCAGTCGCGCTCCTGTGCGGCAGGCATTGCGGGATCTCGTCAATGAAGGGCTCCTAAATCGTCAGCAGGGGAGCGGAACGTTCGTCAATCAGAAGCTTGCTAAGACAGCAACGGCGTTGCGGGTTATCGTGCCTGAGAATTTATGGATTGCCCCCCTGCGTCAAGCTGTCAAGCACTGCAATAACGCGCAGGGAGGAACAAGAATCTCTCTGAAGGTGCAAGCGGTTGGTCGACCCCAGCTGCACACAGAGATACTCTCAGCTGTGGGTAGAGGAGAAGCTCCTGATCTTGCCCTGATCGACTGGGCATGGGTGAGGGAGTTTGCCGATCTTCATTTTCTAAAACGCCTCGACGTCATCGATCCAGAGTGGGCCTCAACGTTTAAGGCTGATCTCTTCCCTGCATTTGTTAATGGAACGACCACAGCACTGTACGGTGCGCAGCCAGAGGCAAATGTGTCAGCTCTCTGGTATCGAAAGGACTGGTTTGAGAAAGAGGGGCAGACGGTGCCGCGGACGTGGGCGGATCTTGTACGGGTTGCACGACATTTCCAGCCCCTTGTCGAGTTTCCTTTGGCGTTTGCTGCCGGACGTAAGGCAAGGGAGACAACGACTTACCAGATGCTCCCATTCCTTTGGTCTGCTGGTGGGAAGTTGTTCGATGGAGAAGTGGAGCTTGACGGGGGAGTGGTCACAGCGCTCCAATTCATCGTCGATCTCGTTTATAAGTATCATGTCGCCTCTCCTAACGTCGCATCATATGCATGGGATCAGCCGGCGCGGCTCTTTGCTAGTGGTAAGGCGGCTTTGGCGGTAGGGGGAAGCTACGAGAAGCCGCTCATCCAGGAGGAGTCAGGGTGGGACGAAGAAGCGTTCCGCAACAAGGTAGGTTGTATTCCCATTCCTGCGGTTGCCGATGGCGTACCAGCAGCCGTTGCTGGTGGAATGGTGTATGTTATATTCCGCCAGACACGAGTGGCACCACTGGCACTTGCCGTATTGAAGAGGATTGTCAGCCCGGAGGCGATGCGGAGATTTTGCGTGGAGGCCGGACGCAGCCCGACACGCATTTCCGTGGCTAGGACACTCGGCTCGGAGCAGGGCTGGTTCTCGCGTCGAGTTTCGGAACTGATGCACGGGGCGCGCCCACGTTGGGACATACCTGAGTACGCGCGTGTCTCTGGCCAGATTCAGCTGATGATCGAAAACGCAGTCACCCGACGGGCTACACCGCAAGAAGCAGTGGAGAAGACGCGCGATGTCTTGCGGGCAATATTCTTGTAGAGTCAGCTGCTCCAGCTCTTCCAGATGTTTAGCGCCCTTCATGCTGCGCTGCCCTCTTGACAACACAGACGCCAAGTGCTATATTTGTTATAACAAATTTACTGCTTGTGTTGGAGGTGACCGACCTATCGTACGCCAGTCGCTTTGTCGTTGTTGCATGTGGAACATGTAAAACAAGGAGGCAAGAAAAATGAAGAAAGGCTGGATCTATGGAATACTGGTCGGACTGCTCCTGATTGGAGTGGTTGGTGTTTATGCAGCTGATAAGACGGTGGTGGAGTTCTGGACAACTGATAACGAGCCCGATCGTGTTGCCGTGTACGAAGCAGTGGCGGCACGCTTCATGGCCGAGAACCCAGGGATCGAACTGCAGATCATACCTATCCAAGAGGCTGATGTTAGCCAACGGATCGCTACTGCGATGGCCGCTAATGATCTGCCAGACATCGTCCGCATGGGGATCGAACGTGTGGCGGTCTTCGCTGCTGATGGAATAATGGATGAAGATGCAGCTGAAGCTACAATCGCCAGCATCGGAAAGAGCGACTTCCGCGCTGGCCCGTTGGCAATGGTGCTCGATCCTGCGACCGGTAAGTATGCAGCGATTCCTTACGACGGCTGGATTCAGGCCATCTGGTATCGTGCTGATCTGTTCAAGGAAGCAGGCCTTACTCCGCCGGTCTCCTGGGCCGACATCAATGCAGCGGCTGACGTGCTCCCTGGAACAGGGAACCTACTTTACGCTCTGGGCCTCGGTACAGATCCGGGTCAGAACTACCCACATCAGGTCTTCGAACAGGTAGCAATATCCAACGATGCCTGGCCGTTTGATGCGGATGGAAAAGCTACAATGAATACGCCGGAGATGATCGCCGCATTGCGATTCTATACCGACCTGCAGCGTGCCGCGATCCCTGGGCCGCAGTACTGGCGTGGGGCACGTGAGGCCTACGAGCTTGATCAATCCGGAATGCTGTTCTACAGCACCTACATCATGGATGACCTTGTGGAAGGTTCCGGCATGGCGAGCGGCGACAAGATCCAAATCGTCGTAAAGGACCTGCCGCTCAAGACCGGCTTTGCGCCGAAGATGGTCGGACCCAACGGCTCTGCTACGTACGGGCAGCTGGTTACCCTTGGGATCATGAAGGGTGCGGACCCCGCTGCACAGAAGGTCGTCGAGTACTTCCTGACCGAGGGCTACATAGATGTTCTGTCCCTTTCCCCCTTCGGGAAGATTCCCGTGTTGGCGAGTGCGGTGGATGGCTGGAAGGATCTTAGCCCGTTTTTCGCTTACTACTCGAGTGATACGCTCGATCAGATCGCCAATGGCTTCGAAACGATGCAGCGGTGGCTCTTCCGACCGGACTACGACCCGGTGGAGCGAGCTGTAATCGGCGACATCGAAGGGCGCCTGTTGATTTCGCAGGCCATCAGCAACATCGCTTTGGAAGGGATTATGACACCTGAGACCGCTGCCGCGTGGCTGCAGGGACAGGTTGAGGCGATGCTGGCCGAACGCCGGTAGGAGTAAATACCTAACGAATCTCTGGGGACGCGGCGTACCGTTGCGTCCCCATTTATCTCCACCTTTCGGGGGGTACTTCTCAGCGTAAGAGGCTCGTTTGCTGGTGGATCGGGAGGTCGAATTTCATGGTATGGCGAGAGCTGTGAAGGGATTATTGTCTACGACAGGTCAGTGGAACTCGCTTCAGGCCCGGGAGTCACGCCTCGCC
>Ga0208279_1000639_pt1 | contig 25241 bp, 26 predicted proteins | sample AntAceMetag02UKM_FD_184766 | JGI IMG/M metagenome (GOLD analysis project Ga0208279, IMG submission 184766) | Saline lake microbial communities from Ace Lake, Antarctica - Antarctic Ace Lake Metagenome 02UKM (SPAdes) (version 2) | ecosystem: Environmental > Aquatic > Non-marine Saline and... | reverse complement strand
ACGACGGCTGAGAACAAAAAGGTAAGCGATAACGTATAAGCCCCAAAAACCAGGTCGATTTTAAGCTAATATCGACTTTAAGACCGGTGAAACTACGCGGCGCGGCTATCTTTTTAACAGGCTTTAAGACACAAAGGATATATTTATTATTCTTTCTTCGTGCCTTGGTGCCTTAATGGCAGAATATAAAAATAATAATTTCAATTAGTTGTGTGATATTCGGCCATGTAATCAAAGAAGCGGAGCTGTATATGCGAGACCTTTGCAACTCGTTCCCTTTTACTTTTCACCTTTGATGAACTCGTAAAAAGTCCGATTTAGACGCTTTCGTAAAAAGTTCAAATTCAAAGCGTGCAAACTTTGTAATCATGAAACCTACTTATCATACGTTGAATGATTGCGAAATACAGCGCAACGCAAAAGTTGGACTTTCAAATAACTAAATCATAACCTTTTGATATGATAGATAAGTTATTTTTCGGTTACAGTGCTGCGAAGCGGCATAACTTAGTTTTTTACGAAACCGTCAACCTTTCACCAGCCTTGTAGCTCACGAAAAAGGAATTGACAGGCAATGCAGAAACAGGTATACTCAAAAAGAATAAAAGGTATACCTCGGGAGGTGTCGCAATTGTCTAAAGTAACGGCCAAATATCAAGTTACAATACCTGTAAAGGTTAGAAAGGAGCTGGGTATCCTTCCTGGAACTGAAGTTGATATCACAAAAGAGGGGCAACAATATATCCTTGTTGTTGACCCAATAAAAACGGTAAGGGAAAAGTGGCGCGGACGGTTCAAAGGCGGACCAACAACAATGAAATATATGGATGAAGTCAGAGGCAAAGTGAATTGAAAGTCTGCGTAGATACTACTATCCTGCTTGATATTTTGAAAGATGAATTTAGAAGCTTTCAAGACAAGTTGTACACTGCTCTCTCAAAAAAAGAGAACCTGCTTGCGCCCTCTGTTGTATTCGCTGAACTGATGCCGCAATTTAAAGGAAACACCAGGCTATTGGGAGAGTTTTTGGAGGAACACAAAATAGTCATAGAACCGCTTGGCGTCGATTCTGTCATTGCCGCGGCACAAGCATGGATGAGATATTTGAAACGAAAAACAAAAGTAAAATGCCCTCAGTGTGGCTGGAACTTGGATCTCAAAAAGCATTTCTTGTCAGATTTTTATATTGGAGGATTCGCTTCGGCAAAATGCAGTGCCATCCTTACCAGAGACAGAGGTATATACACTAAGTATTTCCCCGAGTTGGTCGGATATGAAGGTTGCCTCAAGGCATCATCCCGCAACTCGTAACCCGCAATCTTTACCCTGTTAAAGTTTTCGAAGAAAAAGAGTGCAGCGAATTTAACCAGAGCGCAACCCTTATCCCTGATAACTATTAACCAATAACCGATAACTTTTCACTGTCGTCTGTCGTCTGTCGTCTGCCATCTGTCGTCTGATTTCTGATTATTGCCCTTTGCGTATGCCCCAAACCCGTAACCCGAAACTCGTAACCCGCAACCTAATTTTCCTTTCTGCCCTATGCTTGCCCCGTAGGTCCGAAAGATCGTACTGGGGCGCCATGCACTATGCGCTCAACCCCAAACTCGTAACCCGTAACGCACAACTGAGACAATCTTTAACTGTCATCTGATTTCTGACCTCTGTCATATGTCTTCTGATTTCTGTCATCTGATTTCTGTCGTCTGATCTCTGTCATCTGATCTCTGTCGTCTGTCTTCTGTCATCTGACTTCTGTCTTCTGATTATTGCCTTATGCTCTCATCCTTAACCCGCTATTCCCTCTACTCCCTGCTCGTTTTCACCCCTCTGGCAATCGGCTCTGTCCAGGGATGGGCCATATGCTTTATCCACTGTTTCACCCTTTTTGCCCTGACCGCTTTTTTACTGGAAAATAGCCTTGCCTGGAACTGGGGATGGATTAAAACACCATTGGACAAACCCATTTTTGTTCTTTTGATCCTGTCAATTCTGTCCACTGTTTTTTCCGTTCACACATATACCAGCATCTGGTCATTCATTCTGCTGTGTAACTACGTCATCATTTTCTACCTGATTATCCATACCCTTCGCACCCGATCCCAACTGCGCCGGCTCGTGTATCTCATTATCGGTTTAGCGGCCCTGATATCCATCATAGGCCTGTTAAAAAATTTCTGCGGCAATCCATTTCCATGGTGGAATTATACGGATTTCCAAACAGCCCCGGATCGACTGTCATCCACATTCGGCAACGCCGATCATTTGGCCGGTTACATGGAAATGACCCTCCCTTTGCTCCTGGGGCTTTTGTTGACCGGTTTCAGGGGGATAAAAATTGTTTTTGTGATTGTTCTGGCCGTTCTTTTATTTGCCGCACTCCTGTTATCCTTGTCACGCGGAGGATGGTTGGGCGCGGTTACCGGACTGTTTTTCATGTGTATTGCCCTGCTTTTGAATCGTTATTTTCAGTCAAAGAAATTGGTGCTTACCGTGTGTGGCGGATGTGTTGTTGTGGCGTTTATTGTTCTGTCCAGCACAACTGTGGTCAAAAGAATAAAAACTGTTGAAGAAATGGGAAACATTCCAAACCTTAACGCCCGCATAACGGTCTGGGGAGGTGTTGTGGAAATGATAAAAGATCATCCCTTGCTCGGAACCGGCCCGGGAACATTTGCAACCGTATTTACACAATATCAACCCCCCGGGGTGTTGAGTCGTTATTTCGCCGCACACAACGATTATCTGCAGATGACTGCCGAGACAGGCCTTGCTCTGGTTCCGGTTATGGCCTGGATGATATTTGCCTTTTTTATAAAGGGATTCAAAAAGCTAAATAACCCGAGTCGACTGGTCCGGGGTACAACCCTGGGCGCCATGTCCGGGGTAACCGCAATACTCATTCACAGTATATTCGATTTCAATCTCCACATCCCGGCCAATGCCATACTTTTTACCGTCCTCGCAGCCATCGTGGTCTCTCCAGTACCTGAGGCCAGAAGGCAGATGTCAGAGGACAGAGGGCAGGAAGTTTAGAAGATAAGAAGGTGAGAAGGTCGGAGGGCAAGAGGTCAGAGGACAGAAGTCAGAAATCAGATAGCGGATAGCAGAGAACAGAAATCAGAAGACAGAAGACAGGGGACGGATAACTGATAACTTTTTACCCTGAACCCTTGACATTTCATAATGATGTAATTACAATGTGGGCACTATCTTGTCAAGGAGGTAAACCATGAGAGCACGTATTGTAAAAATTGGCAATTCTCAAGGCATCCGTATTCCAAAACCTATTCTTGAACAAACAGGGATAATGGAAGACGTTGAGCTTGAAGTGGAGAAAAACCAGATCATTATTCGCCCTGTTTCAAAACCAAGAGCGGGGTGGGAAAATGCTTTTAAAACAATGGCCGAAACAGGTGATGACGAGCTAATACTGGAAACCGAATATATGTCACACTCCTGGGATGAAGAAGAATGGCAATGGTAGTCCATCGATTCGATGTATTTTTGATAAATCTTGACCCGACAGTTGGATCTGAAATCCAAAAGACCAGACCCTGTTTGATTATTTCGCCTGATGAAATGAATGAACATATACGAACTGTTATTGTGGCCCCGTTAACTACCGCGGGAAAGAAATATCCTACAAGAGTATCCTGCAAATTTAAAAACAAAAAAGGCCAAATCGTTTTAGACCAGATACGAACCATAGATAAAACACGCCTTATAAAAAAGCTTGGTTCTATTGATTCACAAACACAGTTAGAGGTCATTTCTGTCTTACAACGACTATTTGCATTTTAAGCCACCTGAATTCTGCCCCGTTGAATCTAAGAAATATTCACCTGGGGTCGTCTGACTTCTGTCATCTGATTTCTGTCATCTGCTCTTTGAACTATCTAAACTATCTGAATTTTAAGCCGTCTTATTTCTGACATCCGTCTTCTGTCATCTGTCTTCTGTCATCTGTCATCTGATTTCTGTCGTCTGTCTTCTGACCTCTGTCGTCTGTCGTCTGTCTTCTGTCATCTGACTTCCGTCTTCTGTCGTCTGTCATCAGGTTTCTGATTTTTGCCCTTTACGCCATGCCCCATGCTTGCCCCGTAGCTCCGGGAGATGGTACTGGGGCGCTATGCGTTTAACCCTTAAACCTTTAACTGTTTCCTTTCAACTATTCTTAAATTGATATAAATTGCATAGATAGGTATCATTAGAAAAATTAAGTTTTACCCTCATTTTATTAACCATCAGCCATGAGTCAAGAACAGATATGACCCTAAACATGGAAAATGTTCGTGTAAATGAGATTAGAGATTCATTGTCTGCAATTACTCCAGGCATCTTCAGCAAACACCCTGTATTGTTTGCTTACCTTTACGGGAGTTATGCCACTGGAGTTATGCACCCGTTCAGCGATATTGACATTGGCATCTATATTGAAAAAGTGCCGGATAGAAAGTATTTGGAACTCGAACTGTCTTTATCTCTGGAAATTGACGCTGGCATGAAAACTGGAATAGCCTCTGAGGTCCGCATTATAAACAACCTTCCGTTTGTGATATTAGGAAAAATGATTACAGAGGGCGCTTTAATATATACCAGAGATGAAGTTATCCGAGTCGATTTTGAGACTTCTGTTCGAAGTGCATATTTTGATTTTTTGCCGGTTATTCAAAACTATCATCGTACATATATAGACAGTTTTCGCTAATACAAGAGCCTTAGGAAAAAATCCCGCAGGAGACAATCATGGTTTCGTTTGAAAAAATTGTAAATAAATTTCAACAGTTAGATGAATTCCTTAAGATTTTAGCAAAGATTTCCAAAACACCTAAAGAAACTTTCTTAAAGGATAAAATATTAATAGGGAGTGCGAAGTATTATCTTCAAGTCAGCATTGAGTGTTGCCTGGATGTGGCCAACCATATCATTGCATCTGAAAAGTTACGAGCGCCAAGGGATTATTCCGATTCGTTCCTGGTCATTCAAGAAGAAGGGTTTATTTCATCTGGGCTTGGAGATAAATTACGCCAGATGGCAAAATTTAGGAATCGACTTGTTCATCTATACGGAGAAATAGATAATACTTATGTTTACGAATACATAAAAGGGGGTCTTAAAGATATAAAAGAATTTAAGTTAATAATCATTAAACGGCATAATATCTGATCTGCAATCCCGTCATTTCAAAAGATAACTATTGCCCTACCTGCGCAATGGAATTTATCTTTCTGTTTATTCCATGGGGGTTAATTTTTTCGAAGAAAAGGAGCCTGCCAGGTTAAATTTTTATCCCGTTAAACCGCTCTGTCTTTTTTGTTTAACTGGGGCATGCCAATGACAGCAAAGCTGATTTAACAAAGGTGTAACGGATTTAACCGGGGACAACCATTTCCTTTTAACCCTTCATAAATTGACATAATTTGTTTTCTCGTATATCTTTTAAGATATCAAACAACTTTACTTATTAATACCCATTTTTCTAAAAGAAATACGGAGGTAACCAATGGGAATATCTATTAATTTGCCTGAATTGAATATAAAGGAAGAAGAATTGAAACTATTGCTTGCAATAAAACTTTTTGAAGACGGTGCAGTTTCTCTGGGGAAGGCAGCTGAAACAGCTGGTTATTCTGAAAAGACTTTTGTAGAAGTTCTTATCCGTCGGGGTGTGCCACCCATAAAATATTCAAAACTTAACCTTGATAAAGAGGCAAGAAATGCCTGAGACCGCTATTGTAGACACTTCTGTTCTCATCGCATTAGAGAAAATCAATCTTTTGGATATCCTTTGCAAAATTTATGAGGAAATCATCCTGCCGGAAGCTGTTATCAATGAGTTTGGAACTCCTATCATGGATTGTTACTCGACCAAGAAAGTGAAAAGTTCGCTGGTGAATCTTCTTGTTAGCGATTTGAATTTAGGTAAAGGAGAGTCTGAGGTCATAGCATTAGCAAGAGAAATGGGGATAAGGATTATAATAGATGATCTAAAGGCTCGGAAGGTTGCTGAAACACTGGAATTAAATGTCACGGGTACCATTGGCTTATTGCTCAAGGCCGAGAATATGGCATTAATTGAGAGTGCGTATGATAAGGCAAAAGAACTCAGAGATAAGGGATTCTATATTTCAGATCAATTATTAGATGAAATATCCGGATTTAAGATATCGGGCTAAGTCGTTAATAATAAATATACGGTTGAATTTGATGAAGAAAAATTAGGGTTCCTTGATGGAGGATACCATATAACTGATAACCGGTAACTATTAACCGATAACTTTTTCAACTTTATGCCCTTTGCGCTATGCCCTATGCGCTATGCCTGCCCTGCCTCGCTGTGCCATGTGAAATTTGCAATAGCAAGAGATAGTCCCGTAGCTTCGGAAATGGTACTGGGACGCAGCGTATTTAACCGGAGCTACCCAGTGCCTATAACCAGTGACACAAGACCTATCAACCTATAAAGCAATGGACGTCACCATGATTCCCACCTAAACATGTCAACGCTCCTGACGAAGAAAAATGATTTATTGACGCTTATCGGAAAATATGAAAAAAATAGGTTTTACATTTAAACAAATAAGTCTGAGGAGTCAGCGTTATGATTATCGATTACATTAATAAGGCCTTGAGCAAGGCAGTTTACGATAAGTTTGAAGATGGTACTTTTTCCGGTAAAATTCCTCAATGCCCCGGTGTAGTAGCCTTTGGAAACACACTTTATCAATGTCAGCAAGAATTGAAATCCTCTCTTGAAGGCTGGCTGATTGTGAAAATTAGGCATGGGGATAGAATACCGGTAATTGGAAAAATTAATCTGAATAAAAAAATGCCTACTCTTCATAATGAGGCTGTGGCCCATGGGTAAATGGAAGCCGTGTAAGAGAAGGGACTTTATAAAGAAACTAAAGAAATTCGGTTTTGAACCTCCTGAACCCGGTGGACGTCATTTCTATATGCGTTACGGTAATTACACTCTCACATTGCCGAATAACAAAGAATACTCGGTACCGCAGTTAAAGATGCTTCTTAAGGAAATTGAAAGTGGAATAAAGAAAAAAATCCCCTTTGAAGAGTGGGAAAATCTGTAAAGTTTATTTTTGCTTACCCTGCCTCGCTATGCCCTGTGAAATTTGCAATAGCAACAGCGTAACGTATTTAACCGGAGCGCAACGCGCAATTTGTAACTCGTAACTCGCAACCCGTAACTAAGACAATCTCTAACTGACATCTGTCATATGCCGTTTGATTTCTGCCCCCCCCGTGGAATCTAAGAAATATTCACCTGGGATCGTCTGCTTGCCCCGTAGCTCCGGGAGATGGTACTGGGGTCGTCTGTCTTCTGTCGTCTGATTTCTGTCTTCTGATTTCTGTCATCTGATCTCTGTCATCTGATCTCTGTCGTCTGATTTCTGTCGTCTGTCATCTGGCTTCTGTCGTCTGTCTTCTGTCATCTGACTTCTGTCGTCTGATTATTGCCCCATGCGCTCTGCCCTATGCGCTTTGCTCAACGCCCTTTAACTTTTTACAATCATGTCCAACTCAACTACCCTCATAGAGCCTGTAAAAGGCTGGGTTTCCCTGGATCTCAAAGAACTCTGGCAATACAGGGAACTCATCGGTTTTCTAGCCTGGCGTAATATCATGGCCTTATACAAGCAGACCTTCTTCGGCGTGGCCTGGGCCTTGGCCAAACCCATCTCTCAGGCCCTGATCTACACTTTGGTTTTCGGCAAGGTGGCCAAACTTTCCAGCAGCGGCCTGCCCTATATCCTCTTTACATTTTGCGGAATTGTTGCCTGGGGGCTTTTTTCCTCAAGCCTGACCGGTTCCACAACCAGCATTGTGGGCAACGCGAATCTGATCACAAAAGTGTATTTCCCCCGGCTGGCCATTCCCATAGCAGCTTTGGGCAGAGGGTGTGTGGATTTTGTTATATCATTTGTTATTTTTCTGATACTCATGCTGGCATATGGTATTTTCCCCGGTTGGACCGTGTTTTTCTTCCCGGTGTTTCTTATCCTCGGACTTGCAATCACTCTGGGACTCGGCCTGATTTTTTCCGCCATTGCAGTAAAATACAGAGATCTGGCTCATGCCCTTCCTTTTATGGTGCAACTTTGGTTCTGGGTCACACCCGTAGCTTATGGACTGGAAAACATTCCTCCAAAATGGACATGGATTTTTTACATGAATCCCATGACCTGGATCATTCAGGGATTCCGCTGGTCTCTTCTGGGAGCCGGTGAAATGGACTGGCAAAAAATTCTAATCACCGCCCTATTCTCTTTTGCCGTCCTTTTAGCCGGCCTGTTCTATTTCAAAAGAATGGAGGATGAGTTTGCGGACATAATCTGACACAGTCAGATTGCAAAGCGCATAGCGCTAAGAGCATAGCGAAAGATAAACAGAATAAAATGGTAAAATTTCGTTTTCAAGATTTAGAAATTTGGCAAATAGCCATTGAGATTGCAGATGAACTTTTTGATATTGCGGATGATCTCGAAAAGAGAAAATTATATCGTTTTGCAGAACAATTACGTGGTTCAGGCATGTCCATGTCCAATAATATTGCGGAAGGTTCGGGTTCCAGCTCAGCAAAAGATTTTGCGAACTTCCTGAATATTGCCAAACGATCGACTTTTGAAAATGCAAATATAATTATATTGTTAAAACGAAGAAATCTGATTGCATCTGAAAAAGAAAACGAGTTGTTGGCAAAACTAGATAAACTTAGCCAAAAAATTGCTAATTTCAGAAAATCTATCAGATAATTTTTGCACTATTTACCGAAAAAACTGTAGAAGCAAATGTCTATTAGATCTTTAGTCGTAAATATAATTGATGAAGTCATTCCGTCGAGGCGAGCGAAAAGAAAAAGATATAGACATGAAGAAAGGCTAATGCGTCAGAAATACGTTCAGATGGAAAAGCTTAATAGTGAGAAATTGATTCCTTGTGATGCTTCTGCCTTGGGAGAATTTTCTTCGGACGATCTTAAAAAGATTTTTACCAACCAAGAACTTGCAGTTGAATGGCAAAATGTCGAACGAACGCTCACAAGGCTCGATTTGCCGGAAATGACTGGTGGCGTAAATCGGGGGGATCAGAGGGCGATCTACTATTTAGTACGTGCCCTTTGTCCAAGTAGTGTTCTGGAAATTGGTACTCACACTGGTTGTTCCTTAGTGAACATTGTATTAGCGGCTCAGAAATTGAAGAGCTTACCAGAAGCAATTGAAACTACAATCACAACTGTTGATATTCTCGATGTCAATGATCAGGAGAAAAAGCCTTGGCTGGAGGCAGGCGCGAAGTGCTCACCTAAAGAGCTAATTAATCGGATCGGGTGTGAGAATTTGGTAACTTTTAAGATTCAAAACTCTCTGGAGTTTCTGGCTAATGTTACTGTTGAGGAAAAGTTCGATTTTATATTCCTTGACGGCAGCCATGATGCCTTAGATGTTTATCGGGAGATTCCAGCCGCATTACGTCGACTAAAGCAAAGGGGCTTCATCTTACTTCATGATTACTTTCCGAATCTCAAGCCCTTGTGGTCAAAATGCGCGCCGATACCTGGCGTTCGTCTGGCGATTCAAAGATTGGAAAATGAAGGTGTAAACTTCATAGTGGTCCCTATAGGAAAATTGCCTTGGCCGACCAAACTTAACTCAAACATTACCAGCCTAGCTCTGTTGACCAGTCGATGTGAATCTGGGTTTTAATTGTGTTCGTAATTTATAATACGAGCATTTTAAATCGAAATTATTTTTACCACTATAATCCATGACTTGAGCTATTATCCGAAATTCTATTTATATATCATACAGTCTTGATTTCGAGTATTGTTCAAAGAAGCATTACCCCCTATGCAAGTTGAACTATGAGTGAAACTGTAATTCGAGTCGAAAACCTCTCCAAACTCTACCGCCTCGGAGAGCTCCACAAACAGACCAACTCCTTTCGTGAAAAAGTAACCAACGCCTTTAGCCGAATAGCCCAAAGCACAAAGCGCAAAGCGTCCAACCCTGTGCCTTCTGCTTGCCCTGTGGAATCCAAAGAATATTCCACTGGGGCCCAAAACGCTATGCCCTCTGCTCCATGCGCTCTGCAATCATCGCAAAGCGATGATCACCTCTGGGCCCTTCGGGATGTCTCCTTCCAGGTCAAACGCGGCGAAGTCCTCGGCATCATCGGCCGCAACGGCGCCGGAAAAAGCACCCTTCTTAAAATTCTTTCACGTATAACCAAACCAACAGAAGGTAAGGCCTGGATCAACGGCCGCGTAGGTTCGCTTCTTGAAGTAGGCACCGGTTTTCATCAGGAACTCACCGGTCGTGAGAATATTTTCCTTAATGGGGCAATTCTCGGCATGACGAAAGCCGAGATAAAACGAAAGTTTGACGAAATTGTCGATTTCGCCGAAATCGAAAAGTTCATTGATACTCCGGTTAAACGATATTCCAGCGGGATGTATGTTCGCCTTGCATTTGCTGTTGCTGCGCATCTAGAACCTGAAATTCTATTAGTGGACGAAGTGCTTTCAGTAGGCGATGCGGAATTTCAAAAAAAATGTTTAGGGAAAATGGAAGGTGTGGCAAGGGAGGGTCGAACAGTATTGTTTGTGAGCCATAACATGGGAATAGTGAGCCAGCTTTGCAAGCGATGCATTTTATTCGATCAGGGAAAAATAAAATTTGAAAACGATAGTCATTTAGTTATTAGAGAGTACCTTACAGCAGGCAGCCACGCCAGCAATACGATTGTTGATCTATCAAATTTTGACCGTAGTGGAGATGGCAGCGCCAAAATATTGCGAGCCGGACTTTATGGTTCAGATGGAAGCCTGTGCCGACGCTTTTCTATACAAGACCCAATTATTTTTGAATTGGATGCACAATACGAAAGCAATCCGATACACTATGCTCACGCCATTCAAATTATAAATAGTATAGGCATACCTGTATATGATTTGTGCGATTTAAATGCAATTCGGTTATCTCCACCAAATGAAGATCGTACTCAAAGAATCCGCATAGAGATTGACAGAATAGACCTTATACCAGGAACTTATTATATTCATTTGTGGATTGGCTATTTGAAGGGAGGTCCTGCGGATTTTATTACCAATTGTTTGAGTTTTGACATCGAACAGACGTCAGAAACGGATATAAAAGCAATCGCCTCCAACAAAGGTATGGTTTACAAAGATGCTCAATGGAGCTTTATGCCGTTGGGAAAATGTTAAGAAAGGGGCGAGATCCATAGTGATTCTATATTAGAATTAATTCGTTCTTGCCATCCATTCCATTGCAGCATATAGATTTAACTTTTTATAGTATCCTTCCCTAATTGCTCGAGTTGAACGATCTCAATTCGAAACTATGATTTAGTTGTTCAACTTTCAGGTGCTTTATAATGTGCGGTATTTTAGGACAAATAAATTCAAATAAACCCATAGAAGAGAATACCTTTCTCAAAATGCGAGAAACGCTGACCCACCGAGGACCAGATGATTGTGGTTTGAAATTCTTTGAATCGGGACGGATTGCTTTAGGTCATAGAAGGTTATCAATCATTGATCTGTCGTCATCAGCCAGACAGCCGATGTCAAATGAACATAACGATATTTGGGTAGTTTTTAATGGAGAAATATACAACTTCCGTCAACTGAGAACGAGATTGGAGAAAAAAGGTCATCTCTTCCGGAACGACTCGGACACAGAAGTTCTGGTACATGCCTACGAAGAGTGGGGAGATCAATGTCTTCTACAATTACAGGGAATTTTTGCATTTGGAATTTGGGATGAGAGACGGAAGCGGTTGTTCCTCGCTCGAGATCACTTAGGGGTAAAACCATTATATTATTTCCGTGACAAGGAGCGGTTTTATTTTGCATCCCAGATTCGTGCTATCATCGCCGATGATAGTGTGCCGCGTCGAATAAATGCCGCTTCTTTCGGAGACTACCTGGCTTATGGATATGTTCCATTTGACCGATGCATCTTCGAAGGAATGGCAAAGCTTCCGGCTGGCCATTATTTGACCTATCAGGATGGCAAGGTAGAAATCCATAAGTATTGGGATCTCACTTATGACGGAGCCATCAAAGATCCTGAGGAAGCAATCCGACTTGTGAGATCGGCTGTTCGTGACGCAGTAGAAGCACAGCTTGTAAGCGATGTGCCGGTGGGTGTATTTCTCAGCGGCGGCATCGACTCCTCAGCCGTTGCGAGTCTGATGAAGCAATCCGGATCTGATCCAGTGAAAACCTTCACAATCGGATTTGACGATCCTGCATTTGATGAAACCCCTTATGCTTCCTATGTAAATCGGTATCTTAATGCGGAGGCCCACCATGAAAAACTATCCTATGATTTGGGAAGGGAACTGATTCCTATGTTCCCGAAGATCTATGACGAGCCCTTTTTCGATACTTCCGGAATTCCTACCTATCTGGTCTCCCGTCTAGCAAGTAGACATGTAAAGGTTATCCTTTCAGGTGACGGGGGAGATGAAATCTTCGCCGGCTATCTCTGGTATGATAGGTTTGTTGAAAAAGCCGGATACGCTCCTTTCAGCGCGCGGGATTACCAAATTGCAAGAATATTGAAACATTTGTTTATAGGGCAATCTATTCAATTCGCTCCGATCAAAAGGATGCGCAAATGGTGTGATCGAGTATTATCAAATCCCATCAAAACTTATTTTCAAATTCAGGGATTTTTAGACCGCGAGGCCCAACTTGAATTACTTACAAGAGATTACCGGGAGAGAATAGAGAAAAATACTTACTGGTTGTTTGATATGTTTTTTAAAACTAATTGGCCGCGCATAACTGCGGCACAGTACCTTGATATTAAGACTTACCTCGTAGATGATATCCTGGCCAAAGTTGACCGGGCCAGCATGTCACACGGACTTGAGGTACGGGTTCCCCTGTTGGACCCCAAATTGGTTGAGCTCTCATTCAATATTCATTGCAATCTGCAATATGGCAATGGCGAACGAAAACATCTTTTTAAAAAAGCCTTGAAAAACGATTTGCCAGAGGATATTCTAACTACACGAAAGAAGGGGTTCAGTGTTCCAATCGATAATTGGATGAATCAAGGCCTCCATAATGAATGTTTAAAAACTCTAAAAGATGGCCTGCTGGTTCAATCCGGAATCCTTGATCCAATAGGTACTGCTCGATTCTTAAATAACTGTGATAGAGGAAAATTTCTGTGGCTTTTACTGTCAGCAGAATTGTGGGCCAGAACCTGGCTTTCCTGATGAATTGATTAAAATGAATTGATTAATTTGAATCTGATGACCAGACCTTACATTTTAAAATCCAGTATTATCACTTCCTATGAAACAAGATATACTTTCAGTTGAAAAATATGGACAAAAAAATCGATAAAAATTTAATTAATAATATAACCGTAATTATTCGGGAGGCAAATGAACGGACTCTTCCTTTATGTCGTGAACTGATAGAGTCAGAAGTTGGCAGCGATAAGATGTTCGTTGTCTCAGAGGCTCCTTTTACAAAAGCCCTGAAAAAAACCTATGAGGTTGCAATTGAGAGAGGTTCTCCTTGGACTCTGGTAATTGATGCAGATGTCTTAGTTAGAAAGGGAGCAATAGAGTATCTTCTAAGAGTGGCCCAGTGCCTGGATAGCAACGTATTCAAGATTCACGGGAAGGTGATAGACAAGCTGGCGGGTGGGACAAGAGCTGCCGGTATTCATCTTTACCGTACTGCTTATCTGCATAAAGCGATCACGATAATTCCACCTGAGAAAGCTGTCGCTCGACCAGAAGGTCACACAGCTAAGCAGATGAAATCCCAAGGCTTTCCATTTTTAGAACCGGACCTGGTTGTTGGGCTCCATGATTATGAACAGTATTTTCGCGATGTATACAGAAAGGCTTTTTTTCATGCTCACAAGCATAGATCGGAACTTTTTTATTGGGAAAGCATGTGGCGTAATCTCAGCCACTGTGATGATGATTTAAAGGTTGCTTTAAAGGGGGCCATGGATGGCAAAAAATATAGAGGAAAAGTTCTTCCCGATGTAAGACAATTTCATTCAGTTAAATTTGATAAGATACTAAATGATTTAAGTCTAAGAGAAAAAACAGGGCTGCCCTCTAATTATTGGTCACCACAGGAGGTTGCTAATATTGTTGCCAATTATTTCCCTTCATCCGAATATTGGGCATGGAGATCGATGTCTCGGAACAACTCCAAAAATCAAATAGAAAAAAGGTTAAACCCGTGGGAAAAGTTGAATGCGATAATGAAAAAAAGAGGTATACGAAAAGCATCACTGTGGGCGGTTGGAAGTGTATTAGCTCGAAGCGGTATAGCGCTAAAAAACTGGAGTGAAAATTGAAACTGCTTATATTCTATGCCAAGCTGAAAAGCATGTGTTGCGTAATATCCCCACCACAACTCAGAGTTGACTCGCCCATAAAAAGCAAATTTTTATCAGTATCATTCAAGATCTCAACTTCTTTGAAAAAGTGTCCAAAGTTTCCACGCTAACCAACAATGAACCCACCAGAAAAAGTTGCACGCGTAGCTGAACGAGGTCGACTCGTTTACTACAAACTGAAAGCAGATGCTGACTACTGGGATAGACACTGGGACAAACTGATCCGACCAGAATTCTATGTTAGAGCACTTGAAGGTCAACTTGGCCAGTTCGAGAGTCTCTTCACGAAGTATCTGCCTGCTGATGAGCTTATTCTCGAAGCGGGTTGCGGCCCAGGTCAATGGGTCATTGCCTTGCGACAACGTGGTTACAATGTTGAAGGGATTGACTGGGGAAAGGAAACTATCGAAAAGGTTGCTCGTATCTTTCCGGATCTGCCTATCCGAAGTGGTGATGTCTGTGCATTGGAAGTTGCAGATGGGTTCTACGGGGCCTACATTTCGCTGGGTGTTGTAGAGCATAGGGCCGCAGGGCCCAAACCTTTCCTCACCGAAGCCTTTCGTGTCCTGAGATCGGGGGGAGTAGCAATCTTATCTGTACCTTGGTTCAATCCGATCCGCAGGCTAAAGGCTTGGGCGGGATGTTTCAATATCAATGACGTAAGAGGGATGGAATTCTATCAGTATGCCTTCCGGGCAAGTGAAATGAAAAACTACCTTACAGCTGCTGGTTTTAATGTTTTAGAAAGCAAGTCATCACAAAATATTAAAATGGGATTTGAAGATGAACTGCCGTTTTTAGACTGCATTTATCGCATAGGCATTCTTGGTCGAATCCTAAAGCGCCTTATACGAAGAGGACGGATCACTGCCAGATATTTTGGACACATGAGAATCTATGTGTGCATAAAACCATGATGCTGGAACACTTCGGTGGACAATCCAGTTGCCGATCAATCGCGACACGCATATGAATTATCCACAGATATTATCAGGCAAGCGCATCCTTTTTGTCTTTTGCTCGCTTGAACTCGGCGGCGCCGAGCGCCAAGGCCTCCACTTGGCGCGGCACCTTAAGAGCCTGGGATGCGATGTCCGCGTCTGGAGCAACCATGCCGGTCCCGGCCTTGTCATTGACCATTGCAATGAGGCGGGCATTCCCTGGGCCGTTCATCGTTTTCGATGGCCCTGTCGGAAAAGTTCACTGGTACGCGACGGTTTGCGAATGGTTTGGGCGCTTCGTCAAGAACGACCGGACGTCATTCTGGCATATACTACTTGGCCCAATGTTGGTTGCGGTCTTACGTGGCGCTTGTCCCCGGCCAAAGTCTGCATTTGGGGTCAGCGAAATGTAAACGATTTACAGGGGCATCCGGTCGAACGCTTGGCCTATCGACGGGTTTCGGCTGTAATCTGCAACGCCGAACACCAAGTCGACTACCTCAGGCAGACCCTGGACGAGACACCCGCGCCAGTCTTCGTTGTCCACAACGGCGTCGATCTCGCGCCATGCCGGAAGACACGTGCCGAATGGCGAACTGAGCTGGGCATAGACGAGAATGCTACCGTGGCCACCATGGTCGCCAATTTCAGGCCGCAGAAGGATCATCCGACATTATTGTATGCCTGGCGCAAGGTGTTAGCGGCTATTTCGCAGGGTCGACCACGTCCTCGACTCCTGCTGGCCGGCGCACCTCAGCAATCTTATGATGCTGTCCATCAACTGGCAACCAATCTCGGCCTTCTCGATTCGGTCAGCTTTCTCGGCCAGGTGCAGGATATTTCAGGGCTTTTGGCTGCCAGCGATATCGGGATCCTGACCAGCACACACGAAGGCCTGTCGAATGTAGTCATCGAATACATGGCCAGCGGCCTTCCGGTTGTTGCAACAGATCTACCGGGCAACCACGAAACTCTCGGCGATAACCCACAACAGCCATTCTGCAAACCAGGCGACCCTGATAGTCTCGCTACCCAACTTCAGCTTCTTCTGCACAACCCAGAACTGCGGCAGGAGCTTGGCGCATGCAACCGGCAGCGTGCCTCAGCAGAATTTCCGATTGACAAAATGTGCGAAACAACAGTCGGCATAATTTGTGATCTACTTGATGCCGTCTTCACAAGGACTCGCAACGACGGGAAAGCGCAGGCAAGGAACAAACAGAATGAGGGCAAGGTGACAGACACAGAAAGTCACAACGAAAAGGACCACCTCACCTTCGGATCTTATCACCCACGAATTCTGGTAAATTCCATGATGTGGCAATCCAAGGAATGGAAGGACGCGACAATTAACGTGTTTTCCGAGGAGGAAGTTTCGGGGAAAAAACCAGCGCCTTCTGCGTTTGCAACGGCATGGCGCCTTTTTCGCCAGCGGAGCCAGGCGGATATAGTCTCTCCCTCCGGCCAGGACGTGGCTATGATTTATGGACTGCTTTGTCGGCTTTCCCTTTTTAAAGGGCCACGCCAAGTTCTGCGGGAGATTCTTTTGGTCGATCCCAACCCACATTCGCTGAGGTGGCGGCGACGGCTCCTGCTTCGGCGCATCGCGTCCAAATGGGTTGACGCTGTCGTTGTCAATTCGCAGTGGGAACGGCGTATCTACTCCACTCAATTTGCTCTCCCTGAAGAACGCTTTCACTTCGTCCCGTTTCACACAAACAACCTGGATCCTCATCACGAACCACCGGGCCTTGCTGGCTTGGCCGCCGGCAGATCAGGGCGCGACTACAAAACGTTTTTTGAAGCCATACGCGAGGTTGACTATCCTTTTATTGTAGTCTCTAACAATGCAACCGTCGCCCCTTACAATTTACCCGACAATGTAAAACATTATCGAGAAATCCCACGTTCTGAATACATCAAACTCCTGCGCCAGGCAAGTTTCATGATCGTGCCGTTGAATGACCTCCATCGCTCAACCGGACAAGTCGTGATCCTTGATGCCTACGCCATCGGCCGACCTGTCGTTGCAACGCGAACAGTGGGTACTGTGGATTACGTAACAGAAGGTGAGACTGGTCTATTCTGTGAACCAAAATCCGTCGATTCATTGCGCACCCAGATTATTCGGATGATTAATGACAAAGAAGCCCGTGAACGCATGGGACAGCAAGCATTGGCGCGTGTCATTCGCGACCATACGTTTGAAGTCCACGTTAGGCAAATGCTGAAAGTCATTCTCTCCGTCGTCTCGGGTGTTGATCCGACACTAATACGAAATGCCTCGGTCTCTGATGGGTGTCCTACGTGTGACATGAAACAACCGCACAGCTTGAAACGCGCGTTACGACATTAGGATAGGGCCGCAGACCATGGTCGGATTTTTGCCCTTATTACAGAGGTTAGAAAATGAACAGAAAAGAGGTAATCCAAAAAATATTGGACAAAAAAAAGCTCCTACTAACTTAGAAATAGGAGCAGCATTTGGAGGTACCTTTTTTCATATCAAAGCAAGACAAAAAATTGCCGTTGACCCAAATTTCAGATTCTCAAAAAAGCGCAAAATAAAATGGGCTCTCAAGAATCCTTATAATATATTAGCAAAATATTACGAATTAAGCAGCGATAGCTACTTTGCAAACGTAGAAATTTCTTATCAACTAGACGTGGTGTTTATTGATGGGCTCCATACTTATCAACAGTCATTAGAGGACGTTAACAATTCATTAAGCAATCTCAAGGAAAATGGTGTAATAGTCATGCATGATTGTAATCCTCCAAATGAAGCAGCAGCATATCCTGCAGATTCTTATAATCATGCTACTTCTTTGAATTCGCCTGGATGGACTGGAATTTGGTGTGGAGATGTATGGAAAACGATTTGTTACTTAAGAAATAGCAAGAAAGATCATAGAATTTTTGTGCTTAATTGTGATTATGGATTAGGAATTATCACAAGAAGAGAAACCGATAATTGTTCGAATTTATCAGAACAGGATTTAAATAAAATGACTTATGACGAGCTTTCACAGAATAGAAACAATCTTCTAAATCTGAAGGATGAAATTTTCTTATTTGAGTTCTTAAAAACTATTTGATTTATTACATTTTACAGGATTTCCCATAGAATCTTGAAAACCTAACAGCCATTTTGCAAAGTCGGCGACAGCAATAGTCTCACAGCCCGACTCAAGGTCCTTTTGAATGACTCGAATCTGCGAAAAAACTTTGGTAACAGCAACCGGCAACGTGCTTCAGAATACTTCTCCATAAGGGCCATGTGCGATAATACCGTAAAAATAGTGTCAGATCTTCTATTCTCTTCTCAGGAGTTGAATTGTGGCGAATATCGTTGAGCGCCCGATTTTTATTATCGGGACCGGGCGTTGCGGAACTACCTTGATGTTTAATCTCTTGCACGTCCATCCAGAGCTTGGTTGGCCATCACAACACATGGTGCAAAGGTTTTATGACCGCTATGATAGATGGCAAGGACGCCTTTCACGCCTGCCAATAATTGGCAGATTTGCGCAGCACAGGAAGCGCCATCGAAGCTTTCACGAGCCTTATGATCTCTGGCGGCAATTTGACCCTGGCTTTAACCGTCCTTGTCGCGACCTCCGCGCAGAGGATGTTACATCAACAACAAGGAACGGCATGCTATCTGCCGTTGAAGAACAACTCATCGATATGGATAAGAAACGTTTCATTACCAAGTATACAGGCTGGTCACGAATTCAATACGTTGATAATATTTTCCCTGATGCCTTATATCTGCATGTAATTCGTGACGGCAGGGCCGTTGCCGCTTCTCTTTTGACGCAATCATGGTGGCACGGTTGGCAAGGTCCGAATCAATGGCGCTGGGGAGCACTAAGCCCTGAGCATAAAACTATCTGGCAGAGCTCTGAGCAATCGTTTTTCGTGCTTGCAGGTCTGCAGTGGAAGATTCTCATGGAGAACATCCGTGAGGCTGGTATGACAATCGGTAACCGCTATCGTGAAGTGCGCTATGAAGATATCATAGCGAATCCGGAGAGCGTATTCTCCAGCCTGTTGGAATGGGGTGATCTGGTTTCGGATCCCTTCTTTCTGAGTCACATTCGTAACGCAGTCTATCACAATGCAAATGAAAAATGGAGAACTCAGATTCACCAGAGCGAAATTGAGCGTTTTGAAACACTGCTCGCACCAGCCTTGGCGATGTTTGGCTATGCAGAATAGATTGTTGAATCGATGATGTCAAACCAAGATATTAAAATTGCGATCGTAACCGGAACCCTTAGCATGGGGGGGGCTGAACTTGTCATCCTCAATCTCGGGCGCAGTCTCCGCAAGATTGGTTATGATGTTACAATCGTCTCGACATCCATAATTGGAGACTGGTTCAATCAGATTGAGAAAAATGGTCTCAAGGCGTTGCATATCGAGGGCCGCTTCAAACGTCATCCTTACATACATGCTTGGCATGTCGGGAAAATATTGAGAAAAAAAAAATTCAAAATCGTCATACTTACAAAGTTTACCAACAGTGAACGCTTTTCCCAGGCCTCGCTGAATATGCTTCCAGACCATGTCATTGCAATCCCATGGATTCACAACGATACGTTAAGCACATATCGAACGGCGTTGACCAATAGGGAAGCCTGGAACGTCTCAGTTGGTGTGGGTGTTCGGGTAGCAGAGACGGCTGAAAAAATGAGTAAGGGTAAGCCTGTCCTGCACATCCCGAATGGCCTTGAGTCACCGTCTGTTGAGTTGTTGGAGACTGGCCGTAAGGCGGACGCTCGGCCTTTCCGTCTTTGTTACCTGGGGCGGTTGCAACAGGTGCAAAAAGGCATATTTAATCTTCCCGCAATTCTTGACCTTTGCTGCCAAAAAAAATTTGAAGTTTTCTTAGATATCGTTGGCGATGGCTCGGACAGAGAAGAGCTGGTTCGACGCTTCGAAAGACTTGGTTTGATGGATTGTGTTGAAATACATGGCCCTGTCCCCCATGATGATATCTTTAAATTCCTCTGCCGGGCTCATGTCTTGCTGATGCCATCGTATTACGAAGCAATGCCGTGTGTGCCGATCGAAGCGCAGTTCTGCGGCTGCGTCCCGATCGTCACGAAACTGCCGGGCGTCACCGACACCATCATTGATAATGGCCAAACAGGCATTCTCGTCGATGCAGATGATATCAACGGGTTTGTCGAGGCGATCGGTGTATTAGCCAATGATCCGATGCGCTGGAAAGCAATGAGCGAGGCAGGGCAAAACCGCGCCGGCAAGTTTACGGTTGAAACTATGGGTCAGCGCTTTGACGATCTTATCCAGGCATGCCTACGTGGCAAGTATACTTTGCATCGTCCACGGCGGACTTGGCTTCCAGTCAATCCTCTATCCTTCACATGGCGCGAGGTAATTCCGCGTGAAATTCATCGGCTCGGCATCGGCAATCGTATACGCACATTGTTTGGAAAAAGTTAGTCTGACTCATGGCGATGCACTGGCCGTAATATTCAAGAGAGGCAAGTAGATGATCAAGCAGATTCTAAGAAACCACACAACCAATGGGTTGTACTCATCACTCGGGCATGTCAGGCGTGAACTCCTGACTCTTTTCAAGCATCGAAAAGGCATCCGCCAATCTCGGAAACTTTCAGGTCAGAAACATCTGCGATTGCATGTTGGGTGTGGTAGCAATATAAAAAAGGGGTGGGTTAACATAGACCTTTCCCCTCAAGCTGATATTACCCTTGACCTAAGAGAACCGCTGCCACTCCTTGAATCCTCCTGTTCATTTATCTATTCCGAGCACTTTCTCGAACATCTTGACTACCCGGGCCACGCCATTTCGTTTCTCAGTGAATGCTATCGTGTCTTAGAGCCTGGAGGATTTTTCAGCGTAGGTGTACCGGATACCGAATGGCCCATCATGGAATTTGCTGGGCAGAGAGCCGAAGGCTTTTTTGAAATCGCGAAGGAACGTTGGCATGCAGCATGGTGCCAAACGGAAATGGAACACATCAATTATCATTTCCGCCAAGGTGATCAGCACCGGTTTGCATATGATTTCAAAACACTCGCCCAAGCTCTAACGAGCGTAGGTTTTCAAGACGTCGGGCGCCGCGACTTCGATCCAGAAATAGACAGCCCTGATCGTAAGATAGGCACCTTGTATGTTAACGCCCGTAAGGCAGAAGCAAAGTAACAGGAATCAACTGGTGGGGGATATTTGTATTTCCATTATTGTTCCCGTCTATAACGCGCAAGCGTATTTGGAAGAGTGTTTGTCGAGCATTCAGACACAGACTTTCATGGATTGGGAATGTATCTGTGTGGATGATGGTTCACCGGATGAGAGTACGAGAATCGTAGAAGGATTCGCCACGAAGGATGCGCGTTTTCGGTTGATTAGGCAGAAGAACGCCGGACCAGGGGGGGCACGTAATACGGGATTAAAAGAAGCCCGAGGCGAATATTTTACCTTTGTGGATGCGGATGACATCGTGCATCCTGAAATGCTGAGAAGGCTTTTGGACTTGGCACAGTCGCATGACGCGGACCTAGTTGTCTGTGATTATTTCCGTTTTGAATCTGATGATGAATTTCGTATATCTGTTCAGAATCCTGAATTATTGGCGGGTGATACGGATGTGTATAGCACATCGCTTCTGCCTGAAATGTTGAATTGGAAAAAGTTCCGCGTCCATCCTTGGGGAAAGCTCTATCAGCGTGCACGCCATGGCAAGTTGCGATTCCCGCATCTTTACGGATCAGAGGATGCTTATGCGAGCTTTGATGTTTATGGGCATTCGAACTATGCAGTCTTTTCCAAGATGCGTCTCTATGGTTACCGTATAGTGGAGGTTGGATTGATGCGTTCGGTCTCCAAATATCGCAACTATATTATAGGTGATGCTCAGGTTGCTGTGCATTGTGAGGCTGTTTTGAGCGAACATGGCGTGAGTAGTGCCATTACGGCACAGCTTGTCATGGTTTATGTAATGCGAATTTTCTTTTTTTTAAATGAGATGTCAATGGATGCAAGGCTATCTGAGAAAGATAAAAGGAGCCTAATGGCGCTTGCACACAAAGGGCTGCGAAATATTAGACGATGTGTTGCGGGAAAGTATCAGATTGTACCGCTTGTGCATTATGTTCCATATAGCGCTGTCCGTTTGAGGGCTTTGTGGCTTCTCATTCTTTGGCAGTGGGTTCGGACCCATGTCTTGAAGAAAAGTATCCGCTTGTTACGCTTGGATTCTGCTTTAGGGAAATTAGGACAATCTCCTCTGCCGAAATTGTAACATCGTAGACGAGTGTTTCAGACATAAGAGGGTGCGGAATTGGATTTCTTCAGGACGGGGCTAAGGGTTCGCGCAAAAACAACTTCGCAGAATTGGCGCTCAGATTTGGTTCAGGTTTGGCTGATCCGAAAGAGCAAAACCACAGGAATAGCGAGCTATTTCGAGGATTTTGCGAGTGAGATATCAGTCAAAGATAGGCTGAAGCTGAAATGTAAAAATGTGAAGTTATTTTTGTGCGAGCCCTAAGATACCACCATATCGGCTACCACGCTGGGGTCATAGGATAAAAACAAACAGATGGGTAACGCTTTATTGTCAATAATTGTCCCTGTATACAGGACGCCAGTTTTTCTCCTGAGGCGCTTCCTGAGAAGCGCATTGAGCCAAACGCTTTCTGACATTCAGCTTATCGCGGTGGATGATGCCTCGCCGGACGACTGCCCGAGGGTACTTGATGATGTTGAAGCGGATGATGCTCGATTGACTGTGCTGCACAGAAAGATCAATGGACGCGCCGGTATGGCCAGAAATGATGGGATGAGCCTTATCAAAGGTAGTTATGTGCTTTTTGCCGACGCTGACGATATTATGCAGCCGGATATGTGCGAAACGCTGTTGGGTCTGGCATTCAAACACGATGCGGATATTGTTGCCTGCGCATGGTCCCTTAGTGATCAGGACGAACATCCAGTTGGAAGGGGTTTCCTTCCGAATCGGCAGTACGATTTAACATCTGCACGGCAAAGAGCCAAAGCATACCGGAGCTTGAACTTTGCCCTTTGGAACAAGATCTTCCGTTATGAAGTCATCGCGCCTCTCCGTTTTGAGCAGTTCGAGGCCAACATCGGCGAAGATACTCTCTTCAACATCGCTGCTTTGAGTCAAAGCCGCACAATGGTAACGACTGCGTACTGCGGATATGACTACACTGTTCATACAACCTCAGCCACTGGACGTGCATCAAGGGGTATGCCCTACTTGCGGACGCTTGCCCTCTCTGGGGAAAGGATTAGGCAAACGCTTGCTGAGGCTGATGGAAGCCTGGCTTCTATAAAATATGCGGACCGATTGGCTCTGAAGAGATTCACCACAGGATGCGGCTGGATAGCAGACCACCCAGACCCAAAGGAAAGGGCCGTTATGTGGCAATATTGGCGTCGTTACTTGCACGAACACCTGATACCCAACCTGGAATCATCCGGACTTCTTGCTATGTGGTACAGACTGGTAAACACTATAGGGAATGCGCAAACCTCGTACCGCTTGACGCATATCGCCTCCAGGGTTATGGATCCTTTATCCCTTTTCGATAGGCTTGAGGCCCGTATTGCATCCAAACGGAACTTCCGCAATAAACCTTAATATATCCCTTATTCCGGAAAGTTTTTTATAGAATCCTTATTTAGCAAGGGTTTACAAGAATTGATAAAATAGTGTAGCCACAGAAAAATAAATCAATAAAAGCATAATTATCACTCAAAAGGCCTTTATAATAAAGCTTGACAAGTATTTTAATGGATGTTAATGTAGCCACAGAATATAAAAGGCTACATTATGCATTTAAATTATAGTACTTCAAAGTATAAAAAAAAGGTCTATAAATCATACTCCATTGCCGAATCTTACCGTGAAGGCAAAAAGGTAAAGAAACGAACTATTTGGTCTATCGGCAAGCTCACTGATTGCCAGGCAAATCAGATAAGACTGATTCTCAAAGTAGTGCAGAGTGAGGATGAAGTCGTTACCCGACTCAAGGATATTGTAGTCAAAGACAGCAAAGCTTATCTGGATATCGCTCTTGTCAACGAGTTGTGGAATTATTGGCAATTGGATCAGGCCTTCGATTATGAGATTTCAGACAGTCCGCTTTCAACACCACTTATGGCAAAAATATTAACAAATCACCTACCACGCCCATAGGACGTGGTTTGATGAAGACCCCTCGAAGGGGTCAAAAAACCAGTACTCGTACTTTTTTGAATATTACATAATCTTTGAATTCTCGAAAGAACTAAGCTCAATGCTTTGAAACACGGTTACTTCTTAAGTTCCAACCTCAAAACTAACAATTAGCAGTTGGAACTTTTACTGTATTTTCGATTGCGATATAGTATTAAAAGCGTTTCACATTGTTCTAATATTAAATTGCAGGGTAAATCTTTCACCCCGAAACGGTCGAACCTTTTAGGGTCGCTCGGGCAGAGCCCGAGGTTTAATTAATAACAATTAAGATCAAGAAATTCCTTTGGGTTTCCTGATCTTATTATGGGGTCAAGTCTGCTCTTGACTCTATCAAATATCACACAAGAGTCATGAGCAGACTTGATAATCATATAAAGGGCTGAGCATTCAACGAGAAAGCATATTGATTTATCTATGTAGCATAGAAGGGGTATTGCGCATCCAGCGTGACATTTTCCTTCGGACCGCTTCGCTAAATGTCACTACAGCCAGATGCGCTTAAAAAAAGACACCTCCCCATCCATAGCATAAAATGCTATGGACCAAATAATTTATTAATTTAATAGGATCTAGGAGGTGTCTCAATGGGAACATACGCTGGAATCGAT